>Ga0316622_100000307_pt1 | contig 27031 bp, 21 predicted proteins | sample OWC_Aug_OW2_C1_D_FD_207646 | JGI IMG/M metagenome (GOLD analysis project Ga0316622, IMG submission 207646) | Wetland soil microbial communities from Old Woman Creek delta, Ohio, United States - OWC_Aug_OW2_C1_D5_C | ecosystem: Environmental > Terrestrial > Soil > Wetlands | place: USA: Ohio... | reverse complement strand
CGACCACGATGTCGGTACCGCGCTGCATTTTTTGAATTTGCGGATTGATGCTGACGCCGCCGAAGATGGCTTCGGCAAAAAACGGCAGATGCGCCCCGTAAGTTCTGACGCTTTCGTAAACCTGCATCGCCAGTTCGCGAGTCGGTGTCAGGATCAACACCCTCACCGGCCGCGGTTTTTGCGGAATCGGCTGTTGTTGCAATATCCGCAACAACGGCAAGGTGAAGCCGGCGGTCTTGCCGGTACCGGTCTGCGCACCGGCCATCACGTCGCGGCCCTGCAATATTACTGGAATGGCCTGCGCCTGAATAGGCGTCGGGGTTTGATAGCCTTGATCGGCAACGGCTTTGAGAAGTTGCTCGGACAAGCCTAGTTCTGAAAATAGCATGTATAAACCTTATTGTTGTAAAACGCCCCTCGGGGCATGAATCGAAAAATGCTGGCCGAAATATATTTTCTTGACATAAAAAAATCGGCAAAAACAAACTTTATGTATAAAATGAAGACTCTAGCAGGCAAGTTATATCCAAAGGAAGGCGATCCCATGGCTACCGAAAAACGCAATCACCATAGACTGAAACCGAAAGGCTTGCGGGCCGGTGTAAGGTTCAACGCAGCCAACCAGGAAATCGCGCTGGATGCCGACATTCTCGATATCAGTTATACCGGCATCAGGGTGAAACTCAAGGAGCCCCTTGCTTCCAACATCATCGGCCATATCAAGATCACCATGACGCTACCGGAGTCTGGCACCTCTTTCAGTGTTCACGGCATTCTCAAGCATCTGCATAACGAATCGGAATGCGGCCTGCACTATGTCGACCACATCGAAGGCTCCATCGATGACGTGATGTTCGAATGCATAGAACTGGATGAGTCGACGGTCTTTATCAAAACCCATTAAGCACTAACTGGTAATCACCAAGCGCACCGCATCCAGCCGCAACTGGGCATCCTGAATGCTTTCGTGGGAAAGCATGGTCATTTCCTTGAGCTGCTCGATTTCCTGCTCCTTGATACCGAGATTGATCTTTTTCAAACGTACCAGACGCTTGATCTCCGAGGTTAAGGCCGCGATCATCAGCTTGCCGCTTTCGGCGATCAACTTCTGCATCCGTACGCCGGCCTGCTGTTCGGCAAACTTGATCATGTCTTGAACGTGTTGGCGCTGGCTACTCAGAAACTGGCTAATCTGCGCCTTATCAAAGCTATCGCCGGTTTCGATCAGACTCTCGTGACTGATAATTACCGTTAGATCTTTTTTGTTCTGGTCGATCAGAATCCGGATCGGTGTATGCGGCAGGAAACGGCCGATCTGTAGTTCCGCCGGCGCGCTGCATTCCACCACGAACAGCAATTCCAGCAGGAATTGTCCGGCCTTCAACTGCGGATGCTTGACCACGCTGACCGCGGCATTGCCGGTTTCGCTGGACAATACCAGATCCATCGCCGACAACACCATGGGATGCTCGACGGAGATGAATTGCATGTCCTCCCTGGCCAACGCAATGTCGCGATTGACGGTGACCGTCAGACCATCGTCCTGCAACATCGGAAAATGAGCGATACGCAGATTCTCGCTGGGCCAGAGAATATGGCAATCGCGGGAATGATATTCCACATCGACGCCATAGCAGTCGAACAAGGCCTCCATGTACGGCCACAGGCTGCCATCGGTTTCATTCGCCCTGATCTCTTCGACCATGCGCGCGGCTTCTTCCGTCCGGCAGGAATTGAGTTCCAGCAACAAATCGCGCCCCTTGTGCAATTCCTCTTCGACTTGGGCGTTAAGGGTTTGGGTATTGGCGATCAGCACCTCAACCAAGGCCGGATCACGGCTGGCCAATGCCTCGGCCAGTTCATCAGCTAGCAACTTGGCAACCTGCGCCGCACCGGAACAATTGTGGCGAAATGCATCCAATCCTTCGTCATACCAGCGATACAACACATGCTGAGTACTAAACTGCAGGTAAGGGATATGGATTTGTATCACATGCTTCTGGCCTATCCTATCCAGCCTACCGATGCGCTGCTGCAACAAATCCGGATTTTCCGGCAGATCGAACAAGATCAGATGCCGCACGAACTGGAAGTTGCGGCCCTCGCTGCCGATCTCGGAACAAATCAACACCTGCGCCCTACTCTCTTCGTCGGCAAAGAACGCGGCGGCGCGGTCCCGCTCGACGATGCTCATGCCCTCGTGAAACACGGCGGCGGTATGCCCAACATGTTGGCGCAGCAACTGCTCCAACTGGATCACCGTTTCCGCCCGCCTGCAGATCAACAGGGCTTTTTCGTCGCCCAAGGCCTTGAGCTTTTCGACCAACCACTGCAGATAAGGACTGTCTTGCAAATCCGCGGAGTCCTCGCCCTGCAGCGGATAACCGTAACATTGCCGATCCGGAAAGCCTTGCACCGTTTGCCGGGAATTTCTGAACAGAATCCTGCCGGTGCCGTGATGATCGAGCAATAGCTTAATCAGCTCTTCTCGGGCGGGCGACCCACAGGGATGTGGGAAGTGCGGCGAATTGTCGGGAACAATCGCCGCCGATGTATCGTTGACCTCGGATAACAGGCTGTCGACATTATCCTGCTTCAACAGGTTCTTCAGCCTTTCTTGTTCCACAGAATCGAGTTGCTGACCGGAGATCAGCAGATTGGCAAGCTGCGCCACAGGCTGGAACTGACTTTCTTCCCGTAAGAACTGTTGAAATGAGTAAAAGCGATCGGGGTCGAGCAAACGCAAACGGGCGAAATGGCTTTCCTTGCCGAGTTGCTCCGGGGTCGCGGTCAGCAGAATCAAGCCTTGTGAAGCCAAGGCCAATTGTTCGACGAACAGGTAATCGCCGCTCGGCGCCTGTTCGCTCCATTCCAGATGATGCGCCTCATCGACCACCACCAGATCCCAGCCGGCATCCAGGGCTTGTTGCTGGCGATGCGGCGAATCGCCAAAAAAGCGTTGGCTGCACAGTACCAACTGCTCGGTCAGAAACGGATTTTCATCCTGACTGACCAGACAGCGGCTTTCGTCGAAGATGCTGAAACGCAGATTAAAGCGCCGCAGCATCTCCACCAGCCATTGATGCAGGAGGCTTTCCGGCACCAGGATCAGCACCCGATTGCTCAAGCCGTTGATTAGGCGATGCTGGATAATCAAACCGGCTTCTATGGTTTTCCCCAAACCCACCTCGTCGGCCAGCATGATTCTAGGCGCGGCGCGGTTGGCGGCCTGATGGGCGATATAGAGCTGATGCGGTATCAACGCCGCCCGCGCACCCTGCAGGCCTTTTACAGCCGATTGCTGGTGCTGCTGCTGGCGGCGCCAGGTTTCGTAACGCAGCAAAAACCAGGCGGTCGGATCGAACTGGCCGGTAAACAGCCGGTCCTGCGGTTTGTTGAATTGAATGTGGTGGTTGAGCTCCATCTCGTCGATCTGTTGTAGCTGGCCGTCTTCGTCCAGGCCGATATAGGTCAACAGACCACTGTGTTGCTGTACTTGCTGCACGGTGATTTTGGCATAATCGGCCGACTCGATCACGTCGCCTTCGGCAAACCGTACACGGGTCAAGGGTGCATTATCCCTGGCATAGACCCGCTTATCGCCGGTCGCTAAAAAAAGTACAGTGACGCGGTTAAATTCCGCCTCCAGAATCAAACCCAAACCGAGTTCTGATTCGGTATTGCTAATCCAGCGTTGGCCGGGGATAAAATCGTTCATTTATTTTCTAGTCTGATAACGAGAGCATCGTTCCCTGCCGCGCCGGCGCGGGAACACCGCTTGTGACGCTCAAGCGTCACGCAACACCAGGGCGTTGCTTGATGAGTTCCCATGCGGAAGCCTAGGAACTATAAAAGGTTATTTTGAGATGACGATTGAGTCGTCCGTCGCGAACCAGGTGCGAATGCCCAAGGAACACTTTAGTCAATTCGCACCCACAAGTATCAATCTTCGCCACCAAACACGCCCAACAATTGCAGCAGGCTGGTGAACAGATTGTAGATAGAGACATACAACGAAACGGTAGCCAGAATGTAGTTGGTTTCGCCGCCGTGAATGATTTCACTGGTTTGAAACAGAATCATGCCGGACATCAGCAGGATGAACATCGCCGAAACCGCCAACGACAGCGCGGGCACCGAAAACAACAACGCAGCCAAACCCGCAAAAAACGCCACCATCACACCAACCACTAGGAATCCCGCCATAAAGCTGAAATCCTTACGGGTAGTCAAGGCGTAAGCCGACAGACCTAGAAAGATCACGCCGGTGCCGCCCAACGCGGTCAAAACCAGCTGTTCTCCATTGGTGTAGGCATGCAGATACATGTTTAGAATCGGACCCAGCGTCATGCCCATAAAACCGGTCAATGCAAACACAAAAACCAGCCCCAGGGAGCTGTTGCTGAATTTGGTGGTTAAAAATAACAAACCAAAATAGCCGACCAATGTGATAATTAAGCCTGGATGAGGCAGATTCAAAGCCATCGCGGCGGCGGCGGTCGCGGCGCTGAACAGCAATGTCATGGACAACAGCAAATAGGTATTTTTCAGAACCTTGTTAGTTGCCAGAATGCCGGCTTCTGAACGTGCGGTCACGGTATTAAAGCGCATGATATATATCCTCAATTAAGATAAACGGGCTAATGAGACCGAACAATGTCGCCGAAGTTTCCCGGCATTGTCCGTTCATACCGTCTAGTATAACCAAGAATCAGTGTAAAAAGAGGTTTATAGGAGATGACGGCAGTAACGCCTTATCAATTAATGGGCGGCGAAATGGCGATCCGCAGCCTGGTCGACCGGTTTTATTTCTATATGGACATTTTGCCCGAAGCCCAAGGCATACGCGCCATGCACGCGGAAAGCCTGGCGTCGGCCAAGGATAAGTTGTTCAAGTTTTTATCGGGCTGGTTGGGCGGCCCCAACCTGTTCATCGAAGAATTCGGCCATCCCATGCTGCGCGCCCGGCATTTGCCGTTCGCCATCGGAGCGTCGGAACGCGACCAATGGATGCTGTGCATGAACAAGGCACTTTACGAAGTCAGCATGAACGACAAATTGCGAACCGAACTTCGCAATGCCTTGCAGCAACTAGCCACCCACATGATCAATCAGGAAGCGTTCGTCAACATCTCCGACCAATAAGAACCACACCCTTGAAACCGAACCCACATTCCGCACCGCCCTTGCTCTACAGCCTGCGCCGTAGCGAGCGTGCTAAAAATACCCGCATCATAGTCAAACCCGGCAAGATCGAAGTCGTCGCACCGCTCAAAGTATCCGAACGCCGGATCAAAGCCTTCGTCGAAGCGCAGCAAGACTGGATCAGGGCGGCCGTCAAGCGTATTGCCGACAAGGTGCAAGCCGTTCCCGACCTGGCGCCCGCCCAATATGCGGACGGCGCGACCGTCACCTTCCAAGGCCGGCAGATACCCGTGCAAATCAAGCCGACCACGACAAAGACCGTTCGTATCCAGTTGCATGGCGACACGGCTTTTATCGTCTACCTGCCGATTAGCGTCGATCAGCAACAAAGCTCCGAGCTGATCAGACAGGGCATGACTCGCTGGATGAAGCAGCAGGCTCGACAGCATGCCACTACGCTGATCGAAAAGCACGCGCCTCGGTCCGGGCTGTTTCCGCGCAGCCTCAGGATCAAGACTCAAAAGAGCCGTTGGGGAAGCTGCGGCCCCCATAACGACATTAACCTTAACTGGCTGCTGATGCTGGCTCCACCCGCCGCGCTGGAATACGTGGTGATTCATGAGCTGTGCCATATTAAACACAAAAATCACTCCAAGGATTTCTGGCAACTGGTCGCCGAACATTTGCCCGATTATCAACAGCAACGCCGCTGGCTAAAACAACACGGCGCCAGCCTGATGAGGGGATTGTGAGGTACAGGATTCAAGGTACAAAACAACAACCGTGAACCGAGTAACTTCCATCAAGTTATGAATAATTACAAGCAATATGCCTTTTACCTGCTGTTCGCCGCAGTGATCTTCGCCGGGCAATTTTTGCGAACCAGCGACCTGGTGACAGGCAAACCGCCGGTTATCTCGCAGACTACGCTGGGCGGCATTCCGGCTGCGCCCATCATAGACAAAGGCCCGGCGATGATTTATTTTTGGGGAGAATGGTGCGGTGTTTGCGCGATGATACAGCCGGCGATAAACGCCGTGTCCACCGATTATCCGCTGCTCGGCGTGGCGTTACGCTCCGGCACCGACGGCGCTGTCGGCCAATATCTGCGGCAAAAGCAACTGGCCTGGCAAGTGATCAACGATCCGCAAGGCAACATCGCCCAACGTTATGGCGTCAAGGTGGTGCCGGCGTTATTCTTCATCGGCGCCGACGGCGATATCGTATTCACCTCGGTGGGCTACACTAGCGAATGGGGATTGCGTCTGCGCCTGTGGTTGGCGGGACTGGTTTAATGCCCTAATTTCGTCACAAAAACCACCCGAACTGAAAACAATATCAGTTCAAATTGCGCTGGAGATTTTTTTGGACAAGCAGTTAACAAACGATTGACCCAATTCAGTAAAATAAGCCGCAGTCAGCACAATTACACTGGTACTGTCTTGTCACAGGCTCTTGGTTAGGCGAAAATTTTAGTTACTGACTATTCAATAAATTACGGATTAATTATGTGTTTTAGCGCAACGATGTCATTGGGCTTAGGGGTTGTGGGCCTTACGGCTTCCGCCGTGACTTACCTCGATAAAGACGAGGCTTTTTGGGTACGAGCCGCCCGTGCCTATGCCATTTTCCATTTTTCGCTGATGGAATTTATTCAGTATTTCGGCTACCCAGTCGCCGATCAATGCGGCTATGGCACGAATTTACTGCTCAGCGAATTATCGACCTATCACATCGCCCTGCAGGCTTTTGCGATCATGCCCGCGCTGGCCACGTATTCGTCCGACCCCAAGGCCCTGAAAAAAGCCACGCTGATCGGCGTGACGCTGAGCGGTCTATTTCTAATCTGCTCGTTTTTGCCTAACGAATGGCAGCTTTTCAATGCCAAACCCAACTTCATCGGACAATTGATGTCCTGCCTGTTCATGGGCAAATACCACATCGGTTATGCCATATCCAGCGCCTACGGCACCTTCGTCACCCACGGTTCCTTTTTTGCGCTGGCGTTGAGCGGCTTTGTCTGGAAAAACAATCACAGGATCGCCTGGTACCATTTTTCCATGGCAATCATGACCCTATATGTACCGCAGTGGTTTTTCGGGGTGTCGACAGGCGAAGCGGCCGCGATGTACTGTTTTTATTCGATCCCGATCACCGCCAGCTTCATACCTTACTTCAAGACTTTTTTTAGCGCGCGTCCGGTTTGGAGCGGAGAGATGCAAACCCAAAGAATCCGTTGAACTCGGCAAGGATTCAAACTGATTCGGGCACTCCCACTAACATGAAGTCATGCGCCAATAGCGATTCAAGCATCATCGCCAGCAGTTCACGCCGCCGCTTCCTGCAATTAGCCGCCACCGGCCTGATCACGGCCAGTTCACCGGCATCGGCATGGTTTAGGCTCAACAACCTTTGTCTCGATCCAAACCAAACCCCGGCATCGGCGCTGGAAACGGCCGCCTGGCAAGGCATCAATCCTTACAACTTATGGGATTGCCACGTTCACATCGTCGGCTCCGGCGATAGCGGCAGTGGCATAACCCAGAGCCCGGATATGCATGCGCCGCTGAGGCATCCGATTCAAACGTTCCAGCACAGAGCCTATGCCAATGCGGCCTGTATCGGCAATGCCGGCGTACAGGATATTGCCTTCGTCGAACGCCTCCAAGCCTTGTTGAATACCGTGCCCAAGGGCGCCAAGGCCATGCTGCTTGCCTTCGACCGCGCTCACGGCGCCAGCGGCGATCCCGACCATGCCAACACCTCGTTTTTCGTGCCCAATGAATACGCCCAGGCACTGGCGCAACGTTACCCGGATCGTTTCGAGTGGGTCGCCAGCATCCATCCTTACCGCCGAGATTGCGTGGAAGTCTTGGAACGAGCCGTAGCGAACGGCGCGCGGGCGGTAAAATGGCTGCCGCCAGCGATGGGCATAGACCCTGCCTCGCCGCAATGCGACCGCTTCTACAAGGCCGCGGCCGAACTGAACATCCCCATCATCAGCCACGGTGGCGAAGAGAAAGCCGTGCACGGCGCCAACCAACCGTTGTTTGGCAATGTGTTGCGCCTGCGGCGGGCGCTGGATGCCGGCGTGCGGGTTGTGATCGCTCATTGCGCGACCATAGGCAAGGATATAGACGACGACGGCAAGGAAGTCGCAAGTTTCGATTTATTCGGCAAACTGATGGCGGATAAACAATGGCAGGATAGGCTGTTCGGCGACATATCCGCCATCGTGTTGCGCAATCGAGACATGGAAGTGATCAAAACCCTGCTGACCGAAAGCGCCTGGCATCCCCGGCTGCTCTACGGTTCCGATTATCCCTTGACCGGCATTTTGCCGCTAATTTCGCCAAAAGCCTTCGCCGAGGCCGGCTTGCTGGCGGAAGACGCCATCGAGCCATTGCTGACCCTGCAGGATTACCACCCCTTCCGTTTCGACTTCGTGCTGAAACGCAGCCTGTCCTGGCAGGGCAAGCGCTTTGCGGATAGTATCTTTGCGACCCGGCCGTTTTTTACCGGGCCTAAGGGTTGATTGCCGTCTAAAAAGCGGGAATCATGCAGAAAATGGTGTTATTGCCGTAACTTCAAGCTCAAAATAAGCAAATTTTCCGGAAGTTAGAATTTTTGCCGCCTGCGATCAAAAACGGTCAACTTTCAATTATTAGAGGTTTCCATACGGCTCCATTAAGCTTTGATTAAAATTAGATTAAGATTTTATTAGAATAAGATTATAACGCTTTAAGTGGGTTGCCTAGCATCTAACAAGCATGTTACGTTCGTTGCCGTGGTCAAGCTAAACCTGCCGTGAGCCGGGGGCTGAAAATCACGGGTCTTGGCGGCTGTAAAAACCAAGATGGCCGGGTTGCCACTTTTTATTAACGTTAAGGGGGTTATTTAATGATTGCAATTAAAAATGCGCGATGGGCGTTTGTCTTTTTATTACCGTTGCTTGCTAGCACCGGTAATGCTTCCAGTGTCAATGATTACAGCTTGCCCGCATTTAGGGATGTTGACGAAATGGTCAAGATTGTTAAAAAAGGTACGGACGACAACCCGTATTGGCAGTTGAGAGGCATTGGCCTGACCACGTCGTTCTTGGTGGGCAACGGCGAGGAGTCCGATGCTTTAGAGCTGGATGACGGTAGCGTGGCATATCAGGCCAACTTCAATTCGGACGGCAAATTGATCACACAGATAGGCGATAAAACCTTAAGCAACTTTCTGCTAATCAATGGGTCATTGCCAGCCGGTGTGCATGGTGGAACTTCATGGTCCGCCCAGCCGTATCAATTGTTGCTTCAAGCGGAGTTGCTGGATTCGGATCCCGCCAACGGCACCCCCGACACTATCGGTGCTGCTGGCGGCTTTGCCTTGGGCTTTAACACCCATTTCACCGACGGCTGGGCGGCAAACAACGCCGGTTTAACGGGCGGCTCCACCGGTGAAAGCCTGTGGTTGTTTGGGTTGAGCAAAGGTTTCGGCGATCTCGTAAAAGCTCTGGATGGCGATAGCAGCAATGGTACGCTAGCTTCGCTGATCGGTTCATCCAAGATTATCTACGATGTATCGTCAGTTGCTTCTGTTCCCTTGCCCGGAGCCGTATGGCTATTCCTTTCCGGCGTAATGGGCTTACTGGCCTACGGCCGCAAAAGCGTCGCGTCGGAAAGTCTTGCCGCTTAACAAGGCATCCCAATCCTTAAGGAAACCCTGAACAAGTCCTTCTTTAGACTCAGGACGAATGGTAAGTGATTGATTCCGCTCGTGGTGAGCTTGTCGAGCCATGAGCGGAATCAACTTAATCAGAGTTCCCTATGGGAGTTTTTGATGCTCGGTAATATTTGTGCCGTTATTCCAGCCAGGAGACGATTATTAACACCGCTTGTTGTTGGCGCGTCCTCATTGTGCCTACTTTCAACACCAGTGCTTGCGGGGCCAAAAACTTCTCAGCGTGATATTGCCCTCGCACGAAATTATGTGTTTGCCGCTTGTGTTATTAACCGTTATCAGGGCTCTCCGCTTGCTGACGAGGCCGACGCCTGGGCTTCTGGCCTTGTGGAGCAAGGAAATCTCCCGGCGGGAATGTATTCCAAATTGGCGAATTTGGCTAAAAGCGCGCCAATGCCGGAAATCACTCGTAATGGGATATCCATGAAATTGCAGAGTTGCGTTGAGTTTGTTGACTCTAGTAAGTTTGAAACTCAGTTGAAAAAACTTCTTCGTCGATAAGTCGGCCAAATTTAGCCCGATCCTCATACACGAAGCATTTCCTGGCCATTCACAAGCTTTACCAACTGATTTACAACCGCCGATAAAGCTCCCGATACAACGCCCGCATTCGTTCTATCCTGTCTTTGCCGATAGGCTTCGATCCGTAGCGGGCTTGCTCGAACAACCAGGTCATTTCCGCGGCGCTTTTATGTAAATCACGGTGCCGGCGGCCGATTTGCGACAGATATTCTCGGGTGTTGACGGTCGCCTGACGTGGCGCGTCTTGCAAAGCGAACAATCTGGACATCGCCCGATAATACTGGCTGGCGCCGCGTTCGCCTTCGGCATGGCGGGCCAGAATCCCCAGACGCAGATAATCCCATTGCGTCAGCAACCAGGCTATCCACGGCACTTCCCGCAGCAACGCGCCGAAAGCGATCAAGATGATCAGCAGCAGCAAAGCCAGCAAACCCAACAGCGCCGCCAGCCAATACTGTTTCAACCATTGTTTCAAGGCTTCCCATAGATCGATGACCGCGACGACGACCGGTTGCAGGGTCTGCTGGACGGACTCGCTGACATCGGCCAACTGCTCGATGGCTTTCGCCTGCCAACCCGGCATATTCGGCCGTTTGGCGGCGGCGCGCATTTCAGCGGGCGTCGGCCAACTGCTACTGGGTAGACCCGGCCCACTCTCACCGCTTCCCGGCGCTTGATTTTGCCCGCCGCCGTCCGTCGGCTTGTCCGCGCCGTTTTGTCCGGTCGACCCTTGTTGCTCCAGATCGCCGCCGGAATTGCGCGGGCTGATCTGCCCGTATTGCCATTCCAGATAAGGCCAGCTGACTTGCGGCGTCAGTTTATACAGCCCGCCACCGACCAGCAAGATCGCGGCGGTTGCCGCCAGGATGGCAACGCCCTGCCCCTGGCTGCTGGATCTCCCCAAACTCTGCCGGCGCAAATCGTCGCCGCGGCGCTGGATTTGTTCCGCCACCAGCGTAAACACCAAGGCAACCACATAGGGCGCCAGATAAAACAGCATGGTCCAGTCGGCCCGATAATGCGAGGTGGCGAACAGCACCAAGGCCAGCGAAACCAACAAGCCCAGATTCAACTCCCGCCTACCGGTGGTGACGCAATTGTAGGAGGCTTGCAGCATCACCAACAGATATAAGCCGGCGCGCGGCATGTCCCATATTCTGAGAAACACAAAGAAAAACAGGAACAGACCGAAAAACAACACACCCTTTTGCCAGGCCTTGCCGGACGCGGTGGGTTTGCGGTTTTGCCGCCAGCCGATCATCATCGTCCAGCCAATAATCACCGTCCAGAAGATCATTTCCCGCGAGAAGCTGCCGTACTGAATATCCAGGAAAGCGTTGCAGGCCAAAGCCAACATCAGCGACGCGAATAAACCCAGATAGACGGAAAAACCAAGCGGCGCCTGGGTCATGAGTTGAATAGCTCGGTCAATTCGTCGCCCCGGCGGACCTGAACGCAATGCGCGCCCAGCTCCAGCAAGCCGGCGTTCAAGGGCTGGCCACCCGCATCCGGATTCACCCATGAGCCAACGTTGAAGAAACTATCCCTGTCGAACACCACCGCGAACAGATACGCCCCCTTGGCGCGCAGCAAGGCCAGGGCCTGCAAGGTCGCTTCGCAGCGCATCGGCGGTTCGGACAACAACAGCAACACCGTCTCGCCGCGCACGCAATCCAGCGCGATTTGCGTCAAGAGTTGCGCGTAAGGCGTCTTGCCGTCGGCCTCGATCACCGCCAGCGCATCGAGTATGGTTTGATAGTGATAATCGCCCTTGCCGGAAGCGATACGCAGCGGCGCGGTACCTTCGCCCATCACGCGGCTGTGCATGTTTTGGCTACAGGCATAGCCGGCCACCGAGGCGGCAATGCGGATCGCATATTCCAGCGAGGTCTGTTTGCCTCGGCCGATATTGGCGTCCTTGGCCAGATCCAGCGCGATACAGAGACAGGCCGAGGCCAGCGGCTCGAACTCCTTGACCATCAATTCGTTCAGCCGCGCCGAAGTGGGCCAATGTACATGGCGGGGATTGTCGCCGCGACGGTATTCACGCAGCCCGGAAAATTCCGCCGCTCCGGCGCCCTCCGGCAATAGATAGCCGCCGCGATGTATCTGGCTGGGGGCGCCGAACAGCGGCATAACCAAGATAGGAAAAACCTTGGGATAAATCGTCAGCGTCTGCACGCCGTCGTTAGTGGTTTTTTTCGTCTCGGCCAGGCCCAGCGGAAAACTCGAGGCCACGCCCACCGGCCCCAGCCGGTAATAGCCGCGCTTTTCGCATAGCAACGGCACCTCGAAGCTGCGTTTGCCGCCGGCCGGCACATAGCTGACGCTGCCCAGCAATTTGTCGGCATTGTTCGGGTCGTTTTCGGCGGCGCCGACGAAAGGCAGGCGGTCGACCAGTTCCACCATGAAGCGCGGCAGCCAGCCGCGATTCTCCACTTCCACGCTAAACACCACCGTTTCGCCTTCCAGCGCCCGTTCCGGCCCGACCCGGCTAACAGCCAGACGTTGAATCAACCAGCGCGGCCAGAGCATGCCGGTCAGCAAGCTGGCGCTGAACAAGGCGGCGATCAGCCAGGGCAAACTCTGTTCGCGGCTGATCGCCGCCGAATAAGCCGCCAGCGTAAACACGCCGAGGATGGCGAATTTCAGACGCAAGGACATAGTGCGTCTTATACGACCGGCGGCGGCAAGCGGTTGAGAATCTCGCTGAGAATATCGCCGGAGGTACGCCCCAACACCGCCGCCTGCGGCCGGACGATCAAGCGATGTTCCAGGATGGCGGGAGCGATGGTTTTCACCAGATCAGGCGTCACGAAATCCCGGCCGCGCAGCAACGCCAGACCTTGCGAGCCGCGCGCCAAGGCCAGCGTGCCGCGCGGACTAACACCCAAGCGCAAATCCGGGTGCTGGCGGCTGGCGGCGCTGATGCCGGCGATGTATTTGGCGACATCCATGTCGATATGCACGGCCTTGACCTTTTCCCGCGCCGCCAGGATTTCCGTTTCCGACGTCACCGCCAGCAATGTCTCGATGGGATGAACCTGCGCCTGCGCCGCCAGGATGCGCATTTCTTGCTCCAACGTCGGGTACTCCATGCGCAAGCGCATGAAAAAGCGGTCCAATTGCGCTTCCGGCAAGGCGTGAGTGCCTGCGATGTCGATGGGATTCTGGGTAGCCAGCACCATGAACAGTTTGGGCAATTCGTAACTGCAACCGTCGACGCTGACATGGAACTCTTCCATGCATTCCAGCAAGGCCGACTGCGCGCGTGGCGTGGCGCGGTTGATCTCGTCGGCCAACAGCAGATGGGTAAACACCGGGCCAGGACGGAATTCGAAATCGGCGGTCTTCTGGTTATAGACCGCCACGCCGGTAATGTCGGACGGTAAGAGATCGGACGTGCATTGCAGGCGCTTCATGTCCACCGCCACCGAACGGGCCAAGGCCCTGACCAGCATGGTCTTGCCGGTACCCGGCACGTCTTCCATCAGCACATGGCCGCGGCACAACAGCGCCACGGCCGCCAATTCGATGATGGGCCTTTTGCCGATGATGACTTTTTCGACGTTTTCGATCAGGGAGTGGATGGCGTCCATGGCTGGGAATATCCTGTTAACGAGGGTTTGTTTGGTGCGTGATGCAATTGGGGACAAAAGAATAGCAGAGTTTGGCCGCTTGATATGACGCCCGGAAAACGGCATCGTTGAAACCGTTTGAAATCGAGGATGGTAGCCCCCTATCGATATATCCTCATTACCGTCCCGGACGCGGTGGTTTATTTTGTCGAGCCGCCCGCACTGCGCCCGAATAGGGCCTCGAGATTATTGTCGGCATCCTCGATCTTTAGCAACTCGCTCGTCGACCGTATATTATTATCAGCGCCGCCGCTGCCTTCCTCCGCGCCGAACGAGATCAAATCTCGAGCAAACCAAGCTTGGTCGCCTTCGGCGGACTGCGCGCAACTTGCGTTCATCACCACACGATCGCCGTCCAGCACCGCCAAGCCGCCTCCCTGACGGCAGTTTCCACCGACGCACTCGGTGAGCAGATAGCGTACCCGCCCCCGGTCAAACCACAGTTGCTTTACCGAGGCACCAGGGCTGGCGGGAGAAACCGTCGCGAAGAATCGGTTGCTATTGTCGGTTCGCGCAACGAATTCGTTCTCGATCTTGCCCGGCAAACCGTAGCGATAGACGAGGGAGGTAATCGCCCCCGGTTCGCCCGCCGCACATAAGGAAACGATCTTCGTCTTAATTCGGCAGGAGAACTGGACACGTTCTTCGGGATGGCAATGCCCCTTCGACGTATTGCCGGTTTGACCGAAAGCGGCGGAAGAAATTGACAATAGGGCGAACAGCGCCGTCCCGGTCAATAGGCTATTTGAATGCATTGTAGGCTACCTTGGAAGTTGCTTCGGCGCTCGCCGTGGCTGTCAGTGTGTTTATTGATCACTTCGGTGATTCGATTTACATCGGCGTCCTGGCTACACTAATCGGACCTACACGAATCAATCAACGCCAGAACCTATCATCGTCCCGGTAGGCAGTATCCTCGGCGTGTTTACCTGTCAAGGGCACAAAACTCACCCCCAATACGTTTTGGGTTTCGATCTTGCCTTCGGCTTTTTTCTCCAGCACCTTTAGCTCCTGATAGGCGTAGGGCTCTCCGACCGGAATCACCAGGCGCCCGCCGACCCGCAATTGATCGATTAGGGGCCTAGGGATATGCGGCGCGGCGGCGGTGACGATGATGCCGTCGTAAGGCTCATGTTCGAGCCAACCGTGATAACCGTCGCCGCTCCGCAATTCGACATTGTGATAGCCCAGCCTTTCCAAGCGTTCGCCGCTGGCTACGGATAATTCTTCTATGATTTCAATGCTGTATACCTGGCGCACCAGACAAGCCAGCACCGCCGTCTGATAACCCGAGCCGGTGCCAATTTCCAGGATGACATGGTCTTCCTTCGGATTCAATAAATCGCTCATCAGCGCCACGATATAGGGCTGAGAGATGGTTTGACCCTTGCCTATCGGCAGCGGGCCGTTGTAAAAGGCACGGCCTTGCAATTCCTCCGGGACGAATTCTTGCCTGGGCACTCGCGCCATGGCCGCCATCACCCGCGCGTCCAAGGCCTTTTTCCCTATCATATGGCTGGTCAATTTGACCTCGATTTCAATATCCTGCAACATGCTTTGTACACTAGTCATAGTCAGTACCGTTAAAGTCAGATTTGTGAAACCGGGTTCTACACTTTTTTAATCATAGCGAATTATGCGCCCGCCCACGGCGATCCGCATTTTTCCACACAGGGATTTTAGAGTATGAAAAAAACGCCGCTAGCACCATCGCAGCTTTACAAGCCTTGCAACCTTGAACAATTGAAATTTACCTCCACCGACGACCTGGAAGACATCGACATCATCGTCGGCCAGGAACGGGCCATGGAGGCCATCAAATTCGGCATCCGTCTACATAAGAGCGGCTACAACATCTTTGCGTTGGCCCCCTACGGGACCGGGAAATTAACCACCGTCAAACAACTGGCCGAGCACGAAGCTCATCGCCAGCCGGTGCCAGCCGACTGGTGTTACGTGCATAACTTCAGCCATGCCGCAAAACCCAGGGCCGTACAACTGGAACCCGGAAAAGGCCGAATATTTCAACAAGACATGGCGGAATTGATCGACGAGCTGAGCATCGCGATACCGGCGGCCTTCGACGGCGACGAATACCGCTCCCGAGCCGGCGAATTGGAAAACGAATCCCGGCGCCGCGAAACCAATGAAATCGACAGGCTGCGGGAAGAGGCCGAGAAAGCGCATGTCATCTTCACCGAAACAGCCACCGGCTATGCCTTCCTGCCCGCCGACGACAATAATGAACCGCTGACGCCGGAGCAATTCAACAAGCTGGATAAGGACAGCCAGCATAAATTCCATGAAACGGTGCTGGATTTACAGGAACGCGTGCAGGATGCCATCAAGAAATTTCCGCTATGGCGCAAGGAAACCAAGCGCAAACTGCAAGCCTTAAACAAAGAAGTGGCTGAACTGGCCGTCAACCACTCGATAGATGAGCTCAAGGAGAAATACGCCAAGCATCCGGTCGTGTTGGAATATCTGAGCGCGGTGCAGACCGACATCATCGAGCACGTCCGCGACTTCATCCCGCATAGCGAAAAGGTGATTTCCTTCATGGAGTTGCCGCAGGACCCCAACCCCTTCAAGCGCTATCAGGTCAACCTGATGGTCGACAACGGCCATAAGCGTTCGGCACCGGTGATTGTTGAGGATTTACCCAATTACGGCAACCTGGTCGGACGCATCGACCACCAGGCCCATCTGGGTTCGCTGGTCACCGACTTCACGATGATCCGGCCAGGCGCCTTCCATAAGGCCAACGGCGGCTATCTGATCATCGATGCCCGCAAGGTGTTGATGCAACCCTATGCATGGGAAACCCTGAAGCGCACGCTCCAAGCCGGCGAAATCCGCATCGAATCGCTGGAACGAGCTCTCAGCCTGATCAGCACCTCGTCACTGGAGCCCGAACCGATACCGCTGAACCTCAAGGTCATTCTGCTCGGCGATCCCTTGATCTATTACCTGCTGAGCCTATACGAACCGGAGTTTCACGACTTCTTCAAGGTCGCCGCCGATTTTGCCGGCACCGTCAACCGGGAGCACAACAGCCTGGAATATGCCCGACTGCTGGCCACCATCGCCCGCCGCGAAAAATTGCGCCCCCTCAGCCAGAAAGCCGTGGCCAGAATCATGGAACACAGCGCCCGCATGGCCGGCGACGCCGAGAAACTATTAACCCATCTGCGCAGCATCAAGGATTTGCTGACCGAAGCCGATTACTGGGCCGCTGAGAACGCCCATAACCAGATTGCCAACAGCGACGTGCAACAAGCCATCGACCAGAAGATCCGCAGGCTCGACAAGGTCCGCGAACGGCTTTACGAGAACATTCAGCGCGGCACGGTGATGATAGACACCGAAGGCAAGGTCACCGGCCAGGTCAACGGCTTGTCGGTGTTGCAACTGGGAGAATTTGCCTTCGGCCAACCTTCGCGAATCACCGCCACCACCCGTTTGGGTACTGGCAAGGTAGTGGACATCGAGCGCGAAACCGAATTGGGCGGCGCCATCCATTCCAAGGGCGTGATGATATTGTCCAGCTACATCGCCGCCCGTTACGCCCGTAACACCCCATTTTCGCTGTCCGCCAGCCTGGTGTTCGAACAATCCTACGGCCAGGTGGAAGGCGACAGCGCGTCGTTGGCGGAACTCTGTACCATCCTGTCTTCGCTGGCGCAAGTGCCTCTGCGCCAGGACCTGGCGATGACGGGCTCGGTCAACCAGCTCGGCCAGGTTCAACCCATAGGTGGGGTCAACGAAAAAATCGAAGGCTTCTTCGACATTTGCAATGCCAGGGGCCTTACCGGTAACCAGGGCGTGATCATTCCCGCCAGCAACGTCGCCTACCTGATGCTGCGCTGGGAGGTGGTGCACGCCGCGCAATCCGGCCAGTTTCATATCTATGCGGTGGAAAACGTCAACGAGGCGTTGGCGCTGTTGTCGGACATCGAAGTGGGCGTTGCCGATGAACAAGGCCAATTCCCGCCGGAATCGTTCAACGGCAAGATCGACGCCCAATTGCGGCAATTCACCACGCTGAGAAAGGAGTTCGCCAAGGAATCGAACGAAAAATAGCTCAAATGGGAGGTTAAAGCCGTTCCCTTATATCAAGTGTTAAGCCCGTGCCCTACGCCGGCTTGGCCGACAAATGCTCGATCAAGGCCAGGAAGCGGCTCAAGGCTTCATCGTCTCCCTGTAAGACATGCAAGCCGGCAATGGTCCGCCGGGCATCTTGCCATTGTTTTTGCGCCAGGTATTCGTAGAGTGCCCGATATTGATGCTGCACCAAAAAATCCCGGAACAGCCGCGCGGCCGGAGTTTGCTTGAAACTCAGAGAGCGTTCGATCGCGGCGACAGCGACATCCGGCTGGCCGGCGGTCAGCGTCTGTAACGATACGCTGAGCCATAGCTTGGCCAGCTGCTCGCAGCTTAAGGCCCGGCTCAGATCGGCGCCGCAACGAGGACAGACTGATTCGGCTCTCAGCCTCGCATTGCAGCAAGGGCAGCGCTGCATCAGGATTCGAGATAATAGATGATGTCGTTCAAGCGGGCGACCGGCTCCTGCAGCGCGTTGTCGTCGCCGTCTTCGATGCCGGAGGCGATGGTTTCGATCAAATCCACCATGTCTTCCTTGTCTTCGGCCGATACCGTCTCGAACAGCGACTCGGCTTTTTTGATCAGTTTCCGGGCCTCGGCGACTGCGGCGCTGTCCGGCTTGGAGAAGGTTTCGTCGCCGGCTTTTTGCCCAAACAGGCCGTCTATGCGCTGCTTGGCATGACTCAATGCCTCGGTTTCGAAACGTGAAATCGCATTATTGATCGTGATCGACTTTTCCAGGCCGGTAGCCTTTTCCCGCGCCGAAACATGCAACATGCCGTTCAAGTCCAAATCCAGCGTCAGTGTGATGATGTTGCCGGCCGGCACGTCCCGGAGATCTTCTATCATGAACTCGCCGATTTCGATATTGTTCAGCGCGTCCGGATCCTCGCCTTGGTAGATCGAGACTCTGACTTCTCTCTGACCATCCTGAAAGGTCATGAAGGCTTCGCTTTTCCGCGCCGGCAGTACGCTGTTCTTATGAATGACCGGAACGAACTGGTAGGGATAGGGTTCGCCGTCCAGGTAGCCCATCGCGCTGGTGCCGTAGGTATAAGGCGTCACATCGACCAACACGGTATCGATCTGCTGGCCGTTGATCATCGCCGCCTGCGTGGCTGCTCCCATCGCGACGCACAAATCCGGATCGACTTCGCCGTGCGGTTCGAAACCGAATTCATCCAGCAGGCGCTCGCGTATGCACGGCGTCCGCGTCGAGCCGCCGACCAGGATGATTTCGTCGATGTCCGACACCGTCAGTTTCGCGCCCTTGAGGGCGATATGCACGGCATCCATCGTCGCGTTGATATAGTCATCTATCATCTCTTCATAGTCCGAGCGCGCCAGCTCCAGCGTCAGGTGAATCGGCGCTCCCTCGTGTTCGAGCAGATATTCTTCCTCGATCTGCGCGTAAGGCTCGTCGGACAGCACCAGTTTGGCATTTTCAGCGGCGCGGGTGATGCGGGCCATCGCCTTGCTGTGTTCCGAAATGTCCATGCCGTGCTGTTCGCGGATATGATCCTGAATGTGATTGATGATTTGCTGATCGAAATCGTCGCCGCCGAGATGGTTATCGCCGTGACTCGACAGCACCTCGACGACGCCGTCCTGCACATTGACCACCGAAACGTCGAAGGTGCCGCCGCCCAAGTCGTAGACCAACATGCGTTTGGCTTCGCCTTGGCTTGCGCCGTAAACCAGCGCCGCCGCGGTCGGTTCGTTGATCATCCGTACCACGTCCAGCCCGGCGATTTGTCCGGCTTCGTGGGTCGCCTGGCGCTGCGCATCGGAAAAGTAGGCGGGAACGGTGATCACCGCCTTACTGATCGCTTGGCCGACGTATTGCTCGGCTATTGTCTTCAGGCGTTTGAGTATGATGGCCGAAATTTCCTGCGGCGTGTAGTGATGACCGGCCATCACCACCTGGGCGTCCTGACCCATCAAGCGCTTGATCGATTTGATGGTACGCTCGGGATAGATCAGGTATTGGTTGCGCGCGGTTTCGCCGACCAGAATTTCGCCCTTATCGTCGATGCCGACAAAGGAAGGCAATATCTTTTTGCCGGCCTCGCTAATCACGGTCACCTTGCCGTTTTCCACAATCGCCACCTCGGAGTTGGTGGTGCCCAGGTCTATCCCGATGATGATGTCGCTCATAAGTTTTCCGTGTAATTTTAGAGTTTGTTGACTTTGACTTCGGCCAAACGCAACACCTGGTCTTCGAACAGAAAACCCTTGCGCAGCTCTTCCAGCACGATGCCGTTTTCCAGTTGCGGGTCTTGGCCAATGTCCAACGTGGCCATGGTGCGCGCATCGAACGGCTTGCCGACGCAATCGAGCGGATAAACCCGCCGGCGTTGCAAAAGTTGTTCGAGCCGTTTCAGCGTGATTTCCTGACCCTTGCCTAAACTTTCGATGAAGCGAACGTCTTGTTTTTTCGAGTGATTGAACAAGGCATCGACCGGACGATAGTTTTGCAGCGCCCTATAACCCTCGCTCAAGCGGTCGTAAATATCGACGAACTCCAGCAGCAGGCCGCGTTCCAGCTCGCGTTGCCGTTGTTGCAGACGCTCGGCCGCCACGGCCAATTCGTCCGCCAGGGTTTGATTGTCGGTTTTCAGCGTCGCCACGGCTTCGCTCAGGGTATCGAGCGTGGCCTTGAATTGGCGCGATTCGGCCTTGACCTCGGTTTTCAAGCCGGACAGGTCGGTAAACAGCGTCGCAAGATCGGGTTGATCGACTGCCGTCAAATGCGCGAAATCGGTTTCTTGCAGATATTGCCGCAGAGAGGCAAGCAACTCGTCTGGTTGGTTTTGCTGATTTTCGGTCGTCATGATGATTTGTTTGCGAGAGCGTTGGCCAAGGCTTTTTCGACGGGAACCGCATTCAGCAGCTTGCAGAAGTCGTCCTCGGATAAGGGCTGGAAGTCGGATGCCTGCCCGAAAGCGCTATCCAGCAAACCATCGAAATCGGCTTCCGGCAAATGAAATAAGCCATATTGCAAGCGGCTGTCGCCATCCTTGATGGCCTCAAAAGCTTGCTGAATTTGTTGAAACCGCTTTTGATCGCGATCCGGAGGGTTATCCTTGACCCGTTGCAGATAAGCCTGTTTGATTTCGGCGTCGGTCGATTGCTCGGCAACGCCGAGTAGTTGATAGGGTGATGTCATCGGGATAAAGCCGGTTTAAAAGAAAGGGAGCGACTGCTGAGAGGTATCGTCGTTTTCGAAACGATGGACAATGTCTTCAAAACCGACACCTATGGCTATCCGCAGTTCCTCCGCAGCTCTGAGGATGGCAACCGCCGAAAAGAAATCCGGGTTATCGAACAGTGCCAACAGTCTTTTTTGACCGATTTTTTGCCCTTGTTGACGGATGGTTTCGGCGATGAAACGCTCGGGATCGGTTTTCATCATAATGGATTGGACTCTCTGCATGACTTTGTCCAGCAACGACTCCGGTATATGACCAAACAAGTCGTCCAGGATGTCGTATCCTTCTTGATAATCGTCATTGCCGCCGTCCTCGAAATCGTAACCGAAAGGCGCTTGATAGCCCATGCTACGCACAATGAACCGGTTGATTAAAAATGCCGTTTTCTGATCGTTTTCCTGGCGGGCGTCCGCGAGGGCGGTTTGTAATCTAAACATGGCCGTCATTCCCAGTCTGTCGGAATCGCCTCGGATTTCCGACACTGTCAGATAGTATACCCAGATCGGCCTTTGCCATTTGCCAAGCGCCAGTCTGGCGCAATGTTTCAATAACTCGAAGTGCTCTATGCTCTCCAAAACTTGGCACCAGGCCAGCAACAGGACTGCGCCGAAAGCTTGTTGCTGTATCGTTTTTTTGACCGGCGCCTTGATTTTATCCAGCGCGTTGAACAACGGTTTTCGATCTTCAATTTGTTCGTCATAGTGCTTGATCAATGCCATCAAGCGCGTCAGTTGTTGCGCCGACAACAGATGATCCTTACAGGGCGGCAAGGCCTTGCTAATCGTAGTAACCGGCAACTCCAGCAACGAGGCTTCCATGGCCGCCTGAAACTGGACATTGACCGGATCGTCATTCAGCTTTTGCAGGGATTCGACGATCAGTTGCAGCCCCTGCGTTTTATCTTCCGCCGCCCAGACATGAAAACCCCTCAGCAGTTCGGCCTGGCGGCGCAGACTCTTATCGACCGTCAATCGTTCGGCCGCCTCAATTTCCTTGGCCACCAAATGATATTTTTCGGTTTTGATCAGGCGGCGGGCATGCGCGATATGACTGGCGAACAACAATTGCTTTGCCAGCGTGTTGACGGGATCGATTTTCAACAAGGCCTGAGCATAGCTCGCGGCCTTCTTGAAGGCTTTTTTGGCGGACGCGGATTTGGCGGCGCGCGCCAATAAATCGATGTCTTTCGGAAAACGTTTCAGACTATTTTCCAACCAACTTTGGTATTTGGCCGGGTCGGGTTTTGTCTGATCGTAAAAATCCAGTATTTTCAGATAGCTGTCTCTATCATCGCTATCGTAATCCAGGCTTTCGATGATCAAGCCGGCGGCCTCGGTCAATGAGGCGCCGACCGCCATGTGCCTTAATATCAACGCTATTTTTTTATCGCTTTCAGGATTTTTGTTTTTTAAGGCATCGATGCAGCGTCGCCAGTAAAACCAGGCGCCGTCACTATCCTCGCCTTTCTCGCAAAGCAAGGCTTGAATTCGGTTCTCTTCGAAGCCGTCCTTCAAATCGAAATATTTAAGATAATCCTTGCGTCCGCCGGGATAAGCGGCCAGCATGCCCTGACAATAGGCTTGCGCGACGGCGCGGCGCGGATTGTGATCGAGACCCATCATGGCCGCGGCGAAATCCGAGCCGTTTTGTGTGTAAGCCAGCAAGGCATCGGCGGCCGAACGATAGGGCGATTGCGCCGGTATTTTGCTCAACATCGATTGTGCATGCTCGATCGACGTCGCACTCGCCAGCTGCGCTTTCAGTAAGGTTCTAAAATCGCGAAACGCCGAGCGAAACGGCAGTTTTTGCAAGACCTGTTCGCATTGCGCCGTTTGCTGGTGCCGGTAGGCATCGAGAGCCTCCCGAGCAATGCTCAAATGCGCCAGCAAAACAGAATCTTGCGGCAAATACCCTGCAATGTCGGCATCAGCCTGGATCATCAAGAATCCCAAGCAAACAGCAAGCTCGGGATAATTTTCATCCACTTGTTGGGCCGTCAGTTGAGCGAGCCTTGCGTGAGCTTTCTGGGTATTTTTAGCCGATAACTGCCACAAGATATAAGAATCCAGGGCGGCCAGAGGCGGCTCGGCCCAATCCGCGTAATTCTCCCACAAGATACAGGCTTCCTTAGGCATGCCCTTGGCCGACATGCTCAATGCTCTCTGCAAGTAACATTCAGCCAACTGTCGCCGATGGACGGCATTGTCAGCCTGTTTCAACAGGTCCTTGAGATGATCGGTGGCTTCTTTATAACGGCCCGCCGAAAAATGCGCCAAAGCCCTTTGCTCTAAAGTTGTTTCGGATTTGCCGGCTGACGGTTTTGGCGTAGATTTTTTCATGGTGCCGAAGATTCAGAAGCCTTTCATTGCCGCGCATTATAAGGGATGCCGATGATCAATGCGCTTGGAATCAGCCAATTTTACGCCATCCGACGGCGAGAGGCCAAAGAGTCACGGCTATCCAACATCACGGTTATAATGTGGACATCGTAATCGAATGTTATCAACATGTCTTTACCGCTCATCCCCACTTCGGCATTACCGCAAAACCCCGAACAAACCGTAGTCTGGACCGGCCTGAACGGCTGCGGCGATTCGTTGGCGCTGGCTACCGCGATTGCCCAGGAAAAACGCCTGCTGGTGATCGTCACGCCCGACACCCAGACCGCGTTACGCCTGGAACACGAACTCAGCTTCTTCCTGGACAACGCTTATCCCATCCTGCAATTTCCTGACTGGGAAACCCTGCCCTACGATGTATTCTCGCCGCTGCCGGAAATCATCTCGGAACGTATCCGCACCCTGGCGCTGCTGCCGGAGACTAAACGCGGCGCACTGATCGTGCCGGTGTCGACGCTGATGCAGCGGCTGGCACCGCGCGAGCATATCCTGGCCCATAGCTTCGCGATCGAAGTCGGCGGCACGCTGAATCTGGAATTGACCCGTGCCAGGCTGGAAGCGGTCGGCTACCAATGCGTGTCTCAGGTTTATCAGCATGCCGAATTCGCGGTGCGCGGCTCCATCATCGACTTGTTTCCGATGGGCAGCAAACAACCCTACCGGATCGAGTTGTTCGATGACGATGTGGAATCGATCCGCAGCTTCAACCCCGACACCCAAATGTCGCAGGAAAAGATGGATAAGATCGAGCTGTTTCCGGCCCGCGAATTTCCGTTCACCGACGAAGCCATCAAGCATTTCCGCCAGGCCTTCCGCGAGCAGTTCCCCGACGCCTCGGCCAAGAACAACCTGTATCTGGACGTTTCCAAGCAGATCGCCCCGGCCGGCATCGAATATTATCTGCCGTTGTTCGTCGATCGCACTGAATCGCTGTTCGCCTATTTGCCAAAAACCGCGCTATTCGTGCTGCCAGCGGGTTTTGCCGACGGCGCCCAGCGCTTTTATGGCGAGGCCGAAGAACGCTATCAGCAACGCAAATACGATATCGACCGCCCCTTGCTGCCGCCGGCACGGCTGTTTCTGTCGGCCGAGGAGATTCAACAACAAACCGATAGTTTCAGCCGCATCGTGTTGGATATTCAAGACGTAGGCCGGAATAAACCGATAGGCGTTTCCGGCGAGGCAAATTTGCCGGAAACGCCGGCCCATGCTGGCGCCGGGCCGACTTATTCCGGCCTAGCCTCGCATTCTTTCAACTACCTTACCCTGCCCGACGTCGCCATCGACAGCCGCTTGAAGGAACCGGCCCAAGGCCTGCGCCAGTTTATCGAAGGCTTTAGCGGCAAAATCCTGTTCGTCGCCGAAACCGCCGGACATCGAGAAGGCCTGATCGACAAACTGAAAAGTGTCAAACTGACGGTCAAGCAGGTCCAAAGCTGGCCGGAGTTTCTGAAAAGCGAGCAATCGCCGTGCATCGTCGTCGCGCCGATGGATCAAGGGCTGTGGCTGGATCAGACGACGACCGCCATGGATGGTGGAAGTGCGGCGAATCGTCTGGAACGATTGCCGCCCTTAGCAGTGATCACCGAAACCCAGCTCAGCGGCGCCAAGGCCCAGCAACGCCGGCGCCGCAGACTATCCGCGGCCCGCGAGCTGGAAAACATCTTCAACAACCTTGACGAGCTGACCATAGGTTCGCCGGTGGTGCATCAGGAACACGGCGTCGGCCGTTACCTGGGCTTGCAGATACTGAACGTCGGCGGCATCGATGCCGAGTTTTTGATGCTGGAATACGCCCACAACGACAAGCTGTATGTGCCGGTGTCATCGTTGCATTTGATCGGCCGCTACAGCGGCGTCAGCGCCGAGAACGCGCCGCTGCATCGCCTTGGCACCGACCAGTGGAGCAAGGCCAAGAAAAAGGCCATGGAGCGGGCGCGCGACGTCGCCGCCGAATTGCTGGACATCCACGCCAAGCGCGCCGCCCGCCAAGGGTTTGCTTTTAATGTGGATAACAGCGACTACGAAGCCTTTGCCGCCGCCTTCCCCTTCGAGGAAACCCCGGATCAACTCAGTGCCATCGATGCCATCCTGCAGGACATGGCCGCGCCGCAACCGATGGACAGGGTGGTGTGCGGCGACGTCGGCTTCGGCAAGACCGAAGTAGCGATGCGCGCCGCCTTCGTCGCGGTGCAGAGCGGCAAGCAGGTGGCGGTGCTGGTGCCGACCACGCTGTTGGCCCAACAGCATTATCAAAACTTCCGCGACCGTTTCGCCGACTGGCCGGTGCGGGTCGAGGTGACGTCGCGCTTCGTCACCCCCAAACAACAAAAAACCATCGCCGACGATCTGGCCGAGGGCAAGGTCGACATCGTCATCGGCACCCACAAACTGTTGTCCAAGGACATGAAATATCAGGCGCTCGGTCTGGTAATCATCGACGAAGAACACCGCTTCGGCGTCACCCAGAAGGAACATTTCAAGAAGCTGCGTTATGAGCTGGACCTGTTGACGCTGACCGCGACGCCCATTCCACGTACCTTGAACATGGCGATGTCCGGGCTACGCGACATTTCCATCATCGCCACGCCGCCGCCCAACCGCCACGCCATCAAGACCTTTATCAGCGAATGGATAGACTCGCAGATTCAGGAAGCCTGCCGGCGGGAGATCAAGCGCGGCGGCCAAGTGTTCTTCCTGCACAACGACGTCAAGACCATGGATAAGATGGCCCGCGAGCTGGAGGCTTTGGTGCCGGAAGCGCGGATTCAGATTGCCCACGGCCAGATGGCCGAGCGCGAGCTAGAGCAAATCATGCTGGATTTTTATCACCAGCGCTTCAATCTGCTGATTGCCACCACCATCATCGAAAGCGGCATCGACGTTCCCAGCGCCAACACCATCGTCATCAACCGCGCCGACAAGCTAGGGCTGGCACAGTTGCATCAGTTGCGCGGACGGGTCGGTAGGTCGCACCATAGAGCCTACGCCTACTGCATCGTACCGCCCAAATCATTGATGAGCAAAGACGCCATCAAGCGCCTGGAAGCCTTCGAGACTTCGGGCGAACTCGGCGCCGGCTTCATGCTGTCCTCGCACGACATGGAGATACGCGGTGCTGGTGAGTTGCTGGGCGACGAACAAAGCGGCCAGATTCAGGAAATCGGTTTTACCATGTACACCGAACTACTGGAGCGAGCCGTGAAGGCGCTGCAATCCGGCAAGCAACCGGAACTGGATGCGCCGCTGGACACCGGCCCGGAAGTCGACCTGCAAATCGCCG
>Ga0316622_100000306_pt1 | contig 27054 bp, 29 predicted proteins | sample OWC_Aug_OW2_C1_D_FD_207646 | JGI IMG/M metagenome (GOLD analysis project Ga0316622, IMG submission 207646) | Wetland soil microbial communities from Old Woman Creek delta, Ohio, United States - OWC_Aug_OW2_C1_D5_C | ecosystem: Environmental > Terrestrial > Soil > Wetlands | place: USA: Ohio... | reverse complement strand
TTGTTGCCGAGGTCGGTGTGCACCATGAACGCCAGGTCCCTCGCGGACGAGCCCTTCCTCACGAGGTAGGCGTCGGGGAGGACGTTACCGCGCTTGTCCGACCAGTGCGTCTCGTCCTCGACGGGGAACACCGCGATGCTCTGCAGCAGGTTGAACACGGCCTCCTCCACGATGCGCTGGACACCCGTGCCGCCCATGCCCTGGATGCAGCCGCGGATGCGCTCGAGGCCCTTGCGCTGCGCCTCGGACAGCTTCTCTGGCGCTGAGATGGCGAAGTCCGCCTCGCCGGGGTGGTAGGCGATGAGCCCCGCGCGCCCCGCGCGCCTGAGGGCCAGCTCGCACTCGGCCGATGTCGGGATGACCGTCTGTCCAGGGAGCTGCAGCAGCTTCTTGAGCATGTCCGGGGGCGCCTTGTCCGCCTTGTTGGCCGCTATGATGATGGGCTTGGACCTCTCGCGCACCCTCCTCGAGAGCTCCAGCATGTCCTCGGCCGACCACCGGGTCACCTTTGAGTCCAGGCCGCACTGGTTGACCGCGTGGATGACGTCGCCGATGGTCACGCCCAGGCCCGCGAGCCTCTCCTGTAGCACGACCTCCAGCTTGGCGGCCTCGAGCTCTATCTGCCTCGACACGCGGGTCCAGCCGCGGTCCAGGATGCCCTTTATCCAGTAGGCGATCTCGTCCTCGAGGAAGGCGATGTCCTCCAGGGGGTCGTGCTCGCCCACGCCCACCATGTTGCCCTCGCCGTCGGTCTCGCCCGACGCGTCGACGACGTGCACGAGGGCGTTGGCCTGCCGCAGGTCGTCGAGGAACTGGTTGCCGCGCCCGCGGCCCTCATGCGCGCCCGCGACCAGGCCCGCGACGTCGATGACCTGGACCGGGATGAGACGCGTCCCGTCCTCGCACTTGGAGTTCTTGGGCGCGCAGACTCTGCCGATCTCGCTGTGCGGGCACTTGGAGCGAACGTAAGTCACGCCGCGATTGGCGTCGATGGTGGTGAACGGGTAGGACGCGATGGCGACGTCGACGAGCGTCGCTGCCGAGAAGAGCGTCGACTTGCCCACGTTGGGCTTCCCAACCAGCCCGAACTCCATGGTGGGGACCTACGGCGGCCGAAGGCAAAAAGGCTTTCCCTGGGATGGGCGAAGGTGGGTGCCATGACCACTTTTGACATGACGACCAAAGATATTTCTCCTTAAGCATTTATATACCCTCGGGATGCACTCGGCTGTCGAGGCCTACAAGGCCCACCTCCAGGAGGAGGGCCGCAGCCCGAAGACCATTCGGGAGTACACATGGCACGTCCAGCGCATGCTTGCGTGGGTGGGCAAGGAGCCCACGGCGGTCACCGCGCTGGACCTGAGCGCCTACCGTCACCACCTGGCCACGCAGCTGGACTACAAGAAGAACAGCCTCTACATGGCCACCCGCGCGCTCCAGGACTTCTACACCCACCTCGGCCTCGACACCGCGAGCGAGCTCACGCGGCCGAAGCGCGCCCAGTCGCTGCCCAAGTTCCTCTCCGAGGAGGAGACCCGCCGCCTCCTAGGCGCCTCCGAGGTCGACGAGCGCGATTGCGCCATCCTCACGCTCCTCTGCTTCACGGGGCTGCGCGTGTCCGAGGCTTGTGCGCTGCGCATCAACGACATCGACTTCGGCGAGAAGGTCATCCGCGTGGAGTCCGGCAAGGGCGGGAAGGGGCGCATGGTCATCTTCGAGGACAGGACCGCCAAGACGTTGAAGGGGTGGCTCGCCGTCCGGAAGGCATCTGACCACGACGTCGTGTTCACGAACCAGAAGGGCGGACCCATCACCGTGCGCAGCGTCGAGCGCATCGTCGAGCGCTACAAGCACGACGCCGACATCCAGAAGGTGGTGACGCCGCACGTGCTGAGGCACACCTTCGCCACGACGCTCCTGCGCAGGGGCATGGACATCCGCTTCATCCAGGTCATCCTCGGTCACGCGAGCGTGGCCACCACCCAAATCTACACCCATGTGGAGGACTCGAAGCTCAAGGACGCCTACGGCAAGGCGATGCGGGAGTTCTAGGGGCCAGGCCCCACGGGCGCCGGCCCCCCACGGCCCCTCCGATGCCAAGGTTGATAACCGCCCCGTCCATCACACCGCCGATGCGCGTCGCGTTCGAGGCCTACGGCTGCACGCTCTCCTACGGCGAGAGCCGCCGCGCGAGGCGGCTGGCCGAGGGGGCGGGGATGGAGGCGACCGAGGACGCCTCCGCCGCCCCCGTCGTCGTCATCCACTCGTGCACCGTCATCGGGAGGACCGAGCGCCACATGGTGCGCCGCGCGCGGGAGCTCGCGGCATCGGGGAGGCGCGTGGTGCTCGCGGGATGCCTCCCGCGGGCGCAGCGCGAGCTTGCTGGCGAGCTCGAGCGCGAGGGCATCCACGTCGTCCCGGGCCAGGGGCCGGAGGACGTGCTCGCCGCGCTCGAGGGGATGGACGTCGGGAGCCTTCCGGAGCCCGGGTCGCTCCCCGAGGCCCCGGCCCATACGGGCAGCCTCCCCGATCCCTCGAGGAGGACGGACGCCATCGTGCCCGTCGCGAGCGGCTGCCTGGGGGCGTGCTCCTACTGCATCACGAGATTCGCGTGGGGCCGATTGCGCAGCCGGGCCGTCGAGGACGTGCTCGAGGAGGCGCGCAGCTGGCTCGCGGAGGGATTCCGCGAGGTGCAGCTCACCGCCCAGGACACGGGCGTGTGGGGGCTCGACCTGGGTGGGCAAGCGCGGCTGCCCGACCTCGTCCGCGCCGTCGCGCGGATGGACGACGCCCCCGGGGAGTTCCGTGTGCGCGTCGGGATGCTCAACCCCGACAGCGCCGCGCCCATCCTCCCTGACCTGGCCAGCGCGCTATGCGAGCATCGCGTCTACAGGTTCGCGCACGTGCCCGTTCAGTCGGGCAGCGACCGCGTGCTCGGGCTCATGGGGCGCCGCTACACGGCCAGCTCGTCCGCCTCCCTCGTCGAAGGTCTGCGAGGCGCCGTGCCCGGCCTCACATTGCACACCGACGTGATCTGCGGCTTCCCCACCGAGACCGAGGAGGACAACGAGCGCACGCTCGAGCTCCTTAGGCGGGTGCGGCCCGACGTGACCAACATCAAGGCGTTCTCGCCCCGGCCGGGCACCGATGCCGCGCGCATGGAGGGGGCGCCCCACGGCCGCGTCGTCAAGGACCGCACCCGCAGGGCGAGCCTGCTATGCGGCGAGCTCACCCGTGCCTCCCTGGAGAGGAGGATCGGCGAGCGCGTGGAGGTCCTCGTGACGGAGATGGGCAAGCGGGGGACCCTCATGGCCCGCGACATCGGTTACCGGCCCATCGTCCTAGAGGGGGGCGATGGCGCGCCGCGCGTGGGCCATGTCGTGCCCGTGCGCATCGTGGGCGCGAAAGGGGTGTACCTGCAAGCAGAGGTGTGCTGACCGTCCGCGGGGCCGATCGCTCAGACAGGGTAGAGCACGTCGAAGACGTAGATGAGCACGATGGTAGCGATCATCAGGATGACGATGGCCCAGGGCGGGATCTTGAGCGCGGTCTCGTCCTCGGCATCGAAGTAGCGGATGAGGCCGGCAGCCGACTGGAACCCTGCGCCCTTCTTCTCCTTCGCCATGGCATGACGGTCAAATGACCCGAGATAGATAAAGCTTGCGGAGAGATACTTGACAGGGCAGCTACCGTATGTTGCCTGTGCTGGCTCCTGAGAGGAAGGGAGATATATACAAGGGCCCGATGTCGAGGGACGGTGCCGGAGCGAGGCCGATACCACGCGCCTGCACCATGAGGGGCACAATGTACCCGGGCGTGGACGGACACTCTGGTCATCTCGGCAGACACTATTGGTTGGGGGCCAGTGTGGCCATCCTCTGCTGGAACATCTACCTGATAGCCTACGACACCAGGTCGTTCAACGACCATCCGCTGTCCATCTACTTTGGACTCGTGATTGGCCTCTGTTGCCTCGCCATAGGGGTCATAGCGATGCGCGCGAAGGACAAGGACCTTGAGGAGGTCCTGTTGAAGGTGGGTCCATCCCACTACAGGTTCATCATCCCGTCCTCCTGGCCCATCGACGGGCTGATGGGTGTCACCCTGGCCAGGCTCGCGACGTCCGGTCTCACAGCTTTCCCCCTGGCCCCCCAGTTCCTGGAGCTGCCACCGGAACTTACGGCACGGGTGCGCTACGGCTATGTCATAGGGCCCATCAACCGGCAGCTGCTCGTCCTGAACCACAGGTCGGCCCCACGTGGGGCTCGCGGGCTTGACAGGCTGGGCTCGGAGCACTACATCCTGCTCGTGAGGCCCTATGGATGGGCATCGACGCTGAAAGGGGACCCTATCGTCTCGACCCTGGGACACCTGTTCCAGGACTTCGAGGAACTGAGGGTGAGCAAGGGGCTGCCCAGGTCGCTCACGCCAGGGCTGCATTTCGTTGTGAGGTTCTGACCGCGGACGGGCATAGGGAGTGATGTGCGGCCCCCACCTCCGTTGGCGCGCCTGGATGGGGGCATCGACCCATGTGGACAACATTGAAATACCCTCCATCTCATCCAAACAATGGCCAGTGGTGAACCGGTTTGCCCAAGGACCGCTACGAGGAATTCTTCCTTTATCCTGGACGGTCGGGCTCGCTGAACATGATGTACAGGACCATCGCGGTCTTTGCCATGGTCGGCGTCGCCATGCTCGTCTTCGTCGCGTCCTTCATTGACGATGTCGAGTCCCTGCTCGGCCTGATGCTGGTGATGTTGTTCTACTTCCTCGTCGTGGTCGCCATCGCGCTCCTGAGGGTCGATTGGCCCACCATGAGGCTGCTATGGTCCATCGGCCCCTCTTGCTACCAGTTCGCGGTCCCCGCGAGCTGGCCTGTGGACGGGCTCATGCGGCACGCGGTCGAGAGGCTCGCCGCAAGGGGGTTCACGGTCTTCCCCATGGCGAAGGAGTTCCTGAAGCTCCCGCCAAGTGTGGAGAGCAGGGTGCGCTACGGCTACGTCATCAATCCCCTGGGCAGGCAACTGCTTGTCCTGAACTGCCATATCCTCGACAATCCCCGGCGCAGCGTTCCGGTCGCCAAGGAGTACTACAGGATCATCGTGAGGCCCTTCGACAGCGGCACCTCGCCCGGCGATGACCCCGTGGTCTCGACCATCGGCGCCCTGCTGCTCGAGTTCGAGTGCGTGAGGGTCCGCAAGGGGTACCCCGCCTCGATTGGCCGGACAGGGTGGTTGATGAGGACCGCCTAGCCCCCCCCGCCCTGGCCAAGGCACCTGTCAACCCGGCTGCACGATGAACCGACTGTCGGAGCGGCATCCAGGCCGGATGCGGTGTCGTCCTCGCCCCCGGGAGGGGCCCGCTCAATCCTGCTGCCTCTTCCCCGGCGGCACGTAGACCTCGATGGAGAGGCCGTCCACGCCCGCGCCCTTCTTCGGCACGCGCATCTGCAGCCTGTCGCGGCTCCAGAAGAGCTCGACCCCGTCGAGCTTGGCGCGGTAGACCTTGTGCGCGCGGTTGCGCGACGTGACCGAGTAGCCGGCGACCGTCAGGTAGCCCGCCCGCAACAGGCGGGCGATGCGCCTGTAGACGTCGGCCACCGGCCGGTCCATCATGTAGGCGATGGCGGGACCCGTGAGCTCACTCTTGGCCGTGAGAAGGAGTATCCTGCGGTTGGTCTCGTCGGTGAGGGGGTCCTCGACCCGTTCGGTCGGCATGTTCCCATCCTGGGACGTGCCAACGGGGGAGCTGGCATATAAAGGCTGCCTCGTCATTTTCATTTCTTGTTCTCAGCCAGCGTGCCTGGGACGCGGCCCGCGCGCCCGCCCGGCACCGCCATTGCCGTGCAAAAGCCTTTTATGGGACGGACGGCGTGCCAGCGCGCGATGCGCATCGCCGTGCTCGACCGAGACCGCTGCCGGCCGAAGGTGTGCCGGCACGAGTGCTCCTACTACTGCCCCGTCAACAGGCAGGGCGCCGAGTGCATCGTCCACGAGGAGCGCACCGAGAAGGCGGTCATCTCGGAGGTGCTGTGCATCGGGTGCGGCATCTGCGTCAACAAGTGCCCGTACGACGCCATCACCATTGTGAACCTCCCGGAGGCGCTCGACCACGACCTCGTGCACCAGTACGGCGTGAACGGCTTCCGGCTCTTCCGGCTCCCCCTGCCGCGCATGGGCATCGTGATGGGCCTGCTCGGGCCCAACGGCATCGGCAAGACCACCGCGTTCCAGATACTCTCGGGCGCGCTCGTGCCGAACCTGGGCAACCTGGCCGACAAGCCCTCATGGGACCCCGTGCTCGAGATGTACAGGGGCACCGAGCTCCACGACTACCTCAAGCCCCTGGCCGACGGGAAGACGCGGGCATCGCTCAAGCCCCAGTACGTGGACAAGCTGCCGAAGATCTACCAGGGCAAGGTGCGCAAGCTCCTCGAGCAGGTGGACGAGCGGGGCAACCTCGACCAGGTCGTCGCGACCCTGCACATGGAGCCGATGCTCGACCAGTCCATGGAGGTGCTCTCCGGCGGCGAGCTCCAGCACATGGCCATCGCGGCCACCATGGTGCGCGACGCCGACGTGTACTTCTTCGACGAGCCCAGTTCGTACCTGGACATCCACCAGAGGCTCATCGTCGCCGAGGCCATCAAGGACCTCGCGGAGGAGCGGCAGGTTGTCATCATCGAGCACGACCTGGCCGTCCTGGACTTCCTGGCCGAGCAGGTCCACCTCATGTACGGCGAGGAGGGCGCGTTCGGCGTGCTGACGCTGCCCCGGCCCGTCAGGAGCGCCATCAACGTCTACCTCGAGGGTATGCTCAAGGAGGAGAACGTCCGCTTCCGCAGCCGCCCCATCAGGTTCGAGAGCCGGCCGCCCAGGGCCGAGTGGACGGGCGCCACGGTGGTGAGGTTCGGGCGCCTCGCCGTGCGGTTCCCCGGCTTCGAGCTCACCACCGACCCCGGTGCCATCCATGAGGGCGAGGTCGTCGGCGTCGTCGGCCCGAACGCGACGGGCAAGACCACCTTCGTCAAGATGCTGGCGGGGGTCGCGAGGCCCACGGACGGCTCCATCGAGTCCTCGGTCAAGGTCTCGTACAAGCCCCAGTACATCAAGGGCGACTTCGGCGGGTCGGTCGAGGAGCTGCTGCTCACGCAGCGCGCCGAGATGCTGGAGAGCGGGTTCTTCCAGGCCGAGATAGAGGCCCCCCTGGCGCTGCGCAGGCTCTACCACAAGCCCGTGGACGCGCTCTCGGGAGGGGAGCTGCAGCGCGTCGCCATCGCGCTTAGCCTGAGCGCGAAGGCGGACATGTACCTCCTCGACGAGCCCTCCGCCTACCTCGACTCCAACCAGCGCATGGAGGCCGCCAAGACCATACGCCGGGTGATGGAGAAGACGGGCAGGAGCGCGATGGTCGTGGACCATGACGTGTACTTCATAGACCTCGTGTCCGACAGCATCATGGTGTTCGAGGGCGAGCGCTCCGTGCGCGGGCACGGCTCGGGCCCGTTCGGGCTGCGCGAGGGGATGAACCGGTTCCTCAAGGCGGCCGACGTCACGTTCAGGCGCGATTTCGAGACGCACCGGCCCCGCATCAACAAGCGCGCCTCGCGGCTCGACAAGGAGCAGAAGTCCTCGGGCGAGTACTTCTACCAGGAGCTGGGCTGAGGCACACCCGTGCCTCCGCGCCCGCCTCACTGCTGCGCCCCGCCAGCGCCGCCGCCCTCGAGCTGCCTCTTGAACTCGTCCATGGAGACGAACTCCTCGTCCTCCTCCTCCGCGGGGGCCGCTGCGGTGTAGGACTGCAGAGGGTCGTACCCGTAGTCGAGGGCCCCGGGGACGGGCTCGGGACGGGGCTTGTCCACCCTGCCGGAGTCCTCCTCCAGGATCGCACGCAGACGGTCCTCGTCCTTGGTGCCCTGCTCCTCCGATGCGCCCGTGAGCGCCGCCGTGGCCGCGAACGCCCCCGCGAGGGCCAGGAGCACGACCATGAGCACGGTGCAGTTGCTGTCGAGGATGTCGTAGCCAGTGAAGCCCGAGGTATCCGCCACCCTGAAGACCAATCGCGACTCCTGGACCTCGTTGCCCGCGCGGTCCATGGCCACGACGACGATGCGCGCGATGTCGGAATCCAGGGGGACCTCCAGCTCGAACTCCCCGTTCGGGGGCGTGAGACGCGTGCCCCCGACGACGACGGAGTCGCCGGGCGTGACCCGCCCGCGGACGAGGACCTTGGTCTCCCCCGTCCTCGACCTGTCCTCCGGCGCGATGATCACAAGCTCGGGAGGGGTTGTGTCGAGGATGATGGTGATGGGGAGCTGGAACGTGTTGCCAGCGCGGTCGACGACGCGCACGACCAGGTCGTTGTCGCCGTCCGTGAGGGGGACCGAGAGCGAGAACTGGCCCTGGACGTTCGTGGTGTCGACCGAATCGCCGACGCTCACGGTCGATACCGCCTCCGTGCTCCCGGTCAACCTGTAGGTCCTCTTGTTGGTGAAGAGGGGCTCGTAGTCGCCGGTGGAGGCGTTCTTCTGCAGCTCGTTGAGCGTCAGCTCCGGTATCTTCTCGTCGAGGTGGAGGACGATGTTCGCGTAGGCGATATTCCCCGCGACATCGGTGGCCGCCATCGTGATGCTGTTCGAGCCCTCCTTGAGCTCTATCGTCAGGCTGAAGTTCGCGCCGTCGAGCGTGGCCGCGTTGCCAAGCACCGCCAGCGAAAGGAGGGCCTCGGACCACGTGCCGGTGAGCTCCGTGTTCTTGACGCTGACGTAGGAGCCGCTGGCAGGCGTGACGGACAGGAGCTGCGCCAGCTCCGTGTCTATGTAAACGACCAGTGTCGCGCGGGCCTCGTTGCCCACCGAGCTGAGCGCGACGACGACTATCTCGTTGCGCCCCTCGCCCAGGTCCGACAGCGAGGTCGAGAAGCCGCCGAGGGCGTTGACCATCACCATGTACCACGAGGTCGTCCGGTTGGCTATCGTGTAGTGGAGCTGCGAGCCGGGCTGCGTGGTCCCCTCGAGCATTATCGCTATCGTGTTGTAGAGCCGCCCGTCCTCTGGGCTGTTGATCCTGAGCTGCGGGGCCTCCAGCTGCCCGATGAGGCGCCAGATGACCCTGCCCTCGTTGCCGGCCGGGTCGCGCGCAACGATTGTGAGGAGGTTCTCCCCCTGGACCAGCGTGACGCTCACGACGAAGGTCGAGCCCTGCATGGTCGCGTTCACGGTCCCCCAGTACACCCTTGCGGACGCGTCATCGACGTAGCCGGTGAGGTCCACATGGTCCACGCCCACCGTGGTGCCGTTGGCGGGGCTCGGGGGCGACTCGACGTAGACGTGCGGCGCGTCCGTGTCCAGGGTGAGGTTCAGCGGGAGGACGGCCTCGTTCCACGCCAGGTCCCTTGCCCTCACCTGGATGGGATATGTCCCATCGCCAGGCAGCTGGCGCGTCCAGGTCCAGGTGCCCTTGCCCACGGCGGCCTCCCAGGGCTGCGAGGCGATGCGGACCATGACGTCGTAGATGGACGAGCTCGCATCGGTCGCCGTGCCGCTGAGCACGAGGATGTCAGAGCTCAGGAACCCCCCGTCGGGATGCGACGTCACCGTGACGACGGGCATGTCCGAGTCCTCCAGCGTGACCTTGATGGTGGAGTGCGCCCTCACGTCCGCGTCCTGCGTGTGGGTCGCGCCGCCGAGCGTGGCCGTGACCGAGTGCGGGGTGCGGTCGTCGCGCGAGTCGCGGTGGATGATGGCCTGGGTCAGGAGGACCCCGGCGACCATCCCCGCGGGGTCCGCCACGCGGTCGGCGACCTCCGTCCCCTTGCTGTCGATGATGGTGACGGTCGCGCCCGCGGCGTGCACGCCCGACGGGTACGCGACCTCGACGTGCACGACCCAGTGGACCCGCAGCTGGCTCACCGCATCCGAGAACGTGAACCCGCCTGCGTCGATGCTGCAGTTGACGAGGTCCACGACGGCGCCGCCCGCGAGGCGGCCGGTCTCCGTCGAGGTCGTTACGGAGCAGTTCTCGAGGCGCGCCTGGCCGCCGTCCACGCGGATGGCCAGGTCGTCGCCGGCGAAGGAACACCTGTCGAACGTGACGGGCCCGCCGGTCACGACGGCACCGCGCAGCGAGTTGCGGAACGTGCACCTGTGGAAGGCGAACGCCGCGCCCACGTGGGCGCCCTCGGACGACGTCGCGGCCTCGGACCAGCCAGCGCCGTCGACGGTGAGGAACCAGGCCTCGCCCGTGGATGGCGCGAGGATCTCCAGCTTGAACCCGTACGCCTGGTCGGTGCCCTCGAGGGTCGAGTTCTCCCACCGCTGGGCACCGGCCGTGCAGACCAGCCCCCTGTGCTCGGTGGCGCTCGTCCTGAAGGTGAGGGTCGCCCCGCGCAGCGCGAGGCTGCCCGCGACTTGCATGTCGGCGGTGAGCGTCGCATCGCAGCTGACGAGCGCCGAGGCGTTGCCCGCGTGCACGGTCCACGTCGCCGACGACGTGCTGTCGGGGGCGATGCCCACGCGGGATGTGGAGTTCGCGACCGTGCCGTCGTGCAGCTGCAGCGTGGCGCCCGTGAGCTTGTAAGCCTCGAACGCGGAGGACTCGACGCGCGTCGCCCACGCGACCACGGTCGTGCCCGTGTCAGCGCTCACGCCCACGCTGTTGCCGCGCAGCTCGGAGCCCACCAGCACGAGCTGCGAGGACTGCTCGACGAGCGCGCCCGAGTTCGTGTTCGACCTGATGAGGTCACCCGTGCATGTCGCACGGCTCCCCAGGTTCACCCTGAGGCCGTAGGTGCAGTCGTGGTAGGTCGTGCCCGAGCTGCGCACAACGACGCTCGTGAATGCGTACAGGGCCGATTTCTCCGAGCCGCCCGCCTTTGTGTCGCGCACCTCGACCTGGCCGTTGGTCTCGAAGTGGAGCGCGTAGAAGGTGTTGCTCTCGACCGAGCAGTTGATGACGAGCACGGAGAAGCCCTGCTCGGCGCCGATGCCCTCGTCGTTGCTGTGGATGGTGCTGTTGCCCACCACGAGCGCTGCCGAGGTGCGGGCCATCACCCCCCACCTGCAGTGATGGATGATGCTCCTGTCGATGACGGTCGTGCCGCCCATCGCTCGCACGCCGTCGTAGCCGCAGTCCGCCAAGGTGCAGTCGGCGAGGTCGACCCTCGATGACGAGGCGTACACGCCCTGGTAGGTGCAGTTGGTGAAGGAGCAGCCCTGGGCGTCCACGCCCCCCGAGTCGACCAGCATGCCGAACAGCGAGTCGCGGACGTCCACGCCCCTGAGCACCACGCCCGTCGCGTAGAGATAGAGGCCCTGATGGTCCGTCGGCCCGGCCGCGTAGCCGCAGCGGGCGATGGCCGTGTTCGTGAGCCGCAGCGTGGCGCCCGCGCGCACGATGAACCAGAACGAGTTCGACGTCGGCTGGGAGGTGATTGCGCTGTTGTCGTTCGCCGTGGCCTTGGCCCCGTCGCCGTCGCGCACGGTGAGCTGGCCCCCTGACGCCACCTCGATGCCGGCATCGCCGTTGGAGCTGACGAAGATGCGCATCGTCACGTTCTCGAGCGTCAGCCGGCCCGTGGCCGTGACGAAGAGGCTCCCGTGCAGGTCGACGGCCGTGTCCTCGACCAGCGTCGTGTCCCCGACCGTCCAGTCCCCGCTCGAGGGGGGGTCGGTCTGGGCGGACGCGGCGCCGGAGAGGAGGGCGATCGCGACTGCCGACAGGACAAGTGCAAGAAGCGAGGCATACGAACTACCATGCAGGGCGCGCATCCCGAACGTCCCTCCAGGGCCCCAGATAATGGCCAGTATCGCCCAGGGCAGGGAGCGTATAAATACCTTCACAGCAGATTTTCAATCGGGCGAATTGGCCGACGCGCCGCTCGCGCTCGCTGGCGCGCCCGGGGGCGGTCGGTCCGGGGCCGCGGTCACCTCTCGGGTTGCTCGGCCGCCTCGTCGACCTCGGGCTCGCCCTCCTGCCCCTCGGGCATCTCCTCCCAGCCATGGCCGGTCGTCCCCCCATCGGCCCCGGGCACGTCGGGACCGTCGGCATCGCCCTCCTCCTCCGTGCCCTCCGCGGCCTCCGCCGCTTCCGCGTCCGTATCCTCCTCGAGGGCCTCGCCAGCGGCATCCGCGGCGGCGGCGGCCTCGCTCGCCCTCGCGGCCCGTGCCTCGGCCAGCTTCCGCCGTGCCTCGCGCTGCCTCCTGCTGGGCACGATGGCGATGAGGAGGACCGCCGCGCCCAGCACAATCGACGTGAGCAGCACCAGGTAGACCCAGTTGTCCTCGAGCCAGGTGCCGTCCCCGTCCCCACCGTCCGGTTCGATGGGCTTGGGGAAGACGCGCTCGTAAGTCAGCGTCTCGGTGGCCGTGTTGCCGGCGGCGTCCTCGACGGTGACCACGACGGAGTGCGAGCCTATCTGGGGCAGCTCGACCCTGACGATGAATGCACCGGCCGCGTCGGACCTGCCACTGTACGTCTTCGAGTAGGCCCCGTACGTCACGAGCACGCTGTACGTGGAGCTCGGGTCCGTGGTGCCGTTGAGCTGGGTGTGGTCGAGGTCCGTCGTGACCTGCCGCAACGATGTGATCGCGAGCGCGGGTGCAGTGACATCGAGCGTGACCGTGTAGACCGCGGGCTCGGCCCGGTTCCACAGGCCGTCGCGGGCCTCGACGGTGATGGTGTTCAGACCGACCTGGAGGATCACCTGTGCAGAGAAGGCCCCATCGACGGCGATTACGGCCAACCCGTTGACGGCGACGGTCGCGCCGGGCTCCGTGGTGCCCTGGATTGTGACCATGGCGTACCTCGTCTGCGCGGGGGGGGGAACCACCGTGAACGAGGGGGCCGTCGAGTCTCGGAGGACGGTGAGCGTCGTGTGCCAGCCGTTGCCAGCGCCGTCCGCGGACTCGATGTAGACCTGGTTCGGGCCCTCCTCGAGCGCCACGAGGACGTCGAACTGCTCGGCGTCGGTCAGGTTCGGCCGGGGCCCGTTCACGTAGAGCGTGGCGCCCATCTCCTTCGTGCCCGTCACGCGCACCGTCGAGGCGTTGGTCGGCGTCACGATGGGGTCGATGGCGACCATGGGCGGGGTCGTGTCCACGGTGATGTCGATGTGCACCACCCTCCGGTTGCCCAGGTCGTCGGCAACCACCAGCGTGATGCGGTTGGGCCCCTCCTCGAGCGCGACGGTGTGGGAGAACGTGCCCGTCGGCCCCACCGCGACCGGCTCGCCATCGATGGTCAGGTTGGCGCCGGGGTCGGTCGTGCCCAGCACCGTCACCGACGTGCGGTTCTGTGGAGGGAGGTCCTGGGGCGGATAGAGGATGGTGACCTCCGGGGGCGTGGTGTCGACGCTGAACGAGACGGAGGCGGTCCCCCGGTTCCCCGAGGCGTCCCTCACGTAGGCCTCCACCAGGTGCGGACCGTCCGTGAGGTTGATGGCGAACGCCCAGTCCCCGAGGTCGTAGCCCGTCGTTATGACCTCGTCCCAGGTCCCGTTGTCGACGCGGATGGCGATGCGCCATGGGCCCTTGGCCACCCTGTGGACGGGGTCAGCGCCCTCCACCAAGATGCGGAACGTCGATGCGTTGTAAAGACCGCCGTCGATGACGCCGGTGATGCTCACGGAGGGGGGCGTGGTGTCGAGCGCGAGTGAGACGTCGCGGTTCCGGTCCATGGTCTCCACGAGGGCGTCCGTCGCGTCGCCCAGGGTGACGGTGATTGTGTGGGGCGTGCTGGTGAACTCCAGGTCCGAGGTGATCGTCCGCTCGCGCAGGTCCACCCTCGCGGGCCGGCCCATGGGGCCGGTGCTCAGGCCCTGGACCTCCTCGAGCCCCATCGCGTTCCTGATGCTGACCGTGCCGTTCACGAGCGGCGCGCCCGCCGGCTCGAGGACGGTGAATGACATCGTCAGGTACCAGTTGACGTGCACCTCGTTCTCGCCCGTGCCCCACCCGAAGGCGTCGGTGAAGGTGGAGTTGAAGAAATTGACCGTCGACCTGCCCGTGAGGAAGGCGGTGACGCCGCCGGTCGTCGGCGCATGGAGCGCGCTGTCGCGGACGTTGAGAAGCGAGCGGGTCAGGTTGAAGCCCTCCAGGCCGATGGCGATGTCCGACGACACTATCGTGAGCGAGCCGTCGTTCTGCAGCACCGCCACCCTCCCGCAGTCCTCGACCGAGAGCCGCTCCACCACCATTCCGCCCGGCCCCACCTGGCCGTCGCTCATCACGGCGGAGTTGCACCGCCTGACCGTCACGCCGACGACGCGCGCTTGCGTCCTGCCGACGACGAGCCCGTGCTCGCCGTCCTGCACCACGATGTCGGAGATGAGGCCCCCTCCCGCGATGTACAGGCCCTTGTCGAGGGCCGTCGAGCTCGGCGTGCCGATGTTCGAGATGGTGGTCGTCCTGAGCTCGAAGATGCTGAAGGACATCAGCCTGAACACCATGAGCCGCGACACCGGGCTGCCGACGACGCAGTCCGCCATTCCCAGGGCCCCCTGGGCCTCGACGACGATGCCCGTTGGCGCGGCGTTCGAGAGCCTGAACGAGAGCGTGGTGTTGGTGACGTTCAGGACCCCGCCCCCCTTGACGACCAGGAACCGCCCGAGGTCCAGCCGGGAGCGGTCGATGCGCATCTTGGTCTTGCACGTGACGTTGCCGACGACGGCGGGCTCCACGCTCGCGGTGGTGTCGAGGACGGACAGGTCCTCGAGCGTGTAAGTCCCGCTCGTCGCCTTGAATCCCGTGGTGCAGTTGTCGATGGAAACCGCTATGAGCGTCAGCGTGGAGAGGGTGAGGTCGACCCCGGTGCCGCAGCGCGTGACCGTGCAGCCCACCATCGTGATGGCCTCGGCCTCCATCGCGTGCACGCCGACGCCCGCGCTTGGCCCGAACGTGCAAGAGGTGATGGAGTTGCCGTCCCCCGACAGCGTGACGAGCTCGAGCTCGGTGTTGGCGTTCCCGAGGACCGTGCACCGGTTCATCGTCGTTTTGCTCATGAACCCCCTCACGAAGATGCCGTAGTTGAGGCCCCGCGTCACCGTGCAATCCTCGATGGTCGCCTGGATGACGCCCCTCATGAAGATGCCCGCGTACTCGCACCGGTCGAAGGTGCAGTTCGAGACCCTGACCTTCTCGGCGCTGTCGATGGTGAGCCCCGTGAAGCACTCCTCGAACAGGGTCCCGCGGATCTCCGCGTTGTCCGCCTTGATCTGGACGCCCTCTGGAGGGTCGCCCATGGGGATGTGCCTGCCAGCCTTCGAGACGAGGGACTCGAGGATGCGCACATTCGCCTTGGCAAGGACGGTGATGTTGTACCTGAAGGAGGTGGCTGATGTGATGACGCTGCGGTCGGCCGTGGTCTCGCGGTTGGCGTCCCTGTCACTTATGGTGAGCGTGCCGCTCTCCTGCACCCTGAGGAAGTTGTCGACGAGGGGCGTGCAGTTGAAAAGCAGGGTCGAGTTGACAATCGCAAGCGAGCCGAACGAGTTGACCACGACGCTCGTGTTGACCATGACGACCGAGTCCGTGATGGTGAGCCCGCCCCCGTTGTCGACGATGATGGCCCCGTTGACGAACACGGTGCGGGACGTTATCGTCGCCGGGCTGTTCACCTGGTTGATGAAGAGGTTGCCGACGGGGGGCGGGGTGACCTCGTCCGCGGCCGTGACCAGGGCCAGCGCGGTCACGGCGAGCAGGCAGGAGAGAACCGCGAACGACGTCCAGTTCCTGGGGCGCATGAGTACCAATCCCTTGCCGCCATCATCCACAGTAGGTCTAATAAGGCTTCCGTCCCAGTGGACCTCTGCCAGCACGCGGGGCGGCGCGCCGTCGAGGGGGGGCGGTCACGGCCCCAGGGGCACCTCGAGCATGGTGGTGTAGACGGGCCCCTGGGGGGTGAGGACCGACCTCTTGAGCTCGATGGCATCGACCCGCACCTCCCCGAAGTGGTGCCCTCTCCACCTGTCGACGAGCTCGGCGAGCCGGTCCCCCGACCCCGATGACTTGACGCGCGCGCACGTGAGGTGCGGCCTGAAGGGCCGCCCCTCGGGCTCGAAGCCCAGCTCGACGACGGCGCGCTCGAGGGACGAGGCGATGCGCCCGAGAGGCTCGGCGCCCGTCATCCCGAGCCACACCACGCGGGCCTTTCGTGGGGTGGGAAAGGCGCCGACGCCGTCGAGCCCCACCGAGAAGGGGGGCACGCCCTCGACCGCGGCGCGCATCGCGCGCTCGATGGCGCCCACCAGGGCCTCGTCCGTGTCCCCGAGGAAGCGCAGCGTCACGTGCAGATGCTCGGGCCGGACCGGTCTGATGCCCCTGTCCAGCCCAGCGAGCTCGGCGCGCAGCGGCGCCCAATCGATCCGCTCGCCCACCTCGACCGCGATGAAGGCGCGGAAGGGCATGGGGGCCCGGATGGGGGGGCCAGGCCTTAAGGATGTGCCGTCGGTCCGTCGGCGTGCGACCCCCAAGGTTTAAATAGGAGAAGCCCTATGCCCAGCTGCTCCACCCGCGGTGGATTGCCAACCAAACAGCCGTCGTGGGCAATGCCAGCGGCATCCCACACGCGCCCGTGGCCCCTTGGGGCCGTAAGGGCGCAGGGGCTGTTACGGCTGACAGAGGGCCAGGCCACAGGGCCTGGCATGCTACCGCCGCCAAGGGGTCGGGGCCCCGTCTCGGGGCAATGCGTCCACGAGAGGCAACCCCACCGCAGACAGGGCCCTTGTCCTCCTCGGAGGGGACAACAATGGCAGACAAGCACCATCCACACAGGGGCTCGAGGGGCTACTCGCCCCGCAAGAGGGCGAAGAGCCACATCGCCCGGTTCGGGACGTGGCCCGACAGCGAGGGCGAGCCGAAGCTGCAGGGCTTCGCGGGCTACAAGGCCGGCATGACGCACGCCTTCATCCGCGACTACCGCAAGGAATCGACGACCGCCGGGCAGGAGGTCGCGATCCCTGTGACCATACTCGAGGTCCCGCCGATGAAGGTCATCGCGGTGCGCATGTACAGGCTCACGCCCTACGGCCTGGAGACGCTGACCGAGCACTGGGCGACCAAGCTCGACAAGGAGCTGGAGCGCCGCATCGTGCCCGCGAACCACGACCGGAAGGCCAAGCTCGAGACCGTCGACCTCAAGGACGTGGAGGACGTCCGCGTCATCGCCATGACGCAGCCGACGCTGCTCACCGGCCTTCCCAAGAAGGTGCCCGACCTGATGGAGCTGCGCGTGGGCGGGTCCGACCTGCAGAAGCGCCTCGACTACGCCAAGTCGCTCCTGGGCAAGGAGGTCAAGGTCAGCGACTTCGTCAAGGAGGGCGAGATGATCGACGTCATCGCCGTGACGAAGGGCAAGGGCTTCCAGGGCTCCGTGAAGCGCTGGGGCCACAAGCTGCTCACGCACAAGGACAGCAAGCACCGCCGCAAGGTCGGCGCCATGGGCCCGTGGCACCCCAACCAAACGATGTCGACGGTCCCGCTCACCGGCCAGGTGGGCTACCACCAGAGGACGGAGTACAACAAGCGCGTGCTGCGCATCGGCGAGGACGGCAAGGAGATCACCCCCGCGGGCGGGTTCGTCCGCTACGGGGACGTGCGCAACCCCTGGGTGATGCTGCACGGGACCATACCGGGGCCGTCGAAGCGCCTCATCCGGCTCAGGGAACCGGTCCGGTTCCACGGGGAGGCCGTGGGCGCGGTGGAGGTCACGTACACCTCGACCGCCTCCAAGCAGGGGGCATGAGGGGGCGACTGGAATGGCTGACACGAAACCGACGCAGAAGAAGGCGACCGAGAAGGCCCCCGCGCATAAGGCGGCCGCTGAGAGGAAGGAGCACGCCACCGAGGCCAAGGCAACCCCGCACAAGGCCGCCCCCAAGAAGGCCGCGGAGGCCGCGCAGGAGGGCAAGGAGCACGCCAAGGCCGAGGGCGAGAAGGGCACGGCCCCGGCCAAGGCCGTCGTCGCGAAGAAGGAGGAGGGCGCCGAGGGCGAGAAGCCCAAGAAGGAGCACAAGGAGGGCGCCCACCGCGAGGCGCACAAGTCCTCGTGGACGGGCCCGGTCTCCTCCGTCAAGGTCAACGTCTACGGGCTCGACGGCAAATCGAAGGGCAAGATAGCCCTCCCCAAGGCCTTCGACACGCAGGTCAGGACGGACCTCATCCACGCCGCGGTCGTGCGCGCGAGGTCCAACCGGCGCCAGACCTACGGCCCGAACCCGCGCTCTGGCCACCGCCACTCCGTCGAGCAGTGGGGCAAGGGCCACGGAGTGGCCCGCGTCATGCGCGTGAAGGGCGAGCGCAGGGGCGCCCAGTCGCCCAACAACGTGGGCGGCCGCCGAGCGCACCCGCCCCGCCTCAACCGCGACTGGGACCGCAAGATGAACGCGCGCGAGAGGCGCTTCGCCCGCATGTCCGCCCTCTCCGCCGTCAAGGACGCGGACATGGTCAAGGCCCGCGGCCACAGGTTCAAGGAGGAGCTGACGCTCCCCGTCGTGGTCGAGGAGGAGTTCGAGCGCATGACGGAGGACGTCAAGGAGAGCTACACGAAGGCCATACTCGAGACCCTCGAGCACCTCGGCCTTTACGAGGACGTCGTCCGCGCCCGCGACGGTCGCCACGAGCGCGCGGGCCACGGCAAGCTGCGAGGCAGGCGCTTCAGGACCCCGACGAGCCTGCTCATCATCGTGAGCGACGTCGAGAAGGTGCGCAGGTTCGTGCGCAACCTCCCCGGCATCGACGTGGTGACGCCATCGCTGCTGTCCACCGAGCGCCTGGCGCCCGGCGGCCAGGCAGGCAGGCTCACCGTCATCAGCGTGCAGGCGCTCGAGAGCATGATGGGGTGGTGAGATGGACCCCTACAAGGTCATCAGGCATCCGTTCGTGACAGAGAAGACGATGAACCTGCTCGGGGAGAACAAAATCGAGTTCATCGTCATAAGGACGGCCAACAAGGCCGACGTCAAGAAGGCGGTGGAGTCGCTGCTCGGCGCCAAGGTCGTGCAGGTGCGCACCTTCATCGACAAGGAGGGCAAGCACGCCATCGTCAAGTTCGCCAAGGAGCACAACGTGAACGACCTCGCCACGCGCATCGGGGTCTTCTGAGGTGGTGTAGATGGGAAAACGTCTACTGCAGCGGCGCCGCGGCGCCAGGTTGGGCATTTCGCCGGGCCACCGCCACTTGGGCGATGTCTCATACCCGCCCATAGCCGGTGCGCAGGGCACCGTCACTGAGCTTGTGCACGCCCCCGGCAGGACCACGCCCATCGCCCGCGTCGAGCTCGAGGGCCATGGCCGCGTCCTGATGATAGCGGCCGAGGGCCTCAAGGTCGACCAGCGGGTGGGCATAGGTGAGGGAGCCAAGGCCGAGGTGGGCTCGGTCCTCCCGCTCAGGTCCATATCTGTGGGCACGCTGATATTCAACGTCGAGTCCAGGCCAGGGGACGGGGGCAAGTTCGCCCGCGCGGCGGGACAGGCCGCCGTACTCATCACCGGCGGGGAGCGACCCGTGGTGCAGCTGCCCTCGGGCCAGTTCCGCACGTTCGAGCCCGACTGCCGCGCCACCATTGGACGCGCGTCGGGCTCCGGCCACAAGGCCGCACCGATGTACAAGGCAGGGCAGAAGTACCATCAGATCCGGAGCATCGCCAAGCACTGGCCGGTGGTGCGCGGCGTCGCCAAGAACCCGGTGGACCACCCGCACGGGGGCGGCTCGCACCAGCATGTCGGGCGCCCGTCCACGGTCTCCCGCAACGCCCCGCCGGGCAGGAAGGTCGGGAGGCTCTCTCCCCAGCCCAAGCGCCGTGACAGGAGGTAGTACACATGGCAAAGCAGCACTTCGCGTCCGCCAAGGCGGCCCGCAGGCGGGCCCGCAAGCGGAAGTCAACCATCCTTGCCCGCGCCAAGAAGGAGTTCACCTACATGGGCCACACCCTCGAGCAGCTCCAGGCCATGCCCCTCAGCGAGTTCATGGCCCTCGTCCCGGCCCGGCTGCGCAGGAGCCTGGAGCGCGGCTGGACGGAGGGGCAGCGCAAGCTCATCGACGACGTCAAGCGCGGCAAGCACGACGTCTTCAGGACGCACGAGCGCGACACGCCCATCGTCCCCATGCTCGTGGGCAAGCGCATCGCCATCCACAACGGCAAGGAGTACCAGGAGGTCCTCATCCAGCCCGACATGCTGGGCCACTTCCTGGGCGAGTTCGCCATCACCAGGAAGGACGTCAAGCACACCGGCCCCGGTGTCGGCGCCACCAGGTCCTCGAAGTACCTGCCGCTCAAGTGAGGGGGAAGCCACATGGTAGGATACAGCCAGCAATCGGACCCGGCCACGACCGCCCGCGCCATCGGGCGGGACATGCCCATCTCCCCCAAGCACTCCGAGGTCATCTGCGCGCACATCCGCGGATGGCCCCTCGAGCGCGCCAAGGACTTCCTCGCGGACGTCATCGTCCAGAAGCGGGCCGTCCCGGACCGCCGCTACGCCAGCTCCCCCCACAGGAAGGGCGGGGTCGGCCCCGGCAGGTACCCGAAGAAGGCGTCCCAGTACATCCTCGAGGTCCTCGAGAGCGCCGAGGCCAACGCGGAGTACAAGGGATTGGCCGTGGAGGGGCTCGTCATCCAGCACATCTCGGCTAACCAGGGCCGCTCCACGATGAGCTACTTCCGCCGCGCGCGCGGCCGGAGCACGCCCAAGAGGCGGGAGACGGTCAACGTCGAGGTCATACTTCGGGAATCCAAGTCCAAGGAGGAGTGAACCTGTCGTCCGAGCGCAAGTTCGTAAAGGACAACATCCGGCGTCACCTGCTCAAGGAGTACCTCCACCGGGAGACCCAGCGGGCCGGGTTCGGCGGCCTTGACATGGCGATGATGCCGGGGCCTCGCACCCACATCACCCTGATAGCGGAGCGCCCCGGCATGGTCATCGGCCGGAGGGGCGCGACCATCAACCGGTTGACCGAGGAGGTGCAGACCAAGTACGGCTTCCCGAACCCCCAGATCGAGGTCCAGGAGGCCGACGTGCCCGCCCTGAACCCGCACATAATGGTGCAGAAGCTCGCCGTGGCCCTCGAGAAGGGCTGGCACTTCCGCCGCGCGGGCCACTCGACGGTCATGCGCATCATGGAGGCCGGCGCGAGGGGCTGCCAGGTGGAGATCGCCGGCAAGCTCACGGGCGACCGCCATCGCCGCGTGAAGTTCCGCGCGGGCCACATCAAGTACTGCGGCGAGCCCAAGCAGCAGTGGATGCGCATCTCCATCGGCCGCGCCGAGCGCAAGGCCGGCACGATGGGCCTGAGGGTCATGATCATGGACCCGGCGGCGAAGCTGCCCGACGAGATAGAGATCCTCCCGCCCGAGGAGCTCACGGAGGTGCTCGAGGAGTACTCCCCGAAGGCCACGGCACCGCTCGAGGCCGCGCTCGAGGGAGTGGAGGCAAGCGCCGACGAGCTCGACAAGCTGGTCGAGACGGAGCTGGCCGCGGAGGGGGAGGCCGCGCCGGCCATCGAGGCCGTCCCCGCCGCCACAGGGCCCAAGGACCAGGAGGGCGCGCCCGCCGATGCGGCCGCCGCCGCCGCCGCACCGCCGGCCGAGGAGCGCAAGAAGCCCAAGTCGACCAAGCCCCGCGCCCCGAGGAAGCCCAGGAAGAAGGAGGCCGAGCAGGCCGCTGCGGTCGCCGCGCCAGACGCGCAGGCACCCGCGCCGGCGGCCGCACCCGACACCGCGCCGACCGCGCCCGCGGAGGGCGCCCCGGCCGCACCGGCCCCGCCGGCCCCCGAGGCCGAGGGCGGTCACGAGAAGGAGGGGTGAGGCATGGCGCTGCCCAAGGTCAGGGAGATACGCGAGATGACGCAGGAGGACAGGCGCAAGCGCGTCTCCGAGCTCCAGGAGGAGCTCATGCGCGAGCGCGGCATGGCCGCGATGGGCGGCGCGCCCACGTCCCCCGGGAAGATCCGCAAGCTCAGGCGCTCGATATCTAGGTTTCGCACTATCATGAAGGAGGAAGGCGAGGAATAATGGTGGACATCTGCGAGGTCTGCGGTCTGCCGAAGGAGCTGTGCGTCTGCGAGGAGATCGCAAGGGAGCAGCAGGAGATCAGCATCTACACCGTGTCGAGGCGGTACGGCAAGCAGGTCACTATCGTCGAGGGCATCAACTCGAACGACATCGACCTTGAGGACCTTGCCAAGAAGCTCAAGACCGCCTGCGCCTCGGGGGGCACTGTCAAGGACGACAAGATAGAGCTCCAGGGCGACCACAAGAAGCGCGTCGCCAAGGTGCTGAACGAGATGGGCTTCAACGTCGAGGAGAAATGAGGACCGCCGACAACCTGGCGCAGCACGAGCTCGTCGGCCTCAGGCTGAGGGTCGTGCGCGCACGGGACGGAGGATTGGTAGGCATGGAAGGGACCGTGGTCGATGAGAGCCGGGAGATGCTCGCCGTCGAGCGCGACGGCGGCAAGGGCACGGCGCGAGTGCCGAAGCGCGGGACGCGCTTCGAGCTGCGCCTCGAGGACGGCTCCACCGCGGTCATCGACGGCGACGCCATCGCCTTCAGGCCCGAGGACAGGACGAAGCGGGCACGGGGCGAGGGGGGCATTGCCAGGAGGGGTCCCTCCGGGGACTGAGGCGCGCGGCGTGCCCGGCACGCCCGCGGGAATGACTGTCACTAGCGCATCGATAACTATCACACCAAGGAGAGATGAACCATGGCGAAGGCCAAGGAGGGCAAGGGCGCGCAGGGAGCGCCCACGGCCCGCAACATCGGGCTCGGCATCGAGCCGCCAGAGAGGGTCTGCACCGACCAGAAGTGCCCCTACCACGGGCATCTGCCCGTGAGGGGCTCCGTCATCGACGGCTTCGTGAAGGGCGCGAAGATGACTGGCACCATCGTGGTGCAGCGCGAGCGCAGGGTATACGACACGAAGTACGAGCGCTACAAGCGCACGACGCACAAGTACTCCGTCCACCTGCCTGGCTGCATGTCCGTGAAGGACGGGCAGAAGGTCACCATCGCCGAGTGCCGGCCGCTGTCGAAGACCGTGAAGTTCGTGGTGGTCAAGGTCCACGAGGGCCAGTGAGGGGGTGCCAAGCATGAAGGGGATCCCGGGCTCGATTACCCGCGCGCTGCCCAAGGGCGCGCGCGTGACGTGCGCCGACAACACGGGCGCGAAGATAGTCGAGGTGGTCGCGGTGCTCAAGTACAAGGGCGTCCGCAGGCGAACCCCCGCGGGGGGCGTCGGCGACATCCTCGTCGTCACCGTGAAGAAGGGCACGCCGGAGCTCCGCAAGCAGCTCTTCAACGCCGTCATCATCCGCCAGCGGCGGCCCTACCGCCGCCCGGACGGCACCACGATCGCGTTCGAGGACAACGCGGTGGTCATATGCGCCCCCAACGGGGACCTGAAGGGGACCGACATCAAGGGGCCAGTGGCCCGCGAGGCCGCGGAGCGCTGGGCCCAGATCGCCGCGAAGGCATCGATGATCGTCTGAGGAGGGGAACGGATGGCGACAAACCCGAGGAACCGCATCTCGTCGCAGCCGCGAAAGACACGGAAGGCCTTCTTCCAGGCCACGCTCAGGGAGCGGAAGCGCACCATACGGGCGCACCTGAGCGTCGAGCTCATGGAGAAGTACGACGTCTGGACCATCAACCTCCGCAAGGGCGACACCGTGAAGGTCATGCGTGGTGGCTACAGGGGCCACGTCGGCAAGGTCTCAGACGTCGACACCAAGAACCGCCGCATCTACATCGAGAAGGTCACAGCCGTGAAGGCCGACGGCAAGGAGAAGCCCCGGCCGCTGCACCCCAGCAACGTGCTCGTGACCAAGCTGGACCTGACCGACCCCAAGCGCAAGAAGCGCCTGGACGAGCTTGAGAAGAGGAACGAGTGAGGTGCGAGCATGCCAAAGCACCAGAAGAGGCTGTCGGCGAGCAGGGTCGTCGCGATACCCAAGAAGAGCCGGTACTGGATGACCGCCCCGTCCCCGGGACCGCACCCGGCAGGACGCAGCCTGCCGCTGCTCACCGCCGTGCGCGACCGCCTGAAGCTGTGCGACACCGCCAAGGAGGCGCGCGCCATCATCGGCGACCGCGAGGTCATGGTCGACCAGCGCGTCAGCCGTGACTACAAGCGCCCCGTGGGCTTGATGGACGTCTTGTCCGTGCCCAAGATCAAGGGCCACTACCGCGTGCTCGTCGACCGGAAGGGCCGGCTCCAGCTCTCCCGCATCGACGAGAAGGACGCGAGCTGGAAGCTCGTGCGCATCGAGGGCAAGACCACCATCAGGGGCGGCAAGACCCAGCTCAACCTCCACGATGGCCGGAACATAATCGTCGAGAAAGGCTCCTACAAGACGGGCGACACGCTCAAGATAGAGCTCCCGTCGCAGAAGGTGCTCGCGCACCACCCGCTCGCGAAGGGCGCTACCGCTATGGTCATCGGCGGCTCCCACACTGGAACCCTGGCCCCTGTCTCCCACCGCATCGTGAAGACGGGCTCGAGCGAGGACCTCATCGAGCTCGAGGGCGGTCTCAGGACCGTCCGGAGCCACGTCTTCGTGGTCGGCGGCACGAAGGCCGAGGTCACCATACCCGAGGTGATAGTATGACGGACGCGGCCACCGCCCCGGCCAAGAAGGAGGGCGCCAACCCCATGCGCGCCATCCACGTCGAGAAGGTCGTGGTGAGCATCGGTGTCGGCGAGGCCGGCGAGAGGCTCGTCAAGGCGAAGCAGGTGCTCAAGATGGTCACGGGCCGCACGCCGGTCGAGACAAAGTCCAGGACCACCAACAAGGACCTGGGCATCCGCGTGGGCATGCCCATCGGCGCGAAGGTGACGCTGCGCAAGAAGCACGCCGAGGAGTTCTTCAAGACCGCCATGTGGGTCCGCGAGAACAGGATCGCGGGCTACAGCTTCGACCAGGAGGGCAACTGCTCCTTCGGCGTGGCGGACTACACGGACTTCCCCAACCAGAAGTACGACCCCGAGATAGGCATCTTCGGAATGAGCGTCAACGTCAGCCTCGCCCGTCCGGGCAAGCGCGTGCAGTCGAGGCGGAGGGCCCCCCGGCGCGTGCCGGTCGGCCACCGCATCACCAGGGGGGAGGCCAAGGCCTTCCTCCGCGAGATCTACGGCATAGAGGTGGTCGAATGAGCGGCGAGCAGAGGCCCCGCAAGTTCTACGGAAGGCGGAAGGGCTGCGACCGGTGCGGCCGCAAGCGCGGCATCGTGCGCAGGTACGGCATGCACCTGTGCAGGCAGTGCTTCCGCGAGGTCGCCCCAGAGGTGGGGTTCAAGAAGTACTCGTGAGGAGGGGAAGAAATGCAACACGACCCACTCAGCGACGCGATGACCCTCATCAAGAACGCGGAGATGACGGGCCACATGATGTGCGACATCCGGCCCTCCTCGAAGCTCATCGGCCACGTCCTGCGAGTGATGCAGGAGAACGGCTACATCGGGGCGTTCGAGTACGTGGAGGACGGCAAGGCCGGCTCCTTCAAGGTGCAGCTCACCGGTGCCATAAACAAGTGCGGCGCCATCAAGCCCAGGTTCGCCGCCCGCAAGGACGAGCTGGAGAAGTGGGAGAAGCGGTTCCTGCCGGCGCAGGACTTCGGGCTGCTGATCATGACGACCACCAAGGGAGTGCTCTCCCACAAGCAGGCCAAGGAGCAGGGCGTGGGCGGCAAGCTGCTCGCCTACGTCTATTGAGGAGGCGCACGACATGGCAGTGCTCGTGGAGTACAAAGACGAGATAAAGATACCCCCGGGAACCAAGGTCAGCAAGCAGGGCGACACGCTCGTCGTCAAGGGCCCCAAGGGGGAGGTCAGGCGCGACTTCGCGCACCACAAGATCCAGCTCACCGTCGAGGGGGGCAAGGTCAAGGTCTTCTGCAGGCTCCCGTCGATCAAGCAGAAGGCCCTGTGCGGGACATGGTCCGCGCACGTAAGGAACATGCTCAGGGGCGCGAGCGAGGGCTTCGAGTACCAACTCAAGATCGTCTTCGCCCACTTCCCCATCAAGACGACGGTGAAGGGCGACGAATTCCTCATCGAGAACTTCCTGGGCGAGCGCTACCCGCGAAGGTCGCGCATCCTGCCCGGCGTGAAGGTCAGCACGAAGGGGGAGGAGGTCCTCGTCCAAGGCGCGGACAGGGAGGCTGTCGGCCAGACGGCCGTCAACATAGAGATAGCGACGCGCATCCGTGACCGCGACCCGCGCGTCTTCCAGGATGGCATCTACATCGTGAAGAAGGGGTGAGGTGAATGGCCGAGGAGCACAGCACGGACAATAAAGTCACGAAGGCCGAGGCGAAGGCGAGGACCGAGCCCAAGCCCAAGCCCGAGAAGACGGCTGACCACCCCGCCCCCAAGCACGAGGCCAAGCCCAAGGCGGCCGAGGCCAAGCCCAAGGCGGCCGAGACCAAGCCCAAGGCGGCCGAGGCCAAGCCCAAGGCGACCGAGGCGAAGCCCAAGGCGGCCGAGGCCAAGCCCAAGGCGGCCGAGGCCAAGCCCAAGGAAGAGGGGGAAAAGGAGCCTGTGGAGATCGTCGAGGGCGAGATCGAGAAGGAGGAGGCTGAGAAGAAGCGCGCTCCCAGGATCAAGCCCGAGCTCGACCAGGACCTGAAGTGGGCCATCAAGGTGCGAAAGGAGCGAAAGGCCAAGGAGCCCGAGTTCCGCCGCCAGGAGTGGTTCCGCTACAAGCGCCTCCAGAAGACCGGCTACCGCAAGCCCCGTGGCATGCACTCCAAGATGCGCATGCACTGGAAGTACCGGCCGTCCGTCGTGCGGATCGGCTTCCGTGGCCCCGCATCCGCAAGGGGGCTGCACTCCTCCGGCTTCAAGGAGATCCTCGTCCACAACGAGTCGGCCCTCACGGGCATCGACCCCAAGACGCAGGCCATCCGCATCGGGCACTCGGTCGGCGGGCGCAAGCGACAGAAGATCCAGGAGAAGGCCGACGAGCTCGGCATCCGCGTCCTCAACAGGTGGTGAGCATGGTCGACATCAAGTACCAGCGCCGCATGGCCGCGCAGGTGCTCAAGTGCGGCATCCACCGCG
>Ga0316622_100000304_pt1 | contig 27105 bp, 26 predicted proteins | sample OWC_Aug_OW2_C1_D_FD_207646 | JGI IMG/M metagenome (GOLD analysis project Ga0316622, IMG submission 207646) | Wetland soil microbial communities from Old Woman Creek delta, Ohio, United States - OWC_Aug_OW2_C1_D5_C | ecosystem: Environmental > Terrestrial > Soil > Wetlands | place: USA: Ohio... | reverse complement strand
GACCAGAAGCTAGCGCATTGGTTTGAAGTTTCTCAATGGGTGAGTCTTGCGTGATGAGCCGTGTACGGACCCGTACGCACGGTTCTGTGGGCAGACGGAGGCTTCGGCCTCCTCTGACCCGATCCGGATTAAGCCTTGTAGGGTGCGCATCGCGTACCTTATTGTTGCGGTTGGATATGTTTGGCGTTGGAAAATGGTATGCAATGCATACCCTACGCGGCTTGGGTAGCAATACCGAGTTTCTTTGGACCCCCTTGCCTTCGCCTACATTTTCCCTTCTCACCGGGCAATGGCTGGATTTTCACCAGCTTGCTGACTACCATGCCAGTCGCACCCGAATACGTTTCACTATTCGGACCTACGGCCCTTATATTCAATCCGATCCGATTGGGTTGATGGGGGGCGTCAATACTTACACCTACGTGGGAAATAATCCGGTTAGCCCCGTGGTACGCATCGCATTCCGCTTAAGCTTCACCAAGTTGATTTATAGACTTCCGGTGCCGCCTTTCAACAGGTCTTTTGGAGCTCAAAATTGGCGCCTCCATTCCCTGTGCCGATGTCGCAAATCCTTCCAGGAAATACTGCGATTGTCGACATACGCCCAGACGGCTTGGAGTGTTTTTATAGATGATTTAATCTATCCGAATGATTTTAAATGCAAAAATTTCTTAATGTAATCTGGATCGAAATTTGCTGGTTGTTGTGGAAACGGCCGTAAGGCCTTGTCCTGCAATCTCGATCACAGGTGATTTATGAGCAAAATCGGCATTTTTTTCGGCACCGATACCGGCAGCACCCGGCTGGTAGCAAAGAAGATTTTTAGTGAATTGGGCGAGGCTTTGGCCGACAAGCCCAAAAACATCAATCGCGTGAGTCCCGCCGAATTATTGCAATACGATGCCTTGATACTCGGTACGCCGAGCTATGGCGTCGGCGATTTACCGGGACTGGCGGTAGGCTGTCAGGAAGCCAATTGGGCGGAATTCGTGCCGCATCTGGACGGCATAGATCTGTCCGGAAAAAGGGTGGCACTGTTCGGACTAGGGCATCAGGAACGTTACGCGTCACGCTTCGCCAGTTCCTTGATCAAGCTGTATCAAGTGTTTTATGGTTACGGCGCCGACGTCATCGGCCGCTGGAGCACCGAGGGTTATCAGTTCGAACATTCCGACGCGATTATCGACAATCAGTTTGTCGGCCTGGTGCTGGATCAGCGCGGTCAGCCGCATTTGACCGAGGAGCGCATCAAGACCTGGCTGGCGCAAGTGACCCCGCAGTTGTTGCCCGCCATCGCCGAGGCGGCCTAGCCGATGATTTCGAGTAACCAGAATAGCGAGGAAACGGATCTGACGCCACTAGCGGATTGCTCGGTTTGCGAGTACCGCAATACATTATTGATAGCCGGCACCTGCAAACCGGGCGATTGCTGCGTAGCGGCCAATAGCGGCCGGCAAATCGACCGGTTTTTCAAAGTCCATCCGGGCTATGCGTCCGAATACACCAAAGACGGTTTTTGGGAGCGGCGAGCCATTGCCGCCCGCTATTTGCCGACCAATAAACTGCAGCCCTTGATGACCGATCCCGACGAAGCGGTACGGCGAGTTTTGGCCTACCGTGTGCCTTTGGATTGGTTGCCGGCTTTGATTAATGATACTGATCGGGAGGTAAGGATTACCGTCGCCGACCGCTTGCCGGAACAGCAGTTGGAACTGATGGCCGGCGATGAGGATTATCTGGTGCGTGCCTATGTGGCCAAACGATTGCCCAAGGGCCGATTATTTCGGTTGGTTGCCGACCCGGACGATCAGGTAAGGCGTACCGTGGCGGAGCGCATTCCCAGTGTCAGCCTGGGCCTGATGGTCGACGATGCAGAAGTCGAGATTCGCCGCATAGTCGCCCAACGCATGGAGGTTGACGAGTTGTCGCTGATGAGCAAGGACAGCGATTGGACCGTGCGTTACGAAGTGGTATTGCGGGCGGAACCGGAATTGTTGCGACAGATGCTGAACGACGAAGAAGAAGACGTCCGCCTCGCCGCCCGTCAACGCTTAGAAGCCTTATCATCCGAGAATGCCAGCCATGAACACTGAATTTATCGTCGGCCTGACCTATGCCGACCGCTTGAATATGGCCGCCGAGGCCCGCCACCGGGCCATTAGCGAATTGCTGGCATCGGAAATTGCGGCATTGACTTCATTGATGGGGCCGATGAGCGACGGTCTGGAATGGCCGGCTGGCGCCGCCTGGCTCGCTGCTCGTCATGGCCAGAATGCCTGCGTGATCTCCGACGGCTTGTCCGACCCTTGGGTCGAACGCGATAGACCCGAAACCGGCCTGGGTCTGGAGGTGTTCGTCGAAAGCCCGGATGCCGGTATTTCCGACTCTGCGCCACTGACCGCTCTGGCCGATACCTGGTTGTTTCCGATGATCGCCGAAGTGAGCCATACCCTGGTCGGCTATCCGCCGCTGTGCGAGAAACTGCGGAGCGGGGAATTATTGTCCTTGGAATTCAATATCGACCACATCAAGGACGGTCGCGGACGCGTCGGCGTGTTGTTGAGCTTGCCCCGAGATGGGTTCGCCGAATTACCATTGCCCGGCGGCTCGGTAAAAATGATCGCTGCTACCTTGTTGACTCCCGTCGAATTAAAGTTTCTGCGCGGTAAAGGAGAGACAGGGCGCCGTGAATTGGCGGATAAATTATATGCAGCCGGGATCGGCCATGTGTCCTTGCTCCGGCGTGATTCGCTGGTTTGAACGGGAGAACATTCTATGAGCGCGAGTGCCGAAATTGACGCCTGGTTATTGGATCAGCAACTTAAACCGGAACAGCCGTTCACCGCCAACGGTTCCGGCCGGCAGCCGCTGATTCTGGCGGCTCGGCAAGGCCGCGCGGATGTGCTGGGCTATTTACTGCAACAGGGAGCGGATTTAAGCGTGATCGATGCCTACGGCAACAATGCGCTATGGGCCGCCTGTTTTGCCGAAGCTTACGATTGTATAGCCTTGTTGCTGGAAGCCGGCATCGATATAGACTATCAAAATCCCAGTGGCGCCACGGCATTGACGTATTCCTCGTCCAGCGGCAGGCATGCGGTGGTCGCGCAATTGCTGGAAGCCGGAGCCAATCCTTTGCTGACCACTCAGGATGATTTCAGCGCCTTGGATCTGGCCGCTACTCGGCAATGTTTGCAGTTGTTACGTAATGCGGTAAAGGCGCGGGCATAAAAGAAAGACGTGAGTGGGAAGTTGAAAATCACTCACTACTGTCAACTACCAAAATTGATGGATGGCGAGCATCCCAAGATACAGACGGCGCTCCACAAGATGCCCGCGGTGCTTGCCCCACTCCTCTTCATCGATTTCTCCGGACCGCTCGCAAGGGTTGATGTTCCCTTGTCGGGGGCTAGTCAATGGCTAGGCGGTTTTGGGAGACATTCGCCGGTTTCGCCGTCGCCTATTCCGGTATCAACCGTTCAAAATCGCCTTCCCGGATGTCTTTCGCAGCTCATTGCTTAAATCTGGATTACTCGCTCTTCGGCCGCCGATTTCAGCGCCGCGACGATAATCCGGCAATTGTCGCGGGCGTCATCCAACGACAGTTGCGGTTCCTTGCCATTCAACACGCAATCGCTGAAATGCTCGATTTCCAGTTTGAAATGATTGGCAGTGGGCAATCTTTCCTCTTCATGCTGTCCGTCTTCGGTCCACCAGGAGATCACAGGTTCGTCGCCCGGCAACTGCCAGACCACATGGCATTTCAAGCCGCCCTGGGTGCCGATGATTTCATATTCGCAGCGCCGCGCGCGCTCGAAGCTGAAATCGAACTGGGCGAACTTGCCGTCGCCGAAATCCAAGACGCCGCAAGTGGAAATGTCGGCGCCGCTTTCCACGTATTTGGCCATCGCGGTGACTGCCAGCGGCCTTTGCTCGAAAAACATCCTCAGCGAATGGATCGCATAACAACCGATGTCCCACATCGCGCCGCCGCCGTGTTCGGTATGCGCGGCTAAACGGTACATCCGTGCCGGACGCATCATGAACGAATAACTGGCCCGTACCGAACGGATTTCGCCGATTAGCCCCGAACGCAGAATCTCCATCACCCGTGCATGCTGGGGATGGAAACGGTACATGAAGCCTTCCATGACCGTGACTTTGTAGCGTCGGGCGGCGGTTTCGATGGCGTCGATGTCGGACACGGTCAAGGCCATGGGTTTTTCGACCAGCACATGCTTGTGGTGGGCGATGGCGCGCAAGGCCCATTCCGCGTGTTCGGCATTTGCCATGGGCAGGTATACGGCCTGTATATCCGGATTGGTCAACAATGCGTCCAGATCGTCATAGGCGTGAACGCCGGTAAGGCCTGGAGCATATTTAGCCAGGGTTTCCGCGGCTGCACCCGGACGGCGGCTGGCGATCGCTATCAGTTCTGAATTGGATGCCTCGACGATGGCCGGCAACAGGCGCTCGTTAACGCGCGCCGCGCCGAGTATGCCCCAGCGCAATTTGGCTTGTTTGTTCATAACCGTATCCTCTTCGTGGTTGAGTGTATTGTTGATGTAGCAGTTTGCAGGCTCGCCTGGCAATCAGTCAATCCCAAATTTGTTGAGACGAAAGGCTGGCTGTGGGATAAGTAAGTGCAGGCTAATTCTACTTTGTCATATTAGCCTTGCTATCCAAAATGGTTGAACCCAAAAAGAGCAGTTGGTGTGTGTTATAGGCCGTTCGTGCTCGACTGCAGGGATGCAGGAGGTAGGGCAACGCATGGAGCCGTTGCCGAGAGCAAAGTCGAAGCGTGGACGGCCTATAACACGCTCACTCATAGGGTGATTGAAAAATCCCGCTCATCCGTCGACAAGCTCACCCCGCGTCAGAATAGTTGTCGCCTCAAATTTTCAGGCTGCTTGAAATTTGAGATTTAAAATTGAAACATCCAAAAACCCGCTATTCCGATGACTACAAAGAACAAGCCTTGGCCAAACACTATCGAAAAATTGAATATCGAGTTTGGCCAAGACCCCGAAGCTATCCAAGGCGACGATATTGGTTCAAGAATGATTAAAAGCATTCGCCGTACAGCCCAAATACGCCGTCGTCTGTCGGAAGTTGAAAAGGAACTAGCGGAACAGAAGCGGCATGAATTGTACGAATTGATGACCACCATATTGGAAACCGAAGCTATGGGCGGCGATCCTATTGGAGAATTGGTTCAAGAATTGATGCAACAAATATCTGAGCGGAAAATTCGGTTGGAAATGTTGCGACAGGCCGCAGTAGCGGTTTAACAGCTTGATCAATCGATTCCCAACCTCTCTATGGCCGGTGTTTTGCGCCAAGAAAAACATCAAGCGATGCTCAAACGTTGATTGGTATTGCTGAAATCTGCTTACCGGAAACCAATAGGCAATAAAAAAGGCCTAGGTCGTTAAACCTAAGCCTTTGATATGTCTGGTAGCGGGGGCAGGATTTGAACCTACGACCTTCGGGTTATGAGCCCGACGAGCTACCAAGCTGCTCCACCCCGCGATTGAGCTGCGTATTTTTACATAGTTGTTTTGATTTGGCAAATCATTTTTTCACAAACCACGGAGATCCCTCTAGCCTACTCAGATTGCCGATAGGTGGACACTGCGACAGCAGCTGACTAAAGCCCATTACTATCCTGTTGATTTTACGACACTCACGGTCGCTCGCCCACCGGCGCCGCAAACCCATCCGACACCAAAGTTTCGACATTGCCGCCGGTTAGCGACTTTAGAAATGCCACCAGTTCGGCGACTTCCGTCTCCGTCAATCCCAATGGCTTGATCAGCGGCGACAGACTTTCGTTGGCTACGCCGCCCTGATTATAAAAACGCACGACATCCTCCAGTGTCGACAAGGAACCGTTGTGCATATACGGCGCGCTCAGAGCCACATTACGTAGCGACGGCGTCTTGTAGGACCAGCGGTCGGCCGGGTTTTGGCTGACTTCGTAATAGCCAAGGTCACCGGCCTTGGTTTCCGCGATGCCTTTTAGATTGTCGCTATCGACATCGATAAATACGCCCGGCGCGACTTGCACCCTTTGCTTGTCCGGGGTCTTGCTCATTGCCTCGGCATAACCGATACCGGTGTTGTGGCGTTTTTGATCGGTGAACAGCGCCGATTTCTCGCCGACATCGTGGCAGGCGCTGCAGCCGGCCTTGCCGGTAAACAGCGCGAAGCCGCGTCGCGCCTCTTCGCCGAGCGCGTCGGTCTGTTTGCCGAAATACCAGCGATCGAACGGCGAATCCGCCGAATTCAAGGTACGCTGATAACTGGCCAGCGCCTGGCCTACGGTTTCCATGTTTGCCGGTTTACGAAATGCCTCTTCGAATAGACCGCGATAATCGGCGCTGGCTTTGATTTTATCCACCACATAGCCGATGGACGGATTGGCCATCTCATTATGTGCCAGCAGTGGTCCCCAGACCTGTTGCTCCAGACTGTTCTCCCGTCCGTCGTGAAACAATAGCTTGGCGTAGCCGACGTTATACAGCGACGGACTGTTGCGCCGCACGCTACGTCCCCCCATGCCCACCGCCGTCGCCATTTCGTTATTACTGAACCCTTGCTCCGGAATGTGGCAGATCGCGCAGGAAAAGGTGTTGTTCAACGACAGGCGGCGGTCATAAAACAGTTTGCGGCCTAGTGCGATCTTGGCCGGCGTGAGTAGATTGTCGATGGGCACGGGCAGTTTTGGCAAACCCAAGGGCGGCTTCAATGCATAAGCTATCAGTTTAGCCGGTCTGCCTCGACGCTGTTCCAGCGCCAGCGAGCGAGTCTGGTAATCGGCCTGCCGATAATTTTGCTTGTTATCGCCGGCTTGATACAGCATGTCACCGGAAACCTGCGAAGGAACGGTCTTCGGCTCATTGCCGGCTAGCAGGTTTTTGACGTCGTTGATCACGGTGTCGGCATGCAGGAAATCGACACTGTAAATATTGCGGATGTTTTTGTCGGTGTCGATCAGATATACCCGCAGCAAATGCGAAAAGGTGCCGGTGAACTGGCCTTGGTCGTCGTAGATTTTTTGGACGTTTTGCTGATAGCCATCGAGGATGGGCTGCAAGGCTGATTCGTCACGGGTCGTCAAAAATTGCCAGTCGAAGCCGCCGGTTTTAAAACCTTCGCCGTAATGACGCATCATTTCAGGCGTATCGTGAACCGGGTTAAAGCTCAGCGTCAACAAGCGCAACTTGTTGGCCAGCTCCGGTTGTTTCTGTAACTGGCGACTGATCTTATGCAACACCTGGGTTGCCAGCGGACAGCCGTTGACATCGCTGCAAGCGGCATAAATAAAGCTCAGCAACACCAGCTTGCCGCCCATCAACTCGTGGAGGTGTTTTGAGTTGCCGTCCGAGGTCAATACCTCGCCGTCGGCGGCCGGTCCTATCACCGGTAACACATAGCTGCCGGGCGCAGAGGGCTTAAACGGCAGGTCGGCGTAGCCGGGGGCCAATCGCTGGCTTTCCCGACCGAACACATGGCCCGAAATACAGAGCAAAAGCAAGCAATAGAAGAAGGCTTTCATCTTTGGCGGATATTTAGAGTACACGGGCTAATGAGTCCCGGCGAACGACAGGATTCATCGCTAATTGCTCATCGATCAAAATCGAATGCGCCTTCCAAACCGTTCGCCTTGGCATCCCGATCGGTGAGCGGTAGCAAGCCAAAGCGATTTTCGATCAACTTAAGTATCGAAGTAGTATCGTAAAGCGTGTGGTCAACATAACCTTTCTTGGCGAATGGGGATACGACGATGGCCGGAATACGGGTTCCCGGCCCCCAACGATCGATCTCCGGCGGCGCGACATGATCCCAGAATCCGCCGTTCTCGTCATATGTGATGATAATCGCGGTGTTGGGCCAAATCGTGCTACCGCGAATGGCTTCGACGAGTTCTTTCACTTCTTGGTCGGCTTCGGAGACAGAGGCGTAACCCGGATGCTGGTTTTTGCCGCCCACCGCCTTGAAGAACGCCACCCTTGGAAAATCGCCCTTCAGATCGTCGAACAGTCGGCTTTTATCCCGCAGATGTTCCGCCCGTGCCGGCTGCTCCGGAGCATAGTTGGCGTAAAACACGAAGGGCTGATGGTGATACTGGAAATTGTCTTCGGTTTTGCGGCCTGCCACGGCGTCATTCCAGCCGCCGGCATACCAGGCCCAGGAAATCCGTTTCTCCGACAAACGATCGCCGATGGTGGTTTGATACTGGGGCGGCAAGCGGTTTTCCGGATGAGCTGTGTCGAAAGGTGGGTAGTAGGGCTGGAATGTGCCGACGGCATAGCCGTCTTCGGTGACGCTAGGATCGTTGAGCGGCTTGCCCGTGATGGGATCGTTTTTCCATTGCCGCAGTTCGGCGGGCGCGTCCGGAAATACCGGCGTGCAGGCACAGATCAGCCAATGATGGTTAAGGAATGAGCCGCCGAAAGCCGCCTGAAAGAAATTGTCGGCCAGCGTGAATTCCTTGGCGTAATACCACAGCGCCGAATTCGACAAATCATAGTGCCCCATCGCCAAGCCACCGGCCGAGGACAATTGCGCGAAACGGTCATTGCGTCCGCCGTTAATTTGCACCTGATGAATGAAGAAGCGATGCGTCAGGTCCGGATGTTTTTCTTCGGGTTTCACGTATCTGCTAACGTCGAAGGGTGCGTTGGGCAGATCATCCGGGAAGCGGCTATCCTTGCCGCCACTCTTCATCACCGGCGGCAAGATTTTATATGCGCGGCCATAGGCGTCGACCTGAGGCGGCGCATTGCCGGCATCGGCCAAGCCGTTAACACCGGGAAACAGGCCAAAAAGATTGTCGAAGCTGCGGTTTTCCAGATAGATCACAACGATATGCTCGATGCGTTCCAAGCCGTTCGGTTCGGCTCGACCCACGGACGGCAAACATGCGGCCAGTACCGCCAACCAGATCAAGCTGCGATCAATTGTCATGAGTTATCCCTTATGGCTCGATGGGTATAAATTTTTAGCGGATTCAATCAACGATGAACTCCTACGTCCACCATCGCCCAATGGATTCCAGAAAGTGATTGCAACCGCACCCTAAGCATTGAAAAACACCACGCGGTTACGGCCACCGGCTTTTGCCTGATACAAGGCAATATCGGCCCGTTTTTTCAAGGCTTCCTTGTCCATGGCCTGAGGCGAGGAAAATGCCACGCCGATACTGGCGGAAATCCGGCCTTCTTGTCCGAAAATAATAAACGGCTTTTCCAGCGCCTCCAAGATGCGCCTAGCGATCTCTTCCGGAATGCGGGCTTCCGAAAAGCCTTCCACCAGAATCATAAATTCGTCACCACCCATCCTGCCCACGGTGTCGAAGTCTCGCACGCAGCTTTGTATGCGCTCCGCCACCTGTTTCAACAGTTCGTCGCCACCATCATGGCCAAAGGTGTCGTTGATTTCCTTGAAATAGTCCAGATCCAACATCATCAATCCCAGTGAACCGGCGCTTCGGGCGGCTTGTTTCAATGCCAATTCGAGTCGGTCGTTGAACAAATTCCGGTTGGGCAATCCGGTCAAGACATCGAAATTGGCCTGGTGATAGAGCGTCTCCTCCAGTTTTTTCTTCGCGGTGATTTCCTGTTTTACCGCCACATAACGCTTGATGTTTCCTTCTTCGTCCAGAATCGGTGAAATGGAAGCGGACTCCCAATACAGTTCGCCATTGCGGCGTTTATTGATAATCTCCCCGGTCCAGGTTGCGCCAGCCGTCAATGTAGCCCACATCTGTTCGTAGAACTCGACGGCATGCTCTCCAGACTTCAACAATCTTGGATTTTTGCCTAGGACTTCCGAAGCCGTATAGCCTGTTACGTCGGTGAATTTGGGATTGACATATTCGATGTCGCCCTTGGCGTTGGTGATGAAGACCGCTGCGGGCGAGAAATGCAACGCTGTGCTCAATGTCAGCATCTCAAACTCGGCCAGTTTACGCTCGGTAATATCCCGGTTGCTGGCCCGCCTGCCGAGAAAATGGCTATTTTCATCGTAAATCGGTAAGCAGACGTGATTGAGCCAACGTTCCTCACCGGCACGGGTCACGATGCGAAAATCAAGCTCGTCGGTACCATATTGGTAAGGAATCTTACTGAAATGTTTGCCGATTGCGCTACGCTCATGAGGTGAGAGGATGTCTTTCATCTTGACTTCTCCCGCCATGAACTCGGCGGACGTATAGCCGGTGATGCGTTCGCAAGCGGGCGAGACGTAAAGCATTCGGCCCGTGGGCGCCACCCAGTATTCCCAGTCATGCGTGTAATCGGCGACCGCGCGAAACCAGCCCTCGCTCTCGGCCAGAGCCGCCGCGCGTTCCAACGCCAGACTTTCCGCCTGCGCTCTTCGTTCCGTTTCCGCCTTGAGTTCCTGATAAGTTTGGTAAAGACTGATCAACAGCCCGCTCAAGACGAATAGGTAGCTCGCCTTTTTCAACAGATGGGCGACATTAAACTCCGTATCGTAGAGTTGATCGGAAAAAGGCATGAATACCGTCTGGGTCGCCAGCCCCACGATCAGCGAGAGTATCAGCCAGTGGTCAAAAGAGTCATGCCGCCAATCACCCTTGTAAAGATAGCCGGCCAGCGCCAGAAAGAAGAAGACGGCCGGCCCCAATTCGAAGGGACGGTGACACAACGCTTGTTCCGCGAAGGAGGAAGGCGGGAGAGGGACGATCAGGAAAAACAGGAAAGAGCCCAGCGTGGCCAGCGCCGTCGCGCCGAATACCGCCTTGATATTAGGCTCGAAAGCCGTATCGTCGCGATGCTTGTACCATAGCAGCCAGCTGACGAACATCAGCACGGACAGAAACAACCGAGACGCGATCCAACTCCAAGGCACGAGGTGCGGCATGTCCGAAGGCATGTAAGCCTGGAAATAACTGGAGGTGACTACGGCGTGATAACCGTCCAGCAGCGCGGTGCCGAGAAAGCCGGCGCCGATGTAGAGAAACTGACTGTCGCGTTGACTGAAAAACCGGATCAGCGACATGGCGCCCACAAACAGCGCCAGCAAGGTTGCGGCGGTTTCCATCAGAGTGTGCAACTGCGGACCGCCCAGCCATTCGACATTCCGCAATAAAAGCTCGCCGCTCAGCAGCGTGGCAACCGTTAGCGCATAAAGCCCCAAACGCCGCTTATCTAGCTCTATCGTTTCAGCTGCCATGACTGGATTTTCCGCCGTTAGCCTAAGTCGGGTTAGCGTAACCTAACCCGGCCTTCGAAGCTACTAACTGCAATTGATTTGTAGGATGGGCTAAGCAACGCGCAGCCCATCAATCGTGAGTGACGAGATTTTCGCAGCCTATCCCACGGCCCGACTAATGCTTTCTAATAAACATAAACCAAAAAAACCAGGCAAAGCCGGCCAATACTGCGGCCAATATCGACTCCCACTTATTCCATTGGTCAATTGGATGAGTTCCTGTAATCGAATGAACTGCTAGACGGAAGCAGAAAAAGATAAATTCGACGATGTCACCTATGCCATCGCCTTTGGATACATTAAACAAAGCAATTTGCCAAGGGTTTGAGATGAAGGCATTCACCTCGCGTAAATACCCTCATTCCTACGAAGTATCAATCCCGCAGCAACTCGTTAATCCCGGTTTTACTGCGGGTTTTTTCGTCGACTTGTTTGATGATCACCGCGCAATACAGGCTGTGGCTGCCGTCTTTGCTTGGCAGGTTGCCGGAAACCACTACCGAACCGGCCGGGATGCGGCCGTAGCTGACTTCGCCTGTCATGCGGTTGAAAATCTTGGTGCTTTGGCCGATGTAGACGCCCATCGATACCACGCAGTTGTCTTCGACGATCACGCCTTCGACGATTTCGGAACGAGCGCCGATGAAGCAGTTGTCGCCGATGATGGTCGGGTTGGCTTGCAATGGCTCCAGAACGCCGCCGATGCCGACGCCGCCTGACAAATGCACGTTTTTACCGATTTGCGCACAGGAACCCACGGTTACCCAGGTGTCGACCATGGTGCCGCTGTCGACGTAGGCGCCGATGTTGACATAGGACGGCATCAGGATGGCGCCGGGCGCGACGTAGGAACCGTAACGGGCTACCGCATTAGGCACCACGCGGACGCCGGCCTTGGCGAAATCTTCCTCGTTGTACTGGCCGAATTTGGTCGGCACTTTGTCGTAATAACGCACGTCGCCGCTTTCGATCACCTTGTTTTCGTTGATGCGGAACGACAGCAGCACGGCTTTTTTCAGCCACTGGTTGGTGACCCAGTCACCGTCTTTTTTCTCGGCGACGCGGACGATGCCTTTGTCCAATTGGTTAAGCACTTCGGCGACCGCTTCGCGGACTTCGGCTGAGACGGTGGACGGGCTGATTTCGGCGCGGTTTTCGAAGGCGTCGTTGATGATGGTTTCCAGATTTGACATGAGCTCTCTTGGGTTCAGGGGCCAAGGTTCAAGGCCAAGGTGTTTTACACCCTGTACCTTGAGCCTTGTACCTATTTTGTTAAAAATTCTTTTATACGTTGCGCCGCTTCGACGCATTCTTCTAGCGGCGCCACCAAGGCTATACGGACATGGTTGGCGCCTGGATTGATACCACCGCTGTCGCGCGACAGGAAGCTGCCGGGTAATACCGTGATGTTTTGCCGGGCGAATAACTGTCGGGCGAACTCGGCGTCAGCAGTTGCTCCCGGCAACTTGCTGCCCTCGGCTACCGCTCCCTGCGTTGCCCTACCTCCTACATCCCTGTAGTCGTTCCTCCATCGCTGGAGGTCGTCATCAATCGGCGTCTTCAGCCAGATATAAAAACTGGCCGGCGGCCGGCTGATTTCGCAGACGTCTTTTAAGATGTCGATGAAGGCCGTGAACTTGTCGCGGTACAACTGGCGGTTGTGTTTGACGTGTTCCTCGTCGTTCCAGGCGGCGATGCTGGCATGCTGGGTCGGCACCGGCATCGGGCAGCCGTGGTAGGTGCGGTATTTGAAATACTGTTTCAATATCTCGGCGTCGCCGGCCACGAAACCGGAACGCAATCCCGGCGCGTTGGAGCGCTTGGACAGGCTTTGGAATATCACGCAACGCTTGAATGCGGTATTGCCGCTGTGCCAGGCGCTTTGCAGCAGGCCTTGCGGAGGGTTGGCCTCGTCATCGTAAAGCTCGGTGTAGCACTCGTCGGAGGCGATCACGAAGTCGTGTTTCTCGGCCAATGCCAGCAATTTCAGATGATCGGCTTGACTCAGCACCGTGCCGGTCGGATTGCCGGGCGAACAGATGAAGATCAGCTGGCAACGTCGCCAGATCGCCTCCGGCACGCTGTCGAAATCGGGCAGATAACCGTTTTCTTCCGTGGTATTTAGATAATACGGCTCGGCGCCGGCCAGCAGTGCCGCGCCTTCATAAATTTGATAGAAGGGGTTGGGCATGATCACCACTGGCCTTTCGGCGGGATCGACCACGGCCTGCGCCAACGAGAACAAGGCCTCGCGGGTGCCGTTGACCGGCAGCACCTGGGTTTCGGCATCCACCGAACAGGCAGTTATGTTGAAACGGCGGCAAGTCCAGTCGGCGATGGCCTGGCGCAGCTCCGGCAAACCCTTGGTGGTCGGATATTGGGTCAAGCCGTGCAAATGGCGCAGCAAAGCCTCTTGAATGAAGTGCGGCGTGGCATGTTTGGGCTCACCTATCGACAGCGCGATGTGCGACTTGTCGGCAGGAGGAACGATGCCGTGTTTCAGGGTTGCCAGCTTCTCGAATGGGTAAGGGTGCAGCTGAGATAAATGCGGATTCATTATTTGGCGCAACGTGGTTGTCTGCCGGAGTTCCAGGCTTGTTGCTGTAGCTGGAGAGCTTGGTTCATGTGTTGATTCAGATTGTCGATCCGGCTGCCGTGCGACGGGTGAGTCGACATGAATTCGATCGGCTGGCCGCCTTGCGAGGCTTTGTCCATTTTCAGCCATAAATTGATGCTCTGCCTGGGATCGAAACCAGCCTTGGCCATCAAGTCCAGACCTATGGTGTCGGCCTCGGTTTCGTGGACCCGGCTGTAAGGCAGGATCACGCCGTATTGAGCGCCGATGCCCAGCAAGCCCAGCGCGGTTTGTCCCAAGGCGGTTTGCGGCTGCGTGACGGCTTGTACCATGGACAAACCGGTACTCATCGCGGTTTCCTGCGACAAACGTTCGTTACTGTGGCGAGCCAGCACGTGGCCGATTTCATGGCCGACGACCGCCGCCAGTTGATCCTGATTGTCGACCAGATTGATCAGCCCGGTATGCACGCCGATCTTGTTGCCGGGCAAGGCGAAGGCGTTCAGCGAATCGTCTTCGAATACCACCACTTCCCATTGACCGCCGGTCAGTTGGGTGATGGCTTGAGCCACGCAACTGGCAAACTGGCTATATCGGGTGTTATGGCTGATGGGGTTTTTGCTCTTCATGTCGCTAAAAGCCTGCAAACCCATCTGATCGACCTGATTGTCCGGCATGTAGATGAACTGAGTTCTGCCGGTGGGGCTGGTGGCGCAGGCGCTTAAAATCAGTGTAGCGAGGGACGAAAGCAATATTTTTTTCAGCATGTCAAACACCCTAAAGACCAAGGAAAACCGTCGCATATTAACGTATCTGGCAAGGCGAGGCGAAAGGCTTTTTCCTTGACCGACAAAAATCGGCGATTGGGCGTGGATAACGGCTTCGTGGTAAATTCACGCGAATCGACTCTTATACCAGGAACCGCCATGACCACCATCCGCCAGGACGATTTCATAGCCAGCATCAGCGACGCGCTGCAATATATTTCCTACTATCATCCGAAAGATTTCATTGATGCGCTATACGCAGCTTATCAAAAGGAACAGAGCCCCGCAGCCAAGGATGCGATGGCGCAAATTCTGATCAACTCGCGGATGTGCGCGGAAGGCAAGCGGCCGCTTTGCCAGGATACCGGCATCGTCACGGTGTTCCTGAAGATAGGCATGGAGGTGCGCTGGGATGCCAAATTGAGCGTCGGCGACATGGTCAACGAAGGCGTGCGCAGGGCCTATCTCAATCCCGACAACGTGCTGCGCGCATCCATCTTGTCCGATCCGGCCGGCAAACGCACCAACACCAAGGACAACACGCCAGCGGTGATCCACATGGAAGTCGTGGCGGACGACAAGGTGGAAGTGGAACTGGCCGCCAAGGGCGGCGGTTCGGAAGCCAAATCCAAGTTCGCGATGCTCAACCCTTCGGACAGCATCGTCGACTGGGTCATGAAAACCGTGCCGACCATGGGCGCCGGCTGGTGCCCGCCGGGCATTCTCGGAATCGGCATCGGCGGCACCGCCGAGAAGGCCATGCTGCTGGCCAAGCAGGCCTGCATGGGATCGATTGACATTCAGGAATTGATTGCCCGCGGGCCCAGCAACGTCTTGGAAGAACTGCGCCTGGAGCTTTACGACAAGGTCAACGCGCTGGGCATAGGCGCTCAAGGCTTGGGAGGACTGACCACGGTATTGGACGTTAAAATCCTCGATTACCCAACCCACGCCGCCAACAAGCCGGTGGCGATGATCCCCAACTGTGCTGCGACCCGCCACGCCCATTTCGTGCTGGACGGCTCAGGCCCGGCCGTTTTAACGCCGCCGAAACTGTCCGATTGGCCAATCATTACCCAATCCGCAGCCAACGCCCGCCGTATCAATATCGATGGTTTAAGCAAACAGGATGTCGCCGACTGGAAACCCGGCGAAACCTTGCTGCTCAGCGGCACGCTGCTGACCGGCCGCGACGCCGCCCACAAGCGCATCGTCGATCTTCTGAACAAGGGCGAGCCTCTGCCTGAAGGCGTCGATTTCCAGGACAAATTCATCTACTACGTCGGCCCGGTCGATCCGGTGCGCGATGAAGTGGTCGGCCCCGCCGGCCCCACCACCGCCACCCGCATGGACAGCTTCACCGACACTGTGCTGGAAAAAACCGGCCTGCTGGGCATGATAGGCAAATCGGAACGCGGCCAGGCGGCGGTCGCGGCGATTGCCAAGCATCAGGCGGTATATCTGATCGCGGTAGGCGGCGCGGCCTATCTGGTTTCCAAGGCCATCCGAAAATCTCGTATTGTCGCCTTCCACGACTTGGGCATGGAAGCGATACACGAATTCGTGGTCGAGGACATGCCGGTGACGGTGGCTGTGGATAGTCGTGGAGAGTCTATTCATGAGACTGCGCCCAAGGTTTGGCAGACAAAGATAGGGAAGATTAAGGTGGTGGTGGAATAATTTGCGTAGCCCGGATGCAATCCGGGATTGATGACCTGATTTCCCGGATTACGCTTCGCTTCATCCAGGCTACTTGCTATTTCCCTCGAAACAGATCGTCGCATTTAGTACAGCCGTACCACGATACCTGCCCGGAGGTGGTTACAAGCCTTCCGGTTCCGCCAGCACGAATTTCCCACTCCGCATCGACACCATCTAAACGGCCGCGGCCCCGGACATAACACGGTAGGTAATCAAATTTATCGTGCAGTTCCACCGGCGTTATTTTAGTGGCCCGTTTGAAGAAGGATTTGGCCTGCGCGTTGGTCAATCTGAAATCACTGCAAAATTCGCCATTTTGTTCGACGCCGGATTCAGTCACTGCAATGTCGCTGATGGTAACTGAAGCCTGCGTCGAAGCGGAGCAAGCAAATAGAAGATAAACAATGCAGACTGTGATTACCCTTGGTTTCCACATCGGTACATCTCCCTAATTCTGCGGTAGATTCCAATTGGCAGTTTGCGCTTCGGATGCCGCCTTGTAGGACACTTCAGGGTGTCTATAAACGTCGCGATCCGAAAGCTCGAGAACTTCTTGGAGTATCCTAACTAGCCAGGTTAATGAATCGTTCTGCTCAAAGGTTACCTGGTCAAAAACGTCGCGCTTGGTAATTTGGTTGTGCGAAAAAAAACCTTGAATCTCGATGCCTAAAGAGTCATCGTTTGCCGGGTACCGGTTCGGATAACTCTTGGCCTTCTCATGCTCAGAGAGCATGGCAATCGCAATTTCGTAATCTGTTTTACCTTTGAATTTAACGTTGTAGGCCTCACCTTTCTTAAATTTTAATATCGCATTGATAGTATTAAACTCCTCAGCCGAGCAGGTTTTTAGTTCCTTGCATCGACTTTTAATGTTGCCGACGTGATTGCACCTTTGGGTTATTCTTGCGGTTTGGTAAATGGTCCCATCCTTATCAATGAGAAAATGACCGCCATTGGCGCCAGGGCCGGTATAACCTATCAAAGTCCCCGCAGCCGATTTCGTCGCCGTTTGATGGACGATAATGCCATGAACCCTTCGCATCGCACCAGTCTCGAGGTTGCTGATGATTTTATCAATCACTCTAGGAGAAATTATTTTTCCGTTATTGACGGATACAGAATTCAAAGGTTCAATCTCCGCCTTCCATCCATTCTCCGCTTTCCTTTCAATCTCCGCCTTCCAGGAATTAGGCTCGGCCATCGTTACCTCCAGTAAAATTTAAGAATATTGCGTTGCTTTGGCACCTCAACAAAGGTGGCATCGTTCATTTGCCCGGCTTTCGCTGGGTAGCCTTGGCCTGCCAGTTGGGCATGAAACCGCGCAAACAACATATCGACCAAGTCTAAATTTTTAAGCGCTTCGCGAAACGTCCAAACCGTTTGAATCCGGTAGCATCGTTATCGGGTCTGCTTACTAACGGCTATAATCATACTCTAACAAATAATATCCGGCTACAGCCAGCCTTGTCCAATGACACATGAGCCTGAAGAGAGGGCCGAATTTCCAATGTGATGTGAGTCTGAAGGAACCCGATAACGTGATGATAGGATGCTGCCAACGTAAGGAGGCGCATCGTTCGCGTTCAATGCCATTAATTTCTGCTTCCTCATAATTCCCCCAATTTTCCAAATAAATGCCTTGCTCAATAAAACGGTGAAAACTTGAATAAGGCCTTTATGCCCTTTGGATAAATCGATTACTCGTTTAACTTGGCCGTGTTTCACAGTCTAGTGGGCACGCTTTTTGTGCTCACGCGGAATCGCTGAATTTAATCATTCCTTACAATCCGGTGTGGAAACGCCGCCCCAGAAGCCTTGCAATAACAATATCTCTTGATTTCATCGTTCCCTCGCTCCGGCGAGGGAATGCTACCTAAGACGCTCTGCGTCGTCTTGCCATAACATCAATCACACTCGTAAGGCTTGGTTAACGCCAATCTCCGCTCTGGTCGGCCTTAATATTGGTCTATGCTTGGCTGGCGTCAAAAACGCCGTCTAAACTCAACAGCCCATGTTTCCGCTCTTATCCTTCATGCAAATCGCTTCCTTGTTATTCATCGGTTTTTCGCTCGGCGCGGCGGCACTGCTGATCGTCGGCAACATCTTGCAGCGCCAGGAACCGCTGCGTTGCGCTTCGAAATTGGCCGGTTTTTTGTTAGTCGTCGGATTGGCGGGCATTCAAAGCCTGCATCTGGGATATTTGCTGAACCGCTTCGATCAGGTTCATTCGGCGGTTTATCTGTTATTGCTGTACGGCATTGCCCCCAGCTTTTATTTTTACAGCCGGCAATTACTGATCGCCGACAATCGCTACCGACCAACCGATTGCTTGCATGTCACGCCCATACTGCTGAATCTGGCGCTGCCTTACCACCTGGCCTTGCCGGTCGCGTTTTTGGTCGGCAGCGGCTATTTATTGTGGCTAGTCAAAATCCTTTATGGCTTGCGCCGACAGCGTCGGCGTTTTCATCTGGAGCTGTTGGCTTTGGGGACTTTGTTCACGATTGCCGTGGCGGTGTTGGTGCTGGGCTTTATTTGGCCATTGTTGAACGAGACGGATTTTATTAGCGGCTACAGCATGCTGATTGGCCTGGCATTTTTTGCGGTGACGCTGACCTTGCTGCGCTTTCCGGGCATAGAGGCCGATGTTTCCGAAGCGGTTCAAGCCGCCTATGCCGAATCAACGTTGAAGAACATCGACAAGCCGGCGGTTCTGGCAAGGCTCGACGCATTGATGAAAAAGGACAAACTATATACCCTGGAAACGCTGAATCTGGCGCTGCTGGCGGAACAGCTGGAATTGAGCCAGCACCAGTTGTCCGAACTAATCAACACCGAATTTCAGCAGGGCTTTTCCCGTTACATCCGCCAGCAGCGCATAGCCGAAGCCAAAAAGCAGTTGCTGGCCGATCCGAATGCCTCGGTGCTGGCCATAGGCTTGTCGGTGGGTTTCAGTACCCAGTCCAATTTCTATGCGGCGTTCCGTGAAATGGTCGGCATGGCGCCGGGACAATACCGAAAAATGCATGCTTCATCATCGGCCTGACCTGGTCCGGCTTCCAGTTTTATCATTTTGTAATTATTCAATACCTTGAAAATATTGGTTTTTTATCGACGATCATCAATTTCTATTCCTGTCTTATCAATCTGGAAGTCCGACGGATTTTTGCCCGCTAATCTGCTCCCGCCTATAAACTTAAAGGAGCAAAACCATGTGCATTCGATTGACTCATCCGCGCTGGCCAGCCGAAACTTTGCCGGTAACCGTTAACGCAAACTTTCTCTCTTCAGGCGGTAATTCACTGGCCGAGAGGTGGCTATGAAGGTCTTATTGACCGGCGCCACCGGCTTCATTGGCAATGCGGTGTTGCGAGCCTTGCGGCGGCAAGGCCACCAAGTAAGCGCCTGTTGCCGACATCCAGAACGCTTATTAATCGATGGCCCCGACATCAAACCCTTGTCTATCGATTTCATGTCGGCCAATAGCGTGCAGCACTGGCGACATCACCTGAACGGCGTCGATGCGATCGTCAATTGCGTGGGGATTATTGCCGAAAGCAAGGGCCAAACCTTTGCCCGATTGCATAGCCAAGCGCCCATCGCCCTGTTCCAGGCCGGCGCTCAAGCCGGCGTCAAAAAGATCGTGCAAATCTCGGCACTGGGCGCCGACGACCAAGCAGAGTCGGCATACCACGTCAGCAAAAAGGCTGCCGACGATGCGTTGCGGGCTCTGCCGCAGGATTGGTTTGTGTTGCAGCCGTCGATAGTCTATGGCGATGGCGCGCAAAGCAGCGGCTTGTTTCATGCCTTGGCGGCATTGCCGGTGCACCTGTTGCCGGATGGCGGCCGGCAGTTGTTACAACCCATTCATGTCGATGATGTGGCCGCGGCCATTTGTCGCTGTCTCGAACCGGCTGCATCCGGACAAAGGACCGTAGCCCTGGTCGGCCCGAATCCAATTTCTTATGCCGATTGGTTGCAAAGTCTTAGGCATCGCCTGGGCAAACCTAATGCGGCCACGCGCTCCTTGCCTTACCGATACGCCTTAATGGTAGCTGGCTTCGGGAAATGGCTGGGTGAACCTATCTTGAGCAAGGACAACATCGCCATGCTCGGCCGGGGCAATAACGCCGATCCTGGTCCAATCAACGAGCTATTGGGCCGTCGGCCACTAAGCATGGCGTCGCAATTGTTCGAAAAGCCGGCCAGCCAGGCCGAGCGCTGGCACGCCGCCTTGTACTTTCTCAAGCCTTTGCTGCGATTTTCCATCGCCTTGGTCTGGCTGTGGAGCGGCATCACATCGCTGTTTTTTTACCCGTATGAACTGAGCTATCAATTGTTGGCTGACACCGGCATCACGGGTATCGGCGCGCCGCTGACCTTGTACGGTCTGGCGGCGATGGACATCGCTCTCGGACTGGCTACCTTGGCGCGATTTAGTCCAGGCCGTCTGATGCTTTGGCAGTTCTGGATCGTGCTGGGCTATAGCGTGGTGGTCGCCTTACGCCTGCCGGAATTCGTGTTCCACCCGTTCGGGCCGCTGCTGAAAAATATCCCGTTTTTAATGTGTCTGTTGATTTACAGACAGATGGAAGGAGAAAAGCCATGACGTATTTAACCTTGAAATTGATCCACATCCTCAGCGCCATCGTCCTGTTCGGCCTGGGTTCCGGCACGGTGTTTTACAAAGTCATGACCGATAAGAGCGGCGACCACGCGGCGATTGCGGTCACCAGCAAGCATGTGGTGCTGGCTGACTGGTGGTTTACCACGCCGACCGTGATCATCCAGCCTCTAACCGGCATACTGCTGGCCGATCAATTGTCGGCTTCGTTCGGCGACGGCTGGTTGTGGTGGACGCTGGTGCTGTATCTGGTCACCGGTTTATGCTGGCTGCCGGTGGTGATTTTGCAGATCCGCATGCGCGACATCGCCGCCGATTCATTGGCTCAAGGCCGAACCTTGCCTTATCTTTACACGTATTATTCGAAAATCTGGTTGTGGCTGGGTGTGCCTGCCTTCTTCGGCATGATAGGCATCACCACCTTGATGATTTTCCACAATTCACTCTGGAGCTAAGCCATGTCCCTATCATTGATGCAAAGAGTCCTGGGCGACGACTGGCACAAGCTGCCGAATGTTATTCGAAAACATTACCAATTGATTGGCGAAGAACAAAGCCGCCTGGAAGGCACGATGGAAATAGGCTATCCGAGCTATTTGTTCCCGCTGATCTGGATCATTCACATGTTCGGTGGCCTGGTGTTGTGGGGCGGCCCGGCGGTGCGCGCGGAAGTGGATAAGACCGCCGCCGGCGAGACATTGCACTGGCAACGAACCATGACTTACCCCGACGGCAAAATCGATTATTTCCGTTCGCAAATGCTTTATTCGGCCGAACATGAATTGATTGAAACCATAGGCTTTGGGTTCGGTTTAAGATTGAGCGTGGAGGTCAATAACGGCGATTTGATCTACCGCGGCAAGGGGCATTTCTGGCAATGCGGAAGTTACCGCGTGAACATACCCGATGGGCTGTTGCTGGGCACGGCGACCATCAGCGAGCATGCCGTGTCCGAAGATGAGTTTTATCTGGATTTCAGCATCCGACATCCGCTGTGGGGTCTGACTTATTTTTACCGCGGAAGCTTTCGTTACCGTTGAGATTCAGGGTGGATCGCCGACGGCTGATCCGCCCAGTTTTCGCCAATGGCCGGGACCCCGGGCTATCTTTTGGGGGCTAGTCTTCCAGATACACGACTTCCACTTCGGAAGTGCCATGCATGCCGAGTTGCTTTGCGGCGCCGTGCGACAGATCGATCAGACGGGCGTCGTTAAACGGGCCTCTATCGTTGACCTCGACATCGATATACCGGCCATTCCGCAGGTTGGTAACTCGAACCTTACAGGGAAGCGGCAGGGTTTTGTGAGCCGCCGTCAGGTCCTTGGGATTAAAACGGCTGCCCGTTGCGGTGCGATTTCCGGATTCCGAACCGTACCAGGAGGCCAGGCCTTTCTCGCGGTAACCGCTAGCCGAAACCAGAGGATAATAGGTTTTGCCTTTTACCTTGTAGGGCTTGTTGTACGAAGCCCGGTCGCCGTATGACGGCAGGGTCGCCTGATCGTCGGTGGGCTTAAACGGTGGCTCCGAAGCACAGCCACCGAGCAGCGCTATCAGAAATATCGGTAAAACCAATCGGATTGGAAGCACGTTAAAACCGAGCCTCATATAGTAGGCAGCTGACGAGGGTGGTGGACGCATGAATCATTTCTCCGATTGGAAGCCAGCTTTCAAAATGAATGAGTCCGGCATGGGTAGGATGAGCGGCAATCATCTAAACCCAAACTTAACAATTTATTAAAACGCCCTTATCTAGGCTGGCGGCAAACGTGTTTTTGTCGTAAACCATGCGTAAATTGGCTGCATTTTCAGCACACGGACGACTTCCAGGTAGCCAGCTTCATGCTATGCGCTTCTATTTCTTCTGAAAAAACTCGGTCAGTGCGGCCGCCCTATCCTCGGCAACCTGCCGCGCGTAAGGGCGGCTTTCCACCGTCTTGATATAAGCCTGGATTCCAGGAATATGTTCGACGACCAGATCCTTGCCGTAAATTTTTTGGGTTGTGCTGGACACCTGTTGCAGATGCGGCCAGGCGACGACATCGGCCGCGGTAAAACGGCTGCCCAGCGCATAAGGCGCCAAGATCATCAGTCGGGGCAAGCCTTTTAGGGCTACCTCGAGCTTGGTTCTGACCTCTTCCTTGATTTCAGGCGATACCGTTTTCCCAAAATACGCTTCCGGAGCCAAGCGTCTGGCCACCAATTCGACATTCAATTCCAGATGTAGAATCAATTCCCGGCACTTGGCGCGTTCGAAGGCATCGGCCGGATACAGGGGATGCGCGGGAAAGGCATCTTCCAGATATTCCAAAATGGCTTGCGATTCAGACAAATAGCCATCGGTGGTTTTGATGAACGGAATTTTCCCCAACGGCGACATTTTCAGCAGCGCTTCGTCCTGGCCGGGCTCGACGTATTCCTCGATGAAGGCTATCTCTTTCTCCATCAGCGCCAACTTGATTTTGTTGTAATAGTTGCTGATTGCAAAACCGTATAACGTGATCATGGGTTCATCTCCAAAAGTTAAAAACACGACTGCGGCGGAACATGGCGACCAGTCTAAACAACTCGATGACGGAAGTCGATTTGCCCGTCAAAATCAGGCAGGCCTGTCATGATTGGTTATAATGCGGAACAAGGAAATAACGAAACTATAATAGAACAGGGATAGACTTTTTGTGGGCCGTAATCGCGGCCACTGACGCTGGGGAAGAAATAAATGGCTGATGAACTACATAAAATCGTGATTGTCGGCGGTGGCGCCGCCGGTCTGGAATTGGCAACCCATCTGGGACAACAGCTCGGCAAATCCGGCTTGGCCGAAGTGACGCTGCTGGACGCCACCTCCACTCACATCTGGAAACCGCTGTTGCACGAAGTCGCTTCCGGTACCTTGGCGGAAGCCGAGGAAATCGAATACCTGGCGCAAGCCCATCGCAATCACTTCCGCTTCCTGCTCGGCAGAATGGAAGGCTTGAATCGGGAGGCTAAGGAAATCGTCGTCAGCGCTATCACCAATAAGCAAGGCGTGGAACTGATTCCGCAACGCACCTTTAAATACGACACGCTGGTGATGGCGGTTGGCAGTGTCAGCAACACCTTCGGTATCAAGGGCGTCGACCGGCATTGCATGTTCATCGATACCACCACCCAGGCTTACCGCTTTCAAAAGCAACTGGTTGAAACCTATTACATCCAATCGTATGCCAATCAAAACCGCCAGCGAGACAAACCATTATCGATCGTGATCGTCGGCGCGGGTGCGACCGGTGTCGAATTGTCGGCCGAGTTGCACGAAGTGACCAAACTGTTGGCAACCTACGGTTTGGAAGGCTCGATTCAAGTCAATATCACCATCATCGAAGTCGCCAACCAGTTGCTGCCGGCCTTGCCGCCTCGCCTGTCGCAAGCAACCCAAGAGCAGCTCGTCAAACTGGGCATTAACCTGAAACTGGGCCGGCGGGTGACCGAAGTCACCGAGACCGCCGTGCATACTCACGACGGCGAAGTGTTCGATGCCGATCTGAAAGTATGGGCGGCCGGCATCAAGGCGCCGGACTGGATGAAAAATCTCGATAGCCTGGAAACCAACCCTATTAACCAGTTGATCGTCGATCAAACCTTGAAAACCAGCGACGACAATATTTTCGCGATCGGCGACTGCGCCGCCTGCGAATGGGTCGGACACGGCGGCAACGTGCCGCCTCGCGCCCAGGCCGCCCACCAACAGGCATCGGCCGTGGCCAAGACCATCGTCAACCGCCTGAAAGGCAAGCCTCCGGTCAACTTCGTCTATCACGATTACGGTTCGCTGGTGTCTCTGGGCAAGTTCAGCACGGTCGGCTCATTGATGGGCAGCCTGATGGGCACGGTCAGCGTCGGCGGTTTCATCGCCTATATGGTTTATCTGTCGCTATACAAGATGCATCAGGTAGCGATCCACGGCTATTTCCGCACTGCGATGCTGACCCTATCCAACCTGTTCCGGCGCAGCACGCACGCCAAGATCAAAATGCATTAATCATCCAATCGAGCAATTAAATGTTAGAAATCGAATACGAATTCCGCGAGCAAGACCTGGTTCACTTCAACGAACTCAGGTTGGCCGACAATCTGGAAATGCAAAAGAAAATCCGTCAGAACCGGTTGCTGGTGCCGGGGGTGATGCTGGTTTTCGGGCTGTTTTACTATGTGTATTACGTGGACATGATGACCACCGCCTATATCACGCTATTGGCGTTGGGCTGGGGCATTGCCTCGCCCTTCATCATGAAAATCGACATGCGCCGCCAGTTTTTCAACAAATACACCGAGGCGGAAAAAAAGGCGATGTTCGGGATTCACAGCTTGACCATCGAACCTGAATATCTGCAAGAAAAATCGCCGGGCGGCAAACACAAGACCCCTTGGAGCGAGATGCTGAGGGTCGAGAAACATAAGGATTATGTCTACATCTACGTGGCTATCGACGCGGCAATCGTGATCCCGCGCGAAACCGTGAAAAAAGGCGACCTGAAGGCCTTCGCCAAGCAGGTCGAAAGCATGATAGATCGCTTAGGATAAAACCCCGTCGCGGCGCTGGATGTAAAGACGGCAGGCATCCACGCAATCGGACTTGGTTTTATACGGTCCGCCGATCTTGTCCACCGTATAAAACCACCAGCCTTGTTCGTTAACGAAATAGCGGTCTTGCGGCCTGAATAGCGGATGCGCCGGTTTGCGTGGCCGCGACTCAGTCTTGCTCACTGTCGTCGGATTCTCCCGCCTGATCGTATTGTTCCTCGCCGGAAATCAATTCCTTCAAATACTTGTACAACAAACGTGCCGATTTGGGCGGCTTGGCTTCCTTGGCCTCCTTTTGCGCATTGCGTTGCAATTGCCTTAAATGCTGGCTGTCGGCGGCGGGAAATTCGCTCATTAACTGTGTCAACTGCTGGTTGCCGGTATCGGCCAGCAGCAGGTCGCGCCAGCGTTCGGCCTGGTGATGCTCCCTGACGGCATGGGCGCTACGGTTCTTCATCCGCGCCAGTTTTTCCTGAACGGCTTCGGTGTCTATGGTCCTGAGCTGAGCGGTGATGTACTTCAGCAGCCGCTTTCTGGCGGAATTTTGGCCCATTTTGCCAGCGTCCAGCAAAGCCGTTTCTATATTTTCCGGCAGCTCGAATTCGGCGATTTGTGGCGGAGACAATTGGCTGATCTCTTCCGCTATTGCAGCAATGCCGGCGATTTCCTTCTTGATTCGGGTCTTGTTGGGACGTATCGCGTAATACTCGACCTCTTCTTCGCCGTCTTCGTATTCTTCGTAATATTCTTCTTCGTTCATTTCAAACCATTGCAATTAAAAACAGCACAAACATCACCACCAAGCCCAGCGGCAGCAACACGCTTTGCCAGTCGGACGGAGTTTGTTTGCTGCGCGCCAGAGCGGCTTTGACGCCTGGCGTCATCCAGAACAGAATCAACAACGCCAAGGCGCCGAGTATTAGGCTTTCCCAAGTGCTTAGCATGCAGTGTCCTTTGGTGGGGCAGATAAGCTAGGCATTTTAGCAAACCTTGATGATCCGCATCGGCCTGCTTATCGCGCATTTTTGAAAATCTTTCTCAGGCTTGGTTGCTAACTAGTTATTGTGTCAGGAAAAAGACAAGTTAGTCACAAAAGCTGTGGATAAGTCTGTGAACAAAATGTCGGCAAGCATCGACAAGACCCGGTTTTATTGGCTTTTCGTTAAATTGTATAAAATTTAGACAGCAACAAAAGCTATATAAATTCAATGACTTATATACACTCCTTGTAATTCAACGACTTATTTTGTCAAGTCTTTTTACGTTTTTTTTGCTTATCCTCTGTGTGCATAACCGAATCGCGTTATGGCATCCTGTCAAGAAAATTCGACACTTCTCGGCACCTAAAAACACTTCAAGCCACACAGGATGGCGATTAGGATTGACATTCCGGCATCAGCGAACTGCGCCAGAATTGGCCTTCCTTTTCAAACAAGCGCTGGCTTTCGGCGGGGCCCCAGGAACCGGCCGGATAGGTGGCAATATAATCGCGCTCCATCGCCCAGGCCTGCAGGATAGGATCGACGATGCGCCAGGCGTATTCGACCTCGTCGAAGCGTAAAAACAGCGAACGGTCGCCCTTCATCACATCCAGTAGCAAATCCTCGTAAGCGTCGACCGGGCGTTCATCAGGATGG
>Ga0316622_100000303_pt1 | contig 27112 bp, 19 predicted proteins | sample OWC_Aug_OW2_C1_D_FD_207646 | JGI IMG/M metagenome (GOLD analysis project Ga0316622, IMG submission 207646) | Wetland soil microbial communities from Old Woman Creek delta, Ohio, United States - OWC_Aug_OW2_C1_D5_C | ecosystem: Environmental > Terrestrial > Soil > Wetlands | place: USA: Ohio... | reverse complement strand
ACTTCAGCTCCGCGGCCGCGAGCCGCAGCACGAGCAGCAGCGACTTGAGCACGGTCCACTCGGCATCCTCGTAGCCGCGCGGGGGCAACTCGCGCGTGGCATGCAGCGGCTCGAAGAGTTCTTCGTGCCCTGCGAACTCATCGGCGACCGACTGGATGCGGGCCTTGAGCGCGGCGAGTTCGGGACGCTTCTTGTCCTGCGCCAGTACGCCGACGGCGACTGTGAAGCTCCTGCGCGGTTCGCCCTTGCCCGTGAGCAGGAATTCAGCAAGCCCCTGCCAGTGCGGCACGTCGTCGCTCGCCGTACCCGGCACCCCCGGACGGCATGCGAGGATCGGCGATTGCTTGCCCTCCTGGCGCAGCACCTGCGCCGCGCCCTGCGCATAGGCGCAGGCTTCGGCGAGCAGCAGCGGTGGAAATGCGTCGGCCAGTCCCGCCAGGTGGTCCTGCACGATCGCTGCGCGCGCGGCCTCGAGCGCGAGCCGAGCCTCGCCCGCTTGTCCATAGTCGTCGACGCTCGCCGGCAGCACCGGCAGCCACGCTTCGCGACGCGCAAGCATGCTGCTGACGAGCCCGATGAACCTGCCGACGTTGTTGTCGAGGTGCTCGAGCAGGATAGCGACGGCTTCCGCAATGCGTGGCTCGTCCGACGGCAGGTGCGCGAGCAGACGTTCGGCCGCCTCCTCGTACAGTTCGAGACCATCCTCGTCGATGCCGAGTCCGGCGCCGAGGCCCGAGAGCACCGGCAAGCGCCGTGCAAGCGACTGGTTGAGTGCGTCGATGGTCAGCACGCGCAGGCGGCTCGGATTGCGCAAGAGGCCCCAGTCGTTGCGGATATCGACTTCGAGCACGCGGCGCGCCAACGCGCGCGTGTCGTCGCGCAACTGCGATTGCGGGTCGGTGCAGTGCCGCAGCGACTCGAGGATGCGGTTACGCATCTCCGCGGCAGCCTTGCGGGTGAACGTGATGGCGAGCAATGCCTCGGGCCGCTCGACTACTGCGAGCAGCGCGAGGAACCGTTGCGTGAGCAGTTCGGTCTTGCCCGAACCGGCCGGCGCCTGGACGATGAAGCTGCGGTCGACCTGCAACGCCGTAGCGCGTGCCTCCCGGTCGGCATGCTGCAGGTCAGCCGGCAGCATCGTCGCCCTCCTCGGCTTCCTGCAACGCCTGTGCCGAACGACAGACCCCGCGCAGATGGCAGTAGCGGCAGGCCCTGGCCGGGTTCGGCGCGAGTCGCGCGTCGCCCTGTGCGTGCTCCCGGGCCAGCGACTCCAGGCGCCTGTTCCATGCCTGCAGCAGGTCACCCCAGTTCGCGTAATCCTTGAACGGAGCGTTGGCGGCATCGAACGGCTTGAGTTGCGGGAACACCGCGCCGTCGCGCGCGAAGCCGCGGTATTCGGTGTTGCCAGTGCACACGACGCCGAACGCGACTGCGCTCACCTGCTCCTGGCCGATCGCGCGCACGTACAGCGGCAGCTGAGGCAGCTCCGGACGCTCACCCATCCACGCGGCAGGTCTGGCGCTCGCGCCGGTCTTGTAATCGATGACGGCAAACGTGCCGTCCGCCAGCCGATCTACCCGGTCCAGGACGATGCGTGTCTGCACGCCGCCGACGTCGACGACGCGCTGCTCCTCGACCAACTCGACCGTGAACGGCGCGCGTTCCGCATCCTGCTGCAGCAGTTCGAGCACCCGCGCTTCGAGCCAGCGTTCCTCGAGATCCAGCAGGCGTGTGCCGACTGCGTCGGCCGCCGCGCGCAACGGAGCCAGCACCGACCGCACGTGCGTGCGCACGATCGCGACGCGCTGATCGGCGGTCATGGCCAGCAGCGCCGACTGCTCGCGTACCTTGTCCCAGAAGGCCTGCAACACGGCGTGCGCGAGCTTGCCGCGTTCGGTGGCAGCGATGCCGGTGACCGGATGCTCGAGTTCGACGCCACCGAGGCGCAGTTCGACAGCGGCACGGAACGGACACGCGCCCTGCAGTTCGAGCAGCCGGGCGCCGCCCTTCACGACTTCATGCGGGGCAAACGCCGGGAGCGATCCGTCGATCAGCGTGTCGAGCGCAGGACGTGCCTCGAACTGCGCCGAGGACGCCTGCGTTCCGTGCCACAACGGGACGGTCGCGAGCCGCGGCAGCCCGGCGACCAATGCACTGGCCAGCAAGGGTGCTTCGTCCTCGAAGCGCGGCACGCTGCAGAGTGCGGCGGCCGCCGAGGCCAGGAGTCGTTGCAGGGTCCGTCGCGCCTGCTGCTCGGACAACTCGGCGGTCGCACCGGGAACGCCCTGCCGCGCCTGCCACTCGCGCGGCAGGAACGGATCCGGGTTCGCCGGCGACGGCCAGCGCGCGGCATCGAGCCCGCACACCCAGATCGCGTCGAAATGCATGCCGAGCGCTGTTTCGGGATCGATCACGAGCAGCGGCGCCGCGATTTCCTGTGGCTCGAACGCAGTCACGGCGGCGAGATCGCGCAGGTAAGCCAGAGCGGCGGACGCGCGTAGCGGACCGGCGACGTCGTCGCTCGCGCCAAATTCGCCGAGCAGCGATTGCAGGCGCTGCACGGCTTGATGCTCGGCGCTGCCAGGTCCGGGACCCGGCCAGCCGACTGCGTGCAGCAGCTCGAAAAACTCGGGGGCCCACTGGCTCGGCAGACGCGAACCCGTCCACGTTCGGGCCCGTGCCGCCGCCGCCTGCAACTGCGCCGCGGTGGCTGGACAACCGTGATCGCGTGCTTCGCGCGCCAGGTTATCGAGCCCGGCCTGCGGCACGCCGGCCTTGCGCAGCGTCACGTCGAGTTCGGCGCGCGTGTACGCTTCGTCGCCGGCCGCACCGTCGTGCGCACCGCGCAGCAGCGCGCTGGCCGCCGGCGGTTCGGGCGCACTGATGCAGGCAGCGAGCCAATCGAGGGCCGCGGAGACGACCGGTCGCTCCAGCAGCGGTCGCGCGGCTGCCAGTTCGTATGCCGTCGACTCGGGTGCCGGCCCACCAGTGAAGGCCGCTCCCGGAACGAGCACGCGGTCAAGCACGCGGCGGACCCGTGCTCGATTGCGAGCGAGTTCCGGCACGATCAGGGCGAGCCGCTCGTCTGACTGCTCCTGCAACCTTTGCGCGGCCCAGCGTGCGGCGGTTTCGAGTTCGGCGTCGAGGTCGTTGCATTCGACGACCTGAGCGTCGAGCGCCCCGTTTTCGGGCACTGCAGGACGCACGGTGACGCGCGCGCCCTGGCCCGAGATCCGCTTGACGAAGGCCTCCTGTGCCGGCGTGCAGCGGTCGAAGCCGATGAATTCGACCGGTGTGGCGCTGGCTGGCGGGCCAACGGTCAGCGACGCCTGAGCGGGATCGAGCCAGCCGCCCTGGTCCAGCCACCGGCCGAATTCGACCGCCCAGCGGCCGAACGACTGGACCTCCGGGCTTGAATCCTCGACCAGGACCCGGACCGGGATGCGGTAGGCATGGAGCAGCTCCCAGGATCGTTGCGCCACGGCACCCAGCCCAGACGGCAGCAGGACCGGTCTCAGGTCGACATCGCGGCGGACGATCCGCTCCCAGACGATCAGGCCGTGGCCCGTGTCGAGCCAACGTGCTGCCGTCCGACCCGCCGCCCGGTCCAGGTCGAACTGGCGCCGCAGCAACTCGGACCAAGTGACGACGTCCGGCGTCTCCCAGACACGCAGGCCACGCGCCTGACAGGCCGCGTCATGACGTGCGCGCAGAAAATGGGCGAGGCGGCGCGTCGGCGCGACATACGTCGTTCCGGTCTGCAGCCCGGCAGACGCGACGCGTATTTTACCTTTATAATTCAGTGAGTTATTAGACAAGCCTGATAATCTGATTGAGGTCAGGCTTCGACCGCCCGCAACGGCGTCGGTCGCGAGACCGGTTCGTCGCCGGCCGCGTAGTTGTCGAGCAGTTCTTCCATCCGGCCAAACACGTCGGACAGCACTTCGGGTTCCGGCAGGTTCGTAACGCGAAAATGCGTGTTGTACGCCACGTTGAAGCTGGTGCCCGGGGCGACCAGCACGTGCTTGTGCTCGAGCAGGTCCATGGCGAACCGGCGGTCGTCGAATCCCGGCAGACGCTGCGTGTCGACGCCTACAAAGGCGTACAAGGCGCCGCGCGGCACGGTGAGCGTGAGGTACTTGCTGCGCGCCACTGCGTCCACGATGGCCTTGCGGGACTCGTACAGGCGTCCGCCGGGGCGGATCAGTTCCTTGACGCTCTGGTATCCGCCGAGCGCCGTCTGCACGGCCCACTGGCCAGCAACGTTGCTGCAGAGCCGCAGTGACGACAGCAGTTCGAGCGCCGACAGGTATTCGCGGGCATTCTCGAGGTCGCCCGAGAACACGGCCCAGCCCACGCGATAGCCGCAGGCTCGATAGACCTTCGACAAGCCGCTCATGGTGCAGCAGAGCGTGTGATGCGCCAGCGTGGCCATCGGCACGAACTCGGCACCGTCATACGTCATCTGGTCGTAGATTTCGTCGGCGAAGATCACCAGGTGGTGCTTCTCGGCGATGCGCGCGATGGCCTCGAGCACTTCCCGGGGGTAGACCGCGCCAGTGGGATTGTTCGGATTGATCACGACGATGGCGCGCGTGCGCTTCGTGATCAATGATTCGATTTCTTCCGGGTCCGGCACGAAGCCGCGCTCCGGGCGACAAGGATAGTGGACGGCTCGCCCGCGGTTCAGGTTCACAGCCGCGGTCCAGAGCGGATAGTCGGGGCTCGGGACCAGCACTTCCTCGTCAGCCGCGAGCAGTGCCCGCAGCGTGAGATCGATCAGCTCGCTGACACCGTTGCCGATGAAGACTTCGTCAGACGTGACACCGCGGACTCCCCGCTCCTGCTGCTGCATCACCACGGCCTCGCGTGCCGGGAAGATGCCCTTCTGGTGGCAGTAGCCCTCAGCCGCGCGCAGGTTCTCGATCATGGCAAGACGCATGGTCTCGGGCGTGCGGAAGCCGAAGGCGCCGGGGTTGCCGATGTTGAGCGAAACGATGTCGTAACCCATGCGCTCCATTTCCTGGGCGCGACGGGCGAGCTTGCCGCGGATCTCGTAGCGGACGTTGGCGAGGCCGGGACTCGGCCGGACGGAACGGGTGGACATGGTCGCGATGCCTGGTGCCTTGCTGGACGAAGGGTTCGTCCGCGAATTATCGCACCAGTCAGAGGCCGAGGACGATGCCTACTCCACAAAGGCTGAGGGCGGCGCCGGCGAGGGCGTGGACATACCGCTCGGCCGAGGCCAGCGGCAGTTTCTCGAGGCCGCGCGTGGCCAGGTAAACGATTGCCATCATCGTCACGATCGTCGCCGTCGCGAACGCCAGGACCACCACCGTGAGGCCCCACCAGCTGTGCTGGGATGCCGGGTACATCAACAGCGGGATCAACGCCTCGCACGGGCCCAGGATGAAGATCACGAACAGCGCCCACGGCGTGATGCTGCGAACGTTGTCGGTGTCGAGTTGTAGGTGAACGTGCGCGTGCTCGTCCCGCGTGTGATGGCCGTGTGCGTGCCGGTGGCGCGTGCCGTCGGAGTGGATGTGTTCGTGGGAGTGCTTGCGGCTGCGATACGCCTGCTTGAGTCCCCAGGCCATGTAGACGAGGCCGAAGGCGATCAACGCCCAGGCCGCGAGGTCGCCGCGCAGGCCCTCGAGCCACTGCAGCCGGTGCAGCGACGCGCCTACCGCGATGCCGACGAAACCGATGACGATGGATCCGAGCACGTGGCCGACGCCACAGAACGCGGTCACGAGCATCGTCTTGCGGCGCGTCCAGTTGCGCGCTGCCGACATCGCGACGAATGGCAGGTAGTGGTCGGGCCCGAGAACCGTGTGGACGAAGCCGATCGAAACGGCTGTCAGCACCAGCAGGACAAGTTCCATGTTCATGCGTTGTCTCGTCGCTGCCCCGTGATGACGCAGCGATCAAGCCCGCAGATAACCACAGGGTTGGACAGATTCCAACCACGGGATTCCCCTACAGGACCTCGGACGTTTTCCCGAGCTCGGAAAGACAGGCACGCACCCGGGGAATACGACTGGATCGACCGCCTGATGGCCGGCGCCTGGGCTCGTTTTCGGCGCACCGAAAACGTCGCACGGCGCAAGCGTGTGCAACCGTGCGCAAGTGCGAGTTCGGTACCGGATCCGACCCCTGCGACTATCGGCTCGCCCGCAACGCCTTGTGCGCCGCGACGATACGCGCCCGCTGCAGCGCCGGGTCCGGCTCCGGCACGGCGGCCAGCAAGTCGCGCGTGTACTGCGCCTGCGGGTCGCCGAAGATGGCAGCGCGACTCCCCTGCTCCACCAGCCGTCCCTGGCACAACACGGCGACTTCGTCGCAGAGGTGCCGCACCACGGCGAGGTTGTGACTGATGAAGAGCAGCGACATCTGGTACCGCTCGCTGAGTTGGTGCAGCAGGTTGACGATCTGCGCCTGCACCGACACGTCGAGCGCGCTCACGGCCTCGTCGCAGACCAGGAGGCGCGGCCGGGCAACGATCGCACGCGCTATCGCGACACGCTGGCACTGGCCACCGCTCATTTCGTGCGGGTAGCGGTTGGCGAAGGCCGCTGCAAGCCCAACCTCCGACAATGCCGCACGGATGCGGTCCTGCGCGGCAACGGAAGCTACGGGACCGGCCAGTGCCTGCAATGCCTCGCCGACCGCCTGCCCCGCCGTCATGCGTGGATCGAGGCTGCCGAACGGGTCCTGGAAGACCACCTGCATCTCGCGCCGCAGCGACCGCATCGCCGTCGCGTCGTCGTAATCGACGGTGCGGCCTTCCCACGCCACTCGCCCTGCCTGCGCGCGCACAAGCCCGAGCACGACGCGCGCGAGCGTCGACTTGCCCGACCCGGACTCACCGACGACACCGAGCCGGCCACCTTCGCGAATCGCGATGGACACGTCGGACAATGCGTCGAGCGTGCGTGCCGGCGCGAGCAGTCCCGCACCCCGCAGCGTGTAGCGAACGCTGGCACGCTCAACCTGCAGCAAGGGCGGCGGCGTGCTCATGCGTACTCAGCTGATGAGTGCAGCGGCCGATGACAGGCGACCGCGGTGATCGGCACGCCTCGCACAGCGATCGGAATACTCGACTCATCCGCCGCGGCCCCGACCTGATTACGACCAGTGTACTGCGTCAGTTCGGGGCGCGATTCGCCACAGGCGGCCACCGCACGTTCGCATCGCGGCGCAAATGCACATCCCGGCGGCCGTGCGGAGGGTTGTGGCGGGTCGCCCGGGATCCCGACGAGTCGCGACCGATCGTCACCGTGCAGCCGCGGCACGGCCGCCAGCAGGGCCGCCGTGTAAGGATGTTGCGGCGCGAAAAACATTTCGTCCGTCGTCGCGGTCTCGACGATCCGGCCCGCATACATGACTGCGACCCGGTCGGCGAGGCCAGCCACCACGCCGAGATCGTGAGTGATGATCAGCACACCTACGCCCCGATCACGCACTCCCGCCAGCAGTTCGAGGACGCGCGCCTGCACGCTGACGTCGAGCGCAGTGGTCGGCTCGTCAGCGAACAGCAACTTTGGCGCGCACATGAGTGCAGCCGCGAGCGCGACGCGCTGGCGCATCCCGCCCGAGAGCTCGTGCGGGTACTGGCGCAAACGCGCCTCCGGCTGCGGGATATCAACCTCCGCCAGCGCCTGCAGCGCACGCTCGTGGGCTTCGGCGCGGGTGGCGAGGCCGCGGTCGACCAAGCCTTCCGTCAACAATGTCTCGATGCGCAGGTGCGGCGTGAGCGAACTCAGCGGGTCCTGCGACAGCAATCCGATGCCGGTACCGCGCACTCTGTTGAGCGCGCGTTCGTTCGCACCGATCAATTCCTGGCCGGCAAACTGCGCCGAGCCACCTGCCGCGCCATTCGACGCCAGCAAGCCAAGGCACGCCATCAGCACCTGGGTCTTGCCGGATCCCGACTCACCGACGACGGCGAGGCATTCACCGGCGCGGACCTCGAATGAAACGCCGGACACGGCCTGCACCTCGCCCTGCGACGTGGAGAAATTCACGCCGAGGTTACGCACCTGCAGCACGGGTTCGGCGGTCATCGGCGCTGCCTGGGGTCAAGCGCGTCGCGCAGCCCGTCACCGAGGAAATTCAGGCACAACAGCACGACGGCGAGCACGACCGAGGGCACCAGCAGCAGCCACGGCGACGACTCCATTTCGAGCGCGCCCTCGGCCACGAGCCGGCCCAGGCTGGTGAGCGGCTCTTGCACGCCGAGGCCGAGGAAGCTCAGGAAACTCTCGAAGAGGATCACCTGCGGCACCGTGAGCGTCGCATACACGATCACTGTGCCCAGCAGGTTCGGCACGACGTGCCGGGCGATGATCGTGGCGGGCGACAAGCCGAGTGCAATGGCGGCTTCGACGAACTCGCGCTGCCGCAATGCGAGCGCCTGGCCGCGCACGATGCGCGCCATCGTGAGCCAGCCCACGGCTCCGATCGCGAGGAAGATCAGGACGAGACTGCGGCCGAACACGACGGTCAGGATGATCACGAAGAACATGTACGGCAGCGCATAGAGCACGTCGACGAACCGCATCATCCAGCCGTCCACGCGACCGCCCAGGTAACCCGCCGTAGCGCCCCACGCGACGCCGATGACGACGCTGACGATCGTCGCGAGTACTGCAACCAGCAGCGACATGCGCGTGCCGATCCAGACTCGCACGAACAAGTCGCGGCCGTTGGCGTCGGTGCCGAACCAGTGGCCGTCAGCGAAAGAAGGCGGGGTTGCGAGCGTCGCCTGCGTCCAGTCGACCTGCTCGACCGTGTATGCACTGAGCCACGGGCCGACGAGGGCCAGCGCGCACACGAGCAACAGTAGCGACGCCGCCACGATCGCCGCGCGGCTGCGCTTCAGGCGCTGCCAGGCATCGCCCCACAGGCTCTGTCGGCGCGCGTCGGCAGGCACAGCCTCAACCATGCCGGATTCTCGGATCGAGCCAGCCGTACACGACGTCCACGGCGAGGTTGAGCAGCAGGATCAATGCCGCGTAGAAAATCACCATTCCCATCACGAGCGTGTAGTCGCGGTTGATGGCGCCCTGCACGAAGTATCGACCTACGCCCGGCAGGCCGAACACCTGTTCGACGACGAGTGAGCCGGTCAGGAGCGCGGCGGCGGCAGGCCCCAGGAAACTCACGACCGGCAGCAGCATCGGCTTCAGCGCGTGGCGACGAATCAGTGCGCCGCGAGCCAGCCCCTTGGCGCGCGCGGCGCGCAGGTAGGGCGCCTGCAGCACTTCGAGCAGGCTGCCACGCGTGAGTCGTGCGATGTAGGCGACGAATGGCAGCGCGAGCGTGACGACGGGCAGAACTGCGTGCCGGACGCTGCCCGGTTCCCAGCCGGCGACCGGCAACCAGCCGAGCTTGACGCCGAAGAGCAGCGCCAGCACGGGTGCGAGCACGAATCCCGGAATGGCAATGCCTGCGAGCGCAACCGCCATGACGGCGTGATCCAGCGCTGTGTCATGCCGCAATGCCGCAGCCATCCCCAGCGGCACACCCAGCGCGAGCGCGAGTACAAGCGCGAGCGACCCTATCGTCAGCGTGACCGGCAAGCCACGCGCGATCAGTTCGGAGACGCGATAATCCTTGTACTTGAACGACGGGCCAAGATCGCCTTGCGCCAGGCCTTGCAGGTAGCGCCCATACTGCACGAAAACCGGCTGATCGAGTCCATAAGCCGCCTGCAGGTTCGCCTCGATCTCGGGCGGGATCGCCTGCTCCTCGTCGAATGGCCCACCCGGCGCCAGGCGCATCACGAAGAACGCCGCCGTGACGATGACGAGCAGGGTCGGAACAATGCCGAGCAAGCGACCGAGGGCGTAACGCAGCATCGCGTCAGGCCGCGCCCGGCGTCATCGCGCCGACCCGCTGCGATCGAGCAGCTGCAGGAACTGGGTTTCGTCGGCGATGCGCACGCCGAGGTCCTGCGCCTTCTTGAGCTTCGAGCCGGCTTCCTCGCCCACGACCAGCAGCGTCGTCTTCTTTGACACGGAATCGGTGACGGCCGCGCCTGCCGCTCGAGCGGCTTCCCTGGCCTCTTCACGCGACATTGTCGCCAGCGTGCCGGTGATGACGACGACCTGGCCCGTCAGCGGGCCTTCGGCGGCAGCAGCGGTGCGTTCGATGACCGGCCAGCGCACGCCCGCCGCGCGCAAGCTCCGGATGACCATTCGATTACGCTCCTCGTCGAAGAATTCACGCACGTGCGCCGCGACCACGGGACCGACGTCACGCACCTGCTGAATCTCCTCGAAAGTCGCAGCCTGCAACGGATCGAGGTCGCCGAAATGCCCGGCGAGCGCGAGTGCCGTCGACTCCCCCACGTCGCGGATGCCGAGCGCATACAGGAATCTCGGCAGCGTCGTCCGCTTGCTCTGCTCGAGGGCGGCCACCAGGTTGGCCGCGGACTTGGGGCCCATGCGCTCCAGTTCAGCGATCTCGTCCACCGTCAGGGTGTAGAGATCGGCCGGCGTCGTGACGCGACCGCTTTCAATCAACTGTTCGACCAGCCGTTCACCGAGGCCATCCACGTCCATCGCGCGGCGTGATGCGAAATGACGGATCGCGCCGAGTCTTTGCGCCGCACAGACGAGTCCGCCGGAGCAGCGCGCGACGGCCTCGCCTTCGGTACGGACGACGTGGGAGTTGCAGACCGGACAACGCGCCGGCAATTCCACGATGCGCGCATCTTGCGGTCGCCTTTCCTGGATCACGCGCACGATCTCGGGGATGACGTCACCGGCGCGGCGCACGACCACGGTGTCGCCGATGCGCACGTCCTTGCGTGCTACATCGTCCATGTTATGGAGAGTGATGTTGCTCACCGTCACGCCACCGACGAACACGGGCACCACGTGTGCCACGGGCGTGAGCGCACCGGTGCGACCGACGTAGAACTTGACGTCGTGCACGACGGTAGTCTCTTCCTGCGCCGGAAACTTGTGCGCGACGGCCCAGCGAGGCGCGCGGGCCACGAACCCAAGGTCGCGCTGCCAGTCCAGGCGATCAACCTTGTAGACGACGCCGTCGATGTCGTATGCGAGCGCGTTGCGGCGCGCGCCCATCCGGCCATAGTACTCGAGGCACCCGTCGACGCCGTCAACCACGGCAATCTCCGGACAGGTGCGCAAGCCGAATCCACGCAGGGCCGCGAGTATTTCGCTGTGTCGCTGCGGCGGCGTCCAGCCTGCGATCGCGCCCACGCCGTAAAAGAACAGGTCCAGCGAGCGCTCAGCCGTGATCGACGGATCGAGCTGCCGCAAGCTGCCGGCCGCGGCATTGCGCGGATTGGCGAACGTCTTGTCGCCGCGCCTGGACTGGCGCCGGTTCAGTGCCTCGAACGACTTGCGGGTCATGAAGACTTCGCCGCGCGCCTCGAGTACCGGCGGCGGCTTGCTGCCGCGCAACTGCAGCGGAACCGAACGGATGGCACGGACGTTGACGGTTACGTCCTCGCCGCGTGAGCCGTCACCGCGCGTCGCCGCCTGGACGAGCCGGCCCTGTTCGTAGCGCAGCGTGATCGCGAGGCCGTCGATCTTCGGCTCGGCCGAGTAGGAGATGCGTTCGACGTCGAGGCGCTCACGCGCGCGGCGGTCGAAGTCGACGATGTCCTGCTCGCTGAATGCGTTGTCGAGCGAGAGCATGGGCACCGCGTGCACGACTTCGCCGAATTCACGCGAGACCTGGCCGCCCACTCGTTGCGTGGGCGAATCGGAATCGGCCAGTTCGGGATGCCTGGACTCGATCTGCTTCAGCTCACGCATCAGCGCGTCGAACTGTGCGTCGGAGACTTCCGGATCGTCGAGGACGTAGTAGCGGTAGTTGTGATTTTCGATCAGCTCACGCAGTTCGCGAGCCCGTCTCGCCACGTCGCGGGACGTCGCCATGACCAGGACTCAGGCCGGACCGGCGCCGCGCTCGAACTCGAGCGCTTCCTCGCGCAGCTTGCCCACGCGCAGTGTGGTGAGCGGCGCTCCGCGCTCGTCGGTCAGCGAACCGCTCAGGTGCGTGGCGAGGGCGCGGGCCGAAAAAATCATTTCGTCGAAGGCTTCGGCTGCCGGCACCGGACCGGGCAGCACCGCAAACATGGCCACACCCGGATAGTACGTGGTCGGCATCGCCTCGATATCGAATGTACCCGGTTCGCGCAGGCTCGCGACGCTATAGATCGGTCGGCCGTCCTCATGCAGGCAGTGGAAGATCTCGTAGCGACCAAATTCCAGGCCTTCGGCGCGCAGCGCGGCCAGCAACTGTGCGCCGTCGAAGCGCGCAGGCGCCGAAGCCGTCACGCGAATCGCGAGTATCTTCTGCGAGCGTCGTGGTGCCGGCGCCGGCGTCTCGCTGGGTGCGGCATGCGGCGGTTCGACCGCCTCGATCGGGCGCGCGCTCAGCGTGGGCTCGACGCGCGACGACGGTTCCGGCCGCAGCGTCGGGACAGGATCGGCTCGAGTCGTGGACAGGGTGGGCTCGCGCCGCCCGATCGCAGGAGATTCGAAGTCGCTTTCGTCGTCGAAATCGACGCGACGCGGTTCCGGCGCATCGAGTGCGTCGACTTCATCCTGGTCGAAGCCAGGCTCGATGCGGCGCTCCACACGGGATTCGACGCGGAACTCGGCTTCCACCATGTCGAGGTCAGCATCGTCATCGTCCGGCGGGACCGGCACTTCGGTCTCGAAACCTTTGGCACCGCCCGTGAAGACGGCAGGACGCCGCGAGGCTTCGGTCTCGCCCTGCCCTTGCCAGCGGGTACGTGTACCCCACAGGTACAGGCCGGCGATGAGCAGTGCCCCGGCGACGAGCAGGATCCAGCGCAGTTCGTTCATCGATTCGCAGGCTTCCTTGCGTGACTCACATTGCCGCCATGCGCACGGCTTCGTCGACGTCGACGGCAACGAGGCGCGAGCAGCCGGGCTCGTTCATGGTGACGCCCAGCAACTGGTTGGCGAGTTCCATCGTCGTCTTGTTGTGCGTGACGAAAATGAACTGCACCTGGTCGGACATCTCGCGGACGATGTCGCAGAACCGGCCGACGTTGTTTTCGTCGAGCGGAGCGTCGACTTCGTCGAGCAGGCAGAACGGCGCGGGGTTGAGCTCGAAGATCGAGAACACGAGCGCAACGGCGGTGAGCGCCTTCTCGCCGCCGGACAGCATGCTGATCGAGCTGTTTCGCTTGCCTGGCGGCCGCGCCATGATCGCGACACCGGCTTCGAGCACGTCGTCGCCGACGAGCTCAAGATAGGCCTGGCCGCCGCCGAACAGCCGCGGAAACTTCTGGCTCAGGCCGGCGTTCACGCGGTCGAAGGTGTCCTGGAAGCGCGACTTCGTCTCGCGGTCGATCTTGCGGATGGCATCCTCGAGCGTGTTGAGCGCGTCGTTCAGGTCGGCGAACTGGCGGTCGAGGTATTCCTTGCGCTCGGTCTGTTCGGCGAACTCGTCGATCGCCGCGAGGTTCACCGCACCGAGCCGCTCGATCTTCTCGCTGGTCTCGTTCAGGCGCTGTTCCCACACCGGCACGCTGGCGTCTTCGACCAGGGCAGCGACGACGGCCTGCAACTCGAGGCGCGTCTGGGTGAACTGCTCCATGTAGGTCTCACGACGCAACTTGAGTTCCTGCACCGAGAAGCGGACGTTCTCGAGGGCGGACCGCGCTGCTTCCACCGTGGCTTCCGCAGCGAGCCGGCGCTCATCGAGTCCTCTCAAGTTCGCGTCGACTTCTTCCATCGTGTGGCGAGCGGCGGAGAACTCGGCCTCGACCGCGACGCGACGCTGCAGCGCCTCTTCGAGCGTGGCCTTGAGCCCGGCCTCGCTTTCCTCGCCGCTGGCGAGCTGCGCATCGAGATCCTGCCGGCGCACTTCGAACTGGCCAACCTGCGCGTCGAGGCGCTCGAGGCCCGCAAGCAGGGACTGATGGCTGGTGCGGCGGGATTCGACGCGGATTGCGGCTTCGTTCGCCGCGGTGCGCGCCGACTGTGCCGTTTCGCGCGCCTCGATCAGGCGGCCACGCAGAACCTCGCGCTCGGCTTCGAGCGCGATGCGACGCTCTTCGAGCTCGCCCATCGCATTTACGGCTTCCTCGAGGCGACCGCGCGCGGCACGGCTGCCGGCGTTGGCGGCTTCGAGCGCGCCCTCGACTTCCGTCATTTCGAACGCGAGCTGCTGCATGCGCTGGCTGCGCTGCTCAGCGCGGGCGCGCAGGCTGTCGATCTGCGAGCGCAGGCTCATGTGGCTGGAACCACTGCGCGACACCACCGCCTGATGGCTCGCGAGGCGATCTTCGAGGTCGCGTACGCGGCTGCGCAGCGCTTCGAGGTCGGACTCGGCGGTGCGGTGCCTCGCCTGTTGCGCATCGAGCGCGGAACGTTCGGCACGCAGGCGTTCTTCGCGTTCGATCACCCCTTCGTGGGCATCCTTGTCGCGGCTGACGCGCAACCAGTCCGGGCCGATCCAGATGCCGTCGCGCGTGATGACCGACTGGCCCGCGCGCAATTCGGGCCGCAGGCGCAGCGCGTCGTGCAAGGTATCGGTGGCAACGATGCCTTCGAACAGTGCATCGAGACCCGCGGGACCGCGAACGCGCGAGCGCAGCGTTCGCTCGGAGTGACCCGCAGAGGCCGGGCCCTGGGCCCCGGCAAAAAACGTGACGGTGCCGGCCGTAAGGCTCTCAAGCGTGCCGGCCACGTCGTCCAATGAGTCGACGCACACGGCCTCGAGGTAGCCGCCGAGCACGGTTTCCACCGCTCGATCCCAACCCTTGTCGACCGAGAGCTGCTGCGCGAGACGCGGACTGTGCTCGAGACCGCGCGACTTGAGCCAGTCGACGACCTTGCCCTGCCCCTGCCCCAGCGCAGCACGCTGCAACGCCTCGAGCGAGACGATGCGGCCTTCGACTTCCTGCGTCTCTCGGCGCGCGGCTTGTGCGGCCTGGGCGAGTTCGCGCTCACGGCCGCGTTCGGCCTGCAGCGTGGCGACGAGTTCGTCCATCTGCTGGCGTGCAGCCTCGTGCTGCTCGCGCGCTTCGGCTTCCTGGCCTTCCAGGGCTGCGAGCGTGGCGGCGACGTCGGCCGCCGACAACGTGCCGTGTTCCTGGGTGGCGCGGTCCCGCTGGTTCAGCAGGCCACGCAGCTGGTTCTCCATCACTTCGAGGCGGGCACGCTCGGCACCTGCGGCCGATGAGGCCTGCCGCAGCGACTGGTTGAAGCCTTCCCAGTTTTCCTGCCAGCCCGACATCGCCGCTTCGGCCGCAGCGAGTTCGGCTGCGGTGGCCTGTTCAGTGGCGCGTGCCTGCTCGAGGCCCGGACCCATTTCGGCCAGCGCCGCGTGCAGTTCGGCAGCAAGCTGGCGGTCGCGCACGCGATGCAGGTCCGCGTCCTGGATTCCCTGCGCGATCTGGTCGAGTTCCTGTCGCTGGCGCGCGCGGATTTCGCGCGCGTGGTCGATGGCCTGTTCGGTGCGCGAGATGTCGGCGCCAACTTGGTAGTACCGCCCCTGCACTTCGGACAGCACGGCCGCCTGCGCGTCGTGGTCCTGCCGCGCGCGCTCGATGGCGGCTTCGATCGACCGTTGCTCCGCCAGGGCGGCCTGCAGCGCGAGGTCACGCTCGCTCAGGATCGCCTGGCGCGCGCTCGATTCGGTCTCGACTTCGCGCAGCTTGAGCGCGAGCAGTTCGGCGTGTGTCTGCCGCTCTTCCTGTTTCAGCGTCTGGTAACGGCGCGCAGTGGCAGCCTGGCGCTGCAGGTGACGCAGCTGCTTTTCGACTTCGTCACGCAGGTCGGACAGGCGCGCCAGGTTTTCACGCGTCTGCGCAATGCGGCTTTCCGTCTCCTTGCGGCGCTCCTTGTAGCGCGAAATGCCCGCCGCTTCCTCGAGGAAGGCGCGCATGTCGTCGGCCTTCGCTTCGATCACGCGCGAGATCATGTTCTGTTCGATGATCGCGTAGCTGCGCGAGCCGAGGCCCGTGCCAAGGAACAGCTGCGTGATGTCCTTGCGACGGCAGCGCACGCCGTTCAGGAAGTAAGAGGACTGGCCGTCGCGAGAAACGACGCGCTTCAGGGAGACTTCGGAATAGCTGGCGTACTCGCCGCCGAGCTTGCCGTCGCTGTTGTCGAAGACGAGTTCGACCGACGCCGTGCCCACGGGCTTGCGCGTGCCGGAACCGTTGAATATGACGTCGGCCATCGAATCGCCGCGCAGGTGCTTCGCCGAGATCTCGCCCATGACCCAGCGCACGGCGTCGATGATGTTCGACTTGCCGCAGCCGTTCGGGCCGACCACGCCGACCAGGTTCGTCGGGAAACCGACCGAAGTCGGGTCCACGAACGACTTGAAACCGGCCAGCTTGATCTTGGTCAGACGCATCATTCACCCGGTAAAACTGCGAGACGCAGTAAAAGAAGAATTCTAAAAGAATCGGACTCGCGTCACAGCATTTCCGGTCGCCGGGTCCAGCCGGGTCGGCGGCCCGGACTGCCTGTTTTTTTCGGGGTGGACGACTGCGGTTCCGCCTGTATAATCGCGCGCCTCCAACCGGAGTGGGGAGTTCGTCGATGCCCGCCAAGAAACCGTCTGCCAAGCCATCGAAGGCCCAGAAGACTGTTTCTGCAAAGACTGCCAGGCCGGTGGCCAAGCCCGCCGCGAAGGCGGCTTCCAAGTCCGTGACTGCCAAGGAAAAGGCCGTGCCACGCAAGACCGTTACCGCCGCTGCCAAGCCAGCGCCCAAACCCGCCCCTGCGAAGACCAAGCCGGCGCGTGTGCCGGAGCCGGTCACCGGCGCCATGCGCGCCGAGGATGCTGCTCTCGAAATGAACCCAAGCCTGCTTTCCGGCCCGCGCAACGTCCAGCCCTACCAGATCAGCAAGGGCGAGGAGTACATGAGCAAGGAGCAGCTCGAACACTTCCGCACCATCCTCGCCAGCTGGAAGCAGGACTTGATGCAGGAAGTGGATCGCACCGTGCTCCACATGAAGGACGAAGCCGCCAATTTCCCCGATCCCAACGACCGCGCCACGCAGGAGTCCGAATTCAGCCTCGAACTGCGCACGCGTGACCGCGAGCGCAAGCTGATCCGCAAGATCGACGAAGCGCTGAAGCGCATCGAGGACGGCAGCTATGGCTTCTGCCTCGAGACCGGCGAGCCGATCGGCGTGAAGCGCCTCGAAGCCCGCCCGGTGGCGACGCTCAGCGTCGAGGCGCAGGAACGCCGCGAACGCCGCGAAAAGCAGTTTGGCGACCGGGACGACTTCTACCGCTGATTCCCCTGGTCGCTCTGCTGCCTCGCCCGCGTCGGCAGAAGAGGCCGGCCCGCACCCGGAGGCGGGCCTCAGCGGAGCGAAGGACAGCATGGAACCCTACCGGGGGCGCTTCGCTCCGTCGCCCAGCGGTCCCCTGCATTTTGGCTCCCTGGTGGCTGCGGTGGGCAGCTACCTCGACGCGCGCGCCCATGCCGGCCAGTGGCTCGTGCGCATCGAAGATCTCGACCCACCGCGTACTCGCCCCGGCGCCGCCGGGCAGATCCTGGCAGAACTCGAGGCCTTTGGCATGGAGTGGGACGGGCCGGTCCTGCAACAGAGTTCCCGGTTCGACGCTTACGCCGAAGCCATCGAGCGCCTCACCCGGTCGCATTGCCTGCGCGAATGCACCTGCACCCGCTCTGCCCTCGCCCGCCTGCCCGAGAATCAGTCTCGCCCATCTGGCACCGGCGAGGAGTTGTTTCATCCTGCCGAATGCCTGGCCGTCGATGGCGCTCAGAGACCGGGCCAGGCCCTGCGACTGCGTGTTCCGGCAGGCGTAATCGTCATCGACGACCGCAGCCTGGGTCCGCAATCCATCGACGTTGCAGCCACGGTCGGCGACTTCGTGTTGCGGCGCCGGGACGGCCTCTATGCGTACCAGCTGGCGGTCGTCGTGGACGACGCGGCACAGGGCATCACCGACGTGGTGCGCGGCTGCGACCTGCTGTCGAGCACGGCCCGGCAGGTCCTGCTGCAGCGAGCGCTCGGACTGCCACCGGTGCGATACCTGCATTTGCCACTTGCCGTGGACGACCGAGGCCTTAAGCTCTCCAAGTCGGGCGCAGCACCAGCCATCGGGGGACGGGGTGGGCTGGCCGGGCAACTGGTCGCAGTGCTCGAGTTTCTCGGGCAATCGCCGCCGGTGGCGCTGACGCGCGCACCGATGCGCGCGATCTGGGACTGGGCACGCGAGCATTGGCGCGTGGAGGGTTTTGCGGGTTGCGCGGCGCGCGCGGCTCCGCGAGTGACTTGCTAGCGCCGGCACTGCCGGCCGAGGACACAGCACGATGGCGACGACTGCGGCTACGAAAACCAGAACAAAAAAGTCTAGAGGCGGCGATACCGGTGGTAGCAGCGGCGGCAAGGGGCCGCGCGTCATCCGCAAGTATCCTAACCGCCGGCTGTACGATACGGTCGAGAGCCGTTACGTCACGCTGGCGGACATCCGCCGGCTGGTCGTCGAGCGCATCGACTTCGTCGTGCTCGACCGCAAGTCGCAGCAGGACATCACGCGCAGCATCCTGCTGCAGGTGATTGCCGAACAGGAAGGCGGCGGCGAGTCGCTGATGAGCCGCGACTTCCTGTCGCACGTGATCCGCAGTTACGGCAGCGGGCTGCAGGATTTCGTGGGACGCTACCTTGACGAGAGCATCCAGCTCTTCGCGAAGGAGCAGCGCGAACTGCGCGACCGCTTCAAGAATGTAGTGGGCATCGATCCGCTCGAGACCGTAACCCAGGTGGCGCAGAAGAATTACCAGCGCTGGAAGGCGCTGCAGGAAGAAGTCTTTGCGCGATTGCCGCGGCCGTTCGGCCGCGACGACAAGGAGTGAGTGGTTGGTCGGAAACAGGGGACGCTCCCCTATTTTCTAGTGGAAATAGGGGAGCGTCCGCTATTTCCAACCAACCCCTAACCCCTGCATAACGCGGCGCCGCTACGCGTCAGGCGTCGACGTTGCGCATCGACAGACGCACGCGGCCCTGGCGATCGACTTCGAGCACCTTCACGCGCACGACGTCGCCTTCCTTCAGCTTGTCGCTGACGCGCTCGACGCGCTCTTCGCTGATCTGCGAGATGTGAACGAGGCCGTCCTTGCCCGGCAGGATCTGCACGAACGCGCCGAAGTCCATCAGGCGGACAACCTTGCCTTCGTAAACCGAGCCGACTTCCACTTCGGAAGTGATCAGCTCGATGCGACGCTGCGCTTCGCGGCCAGCCGCGCCGCTGACCGACGCGATCTTGACCGTGCCGTCGTTCTCGATGTCGATCGTGGTGCCCGTCTCTTCCGTGATCGCACGGATGACGGCGCCGCCTTTGCCGATGACTTCGCGGATCTTCTCGGGGTCGATCTTCATGGTGATGATCGTGGGCGCCCATTCCGACATCTGCGGACGCGCGCTCGACAGCACCTTGTTCATCTCGCCCAGGATGTGCAAGCGGGCCTTGTGCGCCGAATCCAGCGCGACCTGCATGATTTCCCTGGTGATGCCTTCGATCTTGATGTCCATCTGCAAGGCAGTGATGCCCGTGGCAGAACCGGCCACCTTGAAGTCCATGTCGCCGAGGTGGTCTTCGTCACCAAGGATGTCGGTAAGAACCTGGAACTTGCCGTCTTCGAGCACGAGGCCCATCGCGACGCCAGCCACCGGCGCCTTGAGCGGCACACCCGCGTCCATCAGCGACAGGCTGGTGCCGCAGACCGAGGCCATCGAGCTCGAACCGTTCGATTCGGTAATCTCGGAAACGATGCGGATGATGTACGGGAACGTCGTCATGTCCGGCATCACTGCGGACACGCCGCGGCGGGCCAGGTTGCCGTGGCCGATTTCGCGCCGCTTCGGCGAACCCATCATGCCCGTCTCGCCCACCGAGAACGGCGGAAAATTGTAGTGGAGCATGAACGGCTCTTTGCGCTCACCCGCCAATGCATCGATGATCTGCGCGTCGCGACCGGTGCCGAGCGTCGTCGTGACCAGCGCCTGCGTTTCGCCGCGCGTGAAGAGCGCAGAACCGTGCGTGCGGGGCAGCACGCCCGTCTCGACGGTGATCTTGCGCACGGTGTGCATGTCACGGCCGTCGATGCGCGGCTCGCCCGCGATGATACGGCGACGGACGATGTTGTATTCGAGACGGCCCAGTTCGTCGGTGACCTGGCGCGACTGGTACTTGGCGCCTTCGCCGGTGGCCAGCGATTCGACCAGGGACTTCTTGATCTCGCCGACGCGCGTGTGGCGCGCCTGCTTCTCGGTGACCTGATAGGCCTTGACCAGTTCGGCTTCCGCCTGCGCAGCGACAGCCTTGGCGAGATCGGCGTCGAGCGCTGGCGCCTTCCAGTCCCAGGCCGGCTTGGCGGCCTTGGCGGCGAGTTCGCGGATCGCGTTGATGGCGACCTGCATCTGCTCGTGACCGTAGACCACGGCGCCGAGCATCACTGACTCGGACAGGAGTTCGGCTTCGGATTCGACCATCAGCACAGCGTCGGCGGTGCCGGCGACGACGAGGTCGAGGTCCGAGACCTTCATGTCCTTGGTCGAAGGGTTCAGCTGGTACTTGCCTTCGATGTAGCCCACGCGCGCGGCACCGATCGGACCCTTGAAGGGGATGCCCGACAAGGCGAGCGCAGCGGATGCGCCGAGCATCGCGGGAATGTCAGAGTCGATTTCCGGGTCGAGCGAAACGACCGTCGCCACCACCTGCACTTCGTTGAAGAAGAACTCGGGAAAGAGCGGACGGATCGGGCGGTCGATCAGGCGCGAGATCAGCGTCTCTTTCTCGGAAGGACGACCTTCACGCTTGAAGAAGCCACCCGGGATACGCCCCGCGGCGTAGGTCTTCTCGATGTAGTTGACCGTGAGCGGGAAGAAGTCCTTGCCCGGTTGCGCTTCGCGGCGGCCGACTGCGGTGACGAGCACCACGGTGTCGCCCATGGAGACGAGGACGGAACCGTCGGCCTGGCGGGCGAGACGGCCGGTTTCGATCGAGACAGTGTGAGGGCCGTACTGAAAACTTGTCTTGTGGACGTTCACGATGAGGGGTGTCCGAAGGTTGGGTGCTGCAGCCCGACGAGGGGCAAATACGAATCCGGCCCGCACAGCGGGCCGGACACGCGGGCGACGGTCAGCGGCGCAGGCCGAGCCGTGCGACGACTTCCTGATAGCGCGACGGGTCGCTGTCTTTCAGGTAGTCGAGGAGTTTGCGTCGCTGCGTGACGAGCTTCAGCAGCCCACGGCGCGATGAATGGTCGCGCTTGTGCGCGTTGAAGTGTTCGCCCAGACCATTGATGCGGGCGGAGAGCAATGCAATCTGGACCTCGGGGGAGCCCGTGTCGGCTGCGCCGCGCTTGAAGCCGCCTACGATCTCAGACTTGCGCTCGGTGGACAGTGCCATCGGTGATAAAACCTCGAAACCAAAAAATGTTCGCCTTTGAGAGCCGCGCAGTTTAGCCGTACGGCACCCTTTTACTCAAGTTTTTGGACTGCGGCCGTTCGTGCCGGCCCCCGGCACGAAGAGTCGCTGCACCTGCAGCCGCCCTGCCGTCCCCGGTTCGACCAGCCCGAGGAACCGCCCGGCAGGGTCATATGCGCGGTAGTGAACCGCGTTCGGCAGGTTGTCCGGGCACGGTAGCGTGCGTCCCTGGCACAACTGGAGCGCCTGTGCGGCATCGAGCGCCAGGACTGGCATGTCCGGAAAAGCGGTGTCCACCGCGGCTAGCCAGGGCGCATGAGCGGTCTCCGCGGCAGGGGTCGCCTCGATTTCGGCGAGTGTGACCATGGCAGCCGCCGCAAACGGTTCGACCCAGAGCCGCCGCAGAGCGACCAGGTGGGCGCGCGTGCCAAGGCCCACGGCAATCTCTTCGGCCAGGACCCGCACGTAGGTCCCCTTGGAGCAGACCACCTCGATGTCGAGGGTCCGGTCGCCCCGCCCGGTCACTACCAGCGACTTGATCGTGATCAGGCGAGCCTTGCGCTCGACTTCGATGCCCTGCCGGGCCAGCTCATAGAGCGGCCGTCCATCGCGTTTCAGGGCCGAATACATCGGCGGGACCTGGAGCCGTTCGCCGCGCAGGGCTGCGAGCGCCAGTTCGAGCCGGTCCGCGTCGAAGGCAGGCACGTCGACCTCGACGACCGGCTGCCCTTCGGCGTCGCCCGTGTCCGTCGCGACACCGAGCCGCACGGTGGCGCTGTACGCTTTGCTCCGGCCGAGCAGCGTGCCGCAGGCCTTGGTGGCCTGGCCGAAACACAGCGGCAGCATGCCGGTGGCCATGGGATCGAGCGTGCCGGCGTGACCGGCCTTCTCGGCCTGCAGGTGGCGGCGCACGCGTTGCAGTGCCTGGGTGGAAGTGAGTCCCTGCGGCTTATCGAGCAGGACGATGCCGTCCACCTCCCGCCAGCGCCGGCGCGCCGGGGCGGGGTGTCCCGTATCGGTCGTGCTCACGGACGTTCGTCGTCGGCTGCGTCGTCGAGATCGCTGTCGTAATGCGCGAGGTCGTCGTCTTCGCCGGCGGCAGCGGGCGCCGCGTCCGCCACTTCGTCGTCGACGTGACGCGCCTTGTCGTCACGAACTGCCTGGCCGATCAGGTCGCCAAGGCGATTGCCGCGTTCGAGCTCCTCGTCGGGCGCGAAATGCAGCTGGGGCGCCAGGCGCAGCTTCAAAGCTCGTCCCAGCGGACCACGCAGGTACACCGCCGCCTCGTCCAGGATTTCCTTCTGCAGTTCGTCGTGTGCATCACCGGACAGCAATGTGTACATGACCCACATGTGGGTGAGGTCCGGCGACACCTTGACGTGCGTGACCGTCATTGGCTTGAGGCGCGGGTCGCGAACCTCCCGCAGCAGCAGCTGCGAGAGGACGCGCTGGACCTGCTCGGCGATGCGTCGCGCGCGTGGTACCTCGCGTGGCATCTGCCTTACGCGCTGCGCGCGACCTCGAACCGGGAGAAGCACTCGATCTGGTCGCCGACGCGGATGTCATTGTACTTGACCACGCCGATGCCGCACTCGGTGCCGCCGCGGACTTCGCCGACATCGTCCTTGAACCGCCGCAGCGAGTCGAGCTCGCCCTGGTGGATGACCACGTTCTCGCGCAGTACGCGCACGGGGTTGCCGCGCTTGATGACACCTTCGGTGACGAGGCATCCCGCCACCGTGCCGAACTTGCTCGACCGGAACACTTCGCGCACTTCGGCGAGGCCGACGATCTGCTCCTTGATCTCCGGCTTGAGCATGCCGGCCACCCAGCTGCGCACGTCGTCGAGCGCCTCGTAGATGATGCTGTAGTAATTGACCTCGACGCCCTGGTCCTTCATGGCGCTGCGGGCGGCGCCGTCAGCGCGGACGTTGAAGCCGATGATGCGTGCGCGCGACGCTGCAGCCAGCGACACATCGGACTCGGTGATGCCGCCCACGCCGCTCGCGATGACCTTGACCGACGCCTCGTCGGTGCCGATCTTCGACAGCGAATCGCGCAATGCTTCGGCGCTGCCCTGCACGTCGGCCTTGACGATGAGGTTGACGAACTGGCCCGCGTTCTCGCCCAACTGCGAGAATACGTCCTCGACCTTCTTCGTCGCGCCGGCAAGACGCACGTCGCGGTACTTGCCCTGGCGATACAAAGCGACCTCACGTGCCTTGCGCTCGCTCTCGACGACCAGCAGGTCGTCACCGGCGCCCGGCGCATCCGACAGGCCAAGCACCTGCACGGGCTGGGCCGGACCGGCCGTCTGCACCTGCTGGCCCAGCGCGTCGAACAACGCACGCACGCGGCCGAATTCCTGGCCCGCAATGATCGGATCGCCGGTCTTGAGCGTGCCGCGCTTCACCAGCACGGTCGCGACCGGGCCGCGGCCCTTCTCGATGCTGGACTCGAGCACGACGCCCACGGCGAGGCCAGTGGTCGGCGCCTTGAGATCGAGCACTTCGGCCTGCAACAGGATGGATTCGAGCAGCTTGTCGATGCCCTCGCCGGTTCGCGCCGAGACGTTGACGAACATCACGTCGCCGCCCCACTCCTCGGGGATGACGTTCTGCTTGCCGAGGTCGTTGCGGACGCGGTCGGGATCCGCACCGTGCTTGTCGATCTTGTTGACGGCAACGACGATCGGTACTTCGGCCGCACGCGCGTGGTTGACCGCTTCGATCGTCTGCGGCATGACGCCGTCGTCCGCCGCCACCACGAGGATGACGATATCGGTGACGTTCGCGCCGCGGGCGCGCATCGCGGTGAACGCCGCGTGTCCCGGGGTGTCGATGAACGTGATGAGGCCCTTCGGCGTCTGCACCTGGTAAGCGCCGATGTGCTGGGTGATGCCACCCGCCTCGCCCGCGGCCACCTTGGTCGTGCGGATGTAGTCGAGCAGCGACGTCTTGCCGTGGTCGACGTGACCCATGATGGTCACGACCGGCGGACGCGGCAGCACTTCGATGTCGGCCGAGGTCTCGAGCAACTGCTGCTCGATCTGGTCTTCCTTCAGCGCGATCGGCGTGTGGCCGAATTCCTCGACGACGAGCGTCGCGGTGTCCTGGTCGATGGGCTGGTTGATCGTGGCCATCACGCCCATCTTCATCATCGTCTTGATGACTTCGTTGGCCTTGATCGCCATGCGGTTGGCGAGCTCGCCAACCGTGATCGTTTCCGGAATCTGCACGTCCCGCTTGACCGGCGCGGTGGGCTCCACGAAACCGTGGCGCGCCTCGACCTGCACCTGGCCTGAACGGCGGTAGCGGCCGGCAGGCTGCTGCTTCTTCTTGAAGCTCGCCTTGGCGTTCGCCGAAACGTGGAGCTCCTGGCGCCCGTACTTGGTCGGGGCGCCCGGTGCCGGTGCACGGCTGGGTGCCGACTCCGGCGCACGAACGGTCTTCGACGGACGCGGCGGCTCAGCCGCGCGCCGTTCGGCGTCGGCGCGCTCGCGCTCGGTGCGGTCGCGGACCTGCTGTTCGGCGGCAATACGGGCGTCGGCTTCGGCCCGCACTCGCGCGGCCTCTTCCAGCACACGCCGCGCGTCCGCTTCGATGCGGTCGCGCTCGCGCTGCTCGGCAGCACGGCGGTCGCTTTCCGCGCGTTCCTCTTCCTGGCGCGCGATCTCTTCAACCGTGCGCTGCTTGTCGACTTCCTCCTGGCGCTGGCGCTGCTCTTCCTCGATGACCGACCGGTTCAGGTAGGTCTTCTTGCGCCGGACTTCGACCGCGACCGTGCGGGCGCGGCCCAGCGTGGACGCGAGCTTGATCTCCTGCTGCGACTTGCGCTGCAGGGTGATCTTGCGCGGGGCCGCAGCGTCTTCGCCATGACGCCCGTGCGCGCGGCGCAGGTACGTCAGGAGCTCCATCTTGGCTTCCTCGCTGATGATGTCGTCAGCGCCGCCCACCTTGATGCCCGCCTCGCCCAGCTGCGTGAGCAGCCGGTCGACGGGGACCTTCAGGACCTCTGCAAACTGCGTGACCGTTACTTCTGCCATGTAATCAGACCTCCGCTCACGCCTGCTGGCCCTGTTCGAACCAGTGCTTGCGCGCAGCGAGAATCAGCTCGCCCGCGCGCTTCTCGTCGAGATTCGGGATCTCGGCGAGGTCGTCGATCGCCTGCTCGGCCAGGTCTTCACGAGTCACGATGCCGTGGCGCGCGAGTTCCGCAGCCAGGGCGTCGTCCATGCCTTCGACTTCGAGCAGGTCGGCCGCCGGGGCCGCGACCGTCTCTTCGCTCGCGATCGCCTGCGTCAGCAGCACGTCGCGCGCGCGATTACGCAGCTCCTGCACGATCGCTTCGTCGAATTCCTCGATCGACGCGATCTCGGACTGCGGCACGTAGGCGATTTCCTCGATGCTCGAGAAGCCTTCCTGCACCAGGATCGCCGCAACGTCCTCGTCGACGTCGAGCTGCTGCATGAACAGTTCGCGCAGCACCTTCTGCTCGGACTCGCTTTTCTCCTCGGCCGCCTGCTCGCTCATGATATTGAGCTTCCAGCCGGTGAGTTCGCTCGCGAGACGGATGTTCTGGCCGCCGCGACCGATGGCCTGCGACAGCTTTTCTTCCGCCACGGCGATGTCCATCGAATGCGACTCTTCGTCCATGACGATCGAGCTGACTTCCGCCGGCTGCATCGCATTGATCACGAACTGCGCGGGGTTGTCGTCGAACGGAATGATGTCGACGCGCTCACCGGCGATCTCGTTCGAGACGGCCTGCACGCGCGAACCGCGCATGCCGACGCACGCGCCGACCGGATCGATGCGCGGATCGTTGCTGCGGACGGCAATCTTGGCGCGGGCGCCCGAATCGCGCGCGGCACCGAGGATGTTGATCAGGCCCTGGCCGACCTCCGGCACCTCGAGCTTGAACAGCTCGATCAGGAATTCCGGCGCCGTGCGGCTCAGGAACAGCTGCGGACCGCGCGGCTCGGAGCGCACGTCTTTCAGGAAAGCCTTGATGCGGTCCTGCGTGCGGACCGGCTCGCGCGGGATCATCTGGTCGCGCGGGATGAAGCCTTCGGCGTTGCCGCCGAGGTCGACGAAAATGCCGTTGCGGTCGACGCGCTTCACCAGGCCGGACACCAGCGTGCCGATGCGGGCCTTGTACAGTTCGACGACCTGCGCGCGCTCGGCCTCGCGCACTTTCTGCACGATGACCTGTTTCGCGGTCTGCGCCGCGATGCGACCGAACGCAACCGACTCGAGCGGCACTTCGACGTACCCACCCGGCTCGGCTTCCGGCGAGACGTCGAGGGCGTCCTCGAGGCGCAGTTCCTTGTCCGGGAACTCGAGTTCGGTCGAGTCGTCGGCAAAGACCTTCCAGCGCTGGAACGTGTCGTAGTCGCCCGTCTTGCGGTTGATCGACACGCGCACGTCGATTTCTTCACCGTACTTCTTCCGCGTTGCGGACGCGAGCGCGGCTTCGAGTGCCTCGAAGATGATGTCTTTCTCGACGCCTTTCTCGTTCGAGACGGCATCCACGACCATCAGGATCTCTTTGTTCATCGCTCGTCGCCCTCTGAATCGTCTGCGGTCAGAAGTCGGGCGCGAGGTGCGCCTTCCTGATTCCCGCAATCGGCAGCCGGTAAAGCCGGCCGTCCACTTCAACCTCGATCGTG
>Ga0316622_100000302_pt1 | contig 27204 bp, 20 predicted proteins | sample OWC_Aug_OW2_C1_D_FD_207646 | JGI IMG/M metagenome (GOLD analysis project Ga0316622, IMG submission 207646) | Wetland soil microbial communities from Old Woman Creek delta, Ohio, United States - OWC_Aug_OW2_C1_D5_C | ecosystem: Environmental > Terrestrial > Soil > Wetlands | place: USA: Ohio... | reverse complement strand
GAGCTGTTCGCATCAGGGATCGATTCCGGATCCGTCGGACTCCTGAAGGGCTGGGGCGGGATGCACATCATCTGCGCCTTCGAGAATGCCTCCAAGCTGCGGAAAGTCTACAGAAGAGGCGACAAGCCGTATGCCGTCATGATGCGAGACCTGGCGACCGCGAAGAGGTACACATACATAAGCGAAGCCGAGCAGAAGCTGCTGACCTCTCCCCAGCGACCCATCGTCCTGCTCCACAAACGAGCCGATGCTACCGACAAACTCGAGAAGGTGTCCCCGGGCCTGGGCAACCTTGGAGTCATGCTCCCTTACTCCGGCGCGCACCTGCTGATGTTCCATCACCTGAAGGCAGACGGAGTCATCATGACCTCGGCGAACCCCCCAGGGGAGCCTATGTGCATCGAGAACGAGAAGGCATTCGATCTCGGACTCGACCTCTATCTCATGCACAACAGGAGGATCATTCATCGATGCGATGATTCCGTAGTGAAGATCAACTCGGGGAGCACGAATTTCACCCGCAAATCCCGAGGGTTCGTGCCCATTCCGGTCGAGGCGAACCACAAGCATTTCGTGATCGGAGTCGGAGCGCAGTGGGACGTCACTGGCTCGGTGTCCAGGACCGGAAAGATCTTCCTGACGCAGTATGTGGGCGAGTCACAGCAATATCCGACCCTGCAGTACCTCGATGACGCTCTCCATCATCTGATGGGACTTCTCGGAGTGAAGAATGTCGAGGCGATTGGGGTCGATAAGCACCCCAAATACTCCACGAGGATAGTCGCCCGAAGGCTTGCCAAGGACCTCGGAGCCGATCTCATCGAGACTCAGCACTACCATTGTCACGCGGCGTCGCTGAAGATCGACAGGAGAGTGAACGGGCCACTAGTCTGCATGACCTGGGACGGCACAGGATTTGGGGACGACGGAACCTCATGGGGAGGCGAGACCCTCCTGGCGGACTTCGGCGAGTACAAGAGGCTCGGGAGCCTCGAAGGCATCCCCCTGCTTGGCGGAGACAGAGCAGTGATCGACCCGAAGAGGGTCGTCACCGCGATTCAGATGAAGCTCGGCCGGGAAACAGACAAGATCGGACCGGAAGAGGAGGACCTCTACTCCAAGATGCTTGACAAGAGCATACTCGCATCCAGCATGGGCCGCGTCCTCGATGCGGTCTCGTGCATAACAGGGGTCTGCTGCAAGAGATCATACGAGGGAGAGCCCGCGATCAAGCTGGAGAAATGGCTCGAAGTCGGAAACCCCAGACTCGAGTTCGAGCTGGAGTTCGCCAAGAAGGGTAATATCGAGGTGGCGAAGACCCTCGCCATGTTTGATCAGCTGATGAACATCGACATCAGAACGGAACGGAACAGGGCTGATGCCGCGGCTTCGTTTGTCAAGACTCTCGTTACGGGAGTCGCTGACGCAGCTTGCTCGCACGCGGAGTCGAACGGGCTCAAACAGGTCGGCCTCTCTGGAGGCGTGTCGTATAGCGGGCCCGTAACCAAGTGGGTCAAGGAGGCCATCGAGATGAGAGGTCTCGAGTTTGTGGGTCACGAACGTATATCGAACGGGGACGGGGGCATCTCGACCGGGCAGAACGCCATAGCTGGAGCTCTCCTCGGGTAAAGGTTTATTACTGGTTTTGACTACCCACTACTGGATGTGCCTCGCCGTCCCAGCCGAGATCAAGTCCATCGACGGACATGTCGCGACAGTTGACTACGGAGGCGTCTCGAGAACCGCGAACATCTCGCTGGTGGAGGCAAAGGTGGGGGACTTCGTCATAGTCCACGCGGGCTATGCGATTCAGGTCCTCGACAAAGAAGAGGCGGAGAAGACCCTCGAGCTCTTCAGACAGCTCCTCGAGCAGGAGCCGAGCGGGGCATAGGGATGCACGAGTTCTCGGTGATGGCACAGATAGTCGACAGCATCCTCGAAGAGGCGGGCACACGACAGGCCTCGAAGGTTGAGAGTGTGGACCTGGACCTCGGAGAATACACAATGCTAGGTGAGGAGCAGCTGAGGTTTGCGTTCCAGGTCCTGACCAAGAACACGATCCTTGCCGATGCCTCGCTCAACGTGAGACAGCTCAAGGGACGGGTCAAATGCAGATGCGGATATGATGGCAGCGTGCTCGTGGGGGACGATACTCTCCACAAGATAGCCCCCCTTCTAGAATGCCCGAAATGCGGCGGAGCTGCTGAGATAGTCGAAGGCAGAGAATGCGTCGTCAGGAACATCAGGATGGTGGTCCCGGATGTTTAGGCTCAGGGACAGAGATATGTCCAGAACGATCTTGGACAGGCTCGAGAAGATGGACCTGGATCTCACTCTGATGCACGTCTGCGGTACGCATCAGGATACTCTGATCAGGTTCGGGCTCGACACGGAGTTCAAGAGAGTGGGTGTCGACATAAGGCAGGGTCCAGGCTGCCCTGTGTGCGTCACGACCCCGAGGGAGATCGAGGAGATCCTCGCACTCGCGAGGGCGGGCATGACCATCGCCGTATTCGGCGATGTGATGAAGGTTCCTGGTCAGCGGGGCTGCCTGAACGACGCCAAGGCAGAGGGCGCCGACATAAGAGTAGTATTCGGGATCGACGACGCAGTCGCCCTCGCAAGGCGCATTCAGAAGGAGGTCGTGTTCATGGGCATCGGCTTCGAAACCACAGCACCGACGACGGCCTCGGCGCTACTCTCGGGGCCTCCTCCGAACTTCTCAGTGCTCAGCTGTCACAGGACCGTCCCTCCCGCACTGGACGCGATCGCGAAGATGGGCGAGATACGGCTTGATGGCATGATTGAGCCAGGGCACGTCAGCACCATCATCGGGACGACACCCTACGAATTCCTCTCACGGACATATCACATGCCGCAGGTGGTCGCCGGCTTCGAACCCCTCGACCTCATGATGGGGGTCTACATGCTGGCCACTCAGATCAAAGAAGGGCGAGCCGAGGTCGAAAACGAGTACTCCAGAGTGGTCCACTCAGACGGAAACCCCGCGGCTCTCAAGGTCATGAACAGTGCGTTCGTGCCAACCGACGTCGACTGGCGTGGATTTCCAGTCATCAGGAGGAGTGGGCTGGAGATACGGCCCAAGCTCGGCGACCACGACGCGCGTCGAAGATACAAGGACGTCCTATCACCGGTCTACGAGAAGGAATACGGTGAGGCCAAGGGGTGCAGGTGCGGTGAGATGCTGCGCGGGATCCTCACGAGCCAGGAGTGTCCACTGTTCGCCAAGAAATGCACGCCAGCCACTCCTATCGGCCCGTGCATGGTCTCCAGAGAAGGATCCTGCTACATCTCGTACAGATACCTCAAGAAGTAGAGCATTTTCGGCGTCTACCGAACGCTCGCAGAGTCCCATGATCGTTAAGAAAACTCGGTCCAGATTAACGCACGGAAGAAAGAAAAGCCCAAATGCAGGAAGGTGCATAAGGGCCGCCGCGAGGATATCTCCGCCCAGCTAGCCCGATGGTCCCCTTTCGTTTCGGGGGGGCAGCAGATTGTCGGGTATCGATAAGAGCGATTTAACGAATTTCGAATCTCGCATTGGTAATCTGAAAGAGAAAGCACATGGTTGCAGCAACATAGAACGATAATCGCAATGCATTGAACGCTTTTCGAAAATCGATAACGAAACGTATATTAATACCCGGTGGAATATCGAAAAATTGCGACACTACTCACGGGACCGGGTGGATGCGCCAGATATCAGATATCGGCGTCCTTTCGCGGGGTCACTCGGGCCGATCTAGGGACCACGCATCTGTGAGGAGGGGGGTGAGGCCATGGCCGAACCCGCGAAGAAGGACAACGACACTGTAGGAAAGACCTCCACGAAGGAGAACCACGCCGGCACTTCACCGAAGGTAGGTGTTTTCGTGTGCCACTGCGGCAGCAACATTGCTGGCGTCGTGGACTGCGGGAAGGTCCGGCAGGAAGCCGAAAAGCTGGGTGGAGTCGTTGTCGCCAAGGAGAACAAGTACACCTGTTCTGACCTCGGCCAGGAGGAGATCGTCAAGGCCATCAGGGAGAACGGGATCGAGAGGGTCGTCGTTGCCTCGTGTTCGCCCAGGCTTCATGAACCCACTTTCAGGAAGTGCATTGAGCGAGCCGGCCTGAATCCATATCTGCTGCACATGGTCAACATCCGGGAGCAGTGCTCCTGGGTTCATTCGCACGACAAGGAGAAGGCGACCCAGAAGGCGACGGACCTTGTCAAGATGGGCGTCTCCAAGGCGGGGATGCTGCAGCCTTTGGTCGCGCGCGAAGTCCCCGTCGAACCCGTCTCGATGGTCATCGGCGCCGGAGTCGCTGGCATTCAGGCCGCACTCGACCTCGCCAACATGGGGTTCAAGGTCTACGTCGTCGAGACTCAGCCGAGCATTGGGGGCAAGATGGCCCAGCTGGACAAGACTTTCCCGACAGGCGACTGCGCGATCTGCATCCTAGCCCCGAAGATGGTCGAGCTCTCACGCCATCCGAACATAACGCTGCTCTCTTATTCCGATGTGGAAGAAGTGAAGGGTTACATCGGAAGCTTCGAGGTCAAGGTCAGGCGCAAGGCCAGGTTCGTCCACGAGGACAAGTGCGTCGGCTGCGGGCTCTGCTCCGAGGTGTGCCCGGTCAAGGTGGACAACGAGTTCGATCTCGGGTTCGGCCAGAGGAAGGCCATATATGTGCCCTTCCCCCAGGCGGTGCCTCTGAAGTACACAGTCGACAAGGAGAACTGCCTGCACTTCAAGTCCGGCAAGTGCCTGCTGTGCGTCAAGGCGTGCACGAACCAGGCGATAGACCACAAGATGCAGGACGAAGTCCTCACGCTGAAGGTCGGGACGATCATCGTCGCGACTGGCTACGAGACCTATGAGCCGATGAGGAAGGGGGTCTACAAGTACTGGGAGTTCGACAATGTCATCACCGGTCTGGAGCTTGAGAGACTGCTCAACGCCTCAGGCCCGACCTCAGGGCATCTGGTCAAGCCTTCCGACGGACAGGCTCCGAAGCGTGTTGCGTTCATCCAGTGTGTCGGTTCCAGGAACAAGAAAATCAACAGGAACTACTGCTCCCGCGTCTGCTGCATGTATGCGATCAAGAACTCGCAGATCATCATGGAGCACGAGCCGGAGACTGACATTGCTGTATACTATAATGACATCAGAGCCTTTGGAAAGGGGTTCGAGGAACTCTATCACCGGGTCAGGGAAGAGTACGGGGTCGAGTTCATCAGGGGCAGGCCCGCGAAGTTGACCCAGGACCCGACGACGAAGGTCATCACGATAAGAGCGGAGGAGACCCTTCTCAACAAGATAACCGAGAGGGAGTTCGACATGGTCGTGCTCTCAACTGGTCTGATACCAGCCCCGGGCAGCGAGAAGATCGGGAAGATACTAAGCCTCACTGTGAGTCCGGATGGCTTCTTCGCAGAGGCGCATCCCAAACTCAGGCCCGTCGACACCGCCATGGACGGCATTTACCTGGCGGGCTGCTGCCAGGGCCCGAAGGACATACCCGACAGCGTGGCGCAGGCCAAGGCCGCCGCATCATCTGCGGCTGCGCCCATGTTCGCCAGGAAGGTGTGGATCGAGCCGCTGACGGCCGTTGTAGACAAGGAGTTGTGCGTCGGCTGCGGACTGTGCACTGAGCTCTGCCCATACGGCGCTCCTGAGCTGGAGCCTGGAGAGAAGGGCGGCATGAAGGCCAAGGTCATAGAAGCACTCTGCCACGGGTGTGGCACCTGCGCCGCTTCGTGCCCGCAGAAGGCAATCGCTCCGATGCAGTTCACTGACGCTCAGATATTCTCCGAGCTGGAGGCTGCGCTCGTCGAGAAGAGACAGAACGGCAAGAAGAGAGCCGAGGCGGGGGTGAGCTGATGAAGGAGGCGGAGAAGGTCTTCATCGGCGGGCTCAAGGAGGAGCTCATCGAGGACAAGGTCATAGACGAATCGCAGCTTGAGCCAGGGCTCGCCGAGGAGATAATCAAGTTCGGCGGAAAGGACGTCATGACATGTCTGCAGTGTGGGAACTGCACTGGTGTGTGCCCCATAAGCCTCAAGATCGACTACAAGACGCGCAACATCATAAAGTGCTGCCAGTTCGGACTCAAGAAGTACATATTCGGCACAAGGTGGGTGTGCGCCACGTGCTACAGGTGCTACGAACACTGTCCCGCGGACCTCAACCCAGCGGAGGTCATGATAGCCTTGAGGCACATCGCAGTCAGGGAAGGAATCATACCCCCGTTCGTGAAGACGGCCGCGACGAACCTCGTCAGGTACGGCCAGAGCGTACGGCCAGATGAGGAGATAGACAAGATCAGGAAGGAGCTCGGGCTCGCGGTGGTCCACACTCACGACGAGGGCTTCAAGAGCGTCATCCGGGAGATTCAGGTCCTCGTTCACGCCTCGAAGTACGACAAGCTCATCGGCATTCAGGAGGAGATCAAGGTATGACCATCGCGTCGAATTCCTACCTGTACTTCTTCGGATGCGTGATACCGAACAGGTATCCCGGCATAGAGTACGCTGTGAGATGGGTCACCGGCAAAGACGGCTTTGACCTCGACGTCAAGGATCACAGAGAGTTCTCGTGTTGCCCGGTGCCTGGCATATTCTACTCCACGGACAAGGACACCTGGCTCCTGCTCGCAAGCAGGAACCTCGTGCTCGCTCAGGACGAACGGAGGCAGATAATGACTGTCTGCAACGGCTGCCTCGCGTCCCTGTCGAAGGCCACTGAGTACCTCCAGGACCCGAAGATGATGGGCAAGGTCAACCGGACGCTCGCGCAGATCGGGAAGAAGTACACGGGCATTCCCGTGAGGACGGAGGGCAAGCGCAGGGTCGTGGAACCCGTCAAGGTCAGACACTATGTGGACGTCATGACCAGGGACGTCGGACTGGATGCCATCAAGGAGAAGACCAAGCATCCCCTGAAGAACATCAGGGTGGCCGTTCACTACGGGTGCCACTACCTCAGACCCACAGAGCACGCCGCGTTCGATGACCCCAACGACCCCGTGATGATAGACAAAATCGTGGAGGCATGCGGGGCGACCAGTGTGGACTACGACGACAGGCTGGACTGCTGTGGTGCAGGTGGCGGCGTCAGGTCGCACGTAGTGGATCTCGCAAACGCTTTGACACAGGACAAGTGCATCAAGATATCGGCGGCCGGGGCCGACTGCATAGTCACTGGCTGTCCGTTCTGCCTGCTGCAATTCGACAACGCCCAGATGAGCTTCATGAAGGAGGGGATACCGGTCATGCACGTTTCCCAGCTCCAGGCGCTCGCGATGGGCATAGATCCGATCTCCCTCGGATTCGACACTCACCACGTGTCCGCTCACTCGTTCCTCAGAAAACTCAGGGGGCACTGATACCATGGAGTCGGGAACGCAGAAGACCGAGCAGGAGGCTGTCTACGAGCCCAAGATAGTCGCCTTCTGCTGCAACTGGTGCTCCTACGCCGGTGCGGACCTGGCAGGCACGACTAGGCTCCAGTACCCCACAAACGTGAGGGTGATCAGGGTCATGTGCTCTGGCAGAGTTGACCCGGCATTCGTTCTCAAGGCGTTCGCTCTCGGTGCGGATGGCGTGATCGTGGCGGGCTGCCATCCCGCGGACTGCCACTACATCAACGGGAACGAGAAGACCGCGATGCGCGGGGACTTCCTAGAGAATTTCCTGGACGAAGCTGGCATCGAGCCCCAGAGGTTCAAGCTCGAGTGGATCGCGGGCTCGGAGGGCAGGAAGTTCGCAGACACGATCAAGAAGATGGTCTCGGACCTCGAGAAGCTTGGCCCGATATCCCAGGAGGCGGCCGACGATGAGTGAGGGCAAGATCGTTGGAGCGGTCCTCGTAGTCGGAGGCGGTCCAGCAGGCATGCAGGCCGCGCTCGACCTGGCAGACTCCGGGTACAAGGTCTACATACTCGAAGGGACCGCCAGCATAGGCGGGACCATGGCCCAGCTCGACAAGACCTTCCCGACAAACGACTGCTCGATGTGCATACTCTCGCCGAAGCTCGTCGCGACGGGCAGGCACGAGAACATCACCATGCTTCCACACGGGGAGCTGAAGAAGGTCGAGGGAAAGGCAGGGAATTTCAAGATCACGATTTCGAGGCGCTCACGGTACATCATCGAGGAGAAGTGCACCGGATGCGGTGTATGCGCGGAGCACTGCCCCATCGAAGGGGTCAACTCGTTCGACCGGGACATGGCACCTGAAAAGGCCATATATGTGCCATTCCCGCAGGCGGTGCCGCTCGTGTACACCATTGACCGCGGCCTGTGCATCGGCTGTGGCGTATGCGAGAAGTTCTGCGAAGCGAAGGCCATCCAATACTCGATGCAGCCCGACAAAGAGGAGGTCCTCAACGTCGGTGCCATCATCATGAGCCCTGGCTATGACGTCTTCGACGCTGACAAGAAGATCGAATACGGCCACGGAGTCTACCCGAACGTCCTCACGAACATCGAATTCGAGCGCATGCTGAGCGCGTCCGGTCCGACGGAGGGACATGTGATCCGTCCTTCGGACGGAGACGTCCCAAGGAAGATAGCTTTCGTTCAGTGCGTCGGGTCGAGGGACGCCCAGACGGGGAACACCTACTGCTCCAGCTACTGCTGCATGGCCGCCCTCAAGCAGGCAGTCATCGGTCAGGAGCACGTGCCGGGCCTGAAGACCAAGATATTCTTCATGGACACCAGGGCTTTCGGGAAGGAGTTCGAGGAGTACCTGTACAGGGCGGAGAACGAGTACGGGGTCCAGGTCCTGAGGAACACTCGTGTGCCCAGAATCCAGGAAGACCCGAAGACCGGCAATCTCATGATATTCTACCACGAGGGCCCGGAGATCAAAGAAGATATCTTCGACCTGGTGGTCCTCTCGGCAGGGGCCAGACCTCCGGCATCGGCCGCAGCTGCCGCGCGCATGATGGGCATACAGCTCAACAAGTTCGGGTTCTGCGAGGCGGACGATCTTTCGCCAGTGGAGACTTCGGTGCCAGGGATTTTCGTTTGCGGGGCGTTCTCTGGCCCGAAGGACATCCCTGACTCCATCGCCCAGGCGAGCGGCGCGGCCGGAAAGGTCGCGGCGATGCTGTGCAGTGAGCGCGGGAAGCTCGTCCAGAAGAAGGAGTACCCTCCTGAGAAGGACGTGATGGGCAAGGAACCGAGGATAGGTGTGTTCGTCTGTCACTGCGGCATAAACATCGGCTCGGTCGTCAACGTGCCAGAGGTGCTCGAGTACGCCTCGAAGCTCCCGCATGTGGTATACGCCGAGCGCAACCTGTACACATGCTCCGGGGACACCCAGAAGAAGATCAAGGAGGTCATCGAGAAGAACGACCTCAACAGGGTGGTCGTGGCGAGCTGCACACCAAGGACACACGAGCCGCTCTTCCAGAACACCTGCAGAGAGGCTGGACTGAACAAGTACCTGTTCGAGATGGCCAACATACGGGACCAGTGTTCGTGGGTTCACCGGCTGGAGCCCGAAAGGGCCACGGACAAGGCGAAAGACCTGGTCCGAATGGCAATCGCCAAGGCCGCGACTCTGGAACCCCTGGCTCAGCCTAAAATCCCGGTGACTCGGGCGGCGATGATCATAGGCGGAGGCCTGAGCGGCATGGCTGCTGCGTTGGAAATCGCCAACGCTGGATACCAGGTATACATAGTAGAGAAGGACAAGCAGCTAGGCGGACACATCAGGAAGATCTATCACACTCTATCCGGGGTCGACCCCCAGGACACGCTCAACAGAATGAGGTCCGAGCTTGAGTCTCACAATGACGTCAGGATATTCCTCAACGATGAGGTCAAGGAGCTCAAGGGGTACATAGGCAACTTCGAATCCACACTCAAGAGCGGAGAGAAGATCAAGCACGGGGCGATAGTCGTCGCATCCGGCGGGATCGAGTACGAACCTAAAGAGTACGAGTTTGGCAAGCACAAGAAGGTCATCAAGCAGACCGACCTGGGCGAGCTGCTCCACAGCAAGAAGTTCAAGGCCAGGAACGTGGTCGTCATCCAGTGTGTGGGCTCGAGGAACGAGGAGCACCCGAACTGCTCGCGCATCTGCTGCTCGACCGCCATGGCAAACGCAGTCAAGATCAAGAAGGAACACCCCGAGACGAATGTGTTCATCCTTTACCGCGATATCCGTACGTATTCGTTCGCCGAGGAGCACTACAACGAGGCCGCTAGACTAGGCGTCACTTTCCTCAGGTTCGATCCGGAAGCGCCTCCCGTTGTCCATCATAAGGGGGACCAGCTCTTCGTCGATGTGGACGAGGCGTTCATAGAGCAGAAGGTCCGCATCAACGCCGACTACCTGGTCCTCAACGCTGCAGTACATCCGAACCCGGACAACAAGGAGCTGGCACAGCTACTGAAGGTTCCCCTGAACAGGGAGGGCTACTTCCTAGAGGCTCACATGAAGCTCAGACCCGTGGACTTCGCCACGGACGGCATATTCCTCTGTGGGATGGCCCACTCCCCGCGGCTCATCGGTGAGAGCGTGTCACAGGCCCTGGCCGCAGCTGCTAGGGTCAACACCGTGCTGTCAAAGGAATTCATAGAGGCCGAGGGCGTCGTCAGCGTGGTCGACCAGGACAAGTGCATCGCCTGTGGCAGGTGCGAGGAGATATGCGAGTACGGCGCGCCGAGCCTGGTCGAGGTGTCGCCAGGTGTTGTGAAGTCCAAGATCAACGAGGCTCTGTGCAAAGGCTGCGGGTCGTGTGCTGTCGCATGCTGTTCGCACGCGATCAGCCCGAAGCACTTCAGGTCCGACCAGATCCTGACAATGATCGAGGCATGTCTCCGCAAGGACCTCGAGAAGGAGGAGGCGAAGACATGACGGACAAGAAGTTCGAGCCGAACATCGTCGCCTTCTGCTGTAACTGGTGCTCATATGCGGGTGCTGACCTCGCCGGCGTCAGCAGGATGCAGTACCCGACCAATGCAAGGGTCATAAGAGTCATGTGCTCAGGCAGGGTGGAGCCGTATTTCATACTCAAGGCGCTCGAGCTCGGCGCGGATGGCGTCCTGGTGGCTGGATGCCACATCGGAGACTGTCACTACATCTCGGGGAACGAAGAGGCCGAGAAGCGCATGAAGATGACAATGGAGGTCCTGGACAAGCTCGGCATCGGCAGGGACCGGATGCGTCTGGAGTGGATATCCGCCTCCGAGGGTCAGAAGTTCGCCCAGACCATGAAGGACTTCACTGAGCAGATACGAGCGCTCGGGCCGAATCCGCTGCCGAAGATCGAGGGCCGGAAGAAGGCAGATTCGAGCAAGATCAAGGACGTCATGAACCGCATCATTGAGGACACTGGGGCTTTCGACTGCGTCGAGTGCGGCAAGTGCACGACGGTATGCCCCGTGGCCAAGTACAACCCGAACTTCGCCCCCAGGACCGTCGTCCTGAAGGCCTCCGAGGGGATAGTAGAGAACGTCAAGTCCAACAAGGACGTCTGGACATGCGTGACCTGCGAGATGTGCAACTCGATGTGCCCGTACAAGGTCGATTACTCGGGCTTCATAAGGAGCATGAGGGCGGAGGCGGTCAGGTACGACAACGTCCCGGTCTGCTCCCAGGGCGGGCTGATGCAGGAGGTAATGAAGATCCAGGCCGATAGCACCGTTAAGCAGAACCGCCTGGACTGGCTCAGCAAAGACCTCAAGGTCGCCGACAAGGGAGAGGTCTTCTACTTCACTGGGTGCGTATCGTACTTCGACTCCATATTCAAGGAGAGGCCTCTGAAGCTCTCCAGCATACCTCACGCTGTAGTAAGAATAATGAATAAGGCTGGTATTACACCGGTCGTCAGCAACGACGAGGTATGCTGTGGACACGATCTGAACTGGACGGGGGATGAGGCCGCTCTCAAGAAGTTGATGAAGAAGAATGTTGACGTGATCAAGGCTTCGGGCGCGAAGAAGGTCGTCTTCTCCTGCCCTGAGTGCCTAAGGACCTTCAACATGGACTATCAGGACTTCATGGGGGACTTCGACTTCGAGATGGTCCACATATCGGAGCTCGTGGATGATCTGGTCCAAGAGGGCAAACTCAAGTTCAAGAAGGGTCAGAAGAAGGTCACATTCCAGGACTCGTGCAGGCTCGGAAGGCACCTCGGGATCTACGACGAACCCAGGAACGCGCTCAAGGCCGCGGACGCACAGGTAGTCGAGATGGAGAACACGAGGGACAAAGCCCTGTGCTGCGGAGTGAGCGCCTGGGCCACCTGCGACGAGATCTCAAGGAAGCTTCAGGTCGACAGGCTCAAGGAGGCGAAGAAGACGGGGGCGGAGTGCCTCGTGACGGGGTGCTACAAGTGCCTCATACACCTGAGCTGCGCGCAGGAGAACAAGACCCAGGTGCCGAAGGAGCAGATCGACATACCGATCAAGGACCTCAGCGTGGTCATCGCTGATGCGCTGGAGTAGGGGCGGAGAAGAGATGAGCACACAACAGAAAGCGCCGGCAAAAGCGGAAGAGAAGAGGGCAGGGCCGAAGGGGGAGGAGAGATACCTGCTGGTAGAGCTCTCGTGCAAGGACCTGAAGTGCTCGCCGTGCACGTACCCGAACTGCCAGAGATACGTCAGGACAGCCGCGAAGAAAGTGCCTTTCGAGACCCGCATGACGAAGACCTTCGAGGTCAAGAAGCCGGTGACCGGGCCCACAGACACACGTGAGAGACTGGTGCTCATAGAACTCTCGTGCAAGGACAAGCAATGCTCGCCATGCACCTACCCGAACTGTCAGAGGTTCGCCAGAGAGGCCGACAGGAAGAAGAAACCATTCAAGGTCAAAGTCACGGAGATAGAGAAGGACAAGGAGGTGCAGAGCCTCCTCGCGAAGTGACCTTCGGGCCACTGCGCATCTCGACAGCTGTCTGGTTGGAGCGCTCATGTACGAAGAGAACGGGGCTTGAGTCCGGAATCAAGACGATGATGATCAAGAGAAACTTGGGAGTATAGTACAAGGAGGCAAGCGAATGGCGAAAGATGTCATGGTGATAGGGGGAGGAGTCGCTGGAATCCAGGCGGCCCTTGACCTAGCGGATAAGGGAATGATCGTCCACCTGGTGGAGAAGACGCCGAGCATCGGCGGACGAATGGCGCAGCTGGACAAGACTTTCCCGACGAACGACTGCTCGATATGCATTCTGGCCCCGAAGATGGCCGACTGCTTCAGCCATCCCAACACGAACGTGATAACCTATTCCGAGGTTGTCGGTGTCGAGGGCAAGGTCGGCGGCTTCAAGGTGAAGGTTCTCAAGAAGGCCAGGTACGTCGACGAGACGAAGTGCACTGGATGTGGCGAGTGTCTCGAGAAATGCCCGTCGAAGGTGCCGAGCGAATTCGAGATGGGCCTCTCCAACAGGAAAGCCATCTACATGCCGTTCATGCAGGCCGTGCCGAGGGTCATGACCATCGACAAGGAGCACTGCCTGATGCTTACGAAGGGCAAGTGCGGAAACTGCAAGAAGGCCTGCAAGAGGGAAGCGATCGACTACGAGATGAAGGACAAGATACTGGAGATCGAGGTCGGGGCGATTGTCGTCGCTACCGGGTTCGATTCGTGGGATCCCTCGAGCGCGACCGAGTACGGCTACGGGAGGTACCCGAATGTCTACACGGCCTTGGAGTACGAGAGGATGATCAACGCCGCGGGCCCGACCCACGGTCACATCGAGCGGAGGAGCGACAAGAAGCGCCCGATGAAGATGGCGTTCATACAGTGCGTTGGCAGCAGGAACCCGCAGGTGGGGCATCCCTACTGCTGCGCGGTCTGCTGCATGCACTCCACGAAGGAGGCGATGCTCGCGAGGGAGCATCACGACGACCTGGAGTCCACGATATTCTACAAGGATATGCGCGCGTGCGCGAAGGGCTTCTGGGAGTACATCGAGAGGGCCAAGCGCGACTACGGCGTCCGCTACGTCAACTCCGATGCGACGGTCCAGGAGAATTCCGAGACCCACAACCCGATCGTGGTCTACGATGTTGGCGGAAGGCAGCAATCGGAAGAGTTCGACATGGTCGTACTCGCCACCACGCTGGTCCCCCGCAAGGAGACCCTCGAGCTGGCCAAGGTGCTGAACCTCAAATCCGACGAGTTCGGCTTCCTGGAGTCATCCGACAGGATCCTGGATTTCGGCAAGACGGCGATTCCGGGCATATACCTGGCGGGTTATGCTGCGGGGCCGGCTGACATTCCCGAATCAGTCGCACAGGGATCGAGCGCCGCTGCGAAGGCAGTCGAGGCGATCGTCCAGGCAGGAGGGTGACCAAGATGGCAGAGGCAATCAAGGTGGATCCCAAGGACAAGCCAAGAATCGGCGTGTTTGTCTGTCACTGCGGATCGAACATCGGCGGGTTCGTCGATGTCAAGTCCGTCGCAGAGTATGCTAAGACCCTTCCGGATGTGGTCTATGCGACCGACAACCTGTACACATGCGCCGAGGACGGCCTCGTAAGCATCAGGGAAGGAATCAGAAAGCACAACCTGAACAGGGTCATAGTCGCGAGCTGCACTCCGAGGACCCACGCTCCTTTGTTCCAGGCAACCTGCGAGAGTGCTGGACTGAACAAGTATCTGTTCACTTTCGTCAACATAAGAGAACACTGCTCGTGGGTGCACATGAAGGAGCGGGAGAAGGGCACCGTAAAGGCGAGGGACCTGATCCGAATGGGTGTCGCAAGGGCGAGATTGCTCGTCCCTCAGGAGGAGCAGAAGGTTGATGTCGAGCCCTCCGCGGTGGTCATAGGCGGAGGAGTCGCGGGAATGTCCGCGGCACAGTCGCTCGCGGACATGGGGTTCCCGGTGCACCTCGTCGAGAGGGAGGCGGAGCTGGGAGGATTCGTCAGGAATCTGAACAACCTCTTCGTCACCGAGAAGAGCGCGGTCGAGACAATCAAGCCGCTCATCGACAAGGTCAAGGCCCACAAGAACATCAAGCTGCATCTCAGCTCGCAGATGAAGTCCGTAGAGGGTTTCATCGGCAACTACGATATTGTCATCAGCACGAAGGGCGCTGAGGATGTCAAGACGAAGGTCGGGACGATCATCGTCGCGACGGGAGCGCTTGAGTTCGTCCCGGAGGGGCTGTACGGATACAACCAGTATCCGAACGTCGTGACGTTGACCGAGTTCGAGATCTTGTGCAGGAAGAAGACCCTCCCGAAGCTGAAGAACGTCGCAGTCATCCAGTGTGTGGGATCGAGGGGCCAGGTGAAGTCCTACTGCTCAAGGATATGCTGCAATGTCGCGATCAAGAACGCGATCAACATCGTGGACAACTACGACAACATGCTCGGACTCGCCGAGAAGCTCGGGACCGTGATCGAGAAGGTCCCGGTCGAGCAGAAGGTCCCTGAGGAGATCATCGAGCGCAGGCGCAGGAGGCGCGGCAGGGAGCGAGGCGAGGAGGGCGATGCCGAGGAGGTCAAGCTCGGACCGAGCGAGAAGATCGAGGTCACGGTGTTCAACAGGGACGTCATGTCCTACGGTGTGGAGCACGAACTCACATACAACAAGGCCAGGGAGAAGCGCGTCAAGTTCGTCAGATACACGACCGACCACCTCCCGAGGGTCTACATGGAGGGCAACCAGCTCACAATCGGATACTTCCACGAGACCCTGAAACTGGAGAGGACGATGCCAGTCGACATGGTAATCCTCTCGACGCCCTTGGTGGCGCAGCCGGACTCGGGCGACCTCTCACAGATGCTGAAGGTGCCCCTGGGACAGGAGGGTTTCTTCCTTGAGGCGCACGTCAAGCTGAGGCCCGTGGACTTCGCGACTGACGGCATATTCGTCTGCGGCACATGCAGGGGACCGGCCGACATCACAGAGGCGGTCACGCAGGCTTCTGCCGCGGCTTCCAGGGCGGCGACGCCCATGGCGAAAGGGTACGTCCAGGCCGAGGCCCTGACGAGCGTGGTCGACGAGAACAAGTGCAGCGGATGCGGCACCTGCATACAGGTGTGCCCGTACGGCGCCCTCAGAAAGAGCGAGAAGGGCCTCGCGGAGGTAATCGTCGCTGCGTGCAAGGGCTGCGGATGCTGTGGCGCGACATGCCCCGAGGGAGCCATCACGATGACGAACTACACGGACGCGCAGCTGCTCGCAGAGGCCAAGGCGGCCCTCCAGGAGGAGGTGTGAGCCATGGCTGAGAACGTGCAGCACGCGATACCCGACAAGAAGGAGGAGCCAGAAGCTGCCAACGAATGGGAGCCGAAGGTGATCGGATTCCTGTGCAACTGGTGCTCGTACGCGGGAGCGGACCTCTGCGGCGTTTCGAGGTACCAGTACCCGACCAACATACGCTCGGTCAGGGTCATGTGCTCGACCAGGATAAGCCCGCACATAGTGCTCGATCTGTTCGAGGCAGGAGCAGACGGGATCCTCATCGGAGGCTGTCACCTGAACGACTGTCACTACATAACCGGCAACTTCCACACTGAGAAGCGCGTGCGGCTGATGAAGAAGCTGCTCGAGGATGCGGGCATCGACCCCAAGAGACTGAGGCTCGAATGGGTCTCGGCCTCGGAAGGCGAGAAGTTCTCCAAGGTCGTCACGGAGTTCACCGAGCAGGTCAAGAATCTTGGACCGAGCCAGGTGAAGAAGGACGCCATCCTCAGAGCGCGCGCCTCGGCAGCGGACGGCGCTTCCGAGACCTTCAGGCTGAAGGCCCTCGTGGGGAAGGAGTTCGGACTGGAGAAGAACGGCAACGTCTACGGGCAGAAGCTCGAGCAGACGGAGCTGGAGAAGCTCATTGACTTGGCTACCAAGGACGAGTTCGAACGCTCGCTCATACTGGAGCTCTCGAAGGAGAAGCCCAGGAGCGTCAAGGAGCTGGGCAAGATTATGGACGTCCCCACGGACAGGGTCCTGAGGCACATCGTGGTCCTGAGACAGAAGAACATGATTGCCATGGAGCACCCGGAGGGGTTCACGCCCACATACAAGGCCATAGAAATCGGAGGTGAGCAGTGATGGCAGTGACTGACAAGGTCGGCGCGGTCATGGTGGTTGGAGGCGGCATCGCAGGGATGCAGGCCTCGCTTGATCTGGCCGATTCAGGATACAAGGTATATCTGGTGGAGAAGCAGCCGAGCATAGGCGGCACGATGGCACAGCTGGACAAGACATTCCCGACGAACGACTGCGCCATGTGCATCATGGCGCCGAAGCTGGTCGCGACCGGGAGGCATCACAACATCGACCTGATCACGAACGCCGAGATAGCGATCGTGGACGGCGAGGCTGGGAACTTCACGGTCACCGTGAAGCAGAAGTCCCTCAGGGTCGACCCGAAGAAGTGCACGGGTTGCGGCAGCTGCGCACAGAAGTGTCCCGTCGAGGCAATGAACGAGTACGATGAGAACACGAAGGTGCGGAAGGCGATCTATGTGCGCTATCCGCAGGCTGTGCCGCTGGTCTACTCCATAGACCAGGAGAAATGCATCGGCTGTGGCATCTGTGCCGAGGAGTGCAAGGCCAAGGCGGTGGAGTACGACCAGAAGGACAAGGTCCTCGAGGTCAAGGTCGGATCCATCATACTCGCGCCTGGCTTCGACGAGTTCAACGCGCGCCTGAAGTCCGAATACGGATACGGCGTGTTCCAGAACGTCGTCACGAGCATCGAGTTCGAGAGGATCATGTCGGCCACCGGGCCGTACATGGGGACGATCCTGAGGCCATCGGACGGCGACATACCGGAGAAGGTCGCATTCATACAGTGCGTCGGCTCGAGAGACGAGCACTGCGGGAACGAGTACTGTTCGAGCGTGTGCTGCATGTACGCAATGAAGGAGGCGGTCATCGCAAAGGAGCACACCTCGCAGGTCAAGCCGTCCATATTCTTCATGGACATGAGGGCCTTCGGGAAGGAGTTCGACGAGTACTACAACCGCGCCGAGAAGGACTACGGCGTGAGGTTCGTCCGCTCGAGGGTCGCGGCCATCACCGAGGACCCGAAGACGAAGAACCTGACGCTGAAGTACGTCGCGGACGGCGAACCGAAGGAGGAAGTGTTCAACATGGTCGTACTGTCGGTCGGGCTGAGGCCTCCGGCGGACGCTGAGCACCTATCCAGGGTCATGAAGTTCAGGCTGAACGATGACGGATTCGCGCAGACCGAGGTGTTCTCACCCGTGGATACTTCCAGGCCGGGAATATACGTCGCAGGGGCGTTCTCTGCGCCAAAGGACATACCGATGACTGTCGCGGAGGCCTCCGGGGCAGCCGCGAAGGCGTCGACAGTCGTGTCCTCGGCCAGGGGGACGCTCGTCACGAAGAAGGAGTACCCGACCGAGAAGAACGTCGAAGGTCAGGATGCCAGAATCGGTGTCTTCGTCTGCCACTGCGGGGTCAACATCGGGAGCGTCGTCAAGGTCAACGAGGTCATGAACTACGCCAAGACACTCCCGAACGTCGTGTACTCGGAGGAGAACCTGTACACGTGTTCACAGGACGCGCAAGAGAGGATCAAGCAGAAGATCGAGGAGCACAAGCTGAACAGGGTGGTCGTGGCGAGCTGCACGCCGAGGACGCACGAGCCGCTCTTCCAGAACACCATCAGGGAGGCAGGGCTCAACCCGTACCTCTTCGAGATGGCGAACATCAGGGACCAATGCTCCTGGATTCACATGCACGAGCCCAAGGCGGCCACGAGGAAATCCAAGGACCTGGTCCGCATGGCGGTCGCGAAGTCGAGGCTTCTCGAACCGCTGCAGAACCTCACGCTGAAGGTCAACCCGGCCGCACTGGTCGTAGGCGGCGGGGTCGCGGGCATGACAGCGGCCGTGGAACTCGCGAAGCAGGGGTTCAAGGTCCATCTCGTCGAGAAGGAGAAGCAGCTCGGAGGCAATGCGCTCAAGCTGCACTACCTGCCGTCGGGAGACGACCCGACTGCGTTCGTGAAGCAGCTCGAGAAGGAGATCGCGGCCGACAAGAACATCACCGTGCACCTAGGTGCCAAAATCAAGAACATCGACGGATACGTCGGCAACTTCAAGACCTCCCTCGAAGGCGGAAAGGAGCTCGAGCACGGCATCGTGATACTCGCAATCGGTGGCCAGGAATACAAGCCCCAGGGCGAGTACCTGTACGGCAAGAACAAGGGCGTCTTGACGCTGCTCGAGTTCAAGGACAAGCTGCACAAGGATGAGGCGAAGGGCGGCGAGTACGTGTTCATACAGTGTGTGGGCTCCCGTGAGGAGGGCCACCCGAACTGCTCCCGCGTGTGCTGCACCGGCACGATGACCGCAGCGATCGAGATCAAGAAGAAGGACCCGAAAGCCAAGGTGTTCGTCCTCTACAGGGACATCAGAACATACGGCTTCAGAGAGAAGTACTACAAGGAAGCCGCACGCCTCGGAGTGACCTTCATCAGGTTCGAGGATGACCAGAAGCCGAAGGTCGAGGAGAAGGACGGGAAGCTTGAGGTCAAGGTGAAGGACGAGGACACGGGCAAGGAGATGACCTTGAAGCCGGACTACCTCGTGCTGGCCGCGGGAACAAGACCGCAGCCAGACGCGGGCGAGCTTGCACCGATGTGCAAGGTCCCGCAGACCAAGGAGGGCTTCTTCCTGGAGGCGCACATGAAGCTCCGGCCGGTCGACTTCGCCACCGAAGGCATCTACCTGGCCGGTCTCGCGCACGGCCCGAAGTTCGTCGACGAGAGCATCTCGCAGGCGCTGGGGGCGGTCGCGAGGGCGGGCACAGTCCTGTCCAAGACCGAGCTCGAGGCCGAGGGCATCGTCGCCAGGATCGACGAGACCCTGTGCGACGGATGTGGCATCTGTGTCCCGACCTGTGAGTACAAGGCTCTGGATGTTGTGACAGACGAGAAAGACCCGAAGAAGAAGCTCGTCAAGGTCAACGTCGGCCTGTGCAAGGGCTGCGGTGCGTGCGTGGGCTCGTGTCCTGCGGGCGCCCTCACTCAGATGGGCTACAGAGACTCTCAGATCTACGCCATGATCGATGCGATGTTTGAATATGAGAAACCGAAACAGGAGGTGAAGCAGAATGAGCACTGAGGCAGCGCACCACGGCAGTTCCGCCGCGGTCGAGGGTGAGAAGGCATTCGACCCCAAGCTCCTGGTATTCTGCTGCAACTGGTGCTCGTACGCAGGCGCGGACCTGGCAGGAGTCAGCAGGCTGCAGATGCCCCCGAACTTCAGGGTGATAAGGGTCATGTGCTCCGCCAGAGTGGACCCCGAGTTCGTCCTGAGGGCCTTCGAAAGAGGCGCCGACGGAGTCCTCGTGGCAGGGTGCCACCCGGCGGACTGCCACTATATCGGTGGCAACTACAGGACCCGCAGGAGGATCGCCCTTCTGAAGATGCTCATACAGCAGTTCGGGTTTGACCCGGACAGGCTGAAACTCGAATGGGTTTCTGCTGGAGAGGGAGAGAAGTTCCAGAAGACCATCATCGAGTTCACCAATACTGTCAAAGAACTGGGGCCGTCCCCATACAGAGGTGGTGTTTGAGGATGGCGCACCGGGAGGCCAAGATACGCGCGGCGCTGAGGACGGTCGATGGTGAGAGGGTCAGGTGGCTCCTCGGGAAGAAGGGGTCGCTGACGACCACCGGGAACGTGTTCGGGGAGATCGTCTCCGAGCAGAGGTATGATGTCGTCGTGCAGAAGGCTGCGTCGATCGAGCTCGAGAGGAACATGCTCCTCCAGGAGATGGAGACGGGCCCGAGGACGATCCACGAGCTGCACGAGACCACGAACATACCGAAGACCGAGCTTGTGAAGCACATAATCGCGCTGAAGAGGTGGAGACTGGTCGAGCAGGTCGGCATGAAGGGCCAGTCACCACAGTATGTGGCCGTACCGAGAAAGTGAGAGGTGAACAAACATGACTGAAAAGATCAAGATAGCACAGTACTGGGGAGCGGGCTGCGGAGGATGCGACGTCGCGCTCCTTGACATAGACGCCAAGATACTCGACGTGCACGCGATAGCCGAAGTGGTCTTCTGGCCGATAGGGTTCGACGGCAAGGTGAAGGACATCGAGGCGATGCCCGACAAGTCCATAACCGTCAGCTTCTACAACGGCGCCATCAGGAACTCCGAGAACGAGCACATAGCGAAGCTGCTGCGCCAGAAGTCTGTGATCATGATATCGTTCGGATCGTGCGCGTGCTACGGAGGCACGCCCGGCCTAGCAAATGTAACGAACAAGAAGGAAATATTCGAGACCGTGTACAAGAACACGCAGTCCACGGACAACCCGAACTTCGTGACTCCGCAGACGCACATCAAGGTGAAGGAGGGGGAGATGGAGCTCCCGGAGTTCTACGACACCGTCAAGACGCTCGACGAGGTCGTGGACGTCGACTACTTCATGCCCGGATGCCCGCCGACGACCAACCTGATCGCGATGGCAGTCGACGCGGTCGCCCAGCATGTCACGAAGGGCGCGCCACTCCCGCCGAAGGGAGCCGTGATCGCATCTGACAAGACCCTTTGCGACGAGTGCAAGAGGGAGAGGGTCGAGAAGGGCAGAAGGATCGAGAAGATCTACCAAGCCTACGAGATCAAGCCTGATCCCAAGAAGTGCCTCCTGGACCAGGGCATCATATGCATCGGGCCCGCCACCAGAGCGGGCTGCGGCGCGATGTGCCCGAACGCCCAGATGCCGTGCAGGGGCTGCATGGGCCCGACGAAGGGCGTCATGGAGCAGGGCGCGAGCATGCTGAGCGCACTCTCGTCGCTGCTGAACATCACGGATGCTGAGTCCAAGATGAGCGAGGAACAGATTATGGAGCTGATGATGCAGGTCAAGGACCCGCTGGGGACCTTCTATGCGTTCACGCTCCCGAAGTCCGCGCTCAAGAGGGCTGTGACAGAACGCGGAAGAAGGAAGGCGGTGAAGTGAAATGGCCGGACCGATAATCAACGACACACCGACGAAGACAACGCAGAGACAAATCACCATAGACCCGATCACCAGGCTCGAGGGCCACGGCAAGATCGAGATATTCCTGAACGACCAAGGCAATGTGGAGAACGCCTACTTGCAGGTCCCCGAGCTGAGAGGCTTCGAGAGGTTCTGCATAGGCAGGCACGTCATGGAGCTCCCGGTTCTGACAAACAGGCTCTGCGGGGTCTGCCCCGCGGCACACCACATCGCGTCGACGAAGGCGCTCGACGCGGTGTTTGACGCCAAACCGACCGAAACGGCGAAGAAGATCAGGGAACTGTTCTACATGGGGCAGTATGTGCACAGCCACATAGCCCACTTCTACGCGCTGGCGGCACCCGACTTTGTCCTGGGACCTTCCGCCCCCGCGAACAAGAGGAACGTGCTGGGTGTCGTGGACGCCATGGGAGTGCCAATCGGCGCCGAGGTCATCAAGCACAGGTCCTACGGCCAGAAGGTGCAAGAGATAACCGGCGGAAGGGCCACGCACCCAGTGTTCGGCCTGCCCGGCGGCGTCTCGAAGCAGATCTCCGAGGAGGAGAGGGCGCAGATGGAGGAGATGGCGAAGTCCTGCATCAAGTTCGGCGAGTTCACCATCAAACTCTTCCACGACCTGGTCCTCGGAAACAAGGACTACATGGGCCTCGTGCTCAACAAGGACGCCTACTACCTCGAGACATACTACATGGGCATGGTCGACAAGGATGGCAAAACCAACTTCTACGACGGCGACATCAGGGTCGTGGACCAGGACGGGAAGCAGGTCGAGAAGTTCCGGCCGGACCAGTACCTGGAGGTCATCGCGGAGCACGTCGAGCCATGGACCTTCATGAAGATGCCATTCCTGAAGAAGGTCGGCTGGAAGGGCCTCGAGGCGGGCCGGGGGAACGGCATCTACAGGGTCGGTCCTCTTGGCAGGATCAACGTGTGCAATGGGTATACGACCCCGCTCGCACAGCAGGAGTACGAGTTCTTCAAGAAGACCATCAAGGACCTCGGAGTGACAGGGCCGCTGCACTTCACACTCGCGTTCCACTGGGCGCGCACGATAGAACTCCAGTACGCAGCCGAGAGGATGCTCGAGCTCGCGAGCGACAAGACGATCACGAGCGACGACATCAGAGGACCCTTCGGACAGCCGAAGGAGGGTGTTGGCATCTGCGAGGCCCCGAGAGGCACGCTGATACACCACTACGCCTCGGACAAGGACGGCCTATGCACCAAGATCAACATGATCGTCGCCTCGACGAACAACTACGCCGCGAGCAACGCGAGCGTCCGCCAGGCGGCCAAGGCGCTGATCAAGAACTGGGAGGTCTCGCCCGGCCTGCTGAACAAGGTCGAGATGGCCTTCAGGTGCTACGACCCGTGCCACTCGTGCGGAACACATTCGCTGAACGGCGGTCCAGCGCTAGAGGTGACTATCAGGCGCAAGGACGGCTCGGTCTTGAAGACCGAGAGAAACTTCTGAACGTTTCATGAGGGGGGTTCCCCTCATCCCTTGCATCTTTCTAGACCTTAGTTCCGAGACATGATTAATATGACCGAGGACGTTGGCAACCGAGTGAAGACCCTAGTCCTCGGCGTCGGCAACCCGATCCTAATGGATGATGGAATCGGGATACACGTTGTGAGAGAACTCAAGAAGCTGAACCTCCCGGGTGTCGAGGTTGAAGAACTCCCAGCGAGCGGGCTCGAGCTGCTCGATATGGTCGTCGGCTACGACAAGGTGATAATCGTCGACGCTATCAGGACGAAAGGGGGGATCCCGGGCGATTTCTACTCCCTCACCGAAGACGATTTCGTGAGATCGGTCCACGGGGCGTCTCCGCACGGCATCAACATACCGACCGCGCTTGCGATGGGCAGGAAGATAGTCCCCGAGCGGATGCCGAAGGAGCTCACCTTCATCGCGGTCGAGGTGGAGGAGATCGAACTCGTCGGCGAGGATCTCACCCCAGACGTGGAAAGGGCCCTGCCGAAAGTGGTCGAGAAGCTGGTGAAAGAACTCGGATCTTGACATACACCGACAACTTCCTCGTCGAATCCCTGAGACATCGTTCGAACAATGCGTCATCTCGGCATGGTTCCGGGGAGCGCAGAGCGATGTGGAGAACCTCCGTTCCAGTTCGCACGTTTTGCTAATCGCAACACGTCACGATTAAGTACATTGGTGGCCCTCCACCCCAGAGACGGGGGACGGATGGTCAAAACAAGCTGCGGCATGTGCTACGGAACTTGTACCGTGGATGCGCATGTTGAGAACGGCATTGTGGTGGGAATCGAGGGCGTGCCGGATTCACCTCAGGGTTACGGCAACATCTGTGCGAAGGGCCTTTCCGCTCCAATGATGCTCTACGACCCGAGCAGGCTCAACTACCCTCTGGTCCGTACTAATCCAGAAAAAGGGATTGGTGTCGATCCAGGGTGGAAACGGATCAGCTGGGACGAGGCCATGGACCTGCTGACGTCGAAGCTGAAGGAATGTATGCAGCGGGACCCGAGGGGGCTCTACACAGTCGGGAGTCCAACGTTCCCCGCAGAGAGGGCATTCAACATCCTTTGCTTCAGAAAGGCCTTCGGGACTCCCAACTACTACACTGGTGGAGGGGGACTCCACTGCGGAAACGGGGCGCACATGATCGGCGGCATCTACCACGCTTCGTGGTCGGTCATCCCGGACTTCAAGTACTGCAATCTCGCAGTCTACTGGGGATGCTCCAAGGGCCACGGTGCCGGCCATGCCGCGAATGTGGCGGCCAAGCAGGCAGCTGATGCGAAGGCCAGAGGCATGAGACTCATAGTCTTCGACCCTTTCCTGAGCACTCAGGCGTCGACGGCAGAGGAATGGGTGCCGATCAAGGCAGGCACTGATGCGGCCGCGGCATTGGCGATGACCAACATGCTCGTGAACGATCACGGGCTCTACGACCGCGAATACCTGATGTGGAAGACGAACGCGCCGTATCTTGTCGGCGCGGACGGCCTCTACCTGCGTGACAAGAAGTCGGGGGCTCCGCTTGTATGGAACACAGCCGACAACAGACATGAGCCGTTCACATCGAAGAACGTCAAGGAATGCGCCCTGACCGGCGAATTCGAAGTGGACGGTTCCAGATGCTCCCCGTCGTTCCAACTCCTGAAAGATCATCTCAAGAAGTACTCTCCGGAGCATGCCTCGGAGATTTGCGGGGTCTCTGCGAACACCCTCAGAAGGATCGCCAAGGATTTCGGTGAGGAGGCGAAGATTGGAAGCACGATCACAATCGATGGCAAGGTCCTGCCCTACAGGCCAGTCGCGTCGATCTACTTCCGGGGCTCGCAGGGCCACTACAACCAGGCCTGGGACTGCATGTCCCTAGTCCTCATGAACCACATCGTCGGGTCGGCCGACGTCCCCGGTGGAGCACTCGCATTCGGCCCACCCGTGCACCTGGGATACCCCGGGACAGGGAGACTGAAATACTCAGTGGAGCCCGACAAGGACGGACTCCTCGTGGCCCGCAACTGGCCGTACTCTCACCTTCCATATCCACCGCCCGAGCCCAAGGACCCGCCTGAGAGGCTCGACCTCCAAGACATGTTCTACATACCGACCTACACCACGATCATGGCCTGGGAGAACAACGAGGAGCTCTGGCAGAAGTTCAAGATACCGTACAGGCCAGATGTGATGATCAGCTTCGCGACCAACCAGATCATGTCTGTCGGGAACCCGAGGACGCTTCTGAACAACTTCCTGAAGAAGTTCAGGTTCATCGCATCGTTCAACATCTATTCCACGGAATTCGAGGAGGCTGTGGCAGACTTGGTGTTGCCGGACGCGAGCTTCCTTGAACGCTATTCGTCCGCGACGACCTTCCCGACAGTAGGGGTCTCATGTCACGCGACTGGTCTGGGTGAATGGGTCTGGGCCATCAGGCAGCCTGTTGTGAAACCGATGGCCGAGCGCAGAGCTATGATCGATGTGATCCTGGAATTGTCCGAGAGGCTAGGCCTGAGGGACAGATACTTGGAGGCCGCAAGGGAATGGGTCAACCGAGCCTACGGAGGCGACCTCGACTTCAAGAAGGTGCTCGACCCGAAGGAGAGGCTCAACTTCGAGAAGATGCTCGACGTGATCATGAAGGACAGGTTCGGCCAGGACAAGGGGCTGGATTGGTTCAAGGAGAACGGCTATCTTAAGTGGCCGAAGCGAGTCGAGGAAGTGTATTGGCGGGCATTCAACGATGTCAGGGTCCCTGTCTACCTCGAATGGATCATCAGGGCGGGGAGGAAGAGCAAGGCGATCGCGGAGAAGTACGGCGTTCCCGATCTCGTGGACTGGACCGCTCACAACGCGCTGCCGGAATGGAGACCATGTCCTACGCATTCTGAGAAGAACCCCGAGTACGACCTCGAAGCGTTCTACTGGCGCTCAGCGCTGCACACTTACTCGATGACCATGCAGAACCCGTGGTTGAACGAGGTCTCCCAGAACGACCCGTATACATACACAATACAGCTGAACACTGACACCGCGAACAGGAAGGGCGTGAATGAGGGGGACTTCGTCTGGCTCGAGAACCCGAAGGGGTCGAAGGCCAGAGGCAGAGTTCACATCACCGACGGGATAAGACCGGACCACGTCGCGATCGCAGCAAACGCGGGTCACTGGGGCAAGGGCCTGCCCATCGCGAAGGGCAAGGGCGTGTTCTTCAACGAGCTGATTGAGATCGACAAGGAACACACGTGCCCCGTATCACTGGGACAGGACATCTGCGTGAAGGTCAAACTCTACAAGGACGGGGGTGGCGGGAGTGGTTAGGTGGGGCATGGTCATAGACCTCAAGAGATGCACCAGCTGTCACTCATGCACAGTCGCGTGCAAGTCGGAGCACCATACTCCCCCAGGGGTGTTCTGGGCCAAGGTTGTCAGGATGGAATCGGGCAGGTACCCAACCGTCATCAGACAAGCCCTTCCTCTGTTGTGCATGAACTGTAAGGAGCCGGAGTGCGAGAAGGTCTGCCCTACGGGAGCAACGAAGAGAAGACCAGATGGCATTGTGATCGTCGATTCGAAACAATGCGTGGGCTGCAGGTACTGTGCAGTCGCCTGCCCCTATGGCGCGAGGAATTTCGCCTCGGAATGGAGGGACTACTTCACGGGGGACCGAAAGCCGTCCTCTGAGTTCGCTGAACATTCAAGGAAGAAGTGGCTCGAGGAGAGCGACAAAGGAGTCGTCAGCAAGTGCAC
>Ga0316622_100000301_pt1 | contig 27206 bp, 35 predicted proteins | sample OWC_Aug_OW2_C1_D_FD_207646 | JGI IMG/M metagenome (GOLD analysis project Ga0316622, IMG submission 207646) | Wetland soil microbial communities from Old Woman Creek delta, Ohio, United States - OWC_Aug_OW2_C1_D5_C | ecosystem: Environmental > Terrestrial > Soil > Wetlands | place: USA: Ohio... | reverse complement strand
CACGGCGCGTCCGTCGTGCACCGCGCCCCGGGCTCGATCGGCCAGCGCCAGACGCCGGGCCGCGTGTTCAAGGGCAAGCGCATGTCGGGCCGCATGGGCGGCGAGCGCCGCACGGAGGAGAACCTGCGGGTCGTCGAGGTCGACGTCGAGCGCAACCTGATCCTGGTGAGCGGCTCGGTGCCCGGCGCCGAGGGCGGCCCGGTCGTCGTCCGTCCGTCGGTCAAGAAAGCAGCCCAGGCGCGGCGCAAGTTCGTCGCCCCGGCCAAGAAGTGATCCGAGGCTCCCGCGATGAAGCTGAAGCTTGTTAACGCCGGGGCCAGCGGCTCCGAGATCGAAGTAAGCGACGCCACCTTCGGGCGCGAGTTCAACGAGCCCCTGGTGCACCAGGTGCTGACGGCCTACATGGCCGCCGGCCGGGCCGGCACCAAGGCGCAGAAGACCCGTGCCCAGGTCAGCGGCGGCGGCAAGAAGCCGTGGCGGCAGAAGGGCACCGGCAGCGCACGGGCCGGCTCCATCCGCAGCCCGATCTGGGTCGGCGGCGGCCGGGCCTTCGCGGCGACCCCGCGCAGCTACGAGCAGAAGGTCAACCGCAAGATGTACCGCGGCGCGATGCGCTCGATGCTCTCCGAGCTGGCGCGCCAGGAGCGGCTGGTCGTGACCGGCGGCCTCGAGCTCGAGGCCCCGAAGACCAAGATGCTGGCGACAAAGCTCAAGGAGCTCGGCCTCGACAGCGTGCTGATCCTCGTGGAGGCCTACGACGAGAAGCTGTTTCTGGCCTCGCGCAACCTGCCGGCGGTCAACGTCCTGCCGGTGGCGAGCCTGGACCCGGTCAGCCTTGCGCGCCACGACAAGGTCCTTGCGACGGTCGGCGCGCTCAAGATGCTCGAGGAGCGCCTGGCATGAGCACCACCAGGGCCAGTGTCTCGAAGGAGCGGCTGATCAGCGTGCTGATTGCGCCGCACGTGTCCGAGAAGAGCGCGCGCGTCGCCGAGCAGGGCGGGCAGTACGTGTTCCGCGTCCGCACCGACGCGACCAAGCCGGAGATCAAGGCTGCCGTCGAGCTGATGTTCGACGTCAAGGTGCAGTCGGTGCAGGTCGTCAACCAGCTGGGCAAGCGCAAGCGCTTCGGCCGCTCCGAGGGCCGTCGCTCCGACTGGAAGAAGGCGTACGTGCGCCTGCAGGCGGGCCAGGCGATCGAGCTTGGCGGGGTCGAGGCTCCCTGACGGGGGCCCGCTGAACGGAAGGCAGAACGATGGCATTGAAGAAGCTCAAGCCGACGTCGCCGGGCACGCGCTTCCAGCTGCGCCCCGACCGCTCGGCCCTGCACAAGGGCGGGCCGGTCCGCGCCCTCGTGGCGTCGCAGAAGTCGACCGGTGGCCGCAATACCTCCGGGCGTCTGACGACGCGCCACAAGGGCGGCGGCCACAAGCACAAGTACCGCGTCGTGGACTACCGTCGCGACAAGGACGGCGTGGCCGGCCGCGTTGAGCGGATCGAGTACGACCCGAACCGCTCGGCCTACCTGGCGCTGGTGCTGTACCGGGACGGCGAGCGCCGCTACATCCTCGCGCCAAAGGGCCTTGCCGTCGGCGACGACGTGCAGTCGGGCAGCGAGTCCCCGATCAAGCCGGGCAACGCGATGGCCCTGCGCAACGTGCCGGTCGGCTCGGTCGTTCACAACGTCGAGCTCAAGCCCGGCAAGGGTGGCCAGCTGGCGCGTGCCGCGGGCAACTCCGCGCAGTACACGGGCCGCGAAGGCGCCTACGCGATCCTGCGCCTCAAGTCCGGCGAGATGCGCCGCATCAACGCCGACTGCCGCGCGACGCTCGGTGAGGTCGGCAACGACGAGCACAACCTGCGCAGCTTCGGCAAGGCCGGCGCCAAGCGCTGGCGCGGGATCCGCCCGACGGTGCGCGGCGTCGTCATGAACCCCGTCGACCACCCGCACGGCGGCGGCGAGGGCCGCTCCGGCCAGGGCAACCCGCACCCCGTGTCGCCGTGGGGCTGGCACACCAAGGGCAAGAAGACGCGCAAGAACAAGCGCACCGATGCGTTCATCGTGCGCCGCCGCAAGTAAGGAGCCTGGGACACCATGGCACGCTCGCTCAGGAAAGGCCCGTTCGTCGACCTGCACCTCGCCAGGAAGGTCGAAACGGCCCGTGAAAAGAACGACCGCCGGCCGATCAAGACCTGGTCGCGCCGCTCGATGGTCCTGCCCGAGATGGTCGGCCTGACCATCGCCGTGCACAACGGGCGCCAGCACGTCCCCGTGCTGGTGACCGAGAACATGGTCGGCCACAAGCTCGGCGAGTTTGCCCCGACGCGCACCTTCAAGGCGCACTCGGGCGACAAGAAGGCCGCTACGGAGTAACGCCATGCAGGTTTCCGCCAAGCTGCGCCACGCGCGCATCTCGCCGCAGAAGTGCCGCCTCGTCGCGGACATGGTGCGCGGCCAGCCCGTCGGGCAGGCGCTGCAGGTGCTGGCCTATACGCCGAAGAAGGGCGCCAAGCTGGTCCGCAAGGTCCTCGAGTCGGCAATCGCCAACGCCGAGCACAACCTCGGCGCCGACATAGACGAGTTGAGGGTCGCGCGCATCGAGGTGGACACGGCGCCGGTCCTGAAGCGCTTCCACGCGCGTGCCAAGGGCCGGGGCAACCGCATCGTCAAGCGCCTGAGCCACATCACCGTGACCGTCGCCGACGGTACGGCCGGCTGAAGCACCGCGCAGGAACAAGGAACGGAGCAGGGCATGGGTCAGAAAGTCAATCCGATCGGCATCCGCCTCGGCATCACCCGCGACTGGTCGTCGCGCTGGTACGCCGACACGAAGAACTTTCCCGCGCACGTCTACACGGACTGGGTGGTACGCGACTTCCTCCGCAAGAAGCTCACGGACGCGTCGGTCAGCCGCATCCACATCGAGCGCGCTGCCCGCAAGGCGAACATCACCATCCACACGGCCCGGCCGGGCATGGTGATCGGCAAGAAGGGCGAGGACATCGAGAAGCTCCGCGTCGAAGCGGCGAAGCTGATGAAGATGTCCGTCGCCGACGTGCGCATCAACATCGCCGAGATCCGCAAGCCGGAACTCGACGCGACGCTGGTCGCCGAGAGCATCGCTCAGCAGATCGAGAAACGCGTGATGTTCCGCCGCGCGATGAAGCGCGCGGTCATGAACACCATGCGCAGCGGCGCCCTGGGCGTGAAGGTGCGCATCGCCGGCCGCCTGAATGGCGCCGAGATCAGCCGCTCGGAATGGGTGCGAGAAGGCCGCATCCCTCTGCACACCTTCCGCGCCGACATCGACTACGGCACCGCCGAGGCCCGCACGACCTACGGCGTGATCGGCATCAAGGTCTGGGTGTTCAAGGGCGAGGTGTTCGGACCGGAGGAAGCCGAGACGGCGCCGGTCGAGGAATCGCAGAAGGCGGCGGAGCCGGCGGCCGTCTGAGCCCCGCGGAGTACCTGAACCATGATGCAGCCTAAGCGCACCAAGTACCGCAAGATGCACAAGGGCAACCTCGCCGGGGTTGCCACGCGCGGCACCACCGTCGCGTTCGGCGACTTCGGCCTGAAGGCAACGGGCCGCGCCCGGCTCACCGCCCGCGAGATCGAGGCAGCGCGCCGCGCCATGACGCGCCACGTGAAGCGTGGCGGCCAGGTCTGGATCCGCGTGTTCCCGGACGTGCCGATCACGCAGAAGCCCCTCGAGGTCCGCATGGGCAGCGGCAAGGGCAACGTCGAGTTCTGGGTGGCCAAGGTCATGCCCGGCAAGGTGCTGTTCGAGCTCGAGGGCGTGTCCGAGGAGATTGCCCGCGAGGCCTTCCGGCTGGCGGCGGCGAAGCTCTCGGTTTCCACCATTTTCGTCAAGCGGCAGGTGCGCTGATGGACGCGAAAGAACTTCGCAAGAAGACGCCGGCGGAGCTCCGCGAGGAGCTGCTCAAGCTCCGCCGTGAACAGTTCAACCTGCGCATGGCGGCGGCCGCCGGCCAGCCGGCGCGGCCGGATCAGCACGGCAAGGTCCGCCGCAGCGTCGCGCGCGTGAAGACCGTGCTGACAGAGCTCGAGCGCGCCAAGGGCGCCGGGAGTGACAGGCAATGACCGGGACACAGGAAGCCGCGTCGCAGGCCGGCAAGGCCGCGCGCACGCTGACGGGCAGGGTCGTCAGCAACAAGATGGACAAGACCATCACGGTCGAGGTCGAGCGGCTCGTGAAGCACCCGACCTACGGCAAGTACGTCCGGCGCACCACGAAGCTCCTGGCGCACGACGAGAACAACGAGTGCAACGAGGGGGACACGGTGGCGATCGCCCAGTGCCGCCCGCTGTCGCGTCGCAAGTCATGGACCCTGGTGCGCGTCGTCGGACGCGCCCAGGAAGCTTGAGCGCGGGGAGAACGAACCGATGATCCAGCTGCAAACCAGGCTGCAGGCCGCGGACAATTCCGGGGCGCGCGAGCTGATGTGCATCAAGGTGCTCGGCGGCACGCGCCGCCGCTACGCCGGCATCGGCGACGTCATCAAGGTGAGCGTCAAGGACGCGATCCCGCGCGGCAAGGTGAAGAAGGGCGAGGTCTACGACGCCGTCGTCGTGCGCACGCGCAAGGGCGTGCGCCGTTCGGACGGCTCGCTGATCCGCTTCGACGGCAACGCCGCCGTGCTGCTGACCAACAAGCTGGAGCCGATCGGCACCCGCATCTTCGGGCCCGTGACGCGCGAGCTGCGCACCGCGCAGTTCATGAAGATCATCTCGCTCGCGCCGGAAGTGCTGTGACGGCGGGGGGAAGGCGATGAAGAGAATCCGCAAGGGCGACACAGTCGTCATCACTACCGGCCGTGACAAGGGCCGGACCGGCACCGTGATCCGCGTGGTCGACGACGAACACCTCGTCGTCGAGAACGTGAACATGGTCAAGAAGCACCAGAAGCCGAACCCGGCGCGTGGCGTGACCGGCGCGATCGTGCAGCGGGAGGCGCCGATCCGCGCGGCGAACGTCGCCCTGTGGAACCCGGCCACCAAGAAGGCCGACCGCGTGGGCTTCCGGAAGCTGGGCGACGGCCGCAAGGTGCGTTTCTTCAAGTCCAACGGCGAAGTCGTGGACGTGTGAGCGTGGAGACCCGGGATATGGCTTACGAAGCCAGGCTGCACAAGCACTACCGTGAGGTCGTGCAACCGAAGCTCAAGCAACAGCTTGGGCTGGGCAACGCCATGGAAGTGCCGCGGATCAGCAAGATCACGGTCAACATGGGCGTGGGCGAAGCCGTGGCCGACAAGAAGGTCATGGACGCGGCCACGGCCGACCTGGCGCGCATCACCGGCCAGAAGCCGACCGTGCGGCTCTCCCGCAAGTCGGTGGCCACGTTCAAGCTGCGCGAGGGCCTGCCGGTCGGCTGCAAGGTCACCCTGCGCGGCGCCCGCATGTACGACTTCCTCGACCGCCTGATCAACATCGCGATGCCCCGCATCCGCGACTTCCGCGGGGTCAGCGCACGTTCCTTCGACGGCCAGGGCAACTACAGCTTCGGCGTCAAGGAACAGATCATCTTCCCCGAGATCGCCTACGACCAGATCGACCAGCTGCGCGGGATGGACATCACCATCACCACGACGGCGGCCGACGACGCGGCGGGCCGCGCGCTGCTCGAGGCATTCAACTTTCCGTTCAGGAAGTGACCCATGGCCAAGACCAGCATGATCGAGCGCGAGAAGCACCGCGCGAAGGTGGTGAAGAAGCACGCCGCCCGCCGCGCCAAGCTCAAGGAGCAGATCCGCGACCCGAACGGGTCGCCGGAGGACCGCCAGGCTGCGGTGGAGGCGCTGCAGAAGCTGCCCCGCGACGCGAGCCCGTCGCGCCTGCGCGAGCGCTGCGCCATCACCGGCCGGCCGCGCGGCACCTACCGCAAGTTCGGCCTCGGCCGGACCAAGCTGCGCGAGGCGACGATGCGTGGCGACATTCCCGGGCTGCGCAAGTCGAGCTGGTGAGGACCCAAGAATGAGCATGACTGATCCGATCGCGGACTTCCTGACGCGCATCCGCAACGGCCAGGCGGCCGGCAAGGCCGAGGTGAGCGTGGGTTCCTCAAAGGTCAAGGTGGCGCTCGCCCGCGTCCTCCGGGACGAGGGCTACATCGCCGATTTCGCCGTGCGGCAGGAGGGCGCCAAGTCCACGCTCGTGGTGGCGCTGAAGTACCACCATGGCCGGCCGGTGATCGAGCGCCTCGAGCGCGTCTCCCGCCCCGGGCTGCGCCAGTACCGGGGCAAGGCGAGCCTGCCGAAGGTGCTCGGCGGGCTCGGCGTGGCCATCGTTTCGACGCCGCAGGGCGTCATGACCGACCGCGAGGCCCGGCGTTCCGGGCAGGGCGGCGAAGTCCTTTGCGTGGTGGCCTGAGGCCGCCAGGACGGATCAACAGGGGTCTCTGAGATCATGTCTCGTGTAGCCAAGAAGCCCGTCGACCTGCCACAGGGCGTCACCGCCACGGTGAGCCCGGAGTCGGTCACGGTGAAGGGAGCCAGGGGCTCGCTCAGCCTGCCGCTGTCGCGCGGGATCTCCGTCGCGCAGGACAGCCAGAAGCTGGTCGTGACGATCGCCGACGGCGCGGACGCGAGGACGCTCGTGCCGGCGGCCGGCGCCACGCGCGCGCACCTGGCCAACATGGTCGCCGGCGTGACCAAGGGTTTCGAGCGCAAGCTCGAGCTCGTCGGCGTCGGCTATCGCGCGCAGGTGCAGGGCAAGGCGCTGAACCTGACGCTCGGTTTCTCGCACCCGGTCAGTTATCCGGTCCCGGACGGCATCTCGATCGAGACGCCGAGCCAGACCGAAGTCGTCATCAAGGGCATCGATCGCCAGAAGGTTGGCCAGGTCGCGGCGGAGATCCGCGGCTTCCGCCCGCCCGAGCCGTACAAGGGCAAGGGCGTGCGCTACGCCGGCGAGAAGATCGTGCTCAAGGAAGGCAAGAAGAAGTAACCGCCATGGCACAGCTCACGAAGAAGGACACGCGCCTGCGCCGCGCCACGCGCGGCCGGGCCAAGATCCGCGAGATCGGCACGGCGCGCCTGACGGTGCACCGCACCCCGCGGCACATCTACGCGCAGGTCACGACCGCCGACGGCGCGCGCGTGCTCGCCAGCGCCTCGACGGTGCAGAAGGACGTGGCGCAGGGCCTCGAGGGCACCGGCAACGCGGCCGCCGCGGCCGCCGTGGGCCGGGTCATCGCCGAGCGCGCCAAGGCGGCCGGGATCACCAAGGTGGCCTTCGACCGCTCGGGTTTCATGTATCACGGCCGCGTCAAGGCGCTGGCCGAGGCCGCCCGCGAGGCCGGTCTCGAGTTCTGATTCAGGGGTATACGCAATGGCACGAGAGCAGAGGGGCCCCGCGACCGACGACCTGCTGGAGAAGCTGGTCGCGGTCAATCGCACGGCCAAGGTCGTCAAGGGCGGCCGCCAGTTCGGCTTCACCGCGCTGACCGTGGTTGGTGACGGCGCCGGGCGCGTCGGCTTCGGCTACGGCAAGGCCCGCGAGGTCCCCGTGGCAATCGCCAAGGCGATGCAGCAGGCACGCCGCAACATGGTCAGCGTCCCGCTGCGCAACGACACGCTGCACTACGCGGTCAAGGGCCGTCACGGCACGACGCGCGTGATCGTCCAGCCAGCCTCGGACGGCACGGGCGTGATCGCCGGCGGCGGCATGCGTGCGGTCTTCGAGTGCGCCGGCGTGCGCAACGTGCTGGCCAAGACCTACGGCTCGCGCAACCCGATCAATGTCGTACGCGCCACCTTCGACGCCTTCGCGCGGATCAGCGCACCCGAGGACGTCGCGGCCAAGCGCGGCAAGACCGTGGAAGAGATCCTGAGCTGAACCATGGCAACCAAGAACCTGAAGGTCACGCTGACCGGCAGCGTGGCGGGACATCTGAAGCACATCCAGTCGTCGGTGCGGGGCCTCGGGCTCAAGCGCATCCGCGACTGGCGGGTCGTCGCCGACACCGCCGAGAACCGCGGCATGATCCGCACCGCGCAGCACCTGCTCCGCGTCGAGCAGGCCTGAGGAGCAGCACATGCGATTGAACGACCTGAAGCCCGGTGCGGGCAGCAAGCGGCCGAGGCTGCGCGTCGGGCGCGGCGCTTCCGCCGGCCAGGGCAAGACCTGCGGCCGCGGTGGCAAGGGCCAGAAGGCGCGCAAGGGCGGCTACCACAAGGTGGGCTTCGAAGGCGGCCAGATGCCGATCCAGCGGCGCCTCCCCAAGGTCGGCTTCCGGTCGGCCATGAAGCGCTCACGCGCCGAGGTGACGCTGACCGACCTCGCCAAGATCAAGGGCGATGTCGTCGACCTCGCGGGCCTGAAGGCCGCGAGCATCGTCCCGGCCGGCGCTGAACGCGCACGCATCATCCTCTCGGGCAAGATCGGCCGTGCGGTCACCGTCAAGGGACCGGAGGTCGTGGCGACGAAGGGCGCCCGCGCCGCTATCGAGCAGGCCGGCGGCAAGATCGAGGAGGGCGCAGCGGCCTGACCGGCCGCCGCCCGCATCCCAGGAGACCGCCTTGGCCACACAGGCTCCGAACCCGGCGCTCGCACTCGGTGAAGTCGCACGCTTCACCGAAATGCGCCATCGCCTGTTCTTCCTGCTGGGCGCGCTGGTCGTCTACCGGATAGGCACCTTCGTGCCGGTTCCCGGCATCGACATGGCCGCCATGGCGCGTCTGTTCGACCAGCAGGAAGGCACCATCCTCGGCCTGTTCAACATGTTCTCGGGCGGCGCCCTGTCGCGCCTGTCCATCTTCGCGATGGGCGTCATGCCCTACATTTCCGCGTCGATCATCATCCAGATGATGGCGGTGGTCGTGCCCTCGATGACCGCGATCAAGAAGGAGGGCGAGTCGGGCCGGCGCAAGCTGACCCAGTGGACCCGCTACTTCACCGTCGTGCTCGCGGTTTTCCAGGGCTTTGGCGCCGCGACCGCGTTCCAGAACCAGGGCGTGGCCCTGAATGCGGGCTGGCAGTTCGTGATGGTGGCCACCATCACGCTGGCCGCCGGCACCATGTTCCTGATGTGGCTCGGTGAGCAGATCACCGAGCGCGGCATCGGCAACGGCATCTCGATGATCATCCTGGCCGGCATCGTGGCCGGCCTGCCGGCGGCCATCGGCGGCACGCTCGAGCAGGTCCGCTCCGGCGAGATGAACCCGGCTTTCGCGATCCTGCTGATCCTGCTGATCGCCGCCGTCACGGCCTTCTGCGTGTTCGTCGAGCGCAGCCAGCGGCGCATCCCGGTGAACTACGCCAAGCGCCAGGTCGGCAGGCGGATGTACGCGGGCCAGACCAGCCACCTGCCGTTCAAGCTCAACATGTCGGGGGTGATCCCGCCGATCTTCGCTTCGTCGCTGCTGCTGTTCCCGGCGACCCTGGCCAGCTTCTTCGCGAGCGGCGCCACGGGCGAGGGCGGCTGGGCGGTGGCCCTGCAGAACATCTCTGCGGCGCTCGGCTACGGCCAGCCCCTGCACATCGTCCTGTACGCCGGCCTGATCATCTTCTTCTGCTTCTTCTACACCGCCCTCGTGTTCAATTCGCGCGAGACGGCCGAGAACCTGAAGAAGGGCGGCGCATTCATCCCGGGAATCCGTCCGGGCCAGCAGACCGCCGAGTACATCGACAAGGTGCTGACCCGGCTGACCGTCTGGGGCGCGCTCTACGTCACCGCCGTCTGCCTCCTGCCGGAGCTGCTGACCGCGTACGGCCGGGTGCCCTTCTACTTCGGCGGCACGTCGCTGCTGATCCTCGTGGTGGTCGCCATGGACTTCATGGCCCAGTTGCAGGCGCACCTGATGTCGCACCAGTACGAGGGCCTGATGAAGAAGGCGAACCTGCGCGGCTACGGCCGCTCGGGCGCGCCCCGCTGAAGGGCGCCACTACGCCCTGGGAGTCTGGAGATGAAGGTTCGTCCATCGGTCAAGAAGATCTGCAAGAACTGCAAGATCGTGCGCCGCCGCGGCGTGGTCCGGGTCATCTGCTCGTCGGATGCCCGGCACAAGCAGCGGCAGGGCTGACATTGAGAAGAGCGTCGTTTTCACGTATACTGCTGCGTTTTCCGCGGCGTAAGGGCAGGTAGTCATGGCGCGTATCGCCGGCATCAACATCCCGGTGAACAAGCACATCGTCATCGGGCTGACGCACATCTACGGCATCGGCCGTTCCGCAGCCGAGGCGATCTGCCAGGCGGCGGGCGTGAAGCCGTCCACGAAGGTCCGCGACCTGACGGAGGCCGAGGTGGGCTTGCTGCGCGGGGCGGTGGCGAAGCTCTCGGTCGAGGGCGACCTGCGGCGCGAGAACGCCATGGCCGTGAAGCGGCTCATGGACCTCGGCTGCTACCGCGGCATCCGCCACCGCAAGGGACTGCCGGCTCGTGGCCAGCGGACGCGCACCAACGCGCGCACGCGCAAGGGACCGCGCCGCGCCGCCGTCAAGACGAAGGCGCAGCCGGGCAAGGTCTGACCGCCAGGCCGCCACCAGCAACAACCTCATTCCGGGTACCCAGAGAGATGGCTGAGAAACAGACAGGATCTGCCGCGGGCAAGGTCCGCAAGAAGGCGAAGCGCCAGGTGTCAGACGGCATCGCGCACATCCACGCCTCCTTCAACAACACGATCGTCACGATCACCGACCGCCAGGGGAACACGCTGTCCTGGGCGACCTCGGGCGGCTCCGGCTTCCGCGGCTCACGCAAGAGCACGCCGTTCGCCGCGCAGGTCGCCGCCGAGAAGGCCGGCGTCGCCGCGCAGGACTACGGCCTGAAGACGGTCGAGGTCCGGGTTCGCGGGCCGGGCCCCGGCCGCGAGTCCGCGGTGCGCGCGCTCAATGCCTGCGGCCTGAAGGTGACGAGCATCGAGGACGTGACCCCGATCCCCCACAACGGTTGCCGCCCGCCGAAGAAGCGGCGCGTCTGAGGACTGGAAAGACATGGCGAGGTACCTGGGTCCCAAGTGCAAGCTCTCGCGCCGCGAGGGCACCGACCTGTTCCTGAAGAGTGCGGTCAAGCCTCTCGAGAGCAAGTGCAAGCTCGAGGTGCCGCCCGGCGGCATCAAGGGCGAGCGCCGCACGCGCCTGTCCGACTACGGCTTGCAGCTGCGCGAGAAGCAGAAGCTGCGCCGCATGTACGGCGTGCTGGAGCGTCAGTTCCACAACTACTACACCCGCGCAGCAGGCCGTCCCGGCTCGACCGGAGAGAACCTGCTCCGGTACCTCGAGGCGCGCCTCGACAACGTCGTCTATCGCATGGGCTTCGCGGCGACCCGCGCCGAGGCGCGGCAGCTGGTGAGCCACAAGGGCGTCGTCGTCAATGGCGAGCTGGTGAACGTGCCCTCCTACCAGTGCAAGCCCGGTGACGTGATCGCCGTGCGCGAGAAGGCGCAGAAGCAGATGCGCATCACGGCCGCACTGGCCATAGCCACCCAGGTGGGCCTGCCCGACTGGGTCGAAGTTGACGACAAGAAGCTGACCGGCACCCTGAAGTCGCTGCCCGATCGCGACCAGATCCTGCCGGACATCAACGAAAACCTCGTCGTCGAACTCTACTCAAAGTAACAGGTGACGGTCATGCAGGGATCCGCCACGGAATTCTTGAAGCCCAAGTCGGTCAAGGTGACCGCGACATCGCCGCGCCATGCGCGAGTGGTGATCGAGCCGTTCGAGCGCGGCTTCGGCCACACGCTCGGCAATGCGCTGCGCCGGGTGCTGCTGTCATCGATGCCGGGCTGCGCCGTCACCGAGGTCGAGATAGACGGCGTGCTGCACGAGTACACCAGCATCGAGGGCGTGCAGGAGGACGTGGTCGACATCCTTCTGAACCTCAAGGGCATCGCGATCCGCATGCACGCCCGCCAAGAGAGCGAGTTGCGACTGCACAAGAAGGGCCCGGGCCCGGTCACGGCGGGCGACATCCAGTCGGACCACGACGTGGAGATCGTCAACCCGGACCTGGTCATCGCGACGCTGACCAAGCCGATCGACCTCAACATGACGCTCAAGATCGAGCGCGGCCGTGGCTACCGGCCGGCGGCCCAGCGGGTCGAGTTCGAGGAGCAGACGCGGCCGATCGGCCGGCTGCAGCTCGACGCGTCGTTCTCGCCGGTGCGCCGCATCACCTACGGCGTCGAGTCGGCGCGCGTGGAGCAGCGCACGGACCTGGACAAGCTGATCATCGACATCGAGACCAATGGCACGATCGACCCGGAGGAAGCCATCCGGCGCGCCGGCGGCATCCTCAAGGACCAGCTCACGGTCTTCGTCGAGCTCGAGGGTCAGGGGGAGGTCAGCACGCAGCCCTCCGGCCCGTTGCCCGACCCGATCCTGCTGCGCCCCGTCGATGAGCTCGAGCTCACCGTGCGCAGCGCAAACTGCCTCAAGGCCGAGAACATCCACTACATCGGCGACCTCGTGCAGCGCACGGAGGTCGAGCTGCTGCGGACCCCGAACCTCGGCAAGAAGTCGCTCACCGAGATCAAGGAGGTCCTGGAGAGCCACGGCCTGACGCTCGGCATGCGCATCGATGGCTGGCCGCCGGCCAGCCTGCGTCGCGACGACGAACTGAAGTCGGCGTGACCTGACGAGTCCAGGAAAGAAGCAACATGCGTCACCAACTCTCCGGCCGCCAGCTGTCGCGCAACGCGTCCCACCGCAAGGCGCTGATGCGCAACATGGCCACCGCCCTGCTGCGTCACGAGACGATCCGCACGACCCTGCCGAAAGCCAAGGAGCTGCGCCGGGTCGTCGAGCCGCTGATCACCCTGGGCAAGAACGACAGCCTCGCCGGCCGCCGCCGCGCGTTCTCGCAGCTGCGCGACGACGAGGTCGTGCGCAAGCTGTTCGAGGACATCGGGCCGCGCTTCAGGGCCCGTGCCGGTGGCTACACCCGCATACTCAAGATGGAGTCCCGCCCGGGCGACGCGGCGCCGATGGCGCTCATGCAGCTCGTGGACAAGGCGCCCGCCGCGCAGGCGCCTGCCGAGGGGGCGGGGAAGCCCGCCGCCAGGGTGCGCAGCAGGAAGGCTGCGTCACCGCCGTCGGCCGCGGACGAAGCCAAGCCACGCCGCAGGAAGGCCGCGGCGGCCTGACCGATTTCCACTCCTTGCAGGCTGCGACCGCAGCCTTCTTGGTCGCCAGTGGAGAAGCCGGGGTTCGCCCCGGCTTTCTTTTGTGCGCGCCCACCCCGCCCGGCGTCGTCGCGGAGGGGTTCCGCCGGCTGCGCCCATGGATTATGTTGGCCGGGCCCCGTCTGCGGGAAAGTCACAATTGGGGGGATGCACAGATGAGCCTTGCTTCCGAGTTCAGGGAATTTGCCATGCGCGGCAACGTCATCGACCTCGCGGTCGGTGTCGTGATCGGCGGCGCGTTCGGCAAGATCGTCTCGTCGCTGGTGGACGCGATCGTCATGCCGATAGTCGGCGCGGCCACGAGCGGCGTGGACCTGTCCGAGCTGGCCGCGAACATCGGCACCGAGGAGATGCCGGTGCTGATCAAGTACGGCGCGTTCATCCAGTCCGCCATCGACTTCATCATCATCGCCTTCGTGATCTTCATGGCGCTCAAGGGCATCAACAGGCTCAAGCGCCCGCCGGAGCCCGCCGTGCCCGCGGCCCCGCCGCCGCCGCCGCGCGAGCAGCAGCTGCTCGAGGAAATCCGGGACTTGCTGAAGAAGTAACTCTGCTCCGGGTTCCCGGGCCTGGGGCGGCCCCGGGGACCGGCGGATCCCGGATCAGGCCGCAGCGAACGCCTCCCGGGTGAGGTTGCGCGCGCCGCCAGGACCGGCCAGGACATCGTCCTCGATCCGCACGCCGCCCCAGGGGCGCAGCGCCTCGACGGCCGCCCAGTCGATCAGCCCGCGGCGCCGGTCGGCCCGCGCTTCCCCGAGCAGGAGGTCGATGAAGTAGATGCCGGGTTCGATCGTGACCACGAAGCCGGGTTCGAGGTCGCGCGTCAGGCGCAGGAAGGGGTGACCGTCCGGCCTTGGCCGCGTGGCGCCCGAAGCGTCGGCCATGAGGCCCCCGACGTCGTGGACCTGCAGGCCGAGCAGGTGCCCGATGCCGTGGGGGAAGAAGACCCGGGTCACGCCCGCCTCCAGCGCGTCCGCGCCGCGCAGGCGGATCAGGCCGGCGTCGGCCAGCACGTCGCCCAGCAGGCGGTGGGCCTCGAGGTGGATCTCACGGAAGTCACGGCCGGGCGTCACCTGCGCCGCGAGGGTCTTCTGGACCGAGTCGACGGCGAGCACCAGGTCGGCGAAAGGCCCGGGCGCGGCGGCGTAGGTGCGCGTGATGTCGCTCGCGTAGCCGGCAAACGGCGCGCCGGCGTCGATGAGGAACGAGCGCCTGGCCGCATGGCGGCGGTCGAGGCGCTGGTAGTGCAGCACCGCCGCGTGTTCGTTGCAGGCGATGATGTTGTTGTAGGGGAGTTCTTCCTCACGCGCCCCGGCCGCGCGGCAATAGTCGAGGTGGATCTCGAACTCGCTCGCCCCATCGCGCCAGGCGTCCGCAGCGGCGCGATGGGCCCGTGCCGCCAGCCGGTTGGCACGGTACAGACACGCGACCTCATAGGCCGTCTTGGTGGCTCTGTGGAAGTCCAGCCAGGTCACCAGGACGGCGGGATTCGGCTCGCCAGGGCCTTGCCAGGCGGCACGATCACCGAGGAACGCCCAGCGCCTGCCCGCGGGAAGGGCGGCCTCCGACTCGGCCGTGCTCCTGATGATCCGCAGGTCGAAGGATTCCGTCCAGGCACCCACCGGAGGCGCGGGGGGCTGGTGCCAGTAGTCGGACTGCTGCCGGAAGAGCAGCAGCGGCCGGTGGCCCGGCTCGAAGACGAGCAGGCAGCCCGGGGTGGCCTCGGGAACCCAGAGCCTGTACGCCGGGTGGGGCTTGAAGGGGTAGGGCTGGTCGTCGGCGAACTGGAGCGGTGGCTCGCCGGAGGCAATGGCGACGCCGTCGTAGCCGCCGGCCGACAGCGCCTCGGCCGTACGGGTTGCGACGACTGACAGATGGTCGGCGAAGAGGGGCTCGAGTTCGGCGTCCAAGGTGCCTCCTGCAGGCCGTGCAGCGCCGGCGGCGACCTGCGCCGCCGTGATCAAGCGTTGAAAAATACCCAAAAACCTCTAGAATTGCGCGACCCGGCGAGCGAAGCGCTGCGTTTGCACCGTTGCGCGAGCCGCGGAGTTGATCTTCTCACTCTCACCGTTACGTAACCCTGGGGTATTGACAATGAACGCGAAGATTCTGGGTGCCGTCGCTCTGGCCCTCGTGCTGGGCGCCTGCGGCAAGAAGGAAGAGGCCGCGCCGGCTCCTGAGGCCGCTGCTCCGGCTGCAGAGGCTCCTGCTGCAGAGGCTCCTGCTGCCGAGGCCGCCCCTGCCGAGGCCGCGCCGGCTCCTGAGGCCGCCCCTGCCGAGGCCGCGCCGGCTCCCGCCGAGGCTCCGAAGCAGTAATCGCGTCAGCTCTTTCGGCTGACACAGCCGGGCGGATGGCGCGGGACGAATACCGCGACACCGCCCGGTTTTCTTTTCAGGGTGTGACATGGCGGTCAGCATCCGCGATGCACGGCGATCGAGCGAGGACCGCAAGTGGATCGAGCGGGTCTATCGCGAGTATCTCGACGACCTCGGCGCCGGCGGGACCGGTGCATTTCCCACGCTGACCCTGACGGGCCAGGCGTCGCACGACCTGCTCGGTGGGTGGTTCCGCGACGAGAGGCTCATTCCGTTCGTGATCCTGCACGGCAAGGAACCCGCCGGATTCGCGCTGGTGCAGCGCACCTCGCCGGTCCGCAGCGGGCCGCAGGCAGCCTTCCGGCTGGCAGAGTTCTTCGTGCGGCGGCCGGTCCGCCGGCTAGGTCTCGGGCGGGAGGCGGCCCGGTTGCTGTTCGACCGCTTCGAGGGGCAGTGGCTCGTCAGCGAGTCGAACGGCCATCGCGAGGCCGTCGCGTTCTGGCGCAAGGTGATCGGTAGCTATACGCGCGGACGATTCCGCGAGCAACTCGCAGGCGGCGAGCTGCAGCACACGTTCAGTAGCGCGGGTCGCGCCGCCGGCCATGCCTGAGTCGCCGGGCCGCCGCATCGGCGAGCCGTTCACGACGCGTTCCGAGGTCTTCGCCCCGCGCGCGATGGCCGCGACGAGCCAGCCGCTCGCGACGCAGGCAGCCCTCGAGGTCATGCGCAAGGGCGGGTCGGCGGTGGACGGCGCCATCGCCGCGAACGCAGTACTCGGCCTCACCGAGCCGACCGGCTCGGGCATCGGCGGCGACCTGTTCGCCATCGTCTGGGACCCGAAGGAACGCAGGCTGTACGGCCTGAACGCGAGCGGGCGTTCGCCGCGCGCGCTGACGCCCGGGTACTTCACCTCGCGGGGGATCACTCACATCCCGCCGCTGGGTCCCCTGCCGGTGACGGTGCCCGGCGCGGTGGACGGCTGGTTCGAACTCCACGGCCGCTTCGGCCGGCTGTCGATGGCGGAAGTGCTCGCGCCCGCCATCGGCTACGCCCGGTACGGATTCCCGGTGACCGAGGTGATCGCGGACGCCTGGCAGCGCAACGCGGGGGCCCTCGAGCAGTTCCCCGGCTTCCGCGAGACCTTCATGCCGTCGGGCCGGGCCCCGGCCAAGGGGGAGACGTTCGCCAATCCGCGGCTGGCGCGCACCTACGAAACGATCGCGAGGGAGGGTCGCGACGCGTTCTACCGGGGCGACATCGCGCGGGCGATCGGCGCCTACATGAAGGCCAACGGCGGTTTCCTCTCCTGCGAGGACCTGGCCGCTCACCGCTCCGAGTGGGTCGAGCCCGTCTCGGTGAACTACCGCGGCTGCGACGTCTGGGAGTTGCCGCCGAACGGGCAGGGCATCGCCGCGCTGCAGATGCTCAACATCCTCGAGGGCTACGACATCAAGGCAATGGGCTTCGGCAGCGCCGACCACCTGCATGTACTCGCCGAGGCGAAGAAGCTGGTGTTCGAGGATCGCGCCCGCTACTACGCGGACCCCGAATTCGCCGCCATCCCGCTCGAGCGGCTGTTGTCCAGGTCCTACGCGGCGGAGCGCCGCGCCCTGATCGACCTGTCGCGCGCCGCGACGACGTACCCGCCCGGGGAGATGCCCGGTGCCCGGTCCGACACCGTCTACCTGACGGTCGCGGATGCGGACGGCATGATGGTCTCGATGATCCAGAGCAACTATCGCGGCATGGGGTCAGGGATGACGCCGGGCGACCTGGGCTTCGTGCTGCACGACCGCGGCGAACTGTTCTCCCTGACGCCGGGCCACCCCAACGTGCTTGCTCCCGGCAAGCGCCCCTTCCACACCATCATCCCGGCCTTCGTCACGCGTGACGGCCAGCCGCGGGTCAGCTTCGGCGTCATGGGCGGCGACATGCAGCCGCAGGGTCACGTGCAGGTGCTGGTCAACATCCTCGACTTCGGCATGAACCTGCAGGAGGCGGGCGACGCGCCGCGCCTGCGGCACGACGGCTCGAGCCAGCCGACCGGCGAGATCATGCGCGATGGCGGCGAGCTGGCGCTGGAACCCGGCTTCGATCCGGCCGTGGTCGCCGAGCTCGGGCGCCGCGGCCACCGCATCAAGGCCGTCCGGGGTGATTTCGGCGGCTACCAGGCAATCCGCCGCGATCCCACGACCGGCGCCTATGCCGGGGCGTCGGAGTCCCGCAAGGACGGGCACGCGGCGGGGTACTGAAGCGGGGGCGGTGAAGCGGAGAGCTGTCCCCCTGTAGCCGGCATTCCTCGTCAGTGGTGGTCGTGGCCGGCCTGCGGGCCGGTCGCGCCGCCTGCGAGCACCCCGGCCTCGACCCGGATCTCGCCGGCCAGCTCGAAGCGCAACACGACCGGCACACGCTCGCCCTGCACGAGCGGGGTCCCGAGCCCGAGCAGCATGACGTGCGTCCCGCCCGGCGCCAGCACGGCACGCTCGCCGGCCGCGACATGCAGCGGCTCGACCTTGCGCATCCTCACGAGTTCCCCGTCGCGGACCGTCGCGTGCACCTCGGCACTGCGTGCCCGCGGCGAGGCGACCGACAGCAGCCGGTCCGGCTGGCCGGCGGAATTGTCGAGCGTCAGGTAGACGGCGGCGACCGTCGAGCCCGGCGGCGTCGCGCGCGCCCAGGCGTTCGTGACCGTGAGCCGGTCGGCAGCTCCTGCCAGCGGCGCCACGAGCATCAGCAGCATTACGGCAAGCGGCTTCATCGCATTTCTCCAGCCGGCGGGGGAACCGCGCATCAGGCCCGGCGCCGGGACCGGGTGGCGGCGCGTGACAGCACGGGCGCCAGGTAGCGACCCGTGTAGCTTTGCTTCGATTGCGCAACCTGCTCCGGGGTTCCCTCGGCGATCACGCGGCCACCGCCGTCGCCGCCTTCGGGCCCGAGGTCGATGATCCAGTCGGCAGTCTTGATCACGTCGAGGTTGTGCTCGATGACCACCACCGTATTGCCCTCGTCCCGCAGGCGATGCAGCACGCCGAGCAGCTGCTCGACGTCGTGGAAGTGCAGGCCGGTGGTCGGCTCGTCGAGGATGTAGAGGGTGCGGCCGGTCGAGCGCTTGGAGAGCTCCTTCGCGAGCTTCACGCGCTGTGCCTCGCCGCCGGAAAGCGTCGTGGCGTTCTGGCCGAGCCGGACGTAGGACAGGCCGACGTCCATCAGCGTCTGCAGCTTGCCGGCGACGGTCGGCACCGCGCGGAAGAAGGGGAGCGCGTCCTCGACCGTCATGTCGAGCACCTCGTGGATGCTGCGGCCCTTGTAGTGCACCTCGAGCGTCTCGCGGTTGTAGCGCTTGCCCTTGCAGACGTCACAGGGCACATAGACGTCGGGCAGGAAGTGCATCTCGACCTTGATCACGCCGTCGCCCTGGCAGGCCTCGCAGCGACCGCCCTTGACGTTGAAGCTGAAGCGGCCGGGCTGGTAACCGCGCGAGCGCGCCTCCGGCGTCGCGGCGAACAACTCGCGGATCGGCGTGAACAGCCCCGTGTAGGTGGCAGGGTTGGAGCGCGGCGTCCGGCCGATCGGGCTCTGGTCGATGTCGATGACCCGGTCCACCTGGTCGAGGCCCTCGACGCCATCACAGGGCGCCGCGTCGTAGGCGGCGTCGTTGAGCCGCTCGGCCACGTGACGATAGAGCGTGTCGTTGACCAGCGTGGACTTGCCCGATCCCGACACCCCGGTCACGCAGGTCATCAGGCCGATCGGGAAGTCCACGGTGACGCGCTGCAGGTTGTTGCCGCTGGCGCCGACGACGCGCAGGAAGCGCTTGCGGTCGCGGGGCGTGCGGTGCGGCGGCACCGGAATGCCGCGGCGACCGGAGAGGTACTGGCCCGTCACCGAGTCTGCCGCTGCCGACACCTCCGCGGGCGTGCCCTGCGCCACGACGCGGCCGCCGTGCACGCCCGCGCCCGGGCCGAGGTCGACCACGTGGTCGGCCTGCCGGATCGCGTCCTCGTCGTGCTCCACGACGATGACCGTGTTGCCGAGGTCGCGCAGCCGGTGCAGCGTGTCCAGCAGGCGCTGGTTGTCGCGCTGGTGCAGGCCGATGGAGGGCTCGTCGAGGATGTACATCACGCCCACGAGGCCGGAGCCGATCTGGCTGGCGAGGCGGATCCGCTGCGCCTCGCCGCCGGAGAGTGTCTCCGCGCTGCGGTCGAGCGTGAGGTAGTCGAGGCCGACGTCCACCAGGAACCCGAGCCGGTCGCCGATTTCCTTGACGATCTTCGCGGCAATCTCCCCGCGCCAGCCGTCGAGCCGCAGGTCCCGGAAGAACGCCTGCGCGCGGCCGACGGACAGCGCCGAGATCTCGGGGAGGCTGCGCCGGTCGACGTACACGTGACGGGCGGAGCGGGTCAGCCGCGCGCCCCCGCAGTCGGGACAGACGCGCGTGCCGAGGTAGCGCGCGAGTTCCTCGCGCACCGACAGTGACTCCGTCTCGCGATAGCGGCGCTCGAGGTTGTTGATCACGCCCTCGAAGCGGTGCCGGCGCTTGAGCGTGCGCCCGCGCGAGTCGAAGTAGCGGAACTCGATCTCGTCGGCGCCGCTGCCGTACATCAGCACCTCGCGCGACTTGTCCGGGAGCGCCTCCCAGGGCGCCTCCGGATCGAAGCCGTAGTGCTGTGCCAGCGCCAGGATCATCTGGTAGTAGTAGGCGTTGCGGCGGTCCCAGCCGCGGATCGCGCCGCCGGCGAGCGACAGACCGGGCTGCGACACCACCCGGGCCGGGTCGAAGAACTGCTTCACGCCGAGGCCGTCGCAGGCCGGGCAGGCGCCGGCCGGGTTGTTGAATGAGAACAGCCGCGGCTCGAGCTCAGAGAGCGAGTAGCCGCAGCTCGTGCAGGCGAACTTGTCCGAGAAGACGAGCTCCTCGCGGTCCGGTTCCTCGAGGAAGGCGACTCGAACCACGCCCTCGCCGAGCCGGAGCGCGGTCTCGAAGGACTCGGCGAGCCGCTGCGACAGGTCGGACCGGACCTTGAAGCGATCGACGACCGCCTCGATGGTGTGCTTGCGCCGGAGGTCGAGCTTCGGCGGCGCGTCGAGTTCAGCAAGCTTGCCGTCGACCCGCGCACGGATGAAGCCGCGGCCGCGCAGTTCCTCGAACACCTGCAGGTGCTCGCCCTTGCGCTCCGTGATCACGGGTGCAAGCAGCACGAGCGGGGTACCCTCGGGCAGCCGCAGCACGTGGTCGACCATCTGGCTGACGGTCTGCGCGGCGAGGTCCATGCCGTGGTCCGGGCAGCGGGGTATCCCCGCGCGCGCGTACAGCAGGCGCAGGTAATCGTGGATCTCGGTGACTGTCCCGACGGTCGAGCGTGGGTTGTGCGAGGTCGACTTCTGTTCGATCGAGATGGCCGGCGACAGGCCATCGATGGCGTCGACGTCCGGCTTTTCCATCATCGACAGGAACTGCCGTGCGTAGGCGGAGAGCGACTCGACGTAGCGGCGCTGGCCCTCGGCGTAGATCGTGTCGAAGGCGAGCGACGACTTGCCGGAGCCCGACAGGCCGGTGAAGACGATCAGGCGGTCGCGCGGCAGGTCGAGGTCGATACCCTGCAGGTTGTGCGTGCGCGCGCCGCGGATTCGGATGGTATGGGTCGTCATGTCGAGCCGGGAGCAGCCCCGGAATGCCGTGGCGAGCCGCATAGGATACGCGCCGGAGGACCACCACGACAAAGCCCTTTCACACCCGCGACTTGCGCGGTCCCGGGAAGCCGCCGGACCGGAATCCAGGCGGCGCGGGGCGCTGTAACTGCGCGCTTGCGGCGCTTATGCCGGGTGTCGCCGGCCGGGCCCGGGGACTAGAATACGTGCACCACGGCACCCTCCGGCCCGCTCCCCGGGCCGGCCACCGACGACATCGAGATCGAGGTTCATCCCATGGCACGAGGCGTCAACAAGGTCATCCTGGTCGGCAACCTGGGGCAGGATCCCCAGACTCGTGCCATGCCAAGCGGCAAGACGGTGGTCAACCTGCGCATCGCCACCAGCGACCAGTGGCGGGACAAGCAGACGGGCGAGGCCAAGGAGAGCACCGAGTGGCACACGGTCGTCATGTTCGACCGCCTGGCCGAGATCGCCGCGGAGTACCTGCGCAAGGGCTCGCAGGTCTACATCGAGGGCAAGCTGCGTACCCGCAAGTGGCAGGACAAGGAAGGCCAGGACCGCTATTCGACGGAAATCGTCGCCAACGAGATGCAGATGCTCGGCGGGCGCGGCGGTGGTGCGGGTGGCGCGGGCGGCGGCGGCGGTGGCTTCGAGCGCGAGGCCGCGCCTCGCCAGGCCGAGCGCCCGGCCGCGCCCGCTGGCGGCGGCGGCAGCCGCGACGAGTTCGACGACGACATCCCCTTCTAGCCGGCCATCCGCCCCGGCACGGGGATGTTCCTGGGCGGGGCGGGCTGCCAAGGGCGCCGCGGACGGCCATTTCGTGACCGCTTCCGCATTCTGGTAAACGCGCTGCTGCGCGGCTCTCTCGGGGCCGCTAACTTTCCGGTAACCAAGGATTTTCGGCGCCGCCGCGGGGCGCGCCGGGTGTCGAGGCGCCGGACGTGGCTACAGCACCGGAGACAATGAGTGGTATCGGCGGGGCGCAGGTCTCGCAGTGGACCCGCGATCACGGCGGCTGGATCGCCATCGTCGGCCTGGCCTATGCGGCCGGCATGACACTGCTCACGACGTTGCCGGTCTCGACAGTCGTTGCGCAGGACGCCTGGGCGCTGCCCTCCGTGGCCGCGGCGGCCTACCTCGCCCGACGGGCCTCACGGCAGTTCGACCTGCCGCGTGCCCGGCAGCTCGCCTGGCGCCTCGCCGCGACCGCGATGCTCGTCGCGGCGGTGGCCCTGGCGCTGGTCACGCCATTGCGTTCGGCCGGATTCACGGCCGCGGCCGATGCCGTCGCCGGCTTCCGTCTGGCCTTCTACCCGCTGCTTGCCGCCACGGCCGTGCTGTTGATCCGCTCGAACGGACCTCATGCCCGCTGGGGCCGGATGTGGATCGACGGCGTCGTCGTCGTACTCTCCTTCGGCACGCTGCTGTGGTTCCTCGTGCTTCGCCCGATTGCAGCCGGCCTGCTCGACGGCTCGCTGCCGCGCAGTCCGGCCACCTACTACCCGCTGCTCGACGCGGGGCTGTTCCTGCTGCTGGCATTCACGCTCACGGGGCGCCAACCCCGTTTCCTGGCGCCGGCCTGCGGCTGGCTGGCTGGCGCGGTCGCGTTGCTGCTGGCAGCCGACGTGGTGCAGACAGGCACCTCTGGCGCGCCCGCCATGCCGGCAGTCCTGCTGCAAGTCGCCGCCTTCGCGCTGATCGCGACGGCGGCACACTCCGACCACATCGCCGCGACGCTGCTCGACCCCGAGGATGAGGAGCCGGGGCTGGCCGCCGACGTCGGCCTGCTGCCATTCGCGGGCCTGTTCATGGCGATGGCCGTGCTCGTCTACCACCAGGCTGGAGAATGGAGCCAGCCCCGGGGCGCGCTGGGCCTCGTGGTCTGCGTCGCCGGCATCCTCGTGCTGGTCCGCCAGCGGCTCGCGACGCGCGACGTGGCGGGCCGGGAGGCGCACCTTGCGCGGCGCGCCGCAGAGGAGCGGTTCACCTCGCTCGTGCGCAATTCCTCCGACGTCATCGCCATCGCTGACGAGGGCGGGCGCCTGTTCTACGCCACCCCCTCGGCCGAGCGCGTGTTCGGCCTGCGCGCCGAGGATCTGGCCGGGAGGCTGTTCGCGGATCTCTTTGCTGTCGAGGACCAGGGGCGCGTGAGGGAGTTCTTCGCGACGTCGATCGGGCCGCGCGGCGCATCGGCGATGCTCGAGCTGCGCGTGCCGCGTGGCGGCGACAAGTTCCGCACCGTGGAGATCGTCGGAACGAACCTCGCGGCCGAGCCCACGGTCGCGGGGCACGTGCTCAACATCCGCGACGTGACGGACCGCAAGGGCCTCGAGGACATGCTGAAGCGCCTCGCATTCCACGATCCGCTGACGCTGCTGGCGAACCGCGCCTTGTTCCGCGACCGGGTCGACCATGCGATCGCAGGTTCGCGGCGCCGCGGCAACCGCGTCGCGGCGATCTTCGTTGACCTCGACAACTTCAAGAAGATCAACGACAGCCTCGGCCACGGCGAGGGCGACCGGGTGCTGCGCGCCACGGCCCAGCGCCTGTCGAAATGCACCCGGGCTGCCGACACGGTCGCGCGCCTGGGCGGGGACGAATTCGCGGTGCTCGTCGAGGACGCCGCCGACGAAGAGTCGGTGATCGGCACCGCGGCCCGGATCGTCGAGGCGCTGAAGGAGCCATTCGCCTTCGGCACGTCCAGCCTGCGCGTAGCGGCCAGTGTCGGCGTGGCCTTCGCGGGCGAAGGCGACGGCGTCGAGGAACTGCTGCGCAACGCCGACGTCGCCATGTACCACGCCAAGGCGCAGGGCAAGAGCCGCTATGCCGTCTTCCAGCCGAAGATGCAGGAGGCGGTGCGCGACAGGCTGCGGATCGAGGCGGACCTGGCGCGCGCGATCGGCAGGAACGAGCTGCGGCTGCTGTTCCAGCCGATCGTGGACCTCGAGTCCGGCTACCTGCTCGGTGTGGAGGCGCTGGTGCGCTGGCAGCACCCCGAGCGCGGGTTGATCCCCCCTTCGGAATTCATCACCGTGGCCGAGGAGTCCGGCCAGGTCGTCGGCCTCGGCCGCTGGGTGCTGTACGAGGCCTGCACGCAGGTGCGCAGCTGGCAGGACCGGATGCCCCGGGGGCGGCAGCTGCGGGTCGCCGTCAACGTGTCGGGGCAGCAGCTGCAGGGCGATGACCTCGTGGCCGAAGTCACCGGCGTCCTGGCGCACAGCGGTCTCGACCCCGGTTGCCTGGTCATCGAGATGACGGAGAGCGTCGTGATGAACGACACGGAGGCGACCTTTGCCAAGCTGAAGGCACTGAAGCACCTCGGCGTGCGCATCGCCATCGACGACTTCGGAACGGGCTACTCGTCGCTTTCGTACCTGCACCGCTTCCCGATCGACATCCTGAAGATCGACCGGTCGTTCGTGGAGCGGCTCGGGGCCGAGAAGGACGGCGCAGAACTCGCCCGGGCCATCATCACCCTCGGCGAGACGCTCGGCCTCGAGGTCGTCGCCGAGGGCATCGAGTACGAGCATCAGGTCCGGCAGCTGATGGACCTCGGCTGCGTCGCGGGGCAGGGCTACTACTACTCCAAGCCGGCGCTGCTCAAGGAGATCGAGTACTCCCACCAGGCGAAGCTGCGCAAGGACGTGGTCCGCGACCTGCCGCTGGAGGCGGGCGTCAGCGCTACCGGGCGGTTCCAGCGGCCAGTGTTCGACGACATCGCACTCGACTTCGAGGCCACCGGCAGCCTCGGCCGGTCGGCCTGAAACCCCAGTTTAATCATGGCCTTGTGCCGCTTCCGGTGGGTGGCACCGGGAGCGACCACCCTTCATTCGGGGGCCTAAAACGGCTACCCTAGCTGCCCTTTCCGTTCGATCGGGCCACGCATGCCTGGCCGGCTCTACATCACCACCTTCGGCTGCCAGATGAACGAGTACGACTCCGCCAGGATGGTGGACGTGCTGCGCGAGTCCCAGGGGCTGGAGCTGACGGACGATCCGGCGCTGGCCGACGTGGTGCTGCTGAATACCTGCTCGGTCCGTGAGAAGGCCCAGGAGAAGGTCTTTTCGCACCTCGGCCAGTGGCGGCTGCTCAAGGAGCGCAGGCCGGGCCTCGTGATAGGGGTCGGTGGCTGCGTCGCGAGCCAGGAGGGCGAGGGCCTGCTCGAGAGGGCGCCGTTCGTGGACCTGGTGTTCGGTCCGCAGACGATCCACCGGCTGCCGGAGATGATCGCGGGCCTGCGCGCGAGCGGGCGGCCCCAGGTCGACGTGTCCTTTCCGGAGATCGAGAAGTTCGACCGGCTGCCGGAGCCGCGTGCCGGGGGAGCCACCGCCTTCGTCTCGATCATGGAGGGCTGCAGCAAGTACTGCAGCTTCTGCGTGGTGCCGTACACGCGCGGCGAGGAGGTGAGCCGGCCCTTCGCCCAGGTCATGGCCGAGGTCGAGGCGCTTGCTGCGCAGGGCGTACGCGAGGTTACGCTGCTCGGCCAGAACGTCAACGCCTACCTCGGGCGGATGGGCGGCGGCACCGAGTGCGACCTCGCGACGCTGATCCGCTTCGTCGCGCGCGTCGACGGCATCGAGCGCATCCGCTTCACGACCTCGCATCCCCTGGAGTTCACCGACGCGCTGATCGAGGCCTACGCAGAGGTGCCCAAGCTCGCGGATTACCTGCACCTGCCGGTGCAGAGCGGTTCGGATCGCATCCTGTCCCTGATGAAGCGCGGCTACACCGCGCTCGAATACAAGCAGAAGATCCGCCGGCTCCGCGCCGCGCGGCCGGGCATCAGCATTTCCTCGGACTTCATCGTCGGCTTCCCCGGCGAGACCGATCGCGACTTCGGCCAGACGATGAGCCTGATCGCCGAGGTCGGCTTCGACCAGTCCTTCAGCTTCATCTACAGCCGCCGCCCGGGTACACCGGCCGCCGCGCTGCCAGACGAGGTGCCGCGCGAGGTCAAGCAGCAGCGGCTCGCGATCCTGCAGTGCCGCGTGGACCAGCAGGCGCTCGGCATCAGCACGAAAATGGTGGGCGGCGTCGAGCGCGTGCTCGTCGAGAAGCCCTCGAAGAAGGACCCGACGCGCCTCGCTGGCCGCACGGAAAACATGCGCTGGGTCAACTTCGACGGTCCGCCGGCGCTCATCGGCCAGTTCGCCGACGTGCTGGTCACCGAGGCCCTGCCCAACTCGCTGCGCGGACGGCTGGTCCCGGCGGCCGGCCTCGCTGCCGCGAGGACCGCTTGAGCCCGGTCCCCGAACGCGACGTGACCTTCGAGGGTGCCGCAAACGAGCGGCTCGCGGCGCTGTGCGGCCCGCTGGACGAGCACCTGCGCCAGCTCGAGGAGCGCATGGGCGTCGAGGTCCGGCGGCGGGGTGCGCGCTTTTCCGTCAGCGGGGAGCGCGCCGAGTCGGGCGTCGCCGTGCTGAACGCGCTCTACGCACGGGCTGGCGAGGGGCCGGTGACCCCCGAGGACGTGCACCTCGCGATCCAGGAGGCGGGGATGGAACCAGCAGGGGCCGAGGGCGTCCTGTCGGTGCACACCCATCGCGGCCTGATCCGCGGGCGCGGGCCGAACCAGGTGCAGTACCTTTGCAACATCCGCGAGCATGACCTCACCTTCGGCATCGGTCCGGCTGGCACCGGCAAGACCTACCTGGCGGTGGCCTGCGCGGTGGAGGCGCTGCAGCGCGACGCCGTGAGGCGCATCGTGCTCGTCAGGCCTGCGGTCGAGGCGGGCGAGCGGCTCGGGTTCCTGCCGGGCGACATGGCGCAGAAGGTGGACCCCTATCTGCGGCCGATGTACGACGCCCTCTACGAGATGATCGGCTTCGAGCGCGTGGCACGGCTGATCGAGCGCAACGTCATCGAGGTCGCGCCGCTCGCGTTCATGCGCGGCCGGACCCTCAACGAGTCGTTCATCATCCTCGACGAGGCCCAGAACACGACGGTCGAGCAGATGAAGATGTTCCTGACGCGCATCGGCTTCGGCTCGCGCGCCGTCGTCACGGGTGACGTGACGCAGACCGACCTTCCCGCGAACCGGCAGTCCGGCCTGCGCCATGCCATGGACGTGCTCGTCGGCGTGCCCGGCATCGCC
>Ga0316622_100000300_pt1 | contig 27230 bp, 18 predicted proteins | sample OWC_Aug_OW2_C1_D_FD_207646 | JGI IMG/M metagenome (GOLD analysis project Ga0316622, IMG submission 207646) | Wetland soil microbial communities from Old Woman Creek delta, Ohio, United States - OWC_Aug_OW2_C1_D5_C | ecosystem: Environmental > Terrestrial > Soil > Wetlands | place: USA: Ohio... | reverse complement strand
CATCCTGAGCCAGCGCCGAACTGAGGATCTCGCTCCACGCCCGGGTAATGTCGTAGCCGCCCGGCCAGCCTGATTCGTCCTCGAACTTCGCGACCATGATCGTGTAGCGCAGCCCGCCTTGGGCCTCTTGGGCATCAACCTCCGCCTCCTCGATTCGAGCGCCGCGTCTGGGCCTCTCCGCATTCACGGACGGCACCGCGAGCAACGCGGCCAGCGTACATACTCCAAGCACGGCCTTCGTCACTCTCGTCTTCATGACTCTCCTCCTTCGCTTTTTGAGATCCGAATCGACGGGAACAGATCTGGCTGTCATCGCTGCTTGACCGACTCCTTCGACCGTGAGCCTCGTTGTCCCCTGGAGCCATCTATCCGGGTAACGACAAAGAGCGGGGTGGCGAACAGGGAAAGCGTCGGACAAGGCAATCGATTCAGGATGAGGGTCCGAACGTCTGGGTTGCGGGCCAGCCGCGGTGAATGCGCAAGGGGCAACTGGGCGTGAGAGCCAGGAAGCGGGGGGGATCTCCCCCACTGCGGCGCCATAAAGTGCGAGGCCTCCCCCGGACTCCCGGGGAGAGGCCTCGCCCACAGTCACGATCCCTAGCTCAGCGCCGTCGTGACGGTGATTCGGAAGGCGTTCACGCGCGCCCGCGAAATGCCCACCGGATCGTTGTTCCCGAAGCGCCGGGCCCCCACCAAGAGATTGCAGACATCGGCCGCCGTCCAGTTGGATCGCAGGCCGGTGATGTTCCACCCGTACCCGCTCATCCGCCACCGGAAGGCGTCGTCCGATGAGGACTGCGACCAGGTCGCGGTGTCCCGAGTGATCTCGACGTACTGGCCGGCATCGTTCTGATAGTTCACCAACAGCCGGATGATGTTTCTCGAGGTGCCTGCGTCATACCGCGCGTTGACGTTGACGTAGACGCCCGTGATCCGCTCGCCCCCCTGGAGGATCAGCCGATCAAACGTCAGTGCCCAGAAAGATTGCCGCGAGCCCATGATGTCGTTGTAGGCGAAGGCGTTGGCATCTTGATTGTCATTGGGACCCGGCGCGCCCACTGCGCCGTTCGCGTTGCGCCAGTCGGTAGACCCCAAGAGCGTGCAGTATGATGCGAACAAGTGAACGACACGACCCGTGGTCATGGTCTGTGGCGGTGCGGGGGTCGAGTCGCCGGCTTCCGCGGTCGGCTCGCTGTCGCCGTCGATCGGGATCCGCTCGCCGGACACCGTCCCTTCGTCGGAGTCCTGCGACCCGACGACCTCCGCGTCGCCGGTAAACGGAAGAGTCGGCGACTCGTCCGAACATCCCGCAAGAAACACGATGCCGAAGCCGATTAGAAAGGCGGCGATCCCCCAGAACTGCATCCCGAAGAGCGCCTTCGGTCTCCGGATTCCGCTCATCGACATGGCTCCCTCCCTTGTATCATTACCCTTTGTCAGCCGCCGGTCCCCTCGGCGCCCTGCCGAATCCGGCCTCGCCTACTCGTGCAACGAGAGAGGGGACGCGAGCGAACAGCTTTTTTCGGCCCAGGAGCAGTCAGTGGGTCGAACGTCGCGGCAAGACGGGAAGAAGCGGGGTCGGTCCAGGGGGTGTGCTGCGCCCCTGACGCCCAATCGCCGGGAGGCTGGGCGCGAGGTTGCCGCGCAGCGGTGGGTTGCCAGAAGTAGAACGACCGGGGAGGTGGCGTATGCGAGATGGCGGTACGCGGTACGATCCTGCCTGGGTGGCCTCGTACTACGATACCTATGGGGAGCACGAGTAGACGCGCCTCGCGCAAGGAGCGGCCGAGCGGGCCAACTTCCACGTCCACGCTTTTCACCTGCGAGAGTTCATTCCGCCCGGATCGTTCGTGCTCGAGATCGGCGCCGGGCCGGGGCGTTTCACCCAGGTCCTGGCCGAGATCGGCTGCCGCGTGCTGGCATCCGATATCTCAGAGGGCCAGCTCGAACTCCACCGCAAATACGCCAAGGAACTCGGGTTCGATGGTTCCGTCGAAACTCGGATGCGTCTGGACGTTTGCGACCTGTCCTCTCTGGACTCCGAGTCTTTCGATGCGGTGGTCTGCTACGGTGGCCCTTTGAGCTACGTGTTCGAACGCGCCGGAGAAGCGCTGGGGGAGTGCGTCCGCGTCTGCCGCCGGGGCGGACATGTGCTGGCCAGCGTCATGTCCATGTGGGGCGGCTGCCACCGCCACCTGGCGGGCGTCCTGGAAATCCCGACTCGCGCGAATCGGAGGATCATCGAAACAGGCGATCTCCTCCCTGAGAACTGGGAGAGTGTCGAGCACCGCTGCCACATGTTCCGTTCCGGAGAGTTCAGAAGTCTGGCGGCGGAGGCAGGTCTGCGCGTGGTTGCCATGTCGGCGTCGAACTTCTTGTCCATCCACGCGGACGACTGTCTCTCCAGCATGGCGGAGAACTCGGACGAGTATCGAGAGTTCCTCCGGATGGAGACGGAGGCTTGCAGGCAGCCGGGCTGCCTGGATGCAGGCACGCACATCATCTTGGTTGGCAAGAGGAGTGGGGGGCAGGCCGACCGGGCATCCTGAGCAGGAAGGGGGCTCCCTGGCCGGGGGGAGGCGATCGCGAAAGAGCCCGCGCGTCCTGACAGAGCGAGCCCGTGATCATGGGCCGCGCGTGTCCAAGAAACCGGGACCGGTACGCTTGAACCCAATGCGGCTACCGCCACTCCCCTGCGGCGACGAACCCAGCCCAGTAGAACGGATGTGTGCTCTGGCACCGCTCCCGCCGCAGAGCAAGAACCCGCCGGCCCGCTTGACGCATTGCAGCAGCAGTGCTGCACCCTTCTGCCAGCCGCGCCTCGTATAGCTGCTCCATCCATTCCCGGGTTGCTTCGTCCTCCACCGGCCAGAGGCTCGTGATTACCGCTTGCGCGCCTGCTACCTGAAAGGCCCGGCGCAGGCCCAACATGCCTTCGCCTGCCTGAATCGTCCCCACACCGGTATCGCATGCGGAGAGGACCGCCCACTCAGTGCCGCGCAGATCCAGCACTCCTATCTCTGCGGCGGTGAGGATCCCATCCTCTTCAGCAGGACCTGCCTGATCCCGGTTGTTCGCCGCGGCTACTGCCAAGCCGGAGAGGATCAGAGGGCTCTCCTGCTCGGGTGGTCGCCCATTGCGTTCTTGCGGGAGCTTGACGTTCTCGATGGTTTCTCCGGGCGCAGCAGTATTGCCGAACTCGACCAAACCTCCGATCCCGCGGCTGACCGGCACATCCTGCGGACAACTCCCTTCAAGGAAGAAGCCGTGTGTGGCCAGGTGCAGGACGCGCTTGCCTGAGAGTGCGATCTTCACCTGCCCTTCGGTTGCCTGAGCACCGCAAACGATCATCGACGGCTCCCCGCTCCGATAGAGGCGCCAAAGCTGCTCGATTCTCTCAGCCTCTTGCCTGGTTGCGGCCAGGGCGTGGAAACGGATGGCGCGGAAGTCAGCGCTGCCAGAACGAGTACGACGGAACACGCCTGCGAGCACCGCCGAGGTTCGTGATGACGAGAGGCTCGGACACGCCGGATCGAGCGGACAGTCGTAATCGGGATCGCATACCGACAAGTACCCGCACCCCAAAGCAGGCTTCGGCGGTCTCGCGAGATCGCGCTCCGCCGATAGGTAATGGAACAGCGGACTGTCCTCGACGAGATACCGCGCCTCCTCCAATGGAAGTGCAGCGTAGTTAACGAGGTGAAGCATGCCATCGGGCACGACGAAGACCAGCGGGACATCGCCCAGGTGCAGAGCGATCGGATCCCAGATGTTCCGGCGCAGCACCTCACCCACTTGACGGCACTGCTCCTCGACCAGGACCCGGTCGCCGGTCGTCTCGCTTGCCTCGGTCAAGATGTGAGCTCGCCAGGTCATGACCAGACTGTCGATCGCCGCGGCAGGACCGAGGGGAACGAGCACCACCGGAGACCGCCGATCCCGGAGCACGAACGCGGAGTAACTCGCACGCGCGCGGGCGGTCCCGACCGTCCCCATTTCTGCGCTGGAATGTCCCCCCCGCCTTCCGGCGCTCTCCTTGGGCCGGGCGTCTCCGCGTACCATGCAGACCAGTGCCGCTTCCGTGGGCAGGTTTTCCCGGACTTCTGCGAGTCCGATTGCGGCAGGCACCGCGGTTCCACCGCGCCGGCTCGCCGCAGCAAGTTCTCGCTCAGCTCTCTCCTTGCGCGCTCTGCTCGCCTGCAATTGCTCGCGATACTCCTCTACCTCGTTCCCGACGGGACCGTGGATGATCAGGTTGGCGAGATGTCGGTTCGCGCTCTCCACGGCCACGCCAAGATCCGCGGCGCGCGGATCGATCTCCTCGTGCACCACACGCTGCCGCCGGATCATCTCGTCAAGCACCAACGCTCGCGATCGCACGACCTCATCCAGGATCCTTTCCGCATCCTCGGCGCGTCTGCCTTCGATTTCGGCGGCCTCGATGGCAAGGGCCAGGGCCGGACTTTGGCTGTCGCGGTACAGCAAGGCTTCGCGCTCCGCGAGAACCGTCACGGTCTTCAGGAAGCGTTCCCGGCTCAAGTGAGCACACTCCAGGGCCGCTTCGAGCCCAGCGGCGCCGTTTCCCTCCATCAAGGCCAGCGTGGCTCTCAGTTGCAGGTTACGCATCATCTCGCGGCTTTCCCCGCAACCGGCTCTTACGAGGATCCGCGTAGCCTGCTCGAGAAGCGGATGCGCCCGTTGAGTTTCGCCACGCATCATCTCCGCTTCCGCAAGAGCGTGCAGCAGGCTGCTCAGGTGCGGATGATCCATTCCAAACGCCGTCTCGGCAATGCGGTGGGCCCGGGAGAGCGACGCCAGAGCCAACTCGGCATCACCCTTCTTCAGCGCCAGCGCGCCAAGCCCTTCGTGGATCACCCCCGCGATCTCGCCAGTCGAATCCGGTGTCGCATCGATCAGTTGCAGCGCTCGGTCGTAAGTTGCATGCGCTCGATCAAGCTGCCCGATCGCTCCATCCACTTCGGCCAGATTGAAGAGTGCCTCGGCGAGTTCTCTGCCCGGCGCCTTGCGGGCCACATGGATGTCAAGGGACTCCTCGAAGCAGGCCCGTGCGTCGGCGAGATTCCCCAGATTCGCATGCATCTCGCCCAGGTTGGTCAGGCCCTGGGCGAGTCGGTAATCCGGCAGAACGCCAGCGGGCGGACGGAAGATGGCAACTGCACGTTCCAGGTACGGCCGCGCCTCTTCTAGCCGCCCGAGTCGCGTCAACAGGCCGCCGAAATTCGCCATCAAGGCGGCGACATCCACATGCTTGGGCCCTTGAATGCGTTCCTCGATTTCGAGACCCGTGCGATAGAAATCGACGGCCTGTTCCCATTCCCCCGCACGGACGGCTTCCCTGCCGAGCCAGTTCATGCCCTCCGCCACCCGATAGCTATCGGATTGCGATCCCGCCTTCCAGCAGGCGACGGCCGCATCTCCGAAGATCCGAGCACTATCCGCCAGGCCGGTCTCTTGGTGGAAGAAGCACAAGTCCATGAGGCTCTCGGCGACGAAGCGCGCAGGCGTGCCTGTCGCCTCCCGGCGCAGGGCCAGAATCTGCTGGAACATCCGGCGCGCCTCAGATAGCTCTCCGTGGTCCTGCAATGCCAGAGCCAGATACCGCAGCGTATAGGTTACGCTCCAGTGTCCCGTTCCGAGATGGCGCCGGTAGATTCCTGCGGCGCGCTCGAGCAGCGAGACCGCTTCGCCATGCTCACGGCCCAATGCCTTGAGCGCCAGCGCGAGAACTTGGGACGCGTCCGCCACCACGACCGAGTCGGCCGCGGGATCCCCCGAATAGCGAGCCAGCAGGGCGCGCATGGCGGACTCCGCCTCCGCGAATCTTCCCTGGTTAAAGAGCTGCATCCCCGAGAGGTTGGTGGGCTCGATCCCCGAAGGACAGACAACGGGAGGATCCCCGGACGATGACCCTCCCGGTCCCGTTGACACTTGGAGGAGAGCAGGCGCGCTCACCGCGCCGAGCAAGGCCACCAAGATCAAGCCGAGGATTGGGGCGTTTCCCCAGCGCAACGAGGAAGAATCGGCGGGATGGCCGTATTGCAGTCGTGGCGTCGAGCCGCGACGATCCCCTTCACTCTCCTCGGACGAGCAAGAACAACGGCGTAACATGATACCTTGAACCAGTTGGATCCCATGCCGCAGAGTTTACCTGAGCAAGCATACTGGCCGGGAACAGCGAGTGCCATCGCCCTGTTCTTGAGGCCCCAGCCCGCCCATCCGATCTGCCTACTTTGCAGGGCCAGCAAGCGGTCGCGGGGGGACGATATGACGGGACGAGTCTCATGACTGGCGGGGATGGCGTATCTGCAGCGAGGACTCCAGCCACCTCGTCATCACGAAAGTCACCCATGAAACTGCCCCATCACCTGCTGCTCGAGAGCCAGGCCAGCGCAATCCGTCGCTGGCCCACCGCGCTCGGCCACATGATGATCGGCAACGTTGCCTGCGTCCTTCTCTTCCTGGAACTGTGCCTCCTTGGCCTCCGCTGGCCCCCCCCCCCGATCCAGAACGAATCGGCATTGCATCTGTTCTTGAGCTTGGTCGTGATTACGCTGGGGCTGGAGGCTCTCCTCCTCGCCGCCAGCCTGGTCTTCCCGGCGTTCCTGCTAGTCGGATCCCTCGCACCCTGCCTGGCGACCGGCGCGCTCTGGGGGGCGCTGCACGGATTCAAGGGCATCCCCGCAATCCTGACGACCGCCTGGGGATTCAGCATCATGGCGGCCAGCATGCTTCGCCACAGGCGACGGCCGCTCGTCGCCTGCGGTCTCGTGACCGCGCTCCACGCGGTCAACAACGGCGTCCCGCTCGCCGTATCCGAAGGGCGTGCCCGCCGATCCGCGCACGACCGGACAGATCATGGCCTTCCGTGTCGACCTGCCGCTCGATCCGAACGTCCCGCCGGCCATGCTCCCGGCAGACCTCCGGCCGGTGCACGGACCGATCGACCCGCTGATCCAGACCGGCGCGACGCGAGAGCTCGTGCTCTTCGAGGGCATGGACCCCTACGGCCGTCTCATGCCCATGCTCGGAACCGTTCAGGACGGCGCGCTCCTGTGGGATGACCCGATCACCGAGAATCCCATGCTCGACGATGTCGAAGTCTGGGAGGTCTACAAGGGGACGATGGATGCGCATCCGATCCATCTGCACCTCGTGTCCTTCCAGATCGTCGACCGGCAGAGATTCAAGGCCGACCAGGACATGATGATGGGATCGCTTGCGAACATCCGCCTGATCGGCCAGCCCAAGGGGCCGGCGCCCGAGGAGGCGGGCTGGAAGGACACGGCCATCATGTATCCGGGAGAGGTGACGCGCGTGATCGCTCACTTCGACCGTCCGGGTTTCTACGCGTGGCACTGCCACATCCTCTCGCATGAAGATCATGAGATGATGCGCCCGTATTTCGTCGGTCCGGTCTTGCTGGCGGGCTCGGAACCGGCGGGACCCCGGGAGGTGCGCCTGGCGACCGAACTGGACGGACCGGCCGAGCCCTATTTCCTGAAGGAACCGGCGGTCTCGATGCCGGCCGGCGTCAACTTCGCGCTCGGAGCCGTCGCGCCCAATCCGTTCGCCGGATCGACGTCGGTCGGATTCCGTCTCGCGAATGACGCGCATGTTCAGGCCAGCATCTATGACCCGGCCGGCCGCTTGGTGCGCGTCCTCACCGATGGTTCCTTCTCGGCCGGCGATCACGTGCTGCAATGGGATCAGCAAGATGACCGCGGGCAGCGCGTCGGCCAGGGCATGTACTTCTATCGCATGCAGACGGGCGACGCGGTCGCCGAGCGGCGGCTGGTCGTCATCGAATAGCGGGCAATCTGCTTGGGACTGGCGGACGGAGCCCCGGCGCTCCGCCCGCGATGAGCAAGGCCCTCCGCCTGGGATGAGCAACGTGCTGCGGCTGGGATGAGCTACGCGCTCTGCCAGCGACGAGCAAGCCGGGGCCGCCCTCGCGGCGGGCCCGTTTCGCAGAGGCCGGGCGCACGGGCATCCGATGGGAGCGATTGGGCGCCACCCGGCTCCGATCTGGACATCCGCGGCGCTCCGCGCCCGGTAGCTCGCCCGGCGAAAAGTTGCGGCGGGGCGGCGTCCGCTTCCCTTAGAATCATCCCATTACGAATCGACCGGTGCTCGCCCGGCCGGCGGCCGCGTGGCGGAACCGGCCAGCCGGGCGAGTTTGGGGCCCTCGGCCGGGAGTGGGGCTGCGCGTACGCGGAGCCGGCATCGGCCCTGCCGGGGCCGGGCTGCGGAACGAAGAGGGAGCGGGCGGGACCGCATGGAGAAGGGAAAGCAGCCGCCCCGGCGGCAGGGCCAGGAGCGGGGCTCAGCAGCGGCGGGCAGCCCGGCCGGGCGGGCGGGCGTCGGCGCGACCGGTAGCGTGCCGCGCGAGCGGCCCGCAGCGGGACGAGCGCCAGGCGGACCGAGCCCGCGGCGTCCTTCGCGGCCGCGCGCCGCAGGTGGTTCGGGGGCCTGGATTCACTCGACCCGCCTGCATCTGGTGCTCTACAGCTTCCTCCTCGTCATGACCCCGTTCGTCCTGTTGCAGAACTTCCTCGTCGATCTGATCAGCCACATCTCGGGATCGAGGCTTCCGATCGGAGGCCTCTCGCTTCCGATCGTCCCCCTGGTCGCTCTGCTCCTCGTCGGCATCGCCTTCGTGCGCTACCGGCGGCAGGTCACCCGCTCGATCGTCCTCTCCGTCATCATCATCGCGTTGATGGACGCCCTCGCCCAGCAGATGACCGACTACTACATGGGACACCGCTTCTTCGACCTGCAGCAGAACTGGCACTACATTGCCTACGGCCTCTTCGCCTTCATGGCCTATCGCGATTTCGTTCCGCGGGGATATTCCCTGGCGAAGATAATCTGGGTGACGTTCGTCTGCGCCCTCTGCTTCTCGGCCTTCGACGAGACGTTCCAGATGCGCATGAGCAGCCGCGTCTTCGACCTTTCCGACACCGCGAAGGACATCCTGGGCGTGACGATGGGACTCGTGCTGATCGCGGTCGGGGGGCGCCCCGGCGAGATGCGCGACGGCTGGCGCTCGGCCATGCAGATGCAGCGCGAGAAGCACGCGGCGGGAGTGGCCGGCGCCGCTCGCGCGATCTTCCGCAATCCGACGGTCAGCCTCGCGCTGATCGCCGGCATCTGCGTCATCATGCTCGCCTGCGCCTCGCTGCTGAGCGACTTCGCGTACGTCGCGCAGGCGATCGGCCTCACGGCCCTGTTCTCCGCGCTGCTCTTCGTCGCGGTCGTGCTCTTCCTCCAGCCCTGGGGCAAGTTCGTGGTACCGGGAGTTCTCGTCGTGATGGTCGGCGGGCTTGCGGTCAGTCACGCGATCCATCGCAACGATGGGATCACGCAGCATCGCTACGGCTTCACCGTGTATCGCGGCGTTCCGATCCCCTACTTCGACGCCATGATCTTCCCCGACGGCAATTTCCGCCTGGTGGACAAGAAGCACTACTTCAATCCGCGCGACCAGCAGTTCCTCTGCGACAAGGGCGCGGACATCATTCTCATCGGCACCGGGAAGCGGGACCTGGGAGGCAAGGGCTTTCCGGAAGACTCCACGGTGCAGTTCGTCTTCAACTCGGTGCTCAACCGGGCGAGCCAGGTGATCATCTTGACGAGCGCGGAGGCGTGCCGTTTGCACAGCCGCCTGCGTCAGGAGGGCAAGCGTGTCCTCTTCGTCCTCCACAATACCTGCTAGTCCGGGCGCGCCCGGAACGCACGGCCCCAAGGGATCGGCGACGCGCTCGCGGACGGCGATGACCTGGGTGCTCTTCGTCATCTGGGCGGCGTTGATCGGCTTCGCCTTCACGTCGCTGTTCAATCCCGACTGGCTGAGTGCGCTCGCCGCGGGAGGCGAGAAGAGCGAGGCTTACGCCTACAAGCACTACGGCGACACGGAGCTGCGTAACGGCAACTATGCGAAGGCCGCCTCGCAGTACGCGTACGCATTGAAGATCCTCCCCGACCGGGCCGACTTCCACGCCAACCTGGGCGTGGCCTACCTGCGCCTCGGCGAGCTGCGGGCGGCCCGCGAGGAGCTGCTGCGGGCGCGCGCATTGGAGACGACACAGGGGCTCGAGCGCTCGATCTCCTTCAACCTGGGCGAGATCGCCGAGCGCGAGAAGCAACCGGACGAGGCGATCCGGTACTACCTCGAAGCGCTCTCGAACGGCGCGCGGCCCGACGGCGTCTACAAGAAGCTGGGGACGATCTACCTCGCGCAGCAGGATTTCCCCCGCGCGCTCGAGGCCTTCCAACAGGTGCTCAGCGCCCAGACGGATCCGAACCTCCCCTACCGCGAGATGATCCGCCGCATCGACGAGGGTATCGCGGACGAGGAGACCGAGGCGCAGCGCTGGATGAAAGCCGGCGGGGCCCAGACGCTGAGCGAAGACGACTGGCGCCGCTACGATCGCGCCACGCTGGATCGCATGTACGCGGGCGACCCGGAGATCGCCAAGACCCACAACCATCTCGGCTTCATCCACTACCGGATGGGCAACACCGAGCAAGCGATCCGCCACTTCGAGACGTCGCTTCAGATCTGGCCGAACAACCAGGATGCGTCGCGCAACTTGCAGATTCTGAGGGGCCAGGGGTGAGGCGGGGACGAGTCGACACCGCAATCGCGATGATGGCATGCACCACCGTCGGGCCCGGCTCGGCTGTGGCTCGCGGGTCCACGTATCCCGACCCGGCCGGGCCAGGAACGCGCCAGGCCCCCCGCCGGTGACGGCGAGCGTTGAACAGACAAGGAGTCCCCGATGAGAGAATTGGAGAGAGCCGCCAACGACTTCCTCTCGCAACGGCGCATCGCCGTGGCCGGTGTGTCCCGCAACTCGAAGGAAACTGCCAACCTCATTTTCCGCAAGCTTCGGGATTCAGGACACGAGGTGTTCCCGATAAACCCGAAGGCCGCGGAGGTAGAAGGCGCCGCCTGCTATCCCGATCTTGCCTCCCTTCCTGTCAAGGTAGACGGACTCATGATCGTCACGCCACCCTCGGCGGCCAAGACTCTCGTTGATCAATGCGCCGCCCTCGGCATCAGTCGAGTGTGGATGCATCGGTCGTTTGGGAGCGGAAGCGTCTCGGGCGAGGCCGTGCAGGCGTGTCGCCAACACGGCATTCACGTGATTGCAGGCGCCTGTCCCTTGATGTTCTGCAAGCCGGTGGATTTCGGTCACAAGTGCATCCACTGGATCGCGCGACTGACTGGGCAGCTCCCGCAGGGTCTCTAGCCGGGTACCGTGTGAGCCTGGTCGCTTTCCAGATGCGCCTTCGCCCGCTCGATCTGCAGGAACTCCTGATACGTCGCGCATCGGGCGGCCAGCTCCTCGTGCGCCCCGTGATCCACCAGCCGCCCGCCGTCGAACACGAGGATCCGGTCCGCCTTGCGAATCGTTGCCAGCCGATGCGACACGATGAAGCACGTCCTCCCGGCGAACTGCTCATCGAGCTGCCTCCAGAACCGATCCTCGTTCTGCGCATCGAGCGCCGCGGTGCAGTCGTCGAGGAGCAGGATGCGCGGCTGTCCGGCGAGCGCGCGCGCGATTGCCACGCGCTGCTTCTGCCCGCCCGACACCAGCCCGCCCTTCTGCCCGACCATCGTCTGGATGCCCGCGGACATCTGGGCGATGTCCGGATCCATCTGCGCCACCGACAGGCAACGGCGCACCCATTCTTCATCCGAACGCGCATGCGCCGGCGCCGGGCGCCCAAAGGACACATTCTCCGCAACCGACTTCGAAAAGAGCATGCCCTCCTGCGGCACGTAGCCGATGCTTGCGCGGAAGCTCGCCTCGTCCCACTCGTGTAGCTCGCGGCCGTTCAACAGCACGCGACCACGCGTCGGCTCGAGGATGCCCGCGAGCATCTTCAGGACCGTCGACTTGCCGCTCGCCACCGGCCCGACGAGCGCGACCTTTCCGCCGGCAGGCACCCGGAAGGAGACGCCGCTCAGAATGCTCCGCCCACCGTTGTAGGCGAAGCTCACGTCGTCGAACGCGATCTCGCTCACCTCGCCCAGCACGGCGACCCCGCGCTGGCGCTCGGCCGCCGGGAAGGAGCGGATCTCCTCGATGCGGTCAATCGAAACGAAGGCCTGCTGCCCGGCCATGAAGAGGAAGGGGATGTCCATCATCGGCTGGGTGAGGATGTCGAGGTACACATAGAACGCATAGAGCGTCCCGATGGTCATCTCCCCGCGCATGACCAGGTAGCCGCCGACCGCGAGGACGAGCATCTGCCCGACGCGGCTCGCCGTCGTGTCGAGGGAGTTCACCAGTGATTGCAGGCGGATCAAGCCGAAGAAGACGCGGATGCGCTCCGCCATGATCTCCGCGAGACGCTTGCGCTGCCCCTCCTCGCCGCGAAATGCCTTCACGATGCGGATGCCTGAGAAGGCCGCCTCGAGCATGTCGTTGGTTTTCGAGATCGTCTGCTGGCTCTCGCGCATGTAGTAGCGGATGCGGTGGCGCAGGCTGTAGAAGACCCACATCATGATCGGCAGCGGGATGACCGCGATGGCCGCGAGCTTCCAATCCAGCAGCGCCATCGTCAGTAGGCAGAAGATGAGCCGCGAGCCCGATTCCACCGCGCGGAAGATCCCCGAGCAACCGAACCAGGCCACCTTCGGGAACTCCGCGACGTCGTCGGTAAGACGCGTGACGACATCCCCCGTGCGAAATCGCGTGCTGAAGCGATGATCTTTCTGCAAGAGACGCCCGAAGACGTCTTCGCGAATGCCGACCTCGAGACGCAGATTCACCATCGCGCGCACGGCCGGGTAGAAACCGGCGATGAAGCGGCCGACGAGGATCGCGGCCAGAACGAGCAGCACCTGGCCGATCTGCGCGCCGCCTCCCGCCGCGCCGAACATGCGCCCCAGCCGGTCGAGCGCCCAGCGCAAGGCGAGCGGGTAGCCGACCGCGACTCCCGTCGAGACGAGCGTCAGGAAGAACAGGAAGACGAGCACGCGCTTATGCGGCCGCCAGTAGCGCCACAGCCAGGCGATGCGACTTCCGAGCGAGACGCGCCCGGCCGGCGCTGCATGCGGTTCCGCGGAACTCGGCGCGGCGGGTGACTCCGCAGCGTCCGCGTGCGCGGAGGTGTTCCCTCGCGCCGGGGCGCCGGCCGGCCCAACGGCGGCCGCGACCGCGGAGGCGTCCGGACCCATGGAGACGCCCCCACGCGCAGGGGCATCCGTCCGCGCCGGCGCCTCCATCTCCACCGAGGGAGTCTTGCCATGCGCATCCGCGTCCATGGCGCTAGGCCTCCCTCTGGGCGGCGAATTGCAGGTCGAAGAGATCGCGGTAGATCCCGCCTCGCGCGTACAGCTCTCGGTGGCTGCCCTCCTCGACCAGGCGGCCCTGATGCATGACGAGAATGCGATCCGCGCTCGTGATCGTCGCCAGACGATGGGCGACGATGAGCGACGTGCGTCCTTGCAGCAGCGCATCCAGCGCCTGCTGCAGGCGCGATTCCGTGACCGGATCCACGGCTGAGGTGGCTTCGTCGAGGACGAGGATGTCGGGATCCTCGACCACCGCCCGCGCAAAGCAGAGGAGCTGGCGCTCGCCCATCGAAAGGTTCGCGCCGCCCTCCGCGAGCTCAGTCGCGTAGCCGTCGGGGAGGCGGCGCAACAACTCCTCCGCCTGCACGACCTTCAGCGCCCGGTCGAGCGCGGCGTCGGGGATGTGGTCGCGCAGCACTTTCAAATTCCCGCCGAGATTGCCCGGGAAGAGGTGGATGTCCTGCAACACGAGGCCGATCGTCGCCCGCCAGCTCTGCTGGCAGTACTCGCGGATGTCCACGCCATCGATCGTCACCCGGCCCTCGCTCGGCTCGTAGTAGCGCAGCAACAGATTGGTCACGGTGCTCTTGCCGCCGCCTGAGAGGCCGACGAGCGCGAGCTTCTCGCCGCGCCGGAGGCGGAAGCTCACGCCGTCCAGCGCCTTCACTCCGCCGTCGTACTGGAAGCTCACGTTCTCGAACGCGATCTCCTTCCAGCCGGCCGGCAGCTCCGCGCTCGCCCCCGGCTTGTCGGGGGTGCGTGACGGCGTGTCGAGCACTTCGAACACCCGGTCGGCCGAAGCGAAGGCGCGCTGGATGAAGTCGAGCTGCTCCGAGAACATGATCAGCGGCCAGAAGAGCCGGCGCGTGTACTCGATGAAGAGGACGAGGGTGCCCACGGTCATCGCCGCATGGAAGACCTGCCGGGCGCCGACGTAGATGATCAGCATGATCGCGGCGACTTCCACCGCTCCGAACGCCGCCCAGAAGATGTACTCGACGAAGAAGAGGCGTGACTCGCGCGCGTATTTGTCGCGATTGCGCCGCATGAGATCGAGCTTCGCCTGCTCGGTGTAGCCGAAGATCTGCAGGATCGGGATGCCCTGCACGTATTCGACCAGGAAGGCTGAGATGCGCGCGTAGAGCTTGCGCACCGTGCGTGACATGCGCCGGATGTACTTCAGGAAGAAGTAGGTCGCGAGGAGGATCGGCATGACCAGGAGCACGATCGCGAGCGTCACGCGCGCGTTCGCGATCAGCATCACCGAGAACGTGCCGAGGAAGAGGATCGCGTTGCGGACGATCGCGACCGCCACATCCGAGTAGAGCATCATCAGCCGCTCGACGTCGCTTTCCGTCCGCGCGAGGAGGCGGCCGGGCGGGTTGCGGTCGAAGTAGGCGAGCGAGAGGCTGAGGATGTGCGCGAAGACGCGCTGGCGCAGCCCGGTCACGATCTTCAGCCCCGCGCGCGCGACGAGCACGATCTGGCCGTACGCGGCGCCCATGCCGATCGCGTACACCAGCACGTAGGCGAGCGCGCGCACGAGCACGCCGCGCGCATCGCCGCCGGGAATGTCTTTGTCGAGCAGATGGCGGACGATGAGCGGGCCGCCCAGCTCGGCGGCGACGGAGATGAGCAGCAGCACGCCCGCCGCCGCGATCGCGCGGCGATGCGGGCGGAAGAGCGGCAGGACGCGTCCGAGCATCTCCTTCAGCGGGAGATGCCGCGTCTCCGGTTCATCCGCGAGCAGTTGTTCGTCCGGTTCGTACCACATGGCTCAATGGCGACTCGTTCCCACGCTGCATGTCCGGCGCGAAGGATCGCGGACACGGCGGTGCATCACCATCCGGGCGGCGTGCAGGACGCCCTCTCCCTTTGCCGCAACGCGGCCGGCGTTTTCAGGCGGAGGCGCGCTCCCGGCGCTCGCTGGTGACCTCCAGCGCGGCCGCGCGCGCCTCGGTCACCTCGCCCGTGGGGGAAAGATGGAAATCGACCCGGCCGAGGTAGATCCCGCCCCAGCCGACCTGAAAGACGAGCGTTTCGCGGCCGCCGTGCGGGAATCGTTCGGGCTCCTCCAGGAAGGTGTGGCTGTGGCCGCCGACGATGAGATCGATGCCGGCGATGCCCTGGGCGAGGTCTTGATCGCCCGGCTGTCCTGCGTAGCCTTTGTAACCGCGATGCGAGAGGCAGATGACGAGCGCGCAGCCTTCCTCGTGGCGCAGCTTGGGCACGATCGTCTCTGTAATCGGGACCGGGTCGGCGCACCCGACCCCGGGCCACAGCTTCTCGGAGACCAGGCCTTCGAGCTCGACGCCGATGCCGAAGAGACCGACGCGCGTCGTCCCGACCTGGCGCACCACATACGGCTTCACCCGCGCCCCGAGCGGCGTGCCCGAGAAATCGTAGTTCGCGCTCAGCAGGTCGAACTTCGCGAATCGCGCCGCTTGCGTGAGCCCGTCGAGGCCGCCGTCGAAGTCGTGATTGCCGATCGTCATCGCGTCGTAGCCGAGAGCCGACATCACCTTGAAATCCAACTCCCCGCGGAACAGGTTGAAGTACGGCGTGCCCTGGAAGACGTCGCCCGCATCGACGAGCAGCGTGTGCGGGTTCTCCGCCCGGATGCTCTCGATGAGCGCCGCCCGCCGCGCCGCTCCCGCCTTGCCGGCGTTGCGGCTGCCGTCCTCAGGGAACGGGTCGATGCGCGAGTGCACGTCATTCGTGTGGAGGATGGTGACGATCGAGCCGCCATCCGCCGGCCGGTTCGATCCTGGCGAGGCGGGCGCGCCCCGGGCCTCGCTCAGCCATCCCGCCAACCCTTCCCCCATACCCGCTAGCCCAAGCGATGCCAATCCGGCCCCGCCGCGGCGGAGAAAATCCCTGCGAGAGAGCATGCTCGACCTCCGGTCGTGCATTGACCTTGCAACGCCAGGCCGGGCCCGCGACCGCGGGCGGCCTGAGGGCGCGTGAGCGCCGCGGAAGCCTACGGCACTGCATGCGGCCGGTCAGCGGATCCGTCCCAGGTCCGGAACCGGCACACTGCCCAATCCCGCGGCGTCGCCGCGCGCGCCGAAGGATCGCATCGCGTCGACGAGAGCGTCGCGGATCATGACTCCGGCCGCGCGCGATTCCTGCGCTTCCCACAACGCCGGCATGCCGCCGCCGCCCCCCGCCAGGTAATCGCTCGTCGCCACCCAGTAGTCGCGCGATTCGAGCGGGGCTCCACCCACGCGCAGATCGGTCGCCCGCTTCTCGGATATGGCGAATGCGATCCCGCTCACCGGCTCCCCGGCCTGGGAGGCGATCTGATCCGCGAGGGACCGCACTTGTTCCGCGCTCAGCCGCAAGACGACGATCGCGTTGTCGAAGGGCATGACCTCGTAGATGAGCCCCAGCGTGATCGTGCCCGGAGGCAGGCTGCGCCGCAGGCCTCCGTTGTTGAGCACGCACGCATCGACCGCGAGGCCCGTCTCCTCGCGCGCACGCGCGAGGACGATGTCGGCCGCCAGAGCCCCCAGCAGCCCCTCGGGTTCATCGGTCTCCATCGGGACGGGCGAAAACGCGAGCGGCTCGCCCATCTTCGCTTCGACTTCCGCCCGGTAAGGCGCGATCAGCCCCTCGACCGCCGGATCGCCGGCGAGCCGGTCATCGACGGGCAGCCGCGTGCCGGCGCCCTGGACGTGGACGTCCGGTACCGCCTGGCGACTTGCACAACCGGGCAGCGCGAGGACGCCGAGCATTACGAGCGAGAGCGCGACGGCGAGGCGCACACGGGACGTGGAGAGGCGGAGTCTGCGAGTCATCCTTCCTCCGGGCAGATGGACCGCTGGGGCATCGAAGCCCGTTGCTTCGGGCGTTGGCCTTCGCAGCGACGAAATCCGTGTGCCCGGGGATTAGACTCCGGCGAGGGCGTCCAAGGCAAGGGTCGGCAATGAGATGTATCGGCGATGAGTTCTGCCGGCAATGAGCTGCGCCGGCAATCAGCCATGCCGGCGATGAGCTGCGCCGGCAATGAATGGACGGCCCCCGTCGCCAATCCGGCGCCGGGAAGCAGGCCGCCAAGCCGCAAGCGCCTCTTCCGAGGCCCTACTGGAACAGAGCCTTGATCTCGCCCCACCGCGTGTCTGCGGCCGGCGTCCCGCATGGGGTGATGCCCGCCATCTCCAGCAGGTAATGGCTCGCGCAGCCGACACCGGAGAAGGCAGCCGGGCCGACCCAGAGCCATGCGTGACCACCTGCCTCGACCGGACGGCTGAGGACGCCGTACTCACATGCGTTCTGCATTACCAGGTCGTACTGCGGATAGGCGCAGTCTGTGCCATAGATGAAGATGAGCTGGCTGCGGAACTCGGCGAAGAGGCTCGCCGTCAGGAGTCCGCCCGTACCCTGGACTTCGAACCAGTCGGTATCACGATAGGACCATCCCTGGAAAAGGTACGTCCCGCTCTTCCCGCAGATGATCAACGTGCCGTCTGCATTGCCGCAAACCGCCTGGAAGACGTACGGATCGCTGTTGCAGCCTCCATTGTAGGCATCCACGTAGTCATCGTGACACTCCGGCTCGCCCTCCTCCACCGTGCCCGCCGGGCACGGAAAGCCGCCACATCAGGGTATGGAGCCCGAGATGTTCAGCGTGAACGTCCCGCAACTGGAGCCGTAGCCGTCCACGATGATGTAGTAGGTGTGGCCGGCCAGCAGGTCGAGACCCTGGATGCCCGACTGAAGATCGCAGTAGTCGTCGTTGCAGGCATAGGGCACGCCGATCCCATCCTGGATCTCCAAGACGGTGTCGAACTCCGAGCCGCAGAGGTCGATCGTGACATCGACGTTCGCGGCGGGAGTCACGACGTAGACGACGTCCGGTGCTAAGCTATACGCGCACGACGGGATCACATCGTCCTGATTGTCACAGGTCGCCCCGCTGTCCGACCACGAATCGCCCGGCGAGAGGGGAGGGATCACGTAGGCGTCGTCATAGGATTCCCCACCCTCCCGCGTGTCGGACATGCCGTCACCGGTGCTTTCCTTCGCAGGAGGAATGAGGCGATTGCCTGTGTCGACGGCGGAGGCGGACGAGACGAGACCAAGAAACAACGCGGAGAACAGTAGCGAGCGCATCGCAGCACCTCCCGAGTCCGATCGCCGAAACGCTGCGTGAACGCCCTATCTGGATTGGTGGGCCGTGCGGATATGCTACTCCCTTTCTCCGGAGCAAGGCAAGAAGGTACACGTATCGCCTCCCGTCGCTGAGGGGTCGCGCGCCAAAGGGTGGATGGCCGTGGTGCCCAGGTGAACAAGCAGGGGCCGAGGGTTTGCGGCGGAGCACGGGTTTACAGCCCATCCCGCGTGCGTTAGCATCCTCCTCTCCACTCCCAGGAGAAACGAACAGCAGGGCGGCCGATCGTCGCCCGGGAATCGATATCGCGACATGCTATCCTTCCGCAGTCTGAGAAGCGGCAGCAGCGGGAACCTGCTCCTGCTGGAGAGCCGGACGCCTCGCACGCGGACGCGCGTGCTGATCGACTGCGGGCTGCGCTCGCAACGCGAGTGCTGCCGCATCCTCGAAGCAGAGGTCGGCCTCGACGATCCGCTCGACGGAATCGTCATCTCGCACGCGCACGGGGACCACATCAACTATGCGGCCCTGCGCGTGCTCTCGCGCCTGCGCGTTCCGATCCACGCCCACCGGCACACGGCCCGCCAGATCTCGGCCCGCGCGCTCAATCCTTACCGACTCCCGGCGAGCGTCGATCCGCGCGAGATCCGCTTCCAGCGCTTTGACGACGAACCCTTCGCGATCGGCTCCTTCACCTTCGAGCCGCTTCCGGTGCCGCATGCCCCGGGCGTGACGACGCATGCGTTCCTGATCCGCGAAGGTGGGCACAAGCTCCTCGTCGCGAGCGATTTCAACGACCCGGAAGCGGTCGTGCCGCACGCATACGACTGCGACTTCATCTACGTGGAGTCGAATCACGATCTCGAACTTCTGCGCCGCCACTTCAATCCCGCCTCGCTCTTCCACCTCTCGAATCCGGCCGCGGGGCTGCTCCTCCAGCATGCGCTCGAGCGCAGCCGCCGGCCGCCGCGCGCGGTGATGCTTGCCCACCTGAGCGAAGACCGGAACCACCCCGAGATCGCGCTCGCCACGGTGCGCGAAGCGCTGGGCCGCTACGGTGCCCGCTTGCCGCTCTTGACCGCGCCGCGCTATGCGGCTTCCCGGCCGGTGGTTGTCGCGGAGTAGAGACGTGCCCGTTCCGCATGCGGTATACTGGTGAAGAGGATCCCCGTCGATCGTGGAGGACGATTGCCCCGACCACGAAGAGACTGCGAACGCTCCGTCGCGCGGCGGCATGCGCCGCGCGCGGCCGGCCGACCCGGGCGCGCGCGAGTGGCGGCCGCCTTGGGCGGCCCTTTCGCGCCGGTCCCCGCCTTCATCGCCCCGCCCCTCCGCTTCCTCGCCCTGACGGCTGGCCTCCTCGCGCTTACCCCTCTCGGCTGCCTGCTTCCTGCGGCCGCATGGGCCACGGCTCCCACCTACGGCTACGAGTTCGTCGCGTCATACCCGCACGACAGCGTCGCTTTCACCCAGGGGCTCATCGTCAAGGACGGCTTCTTCTACGAAGGCACCGGGCTCTATGGCTTCTCGTCGTTGCGGAAGGTCGTGATCGAGACGGGAGACGTCATCAAGCAGCTCGACCTCGACGCGGACTACTTCGGCGAAGGCATCACCGCGCTGCGCGACACCTTGTATCAGCTCACCTGGACCAATCACGTGGCCTTCGCTTACACCGAAGAGGATTCCTTCGAGCGGATCGCGAGCTTCGTCTATCCCTGGCAGGGCTGGGGCCTGACGCATGACGGGACGCATCTGCTCGCGAGCGACGGCTCACCCACGGTCCGCTTCCTCGACCCGCGCACGCTCGTTTCGGTCGCGAGCATCACCGTCCACGACGGGGCCGATGTCGTCGCCGACTTGAACGAACTCGAGTACATCGAGGGGCGCCTGTTCGCGAACATCTGGTATGCGGACAATGTCGCGGTCATCGATCCCGGCACGGGGCTCGTCGAGGCCTGGCTCGATCTGGGAGGGCTGCGCGATTCCGTGGCCTACGACCCGAATGCCGACGTGCTGAACGGGATCGCCTTCGACGCCGCCACCCGGCGCTTCTTCGTCACGGGCAAGCGCTGGCCCGAGGTCTTCGAGATCCTCGTGCCGATGCTGCAGGGGAGCGTGGACGACTCGACCGCCAGCGCGCCGGCGAGCGGGCTGCACCTGATCTGTTCGCCGCATCCGTTCGGGGGCCGTGGAATCCTCACGTTCGACGTGCCCGTGACGGGACCCGTGTCCCTGTCGCTCTTCGACGCCGCCGGAAGGCTGGTACGCCTGCTGCTCGAAGATACGCGTCCGGCGGGAACGCATTCCCTGACTCTCGAGTCCGGCGGACTTGCCGCCGGCATCTACTTCGTGCGTCTCTCGTCAGCGGGAGAGACGCGCACGCGAGCGTTGCGCATCATCGAGTAACACTTCCGTCCACGGAAGGAAGGAGAAAGCATGGAAGCGAAGGATATCGCGCTCGAAACGTTGCGAGACACGCCGCCGTGGGAGTGGCCGGAGCGAGCGAGCGAGAGGCTCCTCGCCGTCCTGCGCGATCCCGTCGCCACCGAGACGGATCGCCTGCTGGCCGCCGAGCTGGCCGGCGACTTCACCGTCGTCAACGATGACATCGTTGCGACGCTCCTCTCGATCCTGGTGGATTCCGGCGAAAGCGATGCGCTGCGCGCGACCGCCGCGATTTCTCTCGGACCCGTTCTCGAGTACGCGGACGAGGAAGGCTTCGAGGAGTCCGAGACGGCCGTCAGCGAGGTGCCGATCGCGCAGGAGACCTTCGCCCGAGTACAGAAAGTGCTGCGCGAGCTCTATCGCGACCCGGCCACACCCGACGAGCTGCGCCGCCGTGTGCTCGAAGCCTCCGTGCGCGCCGAGCAGGACTGGCACGCCGAAGCCATCCGCACGGCTGCCCGCCAATCGTCCGAGCCGTGGCTGCTCACCGCCGTCTTTTGCATGCGCTTCGTTCCCGGCTTCGAGAAGGAGATTCTCACCGCCCTCGAGGATCCGAACGCCGACATCCGCCAGGAGGCGGTCTCCGCCGCCGGCAACTGGCAGGTGGAAGGCGCCTGGCCGCACATCCTCTCCCTGATTCGCTCGCCGCGGACGGAGAAGTCGATGCTGCTCGCCGCCATCGAGGCGGCCGCGAGCATCCGCCCGGACGAAGCGCTGGATGTCCTGGGCGGCCTGCTCGAATCCAAGGACGAGGAGATCGCCGAAGCGACCCAGGAAGCGCTGACGATGGCGGAGGCGTTCAGGGAGGAAGCAGAGGAGGAGTTCTGAGGCGGGGAGGTCCGCGGCGCAGGAACGCGATCAATCGACCCCGGCCAGATGCCGGTAGTTCTCCAACGGCGTCTTCGAGTAGGAAGCGACCATGACCGCGACGAACTGCGGCCCCGCTTCCTCGAACCAGCGCGGGACTTCCTCGGCCGCGAGCGGGCGCCATTCCCACCAACCGAAGCAGTTGGGCGTCGGGTCGAAGTAGTGACCCGATCGGTCCTCACCCAGAACGTGATCGATGAAGGTCCCATACAGCAGGTACTCGGCCATCTGCCATTGCGTGCAGGCGGCGGCAAGCCAGTCGCGGCCCGTCACGCGCTCGATGTGCTCGTGCAGCTTGACCACGTTGGGAGCAAGCCACGAGATGAGGTCCCCCACGTAGGAGGCGCCGTAGTAGTCGCTCGGCGGCAAACCCAATAAGCGCCCGGCCGTGCGATGCCACGAGGTCTGCGGCTCCCCGCGATGCGCCCCGGGAATCCGGAACAAGCGCACTCTGCCGTCTCGCACATAGCTGCACGGGTCGAACGGGCGGATGAAGGCAACGTCCGTATCGACGTAGATGAGCACGTCCTGTGAGAGCTTCGTCGGAATGGCGAGCTTGACCAGCTGCTGGAGGATCCAGTTGCGGAATGGCCGCGTCTTCAGGCTGAACCACAGCGCGGGGACGAGAGGCAGGCGGAACACCGACCAGGGGAGGATATCCTCCACGCAGAGCACAGTTCGGCCGGCGCTGTTGAAGCGCGCGAACATCCTCCGATCCCGTCGGTCGACGACCAAGTAGTGAGGCGTCCCCGGCGGGACGTGCCGGTCCATGCTCCGGACCAGCAATTCGCAGCGCTCCAGGTCGGAGCGATGCGAGAGCGTCACGAAGCAGAAATCGTGACGCCCGGAATTCCCCTCCCGCTCGGCGGGATGCCAAGACTCCACCCCGGCTCCTTCCTGCCTGCCGGCTGCCGCACGCCACGGCGGAGACTTGCTTGTCGACGGAAGGCCACCTGCCTGGCGACGGCGCGCCGGGCTCGGGCAGCAGCGCTTCTCCGATGAGGAGTCTACCACGCCCCCGCGGCCGGGCTGAAGGGGCGGCCCGGGCCAGGGCTTTCTTCCCGCGGCCGCGGATCTCGGCAAAGGCAGCCCTCCAGCCGCATGGCCCTTCTCTACGCTCCGCCCGCAGAACGCGCCGTCCCCGTCACCTGCCAGGGTCCATCGACCCGGCGAGACCGCGGGCACAAGGCGCTTGAAGATCGCGGGCCGATCGGTAAGTATGACCGCTTGTTCCGCAGGATCAGCAAGCGGATTCACGGCTTACGTCGGGGTTACGCCGCGAATCCGCGTCTGCGGAACCCGGCTGCGCCGCCGGCCGCGCAGCCGTCGTTACGTGGGTCTTCCCAGGGAGGAGCACGAGAACATGAGCACTACGGGACAATTGATCCTGCTCGTCATCGCCTTCAGCGTCTTCGGCCTGCTCTTCGCCGCCTACCTCGCGCGCTGGGTGCTGCGGCATTCGACGGGCTCGAGCGCCATGCAGCGGATCTCCAATGCCATCAAGGAGGGCGCCGAGGCGTTCCTGCGCAGGCAGAACCGCACGATCCTTCTGCTCGCCATCCTCGTCGCGGTCGTGCTCTTCATCGGCTACGCGTTCGTTCGAGGCCATCGGGACTTCGACCCCGTCGGCAGCGGACTTACCCTCGCCTTCTGGATCACGCTCTCCTTCGTCTTCGGCGCCGCCTGCTCTGTCTTCGCCGGCTACGTGGGCATGTGGATCTCGATCCGCAGCAACATCCGCACGGCGACCGCGGCACTCTCGAGCCTGAACACCGCGCTCAGGATCGCGCTGCGCGGCGGCGCGGTCTCCGGGCTGCTCGTCGTCGCCACCAGCCTCCTCGGCGTGACCGGCCTCTTCGCCCTCGTCAGCGCGATCGGCGAAGTCGAGCCGACCAAGATCCCGCTCCTGATCGTCGGCTACGGGTTCGGCGCCTCGTTCGTCGCGCTCTTCGCGCAGTTGGGCGGCGGGATCTACACCAAGGCCGCGGACGTTGGCGCGGACCTCGTGGGCAAGGTCGAGGCGGGCATTCCCGAGGACGATCCGCGCAACCCGGCGGTGATCGCGGATCTCGTCGGCGACAACGTCGGCGACTGCGCGGGCCGTGGCGCCGACCTCTTCGAATCGACGGCCGCCGAGAACATCGGCGCGATGATCCTCGGGGCCTCGCTGGCGGCGGCGGCCCAGAGAGCGGGCATGGTCTTCAACGCGGGCATCATCGGCGTGATGATGTTCCCGCTCGTCGCGCGCGCCTTCGGGATCGTCGCCTCGATCATCGGGATCATGTCCGTGCGCATGGACAAGGAAGAGCGCATGGACCCGATGACCGCGCTCAACCGCGGCTATTACATCGCCGTCGTCCTGGCCATGATCGCCTTCGGGTTCGCGACGCGCTGGCTGCTGCACAGCCCCGCGGCCCCCGACGCCTGGTGGCACTTCTTCGCTTGCGGAATCCTGGGAGTCCTCACCTCGGTCGCGTTCGTCTACATCACGCAGTACTACACCGAGTACAAGTACCGCCCGGTGCAGTCGATCGCCGAAGCCTCGAAGACCGGCCCGGCGACCAACATCATCGCCGGTCTGGCCGTGGGCTACGAGTGCTGCTGGATGCCGGCCCTCGCGATGGGGGTGGCGCTGCTCGGCTCCTACTTCCTCGGCTCCTCCAGCGGCCTGCCGCACGCCGGCCTGTTCGGGACGGCGGTCGCCACGATGGGCATGCTCGCGACAGCCGCCTACATCCTCGCGATGGACACCTTCGGCCCGATCACCGACAACGCGGGCGGTATCGTCGAGATGTCGGAGCAGCCCGAGGAGATCCGCAAGAAGACCGACCGGCTGGACGCTGTCGGCAACACGACCAAGGCTCTGACGAAGGGGTACGCGATCGGCTCGGCGGGGCTCGCCGCGTTCCTGCTCTTCCAGGCGTACATGGAGGAAGTGCTCAACTACGCGGGACCCGAGATGGTGGCCCGCTTCGGCGGGATCTTCCCCGTCAATCTCGCGAAGCCGGTCGTCTTCGTGGGCGCGCTGGGCGGGGCGGTGCTCGTCTACCTCTTCTCTTCGCTCGCGATCCGCGCGGTCGGCCGGGCCGCGCAGGCGATCATCGCCGAGGTGCGCCGGCAGTACGCGTCGCTTCCGCGGCTGCACGACATCATCCAGTTCCCGCCGGACTTCCGGCCCGACTACGGCTCGTGCGTGGACATCGTCACCAAGTCCGCCCTGCGCGCGATGGTCGCGCCGGGACTGCTCGCCGTCTTGATGCCGATCGGCGTCGGACTCACCTTCCGCGTCTTCATCACGCCTGAGGACCGTCTGATCGCGGCCGAGTCCGTGGCCGCCCTCCTCATGGTGGGCACGATCTGCGGGATCATCACCGCGCTCTTCTTGAACAACGGCGGCGGCGCGTGGGACAACGCGAAGAAGTACATCGAGGCGGGCGCTCACGGCGGCAAGTACCTGACCGCGCCCGACGGCTCGAAGATGAAGAATCCGACCCATGCCGCGGCGGTGGTCGGAGACACGGTCGGCGATCCGTGCAAGGACACGGCCGGCCCGTCGCTGCACGTGCTGATCAAGCTGCTGTCGACGATCACGCTCGTGCTGGCGCCGCTGTTCTTGTAGCGGGCGCGGGATCTGCCAGAGGACGGGAGACGGCGGCGCCCCCTGGGCAGGCGGTCGCCGCCGTCCACCGTCAGCCTGGGCGACCGCGCCGTCCCCCGCGGGCGGAAGCACGCGGCTGGCCACACCCGCTCGACTCGCCCCTTGCCTTCTATCCGCTCGCGCTTTACCATCCGCGGGTGAACGTATCTCCCGGGCGGCCGGCTTTCGGCAGACCGGGGAACTCCTCCCGGCGACGGACCGTTGCACATTCCCGACCGTGATGCGCGCCGCCCGAGACTCGGCCCCACCGGCCTGTACAAACTCTCAAGGAGGTTCCGGCGATGCGATCCCCCGCGAACTCCCAGACCCTGTCCTCTCCCGCACTCGCGGTCCTCTTCTGCTTCTTCGCCGCCCTGGCGTGCTTCTCGTTTGCCTCCCCGCCTCGCGCCGGCGCGGAGTGCATCCACTACGACGACTACTTCCATGCGGTCGGCGGGTACCTGCCCGACGGCTATCTGCACACCGCCGACTTCGAGGCGCCATATCTCTACGTGGCCGAGGTTCTCCCGAACCAGATCACGCTGGTCGACGCGGCCGATCCCGCCCGCATGCGCATGGCCGGCGAAGTGGGCCTGAGCAGTTCCCCCCGGGATCTCGACGTCTCGGGCTCACTCGCCTGTGTGGTCCTCGATTCAAGCACGCTCCAGCTCGTCGACGTCTCCCAGCCGGACGCACCGGAGCTTCTCGGCTCGGCGGCGGTTCCCAGCACTCCGAATGCCGTCGCCATCTCCGGCTCTTACGCCTATGTCGCCGCCGCGGACTACGTCGGAGCGCGAGGGGTGTTCGTCTACGACATCGCGAATCCTGCCGTCCCAACGCTCCTGACGCACGTCCCGGTCGGCTCCGATCCCCAGGAACTGGGGATCGATGGCCGCTACGCATACGTCCTGGACGCGTTCGAGGTGACCGTTCTCGACCTGGTCGACCCCGCCGCTCCGGTGATCGCGGAAACGCTCTCCATTCCCGGCTATTGCCGCTTCCTCGCCTTCCGCGACGACTACCTCTACGTCATTTGCCAGTGCAACGAGAGCCTGCGCTCCTTCGGCGACGGCCTGTACATCGTCGACAAGAGCGACCCGCTTCATCTAGCCCTGGTCGGCTCCTACGCGCCCGAAGAACGCGCGCCCATGTGGGGTTTGGCCTTCTGGCGTGACTACGCGATCGTGGCCGGCGGCGATCCGGGGCTCGCCTTCCTCGACATTTCCGATCCCGCCGCTCCCCGGATGGTTGCCCGCGCGGGCATCCAGGCCTGGGCGTACTTCTTCCACGTGCAGGACGACGTCCTCTTCGCCTGTTCGGATCGCGTCGTCAGCTACGCGCTGCGCGAGCCCTTCACGCCGGATCCGGTGAGCTGGGTGCCCCACAGCCTGGCGTGCGCTTCGCTCGCCGTCCTCGGCGACCATGCCTACGCGGTTCGCGTCGACCCGAGCGAGCTGGTCGTGATCGACATGGGCGATCCCGCCGACCCGGCCGTGATCGGGCGGGAACCGCTGCCCTTCCCCAACGCCTCTGTGCTGGCGGTCGCTCCTTGCGACGACCGCATCATCGCCTATGTCGGCGGGTCGGGATATCCGGACACGACCGCGATCGTGGACGTCACGGACCCGCGCAATCCCCGGACCGCCGGCAGCCTGATCGTTCCCCATCATCCCTCGGATCTCGTGGTCCAGGGCGGCTATCTCTACGCCGTGTGCGGGGTGGCCGATGTGCGCATCTACAGCATCGCCGACCCGCTTCATCCGTTGCTCGTGAGCGTGATCGAATTCACCTACAGCGCGCAAACGGTGGATGTCTCGGGCACGCGGCTCTATGTCGGC
>Ga0316622_100000299_pt1 | contig 27252 bp, 20 predicted proteins | sample OWC_Aug_OW2_C1_D_FD_207646 | JGI IMG/M metagenome (GOLD analysis project Ga0316622, IMG submission 207646) | Wetland soil microbial communities from Old Woman Creek delta, Ohio, United States - OWC_Aug_OW2_C1_D5_C | ecosystem: Environmental > Terrestrial > Soil > Wetlands | place: USA: Ohio... | reverse complement strand
CGCGTGCGATCTCGCCGCTCGGGGCGGGTGACGAATGGCCGAATGCGCGCACGGATCGCATGGTTCGCAGGCGCGCAGGCGAAGGGCGCGCGCGGCTCGTAAACAAGCCTTGCGGCCGCGCCGATCCGGTGGGACAGACACCGGCGGGAATGACAACCGACGAGGCGCGCATGACGACGCTCAATCCTCACCCCGACATTCTCGTCGTCGAGGACGAAGTCGTGCTGAGGGCGACCCTGCAGATCGAGCTCGAGCGGGCGGGGTACCACGTGCGGACCGCCGTCGATGGCGAGGACGCCCTGCGCAAGATCTGCGAGGAGCTCCCTTCGCTGGTCCTGCTGGATGTCATCATGCCGAAGCTGGACGGCTACGAAGTCTGCCGGCGGATCAAGAACGACATCGCGACGGCGAGCCTGCCGGTCATCATGCTGACCGGGATGAGCGACCACGAGGACAAGCTGCGCGGCCTGCGCGGCGGGGCGAACGACTACATCACCAAGCCCTACGACCGGGACGAGTTGCTCGCCCGCGTGCGGAACATGCTCCAATGGAGCCTGATGCAGCGCGAGGCCAACCCGCTGACGGGGTTGCCGGGCAATACGGCGATCGACAACGAGGTGCGCCAGCGCCTCGCTTCGGGCGCCGACTTCACCTTCATGTACGTCGACATCGACAATTTCAAGGCCTTCAACGACTACTACAGCTTCCGCAAGGGCGACGAGGCGATCCGTCTCACCGCCTCGATCCTGACGACCGCGATCAGCCTGGACGGCAGCGGCCAGGACTTCGTCGGGCACGTCGGCGGCGACGACTTCGTCCTGCTGGTCGATTCGGCGCACGCCAAGGCGATCGCCGAGGGGATCGTCAAGGAGTTCGACGAGAAGATCCCCAAGCTGTACCGCGATGCCGACCGGCAGCGGGGCTATATCGAGACCGAGGACCGCGTGGGCAAGATCGCGAAGTTCCCGTTGATGACGATCACGATCGCCGCAATCTCGAACCACGACGGCCGTTTCGCCCATCTCGGCGAGCTGAGCCAGGTGGCGGCGGAGCTGAAGGCGTTCGGCAAGGCGCAAGCGCGCAGCGTCGTCGTCTGGGATCGCCGCCAAGCGGCGTGAGCGGACGGCGCGGGGAGCGGGGCACAAACCAAGCAGTTACGGGGCGTTCATCCGGGCAGGGGGCAGCGGTGAGGCGCAAGCGCATTCTGGTGGTCGACGACGAGATCTACATGCTCCACATCCTGGAGTTCAGTCTGGGCATGGAGGGCATGGAGGTGATCACGGCCTCGAGCGGCCAGGAGGCGCTCCAGCGCGTCGCCGAGGAGCGGCCGGATCTGATCGTGCTCGATGTGCTCATGCCTGAGATGGACGGCCACGAGGTGTGTCGGCAGCTGAAGGACCAGCCGCGCACGCGCTCGATCCCCATCATCTTCCTTTCCGCGCGAGACGGCCGGGCCGACCGCGAAGCCGGCCTGCGCCTGGGCGCGGAAGCCTACATCACGAAGCCCTTCAGTCCGCAGAGCCTGATCGACACGATCGGCGAGGTTCTGGAGGGCGCGCGCGACGACGGGACCGAAGTCGTCGGGATGTAACGCCAGGCGGGAAGCCGCCGCGCATTCTGGTTGCGCCCCCCATCTTCAGGCCTCGGGCACGGTTGCGGAGGAATCCGCCCGCGCGCTCGAGGGCCTGAACGAAACCGGCGGAGCATGAGAGCGCAGGGGGCGCGCCGGATCGCAGCAGACCGCAGCAGACGTTCCCGGCAGACGTGCTCTATTCCCACCTCGCCATCCATCCTATACTCCGCCCGTACGCGGAACGGTGCGCACCTCCCCTCGGGCCTTTCGGCCGGCCGGAGCGCCGGCGGAGGGAGATCCCGGTTTGTCCTCCGCCGTCACGATCGCCCAGGTGGCGTTGCCGATCGGACTCTCGCAGACGCTGCGCTATATGGTCCCCGGCGAGCTGCGCGACAGCTTGCGCCCCGGCCACCGGGTGCGCGTCCCGCTGCGCGGGCGGAAGGCGCACGGCATCGTCGTCGCGCTTTCGCGCGAGGATGAGCGGCCGGCGGGAGGGGCGACGCGGCTGCGGGAGATCCTCGCCCTCGACCCCGAGGAAGTCCTCCTGAGCAGGCCCCTGCTCGATCTCGTCCGCTGGGTCGCCGACTACTATGCGGCCCCGCTCGGCATGGCCGTGGAAGCCGCGGTGCCGCGCGCGGTCGCGCGGCCGCCGAAGCCGCGAACGCGCCGGGAAGCGGCCGGCGGCGAGGGCGAGACGACTCGCGGCGAGGGGGAAGCATCCGCTGCAGGCCCGCGCGCACGTTCCGGCGCGGGCGACATCGAGCCGGCGTCCGTGCGGACCCACCCGTTCGTCCTCAACGCGGCGCAGGCGGCCGCGGTCCAAGCGATCCACGCGGATTTGAAGGCCGCGTCGGGCCGCACCTTCCTGCTTCAGGGGGTGACGGGCAGCGGCAAGACCGAGGTCTATCTGCAGGCGATCGCGGCCGCGATCGCCGAGGGACGAAGCGCGCTCTTCCTCGTGCCCGAGATCGCCCTCGGCACGCAGATCGTCCGCTGGGTGCGCGAGCGTTTCGGCGATTTGGTGGTCGAGTACCACAGCCAGTTGACCGCGGCCGAGCGGCGGCAAGCGTGGTGGCGGGCGTATCGCGGCGAGGCGCGCATCCTGGTCGGCGCGCGCTCGGCGGTCTTCACGCCGCTCTCCCGCCTCGGGCTCGTCGTGGTCGACGAGGAACACGAGCCGTCGTACAAGCAGAGCGAGACGCCGCGCTACCACGGCCGCGACACGGCGCTCATGCGCGCCAGGCTGGAAGGCGCGGTGACCGTGCTCGGCTCGGCGACCCCGTCGCTCGAGTCGCGGCGCAACGCGGCGGAGGGGAAGTACGCGCGCCTGCACCTGCCCGAACGGATCGAAGCGCGCCCGCCCGCGCGGGTGACGTTGGTCGATCTGCGCTTGCGGCCCGTTGCCGAGCCGGCGGTTGCGCCGCTTGCGCCAGCGGCGGAGGGCGTTGCGCTGCCTGCGGAGAACGTCGTACCGCCGGCGGCGGACGTTGCGCCGCTTGGGCCGGCCGTCGCACCGCCGACGCCATCGCCGGCCGCCGATGGCGCAGGTCCGGCTCCCGGCTGCCCGGCCGTGGGCCCCTGCGTGGTGCCGGGGGCGGGCGAGGAGCGGGGCGAGCCGCTGTCGGGCTACCTGCGCGAGCGCCTGCGCACGGTTGTGACCGCGGGGGAGCAGGCGATTCTTTTCCTCAACCGGCGGGGCTACTCGACGGCCGTGCAATGTCGCGCGTGCGGACAGGTCTTCGAATGCCCTCGCTGCAGCGTCGTCCTCACGTACCATCGCACCGAAGGGCTGCTGCGCTGCCACTACTGCAATCATGAAGTGCGTGACCTCGAGCGCTGTCCGGCCTGCGGCGGGCACGATTTCGCCTACACTGGGATCGGAACGCAGAAGGTCGAAGCCGCGCTCGCCCGCCACCTGCCTCAGGCTCGCGTGCTGCGCATGGACCTCGACTCGACCCGTTCGCGCGGCTCGCTCGCCGGCATGATCCGGGCGTTCGAGCGGGGGGAGGCGGACGTGCTCCTCGGGACCCAAATGGTCGCCAAGGGATTCGATTTCCCGAACGTGACCCTGGTCGGGGTCATCCAGGCGGATCGCGAGATGGGACTCCCCGACTTCCGCTCCCAGGAGCGCGCTTTCCAACTGCTCACTCAGGTGGCGGGCCGCGCGGGACGCGGCGCCAAGCCGGGCGAAGTCGTCTTCCAGACCTATCTGCCCGACCACCACGTGATCGCGACCGCGGCCTGCCAGGACTACGAGACGTTCTACGCGGCCGAGTTGGAGGAGCGCCGGATGTTCCACTATGCGCCCTTCCGGCGCATGGCGAACTTGCTCTTCGACGCCCCCGACGAGGCGGCCGTGATCCGTGAGGCCGAGCGGATCGCCGCGCGGTTGCGCGGCCGGCCGGGCCTCGAGCTGCTAGGGCCCGCCCCGATGCCGCTCAGCCGGCTGAAGAACCAATATCGCTGGCATCTGACGCTGCTTTCGGCCCGTGCGTCCCTGTTGACCGGCGTCCTGCGGGAAGTCCTGGGCGAAGCGTGGAACGCCCGGCCGCGCGGCCGGGTGCGCATCCAGGGGGATATGGATCCGGCCAGCATGCTGTAGCCGGGTGTGCCGGGCGAAAGAGCGGAGCGGTGGCGGGCGAGAGAGCGAAGGCCGGACCGCGCGCCAGCGCGGAGGGTGTGCCGGGCGAGAGGGCAGAGGTCGCAAACGAGCAGAGGCCGCCTTGACACTCGGGGGCCGAGGAGCATAGGCTGCCATCTTCCCGTCGATCCCTGGCGATTGCATTGCGGACTTGCCGTCGGCGGGCGCGGGACGTTTTGCGGAGGAAACCAGTCATGAAGAGCCGTGCGAATCTCTGGGTCGTGGGCGGGATCTTCGCCCTTGCGCTCCTCGTCGTGGGTTGCGGCAGCCAGTGGCTGTCGGGCGGCAAGCTGCACTTCTCGCAGCAGCGCTACGATCGCGCGCTCGAGAACTTCGAGAAGGCGGTGGCGGAGCAGCCCAACAATGGAGAGGCGCATTTGTGGCTCGGGCGCACTCTCGCCGAGCTCGAGCGCGACGACGAGGCCGTCGTCGAGCTGCGCAAGGCCCTCGAGATCGACCCCCTGCAGGAGGAGATGGTCACGAACTCGTTCATCTCCTACTGGGGCAAGCGCTACAACAGCGCGCTCTCCTACGCCAAGGACGCCTCCGATCAGATGGGTGACGAGCAGGCGGCCACCCTCGAGAAGGCGCGCGAGCGCTTCGAGCGGGCGATCATCTTCGCGCCCGACAGCGTGCAGAACTACAGCAACCTGGGCAAGGTGCTCTACCAGATGGGCCGCCTGGACGAAGCGATGACGATGTTCGACAAGTCGCGCGAGATGTCCGCGGGCCGCCCGGATCTGCAGGCGTTCCTTTTCTCGCTCTACAAGTTCTTCGGCGAGCAGTCCTTGATGGACGAGACGCGCGCGGGCTACGAGCGCGCGCTCTCGCTGCTGCACAGCGCGGAGTCGATTCCCGCGGCAAGCGCCGAGGAGAAGATCGAGATCGATTTCAACATCGCCACCGCCTACTACAGCCTGAGCGACTCCCTTCCCGAGAGCGAGCGTCCGGCGGCGTGGGAGAAGGCGGCGGAGTACTACGGCAAGGTGCTCGAGCTGAATCCCGAGGACCCCGAGGCGATCACCATGCTCGCCTACGTGCTCTCGGACGAGGGCAAGCACGACGAGGCCATCCAGCGGGGCCAGCAGCGTTTCGACATGGCCCCCTGGGAGTCTGAGACGAACCTGCTCATGCACCGCCTGTACAAGGCGGCCGCCAACGACAAGATGGCCAACGGGCACATCCTCATGATGCAGATCCTGACCGATGGCGCGCGCCAGCCGGCGGGAACGGCGCGCACCGAGGCGCAGGCCTTCGGGCCGAGCTCCGACATCCTGAAGGTGCTGCGGGATCGCGGCGAGCCGCAGGAAGTGCGGGCGTTCAGCGTGGGGACGACCCCGTACTCCGCGTGGTGCTTCTGGAGCGACGGACGCGTCTACATCTTCCGCGATGGGCACGAACAGCTGCGCATCGCCTTCAAGCCTGTGACTGCGGAGCAGTTGCAGACGATCATGGGATAGGCGGGCGGCGGCCCGGGCGCGAGGGGCCGCGCGGCTCCAGATGTTTCCCGGGCGGCCGATATTCGGAGAGGTCCGCGTAAGCGGAGGGACGAGTTCCGGATCGTCACGCTTCCCGCGCGCGCATCCGCGCATCACCGGCGCCGAGAACGTGCCCGCGGGAACGATGGCCAGGTCCGGCGGTTTGGGCAGTGCGATCGGCGGCGAAGGCCGGACGGCCGCGCGGAAATGGCGGTTGACACCTCCGGAGCGACTGTCTAGCATTCGTGGTGCGGATACGGCACCCGGAAGTCAAGCCGACGACTCTCCATCGATTCCTGCCCTGTGCGCTGAATGCTGAGCGCAAGCGGAAGCGCGGCGACCTGCGCGTCCGCACGGCATCCCGCTCGATGGCCGGCAGGGTCACGGATACACCGCTTCCACCGGCGATGACTGGTGGCTCCATTCGGAACGAGATGGAGGGCGCGGCGCGGTTTCCGCGCGCCGGGACGATTGAGCCCGGACGCGCAAGACCGGCCGCCCAGCGTGCTGGAAACGCAAACCACAACTCAACGGACGGGAAAAGAGACATGACGCCCAGACAGAGCAAAGCGCCCGCGGCCGAAGAAACGCACGAGCCGATTCTCGCGGAATCGGTCGAGTCGACGAAGACGATCTCCGCCGAGGAAAAGGCGGTTACGCGCGAGGAAGGCGGCGAGGAGCCCCGGGGCAAGGGCACCGACCGCGGACTCGATCTCACCGGAATGAAGAAGAAGACGATCGCCGAGCTGGTCAAGACCGCCCAGGACATGGGCGTCCAGGGCGCGTCGGGGTTGCGCAAGCAGGAGCTGATGTTCAAGATTCTCGAGGCGCAGACCCAGCAGAGCGGCTTGATCTTCGCCGAGGGCGTGCTGGAGATCCTGCCGGAGGCGTACGGCTTCCTGCGCTCGCCCGACTACAACTACCTGCCGAGCCCCGACGACATCTACGTCTCGCCCTCGCAGATCAAGCGCTTCGACCTGCGCACCGGCGACACGATCTCCGGGCAGGTGCGCCCGCCCAAGGACGGCGAGCGCTACTTCGCGCTGTTGCGGGTCGAGGCCGTGAATTTCGAAAGCCCCGAGGTCGCCAAGCAGAAGACCCTCTTCGACAACCTGACCCCGCTCTATCCGCTGAGCAAGTTCACCCTCGAGACCAAGTCGCGCGACATGACGGCGCGCATCATGGATCTGCTCTGCCCGATCGGCAAGGGCCAGCGCGGGCTGATCGTCTCGCCGCCCAAGGCGGGCAAGACGATCATCCTGCAGAAGATCGCGAACGCGATCCTCGAGAACCACCCCGAGGTGGTTCTGATCGTGCTGCTGATCGACGAGCGGCCCGAGGAAGTCACCGACATGGAGCGCACCGTCGACGCCGAGGTCATCAGCTCGACCTTCGACGAACCGGCCGAGCGCCACGTGCAGGTCGCCGAGATGGTGATCGAGAAGGCCCGCCGCCTGGTCGAGCACAAGCACGACGTGGTCGTGCTGCTCGACTCGATCACCCGCCTCGCGCGCGCCTACAACACGGTCGTGCCGCACAGCGGCAAGATCCTCTCGGGCGGCGTCGACTCGAACGCGCTCCACCGGCCGAAGCGCTTCTTCGGCACGGCGCGCAACATCGAGGAAGGCGGCTCGCTCACGGTGTGCGCGACGGCGCTCATCGAGACGGGCAGCCGCATGGACGAGGTCATCTTCGAGGAGTTCAAGGGCACCGGGAACATGGAGCTCGTCCTCGACCGGAAGATCTCCGACAAGCGCATCTTCCCGGCCATCGATCTCAACCGCTCCGGCACCCGCCGCGAGGAGCTGCTGATCCCCGAGGGGGACCTCCGTAAGGTCTGGATTCTGAGGAAGTTCCTGAGCGAGATGAATCCGGTCGAGGCCATGGAGTTCCTGATCGACAAGATGGGCCAGACCAAGACCAATCGAAAGTTCCTGGAATCGATGAACGGTTGAGCGGTATACTCTTCGGTCGACTTTCCGACAGAACCGCGCGCGCCACCGCCCGCGCGGGAGCCCGGCAACCGGGAGACAGGGAGAATCATCCAGTCATGAAGAAGGGCATTCACCCCAAGTACGCGCGCACGAAGATCACCTGCGTGTGCGGCAACGTGATCGAGACCCGCACGACGATGGGCGGCGAGGTCAGAGTTGAGATCTGCTCGAACTGCCATCCGTTCTTCACCGGCAAGCAGAAGCTGATCGATACGGCCGGACGGGTGGAGCGCTTCCGCCGCAAGTACAAGATCGAAGCGCCCGCGGAATCGACGGCCGAGGGCGGCACTGCGCCCGAGGGCGGCAAGAGCGAGCAAGGCGAGCCGGCCGCGGAGCGATAGCGTTCACGACCTGACGACCGCCCGGTTCCTGCAGGATCCGGGCGGTTCTCTGTTTGCCCGGGGCCGCGGCGGGAGGCCGGGGCCGGCGCGCGGCGGGCGGGCGAGAGGGCCGGTGGGGCAGAGGGCGGCGCGGCAGGCGCCGGGGTCTGGCAGGCGAGAAGCCGGGTGATTGTCCGACGAGGCGGGCGCAGCGATGGGACGAGAGCTGCTGAAAAGCCACGCGCAGGTGCGGGCGCGCTGCGAGGAGCTGGCGCGCCAGATGAGCGACCCGAAAACGCTCAGCGATTCGCGGGCCATGCGGCGGATCGGCCGCGAGCACGCCCGCCTGGAGAAGCTGCTGGCGACGATGGACGCCTACGGCCGGGCGCTCGACGCGTGCGACGAGGCGCGGGACATCCTCGCGCAGTCGCACGATGCTGAGCTCTCCGCGCTCGCCAAGGCCGAGCTGCCGGCGCTCGAAGCCGCAGAGGAGCGGCACGCGGAGGAACTCAAGCTGCTCCTCGTGCCCCACGATCCGGCCGACGACCGGAGCGCGATCGTCGAGATCCGCGCCGGGACGGGCGGCGAGGAAGCGACTCTCTTCGCGGCCGACCTCTTCCGCATGTACGCCCGCTTTGCGGAGCGCACCGGACGCAAGCTCGAACTGCTCTCCTCGACGCGCACCGAGCTGGGCGGGATGCGCGAAGTCATCTTCCAGATCGAGGGGGCGGGCGCGTACGGGGCGCTGCGCTTCGAGGGCGGCGTCCATCGCGTGCAGCGCGTGCCCGATACCGAGGCCTCGGGGCGCATCCACACCTCGGCCGCGAGCGTGGCGGTCTTTCCCGAAGCCGAGGAGGTCGAGGTCGAGATCGATCCCGACGAGGTGAAGGTCGATGTCTTCCGCTCGTCGGGCCCCGGAGGGCAGAGCGTGAACACGACCGACTCGGCCGTGCGCGTCACGCATCTTCCGACGGGCATCGTCGTCCAGTGCCAGGACGAGCGCTCGCAGCTGAAGAACAAGGCGAAGGCCTTGAAGGTGCTCTACGCCAAGCTCCTCGACCTGCGCCGCCAGGAGCAGGAGAGCGAGATGAGCGAGGCGCGACGGAGCATGGTCTCGACCGGCGACCGGAGCGCGAAGATCCGCACCTACAACTTCCCGCAGAACCGCGTGACCGACCACCGCATCGGGCTGACGCTCTACAACCTGGTCGAGGTGATGGAGGGTGCGCTCGAGCCGCTGATCGAAGGGTTGAAGCTCGCCGATACGGAGCGGCGCCTGCAAGCCGAGCCGACGGAGTAGCCCGCCCGCGAGCGAACCGAATGGCCTGGCGGGCATGACCCCGGGCACGGCGAACCCAGCCCGCGCGATCCCCCCGCAGGATCCCAAACGATCCCAGCCTTGCTCCACCGGGCGCCCGACCCGTATGCTGCTCGGCGAGATGGCGAAACGACTGGCGATCCTCTGCCTGATCGACGGCGCACGCCCCGACGTACTCGCCGACCTGGTCGCAGCCGGGGAGCTGCCCAACATCGAGCGCGAGATCCTCGCCGGCGGCACGGCGCGGACGGCCGTGTCGTGCCTGCCCTCGACCACGGGTCCGGCCCACCTGCCGTTCCTCACCGGCTGCTATCCGGGCACGCTCAACATCCCGGGGATCCGCTGGCTCGACAAAGTGGTGTTCGAACGCGGCGGGATCTGGGACCGGGGCAGCTTTCGCAGCTACAACGGCATCGAAGCCTATCTCATGGACCGGGACCTGCCGCCCGAACGCCCGACGCTCTTCGAGCTGACCGAGCGGCCGTTCGCGATCAACTCGCTGATCACGCGCGGGCTTCCCCGGGGGCACAACCTGACCGCGCTCGCCCGGCCGCTGTTGTATCTCTACGCGCATCTCACCGACCGCTGGCACCCGATCGACCGGATGGCCCACCGGCGCCTGCTCGCCTGCCTCGACCGCGATCCCGACTTCGTCTTCGCCGTCTATCCGGCGGTCGACTCGTATTCGCATCTCCGCCACCCGCGCCACGCGGACACCCTCGCCGCCTATCGCGCGATCGATCGCGGGATCGGCGAGCTGGTGGCCGCGCTGAAGCGGCGCGGGCGCTGGGACGACACGCTGCTCCTCATCACCTCCGATCATGGGCTCACAGCGACGGACCGCCATCTCGATCTCGCCTGCCACTTAAACAAGCGCGGCATGCGCACCCTCTTCTATCCGCTCGTCTGGAAACGACGCCCCGAAGCGGCGGTGATGATCTCCGGCAACGCGGTCGGCAAGATCTACTTCCTGCGTGACGGCCATCCGGCGGCCGAGCCCCTGGATGTCCGCCTGCGGCTGGGAAAGGTCTGGGATGAGCTCCTCGGGCGCGAGGAGATCGACTTCCTCGCCTGGCCCGCGGCCCCGGGGCGCATCGAGATCGCCGCCGCGCGCGGGAAAGCGGCGGTCACGCGGGGCCCCGAGGGCTTTTCCTACGAGCCGCTCGAGGGGGACCCGTTCGCGTTGGGCGCGCTCGGTCCGCTCACCGGGGACGAAGCGTTGGTCGCGACGGCGGCCTCGGAGTACCCCGACGCGCTCGTTCAGCTCGACCAGTTCTTCGCCAGTCCGCGCAGCGGGGACCTGCTCGTCGTCGCGCGCAACGGCAGCGATCTGCGCCGGGCTTACGAATGGCCCGAGCATCACAGCTCGCACGGCTCGCTGCAGCGCGAGCACATGACGGTGCCCCTCCTGTACAACCAGACTGGCTGGGACCCGCGCCCCGCGCGGACGGTCGATCTCTTCAATACGGTCCTCAAGTGGCTGGGCAAGCCGGCGGTCGAGAACGTCGATGGCCAAGCCCTCTGTTGACCGTGTCCCGCCGCCCGCCCGCGCGGATACCGAGCGCGTGCGGCTGCCCTCGCGCCGCGCGCTGCTCTGGGGCATCCAGATCTTCATCCTCGTCTCGCTCGGCGGGCTCGCGCTCGGCAGCCGGCGGACCGGGCTCGATCTGCAAGTGGCCGGATCGTTCGACTGGCGCTTCGCCCTGGCGATCCCATTCCTCGTCGCGCTCGACTACCTGCTGGGCGGCTGGCGCTACCGCGTGCTCTTCAACGGGCGCGTGATGACGCACGTTTCGCTGTGGGACTGCCTGCGCTCGAACTGGGGCAACATCTTCCTCGGCGCGGCGACCCCGTTCCAGACGGGCGGCGGCCCGGCGCAGATCTACCTGCTCTGGCGGGCGGGTGCGCGGATGTCGGAGAGCCTGCTGGCCTCGCTTGTGAATTTCGCCGGCACGCTCGTCTTCTTCTGTTTCGCGAGCTGGGCGGCGCTGCTGCTCATCCCGAGCGGGCTTTTCGATGCGGCGGTCATGAACCTGATCCGCTCGGCATTCGTTGTCGTCGGCGTGATTGCGGCGCTCACCCTCGCCGTGGTGGCCTGCCCCCATGCCAGCCTCGCGGTCGTGCGCTGGGTGAACGACCGCCTGCTCGGGCGCATCCCGTGGCTGCGCGGAATGCGCGCCCGCCTGCTCGCGCGCTTCGCCGCGGGCGTCGATCGCTTCAGCGGGTCGGTCCGTCTCGTCTGGAGCCGGGGCACGCGCGAGCTGATCTGGGTCGTCCTCCTCACGCTCGTGCTCTTCTGGAACAAGTTCTCGATCGGCTACGCGGTGGTCCGCGCCCTCGGGGTATCCGCGCCCTACGGCATCTTCCTCGGCTTGAGCTCCATCCAGCTCTTCGTGATCTACTTCGCGCCCACGCCGGGCGCCTCGGGGGTGGCCGAGCTGTCTTCGGTATGGCTCATGGCGCGCATTCTTCCGAAGGAGATCTTGCTTCTCTACACGATCCTCTGGCGCTTTCTGACGACGGTGCTCGGCGCCGTGATCGGAGGGATCGTGCTGTTCCTGGAGGTGCGCCGGCAGGCGCGGGAAGAGGGGAAGCGCCCGGCGCTCGAGACAGGCATGGAATGAGCGGGGAGCAGGCGTGCGCGCCTCGCGGCAAGAACGGGTGCCGGGAGGAAATCCGGCCGGAGGCCTGGCATGAACCGACGGATCTTCATCTTTGCCCTCTTCTCGCTCTCGTCTCTGGGAAGTGCGCCGGCCGATCCCAATGACCTGACCGGGGGCGTCCTCCTCGTCCACGCCCCGCCGGATCTCAGCTACTCGCTCGGCAGCCAGCCATGCGGATGGATGGATCTGACCGCATGCGAGAACCAGGTGACCCGAGTCGACAGCGGGCGGGCAGCCGTCTGGTTCGTCCTCAGCGCCTGGACGGAAGAGAAGCTGTTCAGCGCCGTCGAGTTCGGCCTGGGCGACTACGATCCCGGCGCGTTCCGACTCGTCGCCGACGGCGTCTGCCTCGAAGGCGCCCTCGCGATCCACTCTCCGAGCGCCGAAGCCTGGCCCGGCCCGCACGCGGGCATCGCGCTGGCCTCGACGACGGGCGGCTGGACGGGCCGCATCGTGCCGATCTGCTGGTTTGCCGGGTACGCCTACGCGGGGGGGGAATCGATCCCCCTGGGTGAGAATCCGGCGACCGAGAATGCCGGCTGGTGTGACACGAAACCGATCCGCCGCGTCCACCATCCCGAATGCATGGGCGCGCTCGGCGTCGGCCGCGAGGGAATCCGCTGCTGCCCGCGTGCCGGCGACGATCCGCCGGGAGTGGGGGGCCCGCCTGCGATGGCGGGGGGCGGTTGCGCGTTTCCGGACAGCCTCCGCATCGCCGAAGGCAACGTGCTCGAGTTTCTTGCCGCGCCGGGTCCGGTTTCCTTCGGCCCCGGGGAGGTGGTCCACCTCGATTTTCGGGATGGGCGATTCCTCCTGAACGACAGTCTCGCGGTCCTTCCTCCCGAACGGCGCGAGCCGCGAATCGATCTGCGCAAGATCGAGGTCCTCCATGGGTCCATCCCTTCGGTCCAGCAGCGGGTCACGGACCGGGACGACGCGGCCGCCGAGCGGGAGCGAGTGAAGCAGACCGAGCGCCGAGCGTGCGTCATGACGAGGCGGTTGAAGAGCCTGGAGCGGCACATTTCGGGCTGGCCGCTGACCTGGACGATCGATGGCGGACGAGCGAGGGGCGAGCGCCGCCGGACCGAGCCCTGAGCCGTCCGGCATACGCGCCGCCGGCACAGGCCGCCGCCGGGCCCGGGCCGCCATCGGCCCAGGCCGGCATCGGGGCGGATCTCCGTCGGACCCGGGCCGCCATCCGACCCGGGCTGGCGCTGGCCCGTATCTTGTTTTCTGGTTTGTACTTCCAGGTCCCCATTGCCCGGGATCCTCTCTCGTGGTAGAAGCGCTGTCTCCCGGCCGGGACCGGGGGACCCGAGGAGGACATCGTGTTCGAGCGGAGGGGCCGGCGGCGCGCCTCTCGAGGCGGATGCACGACCTCGCAAGAGGCGTGGGGACTATAGCAAGGAGGTGCGCGATGAGGAGCAGGATGCTGGTGATCACTCTGCTGGCGCTCATGCTGGCAGGAACGGCGATGGCTCAGACGAAACCCATCATCTTGGGGTTCAAGGGGGGCATCGACTACGCGGATCTTGCCTACGACCCGGACGTCATCGATCCCGATCCGTCGGTCGGTCTCGCCTTCGGCGGGCTCCTCGGCTTCGTCATCTCTCCCGGAATGACCCTCGACACCGATGTGCTCTACATCCGGAAGGGCGCGAAGTGGACCGAGATGGACGCTGAGCAGAACGAGGTGGACGTCACGGCGAAGTTCTCCTACCTCGTGCTCAATCCCATGCTGCGCTTCGCGGTGCAGAACGAGGGCCTCCGGCCGTACTTCCTGGCGGGCGCCGAGATCGGGTTCCTCCTGGATGCGAAGCTCGACAGCGATGTCGCTGAGGTCGACGTCAAGGACGAGACGAAGAGCACCGACTTCGGCGTCAATTTCGGCGCCGGGCTCGAGTTCCCCTCGGGATCGAGCGCGATCTTCATCGAGGGCCGCTACGCGCTCGGGCTCACCGACATCGACGACACGGAAGGCGAAGAGGAAGACGACGGTGTCGAGGTGAAGCACCGCGGCATTTACGCCATGGCGGGGATCCGCTTCTAGCGGGCTCCCGAAGTCCGGTCCCTTGGCGCCGACTTCCGGCGCGACTCGATCGACCGGACGCCGATCGTGACGGCAAACGAAGGCCGGCTTCCAGTCGGGAGCCGGCCTTCCTGTCACCCTGGCGACCGGGCGGAACCTCGCGGCCGGGAGCAGCCGGCGCGGGTGCGCCGCGCCGGCTCGAGCCGGGCTCCCGCGCACCCGAGGGCCGTTGGATCGATCCATTTCCCTGTGCGAGAATCCCCGCGTGATCGATCGCTGGCTGGAAGACGCCGCCGATTCCCTCGCTGCCCTCGGGGCGGGGAATCCCCACTTCGAGGCCGAGTTGCTGCTTGCGCAGGCGCTCGGCCGTCCGCGCGTCTTTCTCTTCACGCATCCCGAGTACGAGCCGGACGAGAACGAACGGCGTGTGCTCGACGAGCTGCTGGGGCGACGTCTCGCGGGTGAACCCCTGCAGTACGTCCTCGGCAATGCGGTCTTCCGCCACCTCACGCTGCGGGTGGGCCCGGGAGTGCTGATCCCGCGAGCGGAGACCGAAGTGCTGGCCGGCATCGCGCTGGAGGCGCTGCGCGCGCGGAGACAGGAGGGGCCGACGGCCGGGAAGCCTTGGGTCGTCGACGTGGGCGTGGGTTCGGGGGCGATCCTGCTCGCGCTGATGAAGGAAGCGGCCGATCTGCGCTTCCATCCGCTTGGCATCGATGCCTCGCCGGCCGCGCTGGGCTGCACGCTCGAGAATGCGCAGGCCAACGGGCTGCCGCGCCCGCACCTGATCCGAGGCGACCTGCTCTCCGCGCTTTCGGCGGTCGATCCGCCGACTCCCGTGCTGGCGATCGTCAGCAATCCACCCTACGTGTCGACGGCCGAGATGCGCGCTCTGCCGCCCGAGATCCGCGAGCACGAGCCGGCGACCGCGTTGCACGGCGGAAAGGACGGTCTGGACGTGATCCGCCGGCTGCTCGACGAGTCCCTCGCTTTCGTCGGCCGGGGCGCCTTCCTCTGCTTCGAGATCGGCGCCATGCAGGAGGAGGCCGTGCGGCACGAGCTTCGCTTGCGCGGCCTCCTCGCGCGGGCATCGGTTCACCGCGACCTGGCCGGGCGCCCGCGGGTGGTCTTGGTCGAGCCCTGAGCGGGACGCGGGCCGGGCCCTTCTCCAACTTCCTCTCATGTGGTAACTTCCGCACGGATTCCTCGCGCGGCGCACAGGGAGTGGAACGATGGATGCCATCGTCATCGAAGGCGGTCGCCCGCTCAAAGGCGAGATCGAGATCGGTGGGGCGAAGAATGCCGTCCTGCCGATGATGGCCGCGAGCCTGCTCGTGCCCGGGCCGATCCGGATCCACAACGTCCCGCGGCTGCGGGATGTGACGACCTTTCTGGCCTTGCTGCACGAAATGGGCGTCGCGGGCGGCTACGAGAACCACTCGTTGGTCCTCGACGCGACCCGCGTGACCTCGCAGGAGGCCCCCTACGAGCACGTGAAGAAGATGCGCGCCTCGATCTACGTGCTCGGGCCGCTCCTCGCGCGCTTCGGGCGCGCGCGCGTGTCGCTGCCCGGCGGGTGCGCCTGGGGTCCGCGGCCGGTCAACCTGCACCTGGACGCCATGACGGCGCTCGGCAGCGAGCTCCAGCTCGACCACGGCTACATCATCGGGAAAGCCAAGAAGCTGCGCGGTGCGCGCATCAGCTTCGACGTTTCGAGCGTGGGGGCGACGGGCAACGCGATGATGGCGGCCGCTCTCGCGCAAGGGACGACGGTCCTCGAGAACGCGGCCGCCGAACCGGAGATCCACGCGCTGGGGGAGTTCCTGAACGCGCTCGGCGGGCGCGTGACGGGCGGTGGCACGAAGACGGTCACGATCGAGGGCGTCGCGACCCTGCGTCCGGGGATCGAGTTCACCAACATCCCCGATCGCATCGAGGCGGGGACGTTCCTCGCGGCGGGAGCCGTGACGGGCGGCGAGGTGACCGTGCGGGGCGTGCGGCCGGCCCATCTCACCATGGTGCTCTCGCGCTTCGAGAAGATGGGCTGCAGCCTCGACATCCGCGACGACCGCATCCGCATCCGGCCGGGAAAGTGGGTTCGGCTGCGGGCCGTCGACATCGTGACCGAGCCCTATCCCGGCTTCCCGACCGATCTCCAGGCGCAGTTCATGGCGCTCCTCTGTCTCGCGGAAGGCGCGGGCGTGATCACCGAGACAATCTATCCCGATCGCTTCACGCATGTCCCCGAATTGCGCCGCCTGGGCGCGCAGATCACGCTCTCGGGCAACGCGGCGACGATCGCGGGCGTGAAGGAGCTCCAAGGCGCGGCGGTCATGTCGACCGACATCCGCGCGAGCTCGGCCCTGATCCTGGCCGGCCTCGCCGCGCGCGGCCGCACGCACGTCTCGCGCGTTTACCACATCGATCGCGGCTACGAGCGCATCGAGGAGAAGCTGGCCCGCCTCGGGGCGCGGATCGCCCGCCTGAAGGGCGAGGCCGGGTAGGCGGGAAGGCAGAGGAGTCCGCAGGCGGATGGTACCGGCTTCCGAACATCGCCCCCTGATCGTCGGCACGGCCGGGCACATCGACCACGGCAAGACCGCGCTCATCAAGCTCCTGACGGGAGTCGACACCGACCGGCTGAAGCAGGAGAAGGAGCGCGGGATCACGATCGAGCTCGGCTTCGCCTCGCTGGAGCTCGCTTCCGGCGAGCGCCTGGGCGTCGTCGACGTTCCCGGCCACGAGCGCTTCATCCGCAACATGCTCGCCGGCGCCGGCGGGATCGATCTCATCCTCTTCGTGATTGCGGGCGATGAAGGCGTCATGCCCCAGACCCGCGAGCACATGGACATCATCTGTCTCCTCGGCGTCACCCAGGGCGTGATCGCGCTCACCAAGACCGATCTCGTCGAGCCCGACTTCCTCGAGCTCGTCGAAGAGACCGTGCGGGAGTACGTCGCCGAGACCTGCCTGAAGGGCGCGCCGATCGTGCGCGTCTCCGCGACGACCGGCGCGGGACGCGAGGCGCTGCTGCAGGCGATCGCCCGCGTGGCGGCGGAAGTGCGCCTGCGCGAGCGCGGCCATCTGCGGCGGCTGCCGATCGACCGCGTCTTCACGATGGAAGGCTTCGGCACGGTGGTCACCGGCACGCTGTGGGCGGGCAGCCTGCGCGAAGGCGAGACCGTGCGCATCGTCCCGCGCGGCATCACGACGCGCGTGAAATCGCTCGAGGTGCACAACCGCCAGGTGCCGGAAGCGCGCGCGGGGCAGCGGACCGCGGTGCTGCTGCACGCGGTCGAGAAGGCCGCCATCGAGCGCGGTGACTGGCTGGTCGCCGGCGAGGAAGGCGAGGCGACGAATCTGATCGACGCGCGCCTGCGCGTGCTGCGCACGGCGGCGAAACCGCTCGCCAACGGCCAGCGCGTGCGCTTTCACCTCGGCGCCGCGGAAGCGCTCGGGCGCGTGCTCCTCCTCGAGGAGGACGAGATCGCGCCCGGCAAGGAAGGCTGGACGCAGCTGCGGCTCGAGTCGCCCGTCCTCGCCGAACGGGGCGATCTCTTCGTCCTGCGAACCTACTCGCCGATGACCACGATCGGCGGCGGGACGGTCGTGACGGCCGGTGTGGGTCGCCGGCGCAGGCATCGCGCGGAGGACATCCAGGCGATCGCGCAGGCCGAGCAGGGGACGCCGGTCGAGCGCGTGCTCTCGGTTCTCGCGCGTCACGGCGCGCACGGCGCGGACCGGGAGACGCTCGCGCGGGAGAGCGGCTGCCCGCTGAAGGAAGTGGAGGCGGCGGTCGGGGAACTGCTCCAGGCGGGGACCGCGCGCGCGGTCAGCCGCAAGGCGATCGTCTCGCGCATCGCGCTCCAGGAGGCCGGCGCGCGCATGCGCGAGACGCTCGCGGCGTATCAGGCGAAGACGCCGCTTTCGTGGGGGCTCGCGAAGAGCGAGCTGAAGAAGCGCGTCGAGGCGAGCATCGATCCCGATGTCGTCGAGGCGTGGGTGCAGGAGGAGGCGGAGGCCGGGCGGCTTTTCGCGCGCAACGACCGCCTGCGGGCGGGCACCGACCGGCTCGACCTCAAGCCCGCCCACGAGGCGCTCCATCGCGCGATCCTGGCCGAAATCCAGGCGGCGGGTTTCGCCGGCCGGCGCCAGGTGGAGGTGACGGCGGAAGTCGGGAAGCGCATGGCCGGCGGTGCGGCGGGCGCGGGATCGCCGGCCGGCGGCCGGGGAGGCGCGTTGGACCCGCGCGCAGTGGAAGCGCTGCTGCTCCTGCTCGTCGACTCGGGGGAGATCGTGCGCATTCCGCCCGACTTCTACTTCACCCGCGAACGCATGGAGGAGCTGGCCGCCAAGGTGCGCGCCTTCTTCGCCGCTCACGCGGAGATGAACGTCGGCGATCTGAAGGACATGATCAATGTCTCGCGCAAGCAGGCGGTGCCGCTGCTCGAGTACCTGGACCAGAGCCGCTTCACCATGCGGCGCGGAGACGTGCGCCTGAAGGGGCCGAAGCTGAGCGGGTAGGCGTTTCCTTGCCGGGATGGCTCGGCGGATTCATCACTCGGCGGATTCATCCTGGCCTGGATCGGCTCGCGGCATTATGCTTCCCGTGATCCACGTATCCCGAAATGCGCGTTCCGGCGAGGAGGTTCCCATGAAGTCAGCGACTCGGCCCGGCATTGCGTTCTGCGTTCTCCTTCTCGGGCTCGCCATTCCATGTGCGCCCCTTGCCGCCCAGATCTACCTGCAGGCCGGCTTCGACGACAAGCCCCTCGACCAGCCGATCGGTACCGGCGGGCCGACCGTGGGCGAGCCGATCGGGGTGGGTACCCAGATTCTGACCGCCGTTCGTGGCGCGCCGATGCCGACTCCCTGCCTCGAAATCATCGACAACGACGACTATGCCGCGGGCTATGTGCGCTTCGAGTTTCTCGACGAGGCGGAGATCTCGGCCGGGCAGCTGGTGATCTCGGTCGATCTGTGGTTTCCGGAGATCGACAGCACGGCGAACTATTCGCTCGCCGTGCGGGAGAAGGGCTCCTCCGCGCACAGCTTCCTCAGTCTGGATTTCGCCCGGGGAATCGTCTACGCCGGCGGCGCGGGCGGCGATACCGGACCGCTGGTTTCCTTTACCGCGGGCCGGATCGTGCACGTCCTGGTCGTGTTCGACATGGACGCGGACACCTACAGCATCTGGATCGACGGTGCCCCGGCGGTCGAGGCACATCCTCACGGAGTCGTGGATATCGGCATCGGAGCCGTGCTCCTGAGTTGCATCCACGATCCCAGCGTCGGCGACAGCTTCTTCGCCGACAACCTTTACGTTGGCGACTACGTCCCGACGCCGGTCGCGGAAGAGTCGTGGGGAAGGGTGAAGTCCCGGTTTGCCGGCCATGCGGAAGAGCGTTGACGGGGGGCCTTCGATCCTGTCCGCTCTCGTGACCGGCGGTCCCGCATCTAGGGCAGTCCGGGCTCGACGACGATCACCGTCTCGCGCGTGCACAGCGCCAGTCCCGGCGCGGCCTTGCGCGGCTTGCGCACGTGGCGCTTCTCCGCGTAGACGACCGGCACCATGGCCGAAGTGCGGCCCTTGCTGAAGTACGCGGCGATCGCGGCGACGCGCCGGATGATCTCCTTCGGCGGATTGCCCGCGTGCGCCCCCCGGCGCAGCACGACGTGGCTGCCCGCGACTCCGCGCGCGTGGAACCACAAGTCCTCCGCCCGCGCGAGACGATGGGTCAGGATGTCGTTCTCGCGATTCGACCGCCCCACCAGCACGATCCATCCTCCCGGCAGCTCGAAGCGCCGCGGACGGATGGTGGCCGCGTCCGGCTCGCGCTGCCCCGCGTTTCCCTCGGCGGCCTTCTTCGCTTCGTAACCGATCGGCTCGCCGGGCGCCGCCGCTTCGCGCGCGGCCGCGCCCCATTCCTCGATCATCCTTTGCCAGCGCTGGCGCAGCCCGGGATCGAGACCGGCGAGCATCTGGCGCGCCTGCTTCAGGAGCTCGCTCGTGGCGGCGCCCGCCTCGTTCCCGTCGCGCCGGCCGCTGCGCGAGGCGAGAGAACCGGCGGCCACGCCGCGAAGCGGGTGCCAGGGATCCGTGAAGGCGGGCGCATTCGTCCAGGCGTCGATCGCGCCGCGCAGCTCGTGCACCTGGTCCGTGCGGCGCCGTCGCTGCGGCAGGCCGCGTTCGAGCCGCGCTGCCCGGCGAAAGAGCAGCGCGGCGTTTCGGGTGAAGTTCAGGCGCGGATCGAGATCGATCGCGATCTTCGTCCCCGGGGAGGCCGGATCGTCGAGGCTCACCTGCGCGGCTCCCTTCCGCACGCGTCCCGGGTTCGCGAGCAGGGCTTCCGCCTGGCGGCGGAGAAGCGTGCCCTGCTCGGCGGCGCGCGTCTCGGCGGTGAGCTTGTTCTCCAGCCCTTCGAGATGGCGCCGTTCGCGCGAGAGGATGCGGCGCACCGCGCGGAGGTGGGTTTCGTGGCGCGCGAGGGCGATCCAGGCGGCGCCGGCGGTTTCCGCGGCGTTCCACGCAGAATGCGGCCCGGCGGTGAAAGGCATGCCGGGGGCTGGCGGGCAGGCCCGCGGACTGAGGAAGACGATCACGCGGGGGCCGTCCGCACTCGGGCGCGGAGTCGCGCAGACCCACAGGTCGCCTGCGCCGGCGGAGCTCGCGCTCAGCGCGCCGTGCTCGCGGGCCCACATCTCGACCGGCCGCGGGTCCGGCTCGCGGTAGATCTCGCCCGGAGCGCCTCGTCCCACCGGGTTTCCGTGAAGCGTCGGCGGATAGCGCTGGATGACGCGCTCTTCGGCATCGAGGACGAGCAAGCGGCATGCGTTCGGGAGCGGATCGAGGACCAGGGCGGCGGGCGTGGCATCGCCCCCGGCCGGCTCGTCCTCGGCCGGTGTGTTTGCGCCTCGCCCGCGCGCATCCTTCTCGCCCGTGCGTGGCCCATCCGCGGCCGGCACCGACATCGCCCGGCAATCGAGGCGCAGGATTCTCCCCGAGCGGCCGGCCGAAACCCGTTCGATGAGCGCGCCGGCGAGGTGCCGCCGCATCCAGTCGGCGAAGCCGGAGCGCGAAGAGGCGAGCGCGCGCTCACGGTCGGCGAGCCAGAAGAGCGGGAAGGGGGAGACGAGCAGGAGGTGCAGGGTGCGCGAACGCGGCGGCCCCGTCGTGGAACCGGCCGGCCGCCCGTCCGCTTCGAACCCGGCGCCGGCGCTTCCGTGCCCGAGCTGAAGAGCGACTTGCTCGGCCCCCAGCACGAAGATCTCGGTGATCGTCGCCCGGCCCTCGAGCGAGCGGTCGAGAAGATGGACGAGCCGTTCGTGCAGGGAGGAGTGGTCCACTCTACGCTCCGGGCTCCGCGGGTCGCAGGCCGGCGGGCTTCTCCACGTAGCTTCGCCCGCATGCGGGGCAGTGCAGCCGCTCGTCGAGGCGCTGCGCGCAGCGGCAGACCCAGCCCATCCGGCGCGCGGGATTGCCGGCGACGAGCGCGTGCGCGGGGACGTCCCGGGTGACGACCGCGCCCGCGCCGACGAGGCACCAGCGCCCGAGCGTGACGCCGCAGACGATGGTCGCGTTCGCGCCCACGGTCGCGCCTTCACGCAGCAGCGTCGGGAGCCATTTCTCGGGATGCCCCTTGTAGTCGGGATGGCTGCGTGGGAACGGATCGTTGGTGAGGACCGCGTTGGGCCCGAGGAACACGTAGTTCTCGCAGGTGACGAGATCCCAGATGCAGACGCCGTTCTTCACCGTCACGTAGTCGCCGAGCACCGCGCCGCCCTCGACGTACGCGCCTTCGCCGATGTTGCAGTGCGAGCCGATGACGGCGCCTTTCATGACGTGGGCCCAGGCCCAGATGCGCGTCTCCTCGCCGACCGAGGTGGAGTCGTTCAAGCCGAGCGGGTGGACGAATACACCTTTCAAGATATCCTCCGCAGTCCAAGTGCTCCCGCGCGCGCGTTCCGGGCGAGCGGCCACGCCCGGCGATCGCGCCCGACCCCGCGCGCCTGCGGGTCGCCTCGCCCGAACGCGACGCCCCGCTGGGCCGGGGCGCAGGAGCATGGTAGCATGGCCCGGGCGGCGGCGCAGCCGCGCCCGGGGGGCGCCCGGGGAGGCCCGGACGGAGGCCCGCAGCGACGGTTGCGATGCGCCGGCCGCGCGGCGAGCGCGCGGGGGAGAGGCGATGATTCGGGTGCGGATCGGGGAGCGCGATTTCGCTTTCCCCGAGAGCGAGTGGGAAGCGCGGGTGGCGGCGGGACAAGTCCCCCCCGGAGCGCTCGTCTTCTCGCTCGAGCTCACCCGCGGCCTCTGGCAGCGGGCCGATTCGCTGCCGCTCTACGACTTCTTCCGCCGCGGCGGAGAAGACGAGCGCCGCGAGCAGGGCACGGCCGCGGTCGAGACGCCCCCGTTCCACCATCTCCCCCAGATCATCTTTCCCCGGCACGGCTTCTCGGGCACCGAGATCCTGCTCGCCGTCAACCTCGCCGTCGCGGCCGGCCTGCTGCTCGTCTGGCGCGAGGGCTATCCGAGCAAGGTCTTCGATCTGGCCCGCTCGTTCTATTTCCTCTGGGTGCGCGATCATCTTCCGGCCGGCTTCGTCGGGACGCTCTTCATCCATGCGAATCTCGGGCACCTGGGCGGCAACCTGCTGACCCTCCTTCCCGCGAGCGCCTTCGTCGAATACCTCTACGGCCGGCGCACCGTCCTCTGCGCCTACCTGGGAACGGGAATCGCGGGCGCGATCGTCTCCTTCCTCGCGCGCCAGGGACCGCCGATGAGCGTCGGCGCCTCGGGAGCGATCTACGGACTGATCGGGGTCTTTGCCGCCTTCACGCTCAAGCATCTCCGACGCTTCCCGCGTTGGCACCGCTGGAAGGCGCGGCGGATCTACATCCCGCTCATCGCGATCGCCACCCTGCCCTCGATCCTGAACGCCGATTGGCGCGCGCATGTGGGCGGATTCGTGTGCGGGGTGCTGCTCGGTTTTCTCTTGCGACTGGATGAACGAGGCCGGAAGCTCCTGCTCCCGCGCCCAGCACGCGAGCGCGCGGCAAGCGCCTCACGCAGGACGCCGGCGGGAGAAGGGAACGGGTAGCGGGCGCGGCGGGCCGGCGGGCGGACCGCGTCCGGCGCGCCGCACGAGCGGAGTCGATGTGGAACACGATCGCATCGCGGTACTCGATTTCGGCGGGCAGTATGCCCACCTGATCGCGACCAAGGTCAGACGCCTGCGCGTGCGCGCGGACATCGTCGACCCGCTGGCGCCGCTCGAGGAGTTGCGCGCCTATCGCGGACTGATCCTCTCCGGAAGCCCGGCGCTGAGCGCCTATGGCGAGGGGGCCGACTACGATCAGGGGATCTTCGATCTGCCGGTCCCCATCCTCGGGTTCTGCTACGGCCACCAAGAGATCGCCAAGCACTACGGTGGACGGATCGAGCATACGCGGCGCGAGTACGGTCCGGCGCGCCTGCGGATCCTCGTCGAGAGCCCGATCTTCGCCGGTCTCGCGCGCGAGCAGATCGTCTGGATGAGCCACGGCGATTCGGTGACGGAGCTGCCGGCGGGGTTCGTGGAGCTGGCCTGCTCCGATTACCTGCCCGCGAAGACCATTCCGGAGGCCGTCGAGGAGGGGGTCCTCGCGGCGGCGGAGATCGAGGCGGGAGAGACGGATCTCGAGGCCGCGGGCACGGTGGTGGGCCAGGGTGCGATCGCCGCGCAGACCGGGCCGCCCGCGCCCGCGGGCGCGCGACCCGGGCAGCCGGGCGCCGGTGGCAACGCGGCGCGCGCGGAAGCGTCCGGTCCATGCGGCGAGGCGCATCACCATCGCAACGCGGCGATCGCCTCGGAAGCGCGCGGGCGCTACGGCTTCCAGTTCCATCCGGAAGTCGACGACACCGAGCACGGCGACGAGATGCTCGAAAACTTCGTCGTCCACGTCTGCGGCTGCCGGCGCACCTGGACGATTCCCAACTACGTCGACGAGCAGATCGCGGCGATCCGCGCGCGGGTGGGCGACCGGCGCGTGTTCCTGCTGGCGAGCGGGGGAGTGGACTCGACCGTGTGCGCGCGCCTGCTCGTCTCGGCGCTCGGCGCGGAACGCGTGCACCTGCTGCACATCGACAACGGCCTCATGCGCAAGGACGAGAGCCGCGCGATCGTCGCGCGCTTCCACGGCTGGGGCATCACGCGCAATCTCCATTTCGTCGATGCCGCGGAGCGATTCCTCGCCGCCCTGGAGGAGCTGATCGAACCCGAGGCCAAGCGGGTCGCGATCGGGAACACCTTCATCGAGGTGTGCCAGGAGGAGATGGCGCGCCTGGGCGTCTCGGAAGCGCTCCTCGCGCAAGGGACGATCTACCCGGACACGATCGAGACGGGCGGCACGCGCCGCGCGGACGTGATCAAGACGCACCACAACCGGGTGCCGCTCGTGCAGGAGATGGTCCGCCAGGGTCGCGTGCTCGAGCCGCTGCACGAGTTGTACAAGACCGAGGTGCGCGAGCTGGGAACCATGCTCGGGCTCGACGAGGAGTTCGTCCAGCGCCATCCCTTCCCCGGCCCGGGTCTCGGCGTGCGCCTGCTGTGCAGCCGCGGCCGGGACGTCTCCGCGGCCGGCGCGCTGGCGGGCATCGAGCGCGACGCCGAACGCCTGGCCGGGACGGCGGGTCTGAACGCGTTCGCGATCCCCGTGTGCTCGGTCGGCGTGAAGGCGGACCTGCGCGCCTACGAGTGGCCCGTCCTGCTGGCCGGCGAGGCCCCCTGGGAGCAGGTGCTGGCGATCGCGGGACGCATCTATCGCGAGGTCGAGGGCGTGAACCGCTGCTGCTATGCCCTCTCGCCCATCGGTGGCAAGCTCGGCGCGCTTCCCGCGACCGTCACCCGCCCGCGGCTCGACCTCCTCCGCGAGGCCGACCACGCCGTGATGGACGGCCTCACGCGTCACGGACTGATGCGGATCGTCTGGCAGTGTCCGACGGTGGCCCTTCCGGTCGAAGTGGACGGCCGGGGGCGGGAATTGATCGTCGTCCGGCCGGTGCTCTCCGCGCGGGCGATGACGGCGCGCCCGGCGCTCCTGCCCGAGGCGCTGCTCGAGGAATTGCGCGAGCGGATTCTCGCGCTTCCCGGCGTGAGCGGTCTGTGCATCGACGTGACCACGAAGCCGCCCGGAACCATCGAGTGGGAATAGGGCGGTTCCCCCGCATGCACTTTCCCCCCAAGGACTTTGGCCACTCCTGAGAGCGGCTTCCCGGTCAATGAATGGGGAGTGGGACGCCGGGGCGGGCGGGGCGGGAAGAGGCCGCACACCCTTCGCACCGCGAGGGAAGCCTCCGGTTCGATCCGATCGGGATGCGGGGAAAGGCCCTATTGTGACCAGGGTCGCGAATGATAGGCTCGTGGCTCGGGGCGCCGGGTATCGTCCTCAAGCGAGAGTTGTGCAGAGAGGAGCGCGCAGATGGTACTGAACATCCTCCTGGCCGTGTCCGCCGTCGTGGTCGCGATCATCGGTGTTCAGGCGATCCGCCTCGGCAACCGCGCGGCCACGGCCCTCGACCGGCTGAGTATAACGCTCGACGAGCTGAACCAGCTGATGCCGCGCGTGGATCAGATGATCGAGCGCGTGAACGAAGAGTTGAAGACGGTCAACGCCATGACGACGAAGGCCGATCAGATCCTCGGACGCGCGAACGAAGTGACCAATAGAGTGAGCGCCGTCGCTCTGGACCTGATCGACAATGTCGGCAACGCGGCCGGGCTCCTGCGGTACGCGACGGCCTTGATCGGCGGAGCCAGGGCGGGGTTCAGGTTCTTGGTAGGTCGCCGGCGGCATGAAGAAGCATGACGCCGCGCGCCAGGTGTCGAAGCGGCGCGCATGCGCCCGGTGTCGGGAAAGGAGGGTGAACGAAAGTGGCTCGCAGCAGAGATACCATGTTGGCATTCATGCTGGGCGTCGTCGCGGGTGGCATCGCAGCGCTGTTGCTGGCCCCGGCAAGCGGTCAGGAGACGCGCCGCCGGATCCGCGAGACTTCGGGCGACGTGTACCGGCGCGGCCGCGACTCGATCGAGCACCTCGGCGAGCAGGTCGGGTTGAAGGCGCGGAACATCAGCGAATCGGCCCGCCATCAAGTGGACGCGGTGAAGGGCGCCGTTCAGGAAGGCAAGGAAGCCTACCGGCGCGAGCTGGGCAAGAGCGGCCCGCCGCAGGCGTAGGAAGAAAGCACGGTCCGGGAACGGGGCGGCGTGTGGACGCACTCCGTCCCCGGACCGGGGCATGTGACGAGCAGAGGCGACGGCCGCGCGCACGGCCCGTCGCCTCTTTTCGTCGCGGTTCCGGCGACGTCCTCAGGCCACGATCTTCAGCTCACCCCTCGATCTCCGCCAGGAACCCCGGCGTTCTGCGATGCATCGTCGCTTGCTCGAACGCGTACGCGAGCCGCAGCAAGACCGCCTCGCTCCAGGCGCGTCCCATGAACGAGATCCCGAGCGGCAGGCCGAAGGCATACCCTGCAGGGACGCTCACGATCGGGTAGCCGGCCATCGCCGCGGGGGAGGAGCTGGCTCCCAGGAAGTGATCGCCGTTCACCCAGTCGATCGGCCAGGCGGGTCCTCCGGTCGGGGCGACGAGCGCGTCGAGACGCTGGCCGTCCATGACGGCGTCGATCCCTTCCTGGCGGGACAGCCGCCGGCTCGTCTCCAGGGCCGCGAGGTACTCCTCGTCGGTGAGCGGGCCCTTCTCTTCGGCCTGGACGAACAACTCCTGGCCGAAGAGGCGCATCTCTTCATTCGCATGCGCCTCGTTGAAGGCGACGAGATCGGCCAACGTGCGCGGCGGGCTTTCGACCGCGCCCCCTTGCGGCACGCGCGTCGCCAGATAAGCGGCCATGCCCGCCTTCAGCTCGTAGAGGAGCACCGTGAGCTCGCTCGATCCGCTCTGGATCGCATCCGTGGACGGGAGGTCCGCGGGGTCGATCAGGACGGCTCCGGCCTCGCGCATCGCCCGGAGGGCCGCTTCGAACGCCGCGTCGGCATGGCGGCTGTACTCGGTGAACGCCTTTCGCAGGACCCCGATGCGCGCCCCCTCGAGCCCGCGCGGATCGAGGGCCCGCGCGTAGTCGACGGGACGCGTGTGCGGAGACGATGAGGTGGCCGGGTCCCGCGCATCTGCGCCCGCGATGACGGAGAGCACGATCGCCGCGTCGCGAACGGTGCGGGCGTGGGTGCCGACCGTGTCCTG
>Ga0316622_100000298_pt1 | contig 27343 bp, 21 predicted proteins | sample OWC_Aug_OW2_C1_D_FD_207646 | JGI IMG/M metagenome (GOLD analysis project Ga0316622, IMG submission 207646) | Wetland soil microbial communities from Old Woman Creek delta, Ohio, United States - OWC_Aug_OW2_C1_D5_C | ecosystem: Environmental > Terrestrial > Soil > Wetlands | place: USA: Ohio... | reverse complement strand
CCTGGAGCTTGACCGGCAGACACCGGTCACCCTCAGGGGAGGCTACACCTGCGACTACACGAGCAACCCCTCGTACACCCTCCTTCAGGGGCATGTAATCGTCACTTCGGGGGCCTCGACCATTGAAAACATGATAATTCTCTCGGGGACCCCCCCGGTGATTACTTCATTCAGTGCCACACCGGGCACGGTGCCTGCGGGGAGCCCTGCAACACTCAGCTGGGCGGTGGCAGACGCAGCGACGGTCACCATAGAGAATGCAGCCGGGCCCTTTGACCCCATTCACGGGACTGCGGCGGTCACCCCCCAGACCACCACCATCTACACCCTGACGGCAACAAACCCTTACGGACAAGACACGGCGCAGGTGACCGTCACTGCCACCGCCCTGGGGATCACCACCTTCAAGGCGGTTCCCGACGTCATCTCCTCAGGGGGGAGCAGCAGACTCAAGTGGGAAGTGAGCGGGGCGACCTCGGTGGTCATAGACCAGGGGATAGGGGAAGTTAACCCTGAAAGCGGGACAGAGGGGGTAAGTGTGAGTCCCCTCACCACGACCACCTACACCATCACCGTCACCAATGCCATGGGGACCAAGACGAAGACAGTGACCGTGGGGGTGATACCTACCTTGATCGCCCCGCCGGTAGACCAGACCGTGGCGACCACCGTGCACGCGGCCAGTTCCTTCCTCTACACCGGACCGACGCCGGTCCAAACCGGCATGGCGCCTGAGACCATCGAGTTGAAGCGGGCGGCAGTGCTGAGGGGCAAGGTGCTGAAAGAAGACGGCTCACCTCTCCCGGGCGTGACCGTCACCATGCTGAACCACCCTGAGTACGGTCAGACCATCACCAGGGACGACGGCATGTTCGACCTGGTGGTCAACGGCGGCGGCATCATGAACGTCAGGTACACCAAGACTGACTATCTCACTGTGCAACGGCAAGAGGATGTCCCCTGGCAGGACTTCATGCGGCTGCCCGAGGTCAGAATGATAAAGGCCGACCCCAATGTCACCTTTGTCGACCTCACTTCTCAAAGCGACTTCCAGGTCGTCAGGGGCAGCGTGGTCACCGACGACCGGGGCACACGGCAGTCCACTGTCCTGATCCCCAGGGGGACCCGGGCGTGGATGGTGTTTCCCGACGGGCATGAAGAGGAGATCACCTCCATGACGGTAAGGGCCACGGAGTTCACGGCAGGCCCCGACGGCGAGGCGAAGATGCCCGCGGAGCTTCCTCCGACCAGCGCCTACACCTACTGCGAGGAGTTCTCGGTGGAGGAGGCAATAGAAGCCGGGGCGCCCGAGGTGCGGTTCTCCCAGATGGCGGTCTCCTACAACGAGAACTTCCTGAACTTCCCGGTGGGGACCGGGATTCCTCTCGGGGCCTACGACCGGGAGCGCGGGGTGTGGATACCCTCCGACAACGGTAAGGTCATCAAGATCGTCAGCATCACCAACGGGCTTGCGGAGCTCGACACCGACGGCAACGGGACGATAGACAACGGCGTCTCCCTCGGGGTCACCGACGCAGAGCGCCGTCAAGTGGCGTTGCTCTACCCTGTCGGTCAGAGTCTGTGGCGTGTGCCTGTCCCTCACTTCACCAATCCCTGGGACAAGAACATGGGCGTGGGCTGCGACGGGGGGTGCGAGGACCCCGATTTTGGCTCACCCCTCGACAAGAAACCCAAATGCACAAAAAAGAAGAAAGGGTCTGTCATCGAGTGCCAGACCCAGGTGCTGGCCGAGAGCCTCCCGGTCACAGGCACCCCCTTCAGGCTTCACTACACGAGCGACCGGGTCTTCGGGAGAGTGGACAATCGCAGGCTGGAGATCCCCCTCACCAAGGATTCGACTCCTTCCGGAATGAAGCAGGTCTTTCTCAAAACCTCAGTAGCCGGGATCACGTCTGAGGTCGGCTATGCGCCTGCAACCAATATGAGCGAGACGTTTCTCTGGGACGGCAGGGACGCCTATGGCAGAGAGATCCAGGGGAGCTGGCCGGCAACGGTCTGGGTCGGCTACGGCTACAATCTGTCCTACGCGACCACAAGCCGGTTCGGGTATAACGGTAACGGGACGCCCATCACCATCACGCAGAACCTCTTCACGCTCTGGCAGAAATGGGACGGGTTCCTGGGCTCTCTCGATCCGCGCGGCCAGGGACTGGGGGGATGGACCCTGAACGTGCACCACGCCTATGACCCTGTTTCCCACACGTTATATCAGGGCGACGGGGAGCGCAGGGACGCCAGGTCCGTGGGCAACGTCATCGCCACCTTTACCCGCGTGGGCGGCAGTTATATAGCAGTGGGTCCCGACGGCAGCATCTACCTTTCGCTGGAGAGCATGCGCGTCGCGAGGATAACGCAGGACGGGGCCTATAGCATCGTTGCAGGGGGAGGGAGCTCATACGCCGAAGGAATACCCGCGACAAGTGCGAACCTGATGCCACTTGGGCTGGCAGTGGGTCCCGACGGCAGCCTCTACATCGCGACACGCCATACCGTCAGGCGGGTGGGACCGGACGGCATCATCAACACCTTTGCGGGGACAGGGTACACGGGGTTCAGCGGCGACGGAGGTCCCGCGACAAGCGCCCAAATGAAAAATCCGGCCGGTGTGGCGGTGGGGCCCGACGGGTCTGTCTACATAGCCGACACCGGTAACAGCCGCATCCGCCGCGTGGGTGCTGACGGCATCATCGACACGGTTCTCTTTGTGTCTGATAATCTGCCATTCAGCGCTGAGCCAAAGGACGTGGCAGTGGGTCCCGACGGGAGCGTTTATGCAGTGCTATTTGCGGGTCACAAGGTCATACGCATAAGGCCCGACGGGAGCGCCAGCACTTTTGCAGGGACGGGCGTGAGGGGGTTCAGCGGCGACGGAGGCCCGGCTACGGACGCCAGACTATACTACCCACAAGGAGTTTCAGTAGCTCCCGACGGCACGGTGTACATAGCGGACAGCTACATCAATCGCCGCATCCGCCGCGTGGGAACCGACGGCATCATCACCACCTTTGCGGGAACGGGGGGGGCCGGCACCTGCGTGGGCGACGGTGGCCCGCCGGCAAACGCGACGTTTTCCACGCAGCTGGACGTGGCAGTGGGTCCCGACGGCGGCGTCTATATCACTGATTTCGCTTTGTCAAGCTCCGGTTACAAATGCACCCGCAGGGTGGGTTGGCCGATGCCCGGGCTTTCCGGGGCGAACAGCGCAATCCCCTCCTCGGACGGGAGCGAGCTCTACCTCTTCGACAAGAATGGCAGGCATCTGCAGACCCTCGACGCCATGACCGGCGCGGTGCGCTACGAGTTCGCCTACGACGCGGCGGGCCGCCTGAGCGCCGTCACGGACCTAGACGGCAATGTCACCACCATAAGCCGGGACGATCTCGGCAACCCCACCGCGATAGTGGGGCCTTTCGGCCAGCAGACCGAGCTTGGCCTTGATGCGGAGGGCTACCTTTCAAGCGTCCAGAACCCCTCCGGCGAGACTGTCCGGCTGGGGTATGGCAACGGCGGGCTTCTCACAGCCCTCACCGACCCCAGGGGCCAGGTGCACCGATACACCTATGACACCCTCGGGCGCCTGGTGAAGGACGAAGACCCGGCCGGGGGCTGGAAATCCCTCGACCGGTTGAAGTTCAGCTCGAGCTACCAGGTCGACCTGTCCACCGCCATGGGCCGCAGGACCAGGTACTTCGTGGAGAACCTCAGCAATGGTGATGAGCGCCATGTGGACACTTATCCCGACGGCACCGCCGAAGGGCTGCTCATCGGGGCCAACAGCAGCTACAAGCAAACGCCGGCGGACGGGACCGTCCTGGATATGCAGCTCGGCCCTGACCCGAGATTCGGCATGCAGGCACCCTTGGCCAGTACTGCGAGCGTGACTGCCCCGAGCGGTCTCAAGTCGACGATGACCTCTACCAGGACGGCCGCCCTTTCCAACCCCCAAAACCCCCTGACCCTCACCTCGCTCAGCGACACGCTGTCCGTAAACGGCCGGAACTACACCACCGCGTACAGCGCCACCACCCGGAAGTACACGCTCACCACCCCTGCCGGGCGCCAGGGCACTGTGACCATCGACGCCAAGGGAAGAGTCATAGAGGAAAAGGAGGCGAACCTTGAGCCTGTTTCCTACACCTATGATTCTCTCGGACGACTGGCAACCACTACGGTGGGAAGCGGGGCGGCCGCCAGGACCGCCAGCTTTACGTATAACACTGGCGGGTATCTCGCCTCTGTGACCGACCCTCTCGGCTGGGTGACGGGTTACGGATATGACTCAGCCGGCCGGGTCACCTCGCAAACCTTCCCAGACGGCACCACAGTCTTTTTCGGCTATGATGCGAACGGCAACGTGACGGCCGTCACTCCTCCTGGGAGGCCTGCACACGCGTTCTCATACAACCCTGTGGACCTTATGTCTGAGTACAACCCGCCGGATGTCGGCCTGTCCACGGATGTAACCCGGTATGCCTTCAATCTGGACAGGCAGGCGACGGGGATTGTGAGGCCGGACGGAGTGGCGATTGATTTTGGCTATGACAGCGGGGGTCGTCTCGCCACCATAACCGATCCGGGCGGACAGACGGTGTACACCTACCATGAGAGCACAGGGGTCCTCACAGGGATTACTGCCCCTGAGGGCAACACTCTTTCCTACAACTACGACGGTCTTCTTGTGGTGGCCGAGAACTCCGGGGGGGCGGTGACGGGGAGCGTGGACTACACCTTTGACAACAACCTTCGCGTCACAGGCATCAGCGTCAACGGGACTAACGCCATAGGCTATCAGTACAACAACGACAGCCTGATCACGAAGGCAGGCGACCTCACCCTGACGCGCAATGCCCAGAACGGCCTGATCGCCGGCACCGCCCTCGGGGGAGTTTCCGATACGCTCGCTTACAACACCTTCGGTGAACTGACGGGCTACAGCGCGTCGTACGGCGGCGTTGAGAAGTTCAAGCAGGAGTTCACTTACGACAAGCTGGGGCGCATCACACAAAAGATCGAGACCGTCCTCGGTGCCGCAGACACCTATGATTACACCTACGATGCGGCCGGGCGCCTGAGCACAGTAACGAAGAACGGCTCGCTCATCTCCACCTACACCTACGACGCGAACGGCAACCGCCTGAGCCACGCCACCCCCGGCGGCACCACAACCGGGACCTACGACGATCAGGACCGTCTGACGCAATACGGGACTGCGACCTATACCTACACAGCGAACGGGGAACTCCTGAGTAGAACCACTTCGGGGCTCACAACCCAATACAGCTACGACGTGTTCGGGAACCTGAAGAGCGTTACCCTGCCTAACTTCGCCCAGGTCGAGTACGCAGTGGATGGAAGGGACCGCCGGATCGGAAAGAAAGTGAACGGCACGTGGATTCATAAGTTCCTGTATTCGGGCAAGCTGAAGCCTGTGGCGGAGCTGAATGCGAGCAATGAGGTCATCAGCCGCTTCGTCTACGGGAGCCGGACAAACGTGCCCGACTACATGGTGAAGGCTGGCGTCACCTACCGCATTGTCTCCGATCACCTCGGGAGCCCCAGGCTCGTGATCAACACGGCTGACGGCACGGTTATACAGCAGATGGATTATGACGAGTTCGGCAATGTTACAGCGGACAGCAACCCCGGCTTCCAGCCCTTTGGTTTTGCTGGCGGACTGTATGACCCGGATACCAAGTTGGTTCGCTTCGGAGCACGAGATTATGATGCGGTGACCGGGCGTTGGACCTCTAAGGACCCGGGCGGGTTCTCAGGCGGACCAAATCTTTACGGCTATGCGTACAATGATCCGGTTAATCTGATCGACCCTTTTGGCAATGCACCGGATGGATGGGACAACATACCCACACAGGTTACCCCGCGTCCCGGCACTCCAGAAGCTACACCTCGTGGTGGGACGATTAGACCTAATGGAACATGGTGGCCATCCGATAATCCGTCGGGTGAAATAAATACGCCTACACCCGCCAAACCCGCCGGTAGTCCGCCGTCGATACCCAAGACTTACCCGAACAACCCTCCCCGATCTCCTGAAGAAGTGTTTGAGGAAATAAGACTGCGCGATATCAAACGATTCGGACGTGATGATGTGACGTTAGGGCGCAGAGTTCGCTGTGGTCATAACCTGTTGTTCAATTTTTTCCTCTTAATGGTAGAGGAACAGAAAAAGATATGGAGAGAAATGGAGGACCCTAACTCTGAGAGACATAAGTTCTGGGACCGAGTGCATGGTAGGCCCAATAGTTGGGGAGGTTACCCATCCTATGGCAGGTAACCTGTGGAAAACAGGGACAGCGCCCATTTTGGAGCCGCGGACTGTCGAGCGGTCAGCGTTGTCCGGGGGGGGCAGGAGTGGACCGAAAGGACTACAGGTCGTTGAATTCCTCTACGGTAAGGCCTGACTATTGTATCAACCTGCGGAGCAGACCAGGGCCGAGCTCATCGTGCTGGGGAAGAGATAGTGTCCATTGATACACTGGTTTGGTCATCATTACATGAGAGCCCTTTTGACGGCCAACCGACCAGCCTGCCCTTTGAAACCTGCGGACTGCGTCGGCACCCGAGCACAGCCTTAGGGCCTTGTCCATCAAACGGTGACTTCAACCAGGTGAGCGGGGTCGAGGGATTGTCTGGACTCCATGACCTCGAGCCAACCTTCGATAGCCTCCCGAATGTTCGTGAGCGCTTCTTCGTAGGTCTTGCCTTGGGAGAGACATCCCGGAAGGGCGGGGACTTCAGCCACGTAATACCCTGCCTCGTCTTTTTCGATCTTGACGTGGAGCCTCATACGATCACCTCATTCAGATTCGCGTATCGATTTCATGATACCACACTCATCGGCCTGTTGGGGCTGTGCGTGAGGCTCCTGGCCGAAGGCATCAGACTGGGTGGAGAAAATGGGAGAAAATGGGGACAGCGCCCCTTTTTGAGCCGATCTTCCGTTACAAGTCCGAGTACGCAGAGGAGCCTCGGACTCTGCAATACGGCCTCATCGCCGAAGAGGTGGCCGAGGTTTATCCCGACCTTGTGATGTACGATCCGGCCACAGGAAAACCCCAGACCGTTCACTACCACCTTGTCAATGCGATGCTGCTGAACGAGGGGCAGAAACAGCAGAGAGAGATCGAGGGAAAAGCCGCCAGGATCGAAAAGCTGGAGCGGGTGATCGAGGCGATGGAGAGGAGACTGAGCTCACTCGAGGCCCCGGCAAAGACAGTAGCGCTGAAATAGGAAGGCCCATTGCAACGCTGACAGTAGACATCACGCATTGTCGGCATGCCATTATGGCCGGGTGCGGTTACGGCAAAGGGTGTCTCGAGATGTCATCAAAGCAACTAATGAAACAGTCACAACACTCTGTGAAGTTGGCGACCTCCGGTTTCAAAGAGGCGCCGCAAAGGGAGGGGAGATGAGAGGGAAGATGAAGAGGGTGGCCGTGTCAGTGTCTATGGTTTTGAGTTTAGTGTCATTCATCGAAACTGCGGATGCGTTTCTTGAGGGTGGTTATCCTCTTTATAACAGCTTCTTCGGTACTGCTGCCGGCCAAGGCAACTATTCCGGATCTAGTAACAGCTTCTTCGGCGCGAATGCCGGCGGGGGAAACTCTACGGGTAACCATAACAGCTCTTTCGGTGGGGGTGCCGGCTATTACAATAATGGCAGTCAAAACACTTTCATTGGTGCCTTCGCGGGCCACCACAATTATAATGGCAACTGGAACACCTTTGTGGGTTATTACTCGGGGTTCGACAACAGTGGATACGCGAATGTCTTCATCGGCGCCAATGCGGGCAGAGACGAGATGTTCGGCTCTGACAGGCTTTACATCGACAACTGTTATCTGACAGACGGCGACGGCAAGTGCACGAGACCCCTCATATACGGCGAGTTCAACAACAGGATCGTGAACATAGATGGGATGCTTACTGCGACTTCTTTTGTAGGTAACGGCTCAGGGCTCGAGAATGTTACCGCAACAACGGTACAGTATGGCGTATACACAAACAACAGTTATACAGACCCTCCATGGATCACATCAATTTCGGGCAGCAAGATAACGGGGACGGTTGCCAGCGCGACCAACGCTACGACAGTGAGTAACGGCGTGTACACTACCGGGAGTTACGCAAACCCTTCGTGGATAACCTCCCTCGACGCAAGCAAGATAACCGGATCCACTGACAACAAGATCGGCAGCAATACGACGAATTACGTTCCGCGGTGGAACGGCTCTCAATTGGTGTCGGGGATCATACAGGACACTGGCAGCGCCGCGACGGTCAACGGGCACCTAACGGCAGCCGGGCCCATCTGGTCCACGAGCGGTGGGATCAAGTTCCCCGACGGTACGACACAGACCACAGCCGTGACAGGGGTGTCGACTGCCACCAACAGCTACTTCGGCCAGGATGCCGGGCGTGTCAACACCGGCACCAATGACACCTTTCTGGGCAGCGGCGCGGGCTACGCTAACACCTCGGGGGGGCTCAACACCTTCGTCGGCAACGACGCCGGCAGGAGCAACGTCGGCGGCACAGCCAACACCTTCATGGGGCATGAGGCTGGTTATTACAACCAGGACGGCAACTGGAACGTCTTCATCGGGAAGGGGGCCGGTTACAACAACTCCCACGGGTCCACCAATGTTGCCATAGGGGCCTTTGCCGGACGAGACAACGAGACCGGGTACAAGAATGTCTTCCTCGGCCCCAATGCCGGGGCTGCTGAGACGGGCTCGAACAAGCTGTACATAGACAACTGCGCGGTGATGGATGAGCTCAGCAGATGCGTTCCTCTCATCTACGGCGAGTTCGACAACAGAGTCGTGAAGGTCAACGGGGCTCTTTTCATAGCCTCTGACGAGAGGATGAAGGAGAAGATCGAGCCTCTGACATCGTCCCTTGAGAAGGTAATGCACCTTCGGGGTGTGAGCTACGAAAGGAAGGCGGCGGGAGACCCGGAGGCCCGCTCTAAGAGCAGGGAGATAGGGCTCATTGCGCAGAATGTGGAGTCTGTGGTGCCCGAACTTGTGCACACGGACGGCCAGGGTTACAAAGCAGTGGCTTATGACAAGATGGTCGCCGTCCTGGTCGAGGCGGTGAAGGAACAGCAGGCAAAAATCAAAGACCAGCACCAGAGGATTGAGGAGCAACAGAGAGACATTGATGAGAAAGACGCACGCATCGAGAAGCTGGCGCGGGACAATGAGCGCATCGTCAAGGCGCTTGAGAAGCTGGCGCTGCAGGTTGCAGCGATCGAGGGGTCAGGAAGGACGGTAGCGCGGAAATAGGAGCCGCAAAGCCTTGCTGTTGCTCTCCTTTTCACCGATTAGCTATAATAGCTCTGTTCCTGGGTAGCTCAGCCGGCAGAGCGGGTGGCTGTTAACCACTTGGTCGGGGGTTCGAATCCCTCCCCAGGAGCTTTACCTTTCCGCTGCCGTTCTCTGGGCTTTCCTGCGCCTATCTTGAAGTTCCCGCGAAGCTCCAACAGATCCCCAAAACCTTGCTATTTCCGGAGTCTTTCGTCCAGAAACACGCGCTGATTATCACGATATCATCTGACACGACTTCAGCACAAATCTGGACCAGGCGCTGTCTGGTTGAGATAGAGGTTTCCTATCGTACACTTGCGCACCCTGTCGCGAACAGAGTTGGAAAGCCAAGCGCCTGCCCGAGACAAGACAGATCCAAACTTTCATCCAGAAGCCAACGCATTTCATGGATCCTCTCAAGAGCACAAGTAAACCCAAAGATTCACTTTCAGGCGACGCTGTGCACAGCGTTTGCAGACCGCTATGAAATAACAGTCCTTATTCCCATTTTCATGACAGGTTCTCATCTCATTGGATTACAAAGTGATCAATCACAATCCTTCCTTTGCCGATCGTCACAGTGCCAGTCACCACTGAATTGAGAGTGTTAACTGAATAGCCACAGTCGCACCCTCCCCTACGGATGATTTCCTTGTCCTTGTCGTCATCAAAAGTGAGATCTTCTTTGAAGACAACAGCCTCCACTTGTATGGTGTCGTTCGTTGACGCAATATCATAGGCAGCCTGGAGTGTTGAACTCTACATATCACCGATCCTCTTGCCGGCAAATAGGCTCATGTTGCAAAGTTCGCGCTAATGTGTTTGTTCGAGTTTAAGAGAGTATTATGGGTGCTGCCCATGACATCATCACAGCCAATCCAACCGCTGAATTGATGCCCGCTATACGCCGTGGCAGTCATGGAGACATTTGAGCCAGGGCTGTAGTCAGAAGCGCAGACACCGGGGCAATGCATACAGCCACCGTTAATCATGCCTCCAGCTTCTGGAATGATCGATACTTCGAGGTCATACGATGATGACTTGACCTGCCCCGACACCGCTCTCTTACTTATCAGCCAGTCTCGGCAAAAAGAATGCTGCCTTATAGAATGCGACACCCTTTGTCTGGGCACGCTCATCATTAAAGATCCGACCCCATTCGTCTTTTCCTAAGCCGGCAGTTTGAGCCTGCAGACGGTGCCTCAGCCAGCTCGCCGCGCTGGGACTTGAGATGTCCGGCCCGGCGCTCCCTGCCCGTCGGCACCGCGTACCTGTGCTAAACTAAAAGAAGGAAGCAAAATCCTTCCCCCTTCAGGAGATGACTAATGGCTCTCTGTTTGTTGGATTGTTCTTTTCATCGCGGGTTGCTCACGATGGTCCTCTTCGCTGCCCTGTCGCTTACAGTTGTTGTGATGGCCCTCCCAGCAAGCTCCCATGCCCAGGCAGAAGCATCCCAGGCGGGACAGCAGATCGCCGTTTCCTTCTCCGCAAGCCCCGTCTATCAGTTTGAAGCTGACGTGGACGGGGGCGGCAACCTGAGTGTTGCGCGTTACAACTTCACCGTCGACATGTCGAGCAAGGTGAGCAAGGATCTCCGGCTCGGCCTCGGCCTTACCTATGAGTACGACAATTACGACTTCTCGGGCCTCACCGACTTCCCTGTTGCACGGCCCTGGTCAGGGGTCAATCGCCTCGGTGTCAGCCTCCCGGTCAACTACTCCTTCGCGGGCAACTGGAGGCTCTTCGTGAGTCCCTCGGTCCAGTGGGCTGGGGAATCGGGTGCCAAATGGGGCGACGCGGTCTCGTACGGGGCCGTGGCGGCTGTTGCCTATGCATTCCGGCCTGACGCGGTCGTCGGCCTTGGTGCAGGTGTCTACTCGAACATCGAGAAGACCACCGTATTCCCGTACATCGCGGTCAACTGGCAGATAACCGAGCGGCTCCGCCTCATCAATCCCTTCCGCACGAGTCCGGCCGGCCCCGCAGGGCTTGAACTCGCGTACGCAATTGACAAGCACTGGGACGCAGGGCTCGGCGGCGCATACCGCTCTTATCGCTTCCGCCTCGAAGAAGACGGTCCCATCCCCAACGGCATCGGCGAGTACAAGACCGTGCCAGTCTTCGCCCGCATCTCCTACAAGTTCTCGCCCCAGGTCGGCCTCGATGTGTACGGCGGCGCCACCTTCCTCAACAAGATACGCATCGATACGCCTGACGGCGACGAACTCTACAGTACCAGAACTGATGTCGCGCCGCTTGTAGGCCTGACCTTCATAGCTCGATTCTAGAAACCGCTCAGGCAGGCCTTTTCTCAGGAACCGCGCCTTCGCAACACTACCTCCAAGACCCTGATGAGTGCGTGCGGCAGGTCGCTTGGAATCCCCGGTGGCCCGTTGCGGAGTGAGGTATAACATTTCGTTGAAGGACAACGTCCCTGACGGGCCGCGCCCTTAACTCGAAAGGTTGGGCAACTATGCATGCAAGTCATTAGAGGCGGTGCTCATGAAGCGTTCAACGCGAAACCTAGTTGTCCTCGTCCTGATAATCATTGGAGTGATGGACGCCATGGCGATTGAAGAGGCTGCGTACAAGGTGGTGGAAAAGGACGACAAGTTCGAGATCCGCGATTATGCCTCCCACATCCTCGCCGAAACCGTCGTGGAAGGGGATCTTGAAGAGGCTGGAAACAAGGCATTCAACAGGCTCTTTCGATACATCTCCGGCCACAATCGGTCGCGCGCCAACGTGGCGATGACGGCTCCCGTATCCCAAGAGCCAATTGGGGAGAAGATCGGGATGACGGCTCCTGTGGGACAGCAGCGTGTCCGGGGAAAGTGGGGTGTCAGTTTCATGATGCCGGCCTCGTACACACTGGAGACCCTTCCGGAGCCTGAGGACCCGGAGGTCACTTTACGTCAGGTGCCTGCTCGTCGGATGGTCGCGGTGCGCTACTCCGGTACCTGGAGCGAGCAGCGCTATCTCCGATACAAACTGGAGTTGGAGTCGTGGATTCACAAAAGGGGCCTCACCATCGTGGGCGATCCTGTCTGGGCACGGTACAATCCCCCTTTCACCCCGTGGTTTTTGCGGCGAAACGAGATTCTGATTCCGGTAAATGCAAGCGCTGACTAAGAGAGAGCCCGACAACCGCATCGGGGCTGAGCAAAAAGTCCCTTCAGTTCCTCGCCAGGCGGAAAAGACGCCAGAGGAACCCTGAGCATTCCCGACCGAAACCCGCGCGATAGCGGGAAGAACCATAAGTGCTGTATCAGAAGCAACAAAAAACAGCGGGGGGGCAGATTCTCTGAACTTCACACATAGACACGCTTGTTTCCCCTTCAGGCTGGAATGAATATTTCCGAGTTTTGACACCTCGGGCAGACGTAGGTGATGAGGCCCGCCTGCCTGAAGAAGACTATCGCCCAGCCGCAGACCGGGCAGGGGTGTCCACTCCGACGATGGATGTGCCTCCAGCCTTGGTTCTCCGCCGAGCTGCCGAGCCACTGATGCATGAGCTTCAACGTCCAGTACAGGATTTCGTCAACGTCATGCGCTGAAAGATCCCTGACCCTCCTCCTCGGGTCCACGCGAGAGGAGAAGAGTATCTCCACGCGCAGTATGTTTCCCACACCGGCCACAACTCTCTGGTCAAGCAGCACCTCCCCGATTTCCCTGTCCCCCTCATGTCTCAGTAGGCGACGAAACTCTTCGACAGAGAAGTCTCTCCTGAGAGGGTCAGGCCCGAGGGTGCCCCACGTTCGGTCCTTCTCCAGAGCGTCCTCAGTGAAGACCTTCACGACGGGGGCCGAGAAAGCCACGGCCTCGTGGGTGCCGGTCCTCAAAATGAGGCGTGCCATCTTCCGAGGTTTGTCCCACTGAGCCCCTTTGCGATAGATGCGCCAGGACCCCCACATGAGAAGGTGGACGAGGATCACCCGCCCATCCGAAGAGTGAAGGCGTGTCTGCTTCCCGTGAGCCTCGACGAGTGATGTTCTGACCTGCGTTAGAGAGGGTTCAAGGGGCTTGAGGCTCCCTGTACCGAACTCCACGTCGGTCGTCTGCCCCTCAAGGGCGCGCTTCAGCCGCTGAACATATCGGTGAACAACCGGGCCCTCCGCCATCGCGCTTACTTGAGAGCCGCGAGAAAGCGCTCAGCCCGCCGCTCATGTTCCCGCACCAAGGACTTGCCCAACCTCCCAAGCTGGCTCGCCATCAACGAGAGGCGCGGCTGCCGCTGAAAGTACGAACGATTCCGGCTGATGAAGGACCAGAAGAGGGAGTTCCATATGTCACTCCAGGGCCCGCGCCGGAAATCGCTCATCTTCAGAATGTAGTTCGCGCTGCATACATAGGGCTTTGTGGCGAAGACTCCCCCGTCAGCGAACTGGCTCATCCCGTAGACGTTGGGCACCATGACCCAGTCATAGGCATCGACAAACAGCTCCATGAACCACCGGTAGACTTCATTCGGATCAATCCCGCACAGGAGCATGAAGTTGCCGAGCACCATGAGCCGTTCGATGTGGTGGCAGTAGCCGCACTTCTTCACCCTGAGGACGACGGCGTCGACAGGCTCGATGCCGGTCGTTCCCGTGTAGAGGGTTTGAGGGAGCCCCTTGCTGTGGTTCCAGAAATTGCCGGAGCGCTGCTGTTCCCCTGCAAGCTCGTACATCGCACGGATGAACTCCCTCCATCCGATGATCTGCCGGATGAATCCTTCGAGTGAGTTCAGCCTAATATCGTGCTCCTCGGCAAACTTCAAGGTGGCCTCGACTACCTCCTGAGGCGTGATGAGCCCGGTGTTCAACGAGGGTGTCAGCACGGAATGAAAGAGGATGCCCTGCTCGGCCGCAATGGCGTCTTCATAGTCACCGAAGAGGGCCAATCTGTTCTCAAGGAAGTCCTGAAGCCATTGTTTCGCTTCCCTGTGGGAGGTGGGGAGCCAGAAATCACCGCTCTTCCCCTCACAGTCTGGGAAACGCTCATCGGCATAACTGCAGGCTTCGGCAGCGTACTTTGTCCGCCTGACGCTTGTGACTTGAGGCAGTGTCAGCCCTCTGGGAAGGGTTTTGCGGTTCTGCAGATCGTAACTCCACTTGCCTCCCAAGGGCTTCCCGTCTTCCATTAAAATATTCATCCTCTTTCTCTGAGCTTGGTAGAAGCGGGCCATCAGGTAACGAGACTCACCGTCGAAGAAGTTCCGTGCGTAGTTCATGGGAGTCAGAAACAACGGGGTTTCATAAATGCGAAGGACAACCTTGTTCCTGTGAACAGCGTCGAGCAGCTTCTTCGACAGTCGGTGGTCTGCTACATCGGCCACGTGAAATTCCTGATACCCTTTGGCGACCAGGTCATCGATGACCTCGGCGTTTTGTCTTCGGGCATCGTACTCGAAGTAGAGTATCTCTATGTCACGGGCTTTGAGCGTGTCATGATACATCTTCATGCTCGCCCGGTGAAGGATGATCTTGTGCCTGTGGCAGCGCGACCCGTGCTGGCCGGTCCCAAAGAAGAGCGGATCCTCTATCAGGGCAACCCGTCGCCCTTCTTTCACGGCAGGATGCCGCTCGAACAACTGATGCGGGTAAATGAGGCTGATGTCCATCCCAGTCATTATAACAGTGTGAAACAAGGCGCCTTTATGCCTATTGAGTGGACTCTCCCGTTGTCTGGTCAGCATCACGAACTATTCTTGACAGGCGAGCTGAGGTCTTGATAGCCTTAAATAGGAGATCAGGAAGTATGTATCAAGCAGGTCTCGGCTCCTGAGAGACTGCTTTTGCCAACTCTTCTTCAGAAGAGGGCTGAGCTGCCGCCTTGGATTTCAGCGTCGGGCCGGTATTCATTAGACAGGAGGTCCATGGAAGAGGATTCGCATCGCCAGAGGTTTGTCCGAACAAGGCTACTCAGACGATTCAATGCATGAAAAGGAGGGTTCACCATGGACGCCAAGTACTACTGTAGCACCATGACGTCGGATCTCGTCGGCTTGAAAGCGAGGATTTACGACATTATCACCGCTGTCGACAAGTCACCGAACAAAGATAAACTCTACTCCCAGCTCACCTCGCTTCACGCCATGGTCTACGACCTGCAGAGCAAGATCGAGAAGCTCAACAAGGAATGCCCTGCCGATTGGTCTGGGACGAAGCAGGAGATCGAAAAGAAGAAACAGGAACTTCTGAGCCAAATCAACATCTGGGACACCGAGCACATCGCCGGCGGCTACGTCGGAGGCTAAGACTCGCTGCGAGAGGAGGCAGACGATGACTATCAGGAAGATGTCGAAGAAGGCATCCACGACGTGTAAGTGCAAAGCGTCCTGCTGAGTCGGCACGAAGCATCGTGATACAGAGGGTGTGCCCTTAGGCACACCCTCTCATTCTGGCGCGCCATTACCGTGGGCGGCATCCTGATAGTCCCGTGTTTGACCACCCTGGAGTGATCAGCGAATGAAAGGGAGGCCATATGCTGCCACCTGTGAAAATCTATACTCTCAGCACCTGTGGTCACTGCAAAGCGACGAAGCGGTTTCTGGATACGTGCAAGGTCCATTATGAATTCACAGACGTCGATCTGCTGACCGGGGATGAGAGAGAAGCGATAATCGAAGAGGTAAAGAGGCTGAATGAGAGGTGTTCTTTCCCGACAATTCTGATCGGGGACAAGGTAATTGTCGGCTTTCAGGAGGAAGAGCTCAGGGCGCTATTAAAACTGTAGCGCTCTTCTCTCCCAGTGTATCGTCTTTTCAGACGCTTGCGTCGGCGTCAGTAATGTTCAGCTGAGCCACACTCGGGAGCAAAGAGGAGGAGCACATGCAGCTTTCGGAACTGTTCAGTGAGGGGGGGCGCGGTGTCATCGCCACCTCAAACCTGCAGGGCGAAGTCAATGTGGCCATCTATGCCATGCCTCACGTGATCGACGACGAGACGCTTGCGTGGGGCATGACGGAAGGAAGGACCTATAAGAACGTCGCGCAGAATCCCCGCGCGGCTTACCTTCACATGAATCCCGGCGCTGGGTTTTCAGGGGTGAGATTGGGCCTGAAGCTGAAAAGGATTGAGAGCTCTGGAAAGATGCTGGACGCCGTGAGGATCAGAACGAGCCAGATCGTAAGCCCGGCTGCGGGTGCTGCCGTCAAATACGTGGCGTACTTCACGGTCGTAGAGGTCAGGGCTTTGATCTGATATGAATGAAGCTCCATTTGCAGCGGCTGACCGCGGCCTCATACTAGGTGCCACAGGCTTTGTCGGCAAGACACTTGTTCCAGCCCTTGCGAGAAAGCAGGTTAAGCTCCGCGTTCTGGCCCGTGATAAAGCCAGGGTTGACTCACTTTTCCCCGCCTTCCGGGATATCGAAGTTGTCGAGGGTGACGTTCTTGCCGGCGACGGACTCGACGAGGCGCTGCGTGGCATCCACACCGCATTCTACTTGATACATTCCCTGGGGGGTAAGTCCCTCTTCAAGAATACGGAATTCGCCGGGCAGGACAGGACAGCGGCCGCGAATTTCATCGGTGCTGCTGACAATGCTGGTCTGAAGAGAGTCATCTACCTTGGCGGTCTTGGGGAGGAGGGTGCGGGACTTTCGGAGCATCTGAGCAGCCGCACAGAAGTGGGGAAGATCCTGGCCTCGCGAAGACCCTGTGCGACCATCCTGCGGGCCGCCGTTATCATCGGAGCGGGAGGCGCTTCTTTCGAGATGCTGAGACATCTCGTCGAGCGGTTACCGGTCATGGTATGTCCGAAATGGATAGAGACCCGCATACAGCCCATCGCCTTGCAAGATGTGATCGCCTATCTTGTCGGGTGTCTTTTCAATGCCGGGACCTGCGGGCAGACCTTTGATATCGGAGGTCCCGACATCATGACCTACCGGGAAATGATGCAGGAATATGCCGCCGCACGGGGACTCCGGAGGAGGCTCATTGTAGTTGTTCCGCTGCTCACCCCCCTGTTATCCGCGTACTGGGTGGATCTGGTGACGCCGGTCCCGTCAGGCATAGCCCACCCGCTCATCGAGGGGATGAGGAATGAGGTCATCTGCAGAGACACTCGCATCGATGGGTACGTGCCCATACGGAAGACCGGCTTCAAAGAGGCGGTGAGGGCCGCGGTTTCTGCAGGAAACGGGAGTGGCCGCACGAAACCTGTCGATCACAGCGCTGAGGTGAAAAATGGCAGATAAGGTCAAACTTGGAATCAGCGCCTGCCTTCTCGGCGAGAAGGTGCGCTATGACGGAGGGCACCAACTGGACCACTTTCTCGCCGACACCCTTGGCAGGTTTGTGGAATGGGTTCCCGTCTGCCCGGAAGTCGAATGCGGCCTGCCCGTCCCCCGGGAGGCGATGCGTCTGGTGGGCGATCCGGAATCAGCGCGTCTGGTGACCATCCGCACCGGTATTGACCACACCGAGGGTATGATGCGCTGGGCACAGGGCAGGTTGCTCCAGCTTGAAGAGGAAGACCTGTGCGGATTTGTCTTCAAGAGCAGGTCGCCCAGCTCCGGGATGAGGGGGGTGAAGGTGTACACACCCTCAGGAATGCCGAGCACGAGGGGGGTTGGTATCTTTGCAGGTGCCTTCATGAAAGGGCTGCCGCTTATCCCTGTGGAGGATGACGGACGCCTGCACGACCCGGCGCTGCGGGAGAACTTCATCGAGAGGATATTTGTCTTCAAGCGCTGGAAAGAGTTCAAGGGGAAAGGGGGGGCTCTGAGGGACCTTATCGCCTTTCACTCCGACCACAAGCTGCTAATCCTGGCCCACAGCCCGAAACACTACACCGGGCTCGGCCAGCTTGTCGCGGAGGGGAAGAAGTACAAGCCGGACACCCTGCACGCGGAGTACCTCTCTACCTTGATGGAAGGACTCAAGGCAATCGCGACCACGAAGAAGAACACCAATGTGCTGACCCACATCCTCGGTTACTTCAAGCGGCACCTCACGCAGGACGAGAGAAAGGAGATGGTCGACCTGATCGAACTGTATCACAGGGGCCTGGTTCCCCTTATCGTGCCCATTGTGCTCTTCAATCACTATGTGCGCAAATACAATGAGCCCTACCTCGCGAGGCAGTACTACCTGAACCCGCATCCCGCAGAGCTGATGCTGCGCAATCATGTGTAGCAGAGGCGACCACGAACGATATTCGGATCAGACAGACGTGCTCGTTCAACCAATTCATGTGTGTCAGGACCTGCTTTTTATTTATGCGGGGAGGAAGCGGTGGCGTTCCTGACGAGAATGCTGGAGTCGGGATACGTCCCCGATGTGATCATTCGGTCAGCGATCAGATTCCTCAACAGAAAGCGGCTCGCACTTGAGCGGCGTGGTGGGGTGGAAGCCCTTTCCGACCATCAGCGCCAGTTCTTGGCCATGCTCCGTCAGAGCCCCATTGCCATAATGACCGACCGGGCAAACGCTCAGCATTACGAACTTCCGCCGGAGTTCTACCAGCAGGTCCTGGGCACGCATCTGAAATACAGTTGCTGTCTCTTCCCCACGGGGAAAGAGTCCCTCGGCGAGGCCGAGGAAGCGATGCTTGCGCGGACCTGCGAAAGGGCTGACATTCGGGACGGCCAGGAGATTCTCGATCTAGGGTCAGGGTGGGGCTCCCTCACCCTCTGGATGGCCGAGCGTTACCCCGGGGCGAAGATCTCGGCCGTCTCCAACTCGAAGAGCCAGCGTGACTTCGTCCAGAAGTGCTGCAAGACTCGCGGCATCAGGAATGTCTCGGTATTCACTGCGGATATCAACGAGTTCGCCTGCCTTGCCGCATTCGACCGTGTGGTATCCATTGAGATGTTCGAACACGTACGAAACTACGGGAGACTGCTGAAAAACATCGCCAGCTGGTTGAAGCCGGAAGGGAAGCTCTTTGTACACATCTTCTGCCACGGGGACTACGCCTATACTTTCGAGACCAACGGCGAGGACAACTGGATGGGAAGGTATTTCTTCAGCGGCGGTATCATGCCCTCTGATGACCTCTTGCTTCACTTTCAGGACGACCTGATTCTTGAGGACCGCTGGCGGCTTGATGGCACTCATTATCACCGAACTGCCGAGCACTGGCTCAGCAACATCGATGCACGAAAGATGACCGTGATCCCGCTCCTTGAACAGACATACGGCAGCAAGGAAGCACACATCTGGTTTCAGCGATGGCGGATGTTCCTCATGGCCTGCTCGGAACTCTTTGCTTTCCGGAATGGCCAGGAGTGGCGGGTTGCTCATTATCTCTTTCGGAAGCGTCGAGACGAATCAACCCGCGGGGAGCCAAAACCTGCGGAATGCGCCAGATGAAAGGGAGGAATACACGTGAGCGCAAAGCTCATTCTGATCGTTGTTTGCAGTGGCGGTGTCCTCTTCTCATGCACAGCAGGGCGTCAGTCCACCCTCGGCGTTACTGATGGAAGGCTATCGCCATGTCCAAGCACCCCTAACTGCGTTTCCAGTCAGAGTGAAGACCCTGCCCGCTATGTAGCACCCCTGAGTTACGATGTCACGGCCGGAGAAGCTCTTAGCGACCTGAAGAAGCTCCTCGCAGGCATGAAGCGGGTTGCAATCGTGGATGAGTCGCCGACCTACCTCCGTGCGGAGTTCAGAAGCGCTCTATTTCGCTTTGTGGATGATGCAGAGTTTCTCATCGATGACTCAAGAAAAGTCATTCACGTCCGGTCTGCATCGCGCGTTGGTTACTCTGATCTTGGGGTCAACCGCCGGCGGGTTGAAAACATCCGACAGATATGGAAGCAGCGACAGGGACGGCAAAGCTGAAGCGGCAGAGAACATGAGGGGCGCAGTCACGAAAAGCGCCACTTCCCGTCGCATTGTCCGCTCGTGATTACCATAGAGATCACCGCTCCCGTGTCCACTGAAGGATGATGTAATTCATGAAGCGGCAGGGCCGGGAAAACGCCTATGTAGCAGGGTCACGAGACCGTAGAGCAACGGCAGGGCGATGGCCCACGCAAGACCGATGCCCAGAAATCCCGGGAGGTCAGGCATTGCCGTCATTGCGCCAAGCTTTGCGCCGCTGTAATAAGCCACGGGGCCGCCGATGCCCCCAAAGAGAGCCGCAAGCACGTAGCGGCCCCGGAGCCAGCCCATCGAGACACTGAGTGTCGTCGCGAGGTTCACCCAGAGCATCACCATCCACAAGGAACTGAAGGGCCTTGGGAATATGAACGGGATGGGCGTAAAGGCGCCCGCTGAAATGAGGCCCGAGTCAATCGTGAACCCTATGGCGCCGGAGCAGAGGGCCAGCAGCAGCTCGGCCTTTCGGCTGGACGACAGCGCCAGGTGGACTCCGAGGGCGACTGGGACCGCGATCACACCAAGCCAGGGCATGGCGTTCGCCGCGCCGAGCACGGATGCGAACCAGGCGGTCTGAAAAATGATGAGATTGGCGATCTTACGCATGATCGTGCTTCGTTCTCAGCGGCAACCGTCAGCACCCGGGCAGCTCACCGCTCGCCATGAGATCAGCGTTCTTCACATCAATCAGTGACCATCGCCCTGGGAGAACTGCATACTATCCAGGGGACGAGAGCGGCGGCAGGATCTCAGCCGGTCGGGCACCGGACTTGGTCAGAATCATCTGCACGTTGCCGATGTACCGCCCAAGAAAAGCTCCCTCGCAGTAGCAGAGGTAAAACTCCCACATCCTGACGAACGTCTCGGAGTAGCCGAGACCTCGAACCGCCTCGACGTTTGCGAAGAACCTCTCGCGCCAGATCCTGAGTGTCCGGGCGTAGTGCGGCGTCAGGTCCTCGAGATGGAAGAGGCCAAGGTCGGTCGCCTTAGCCGCCGACCGGGTAATGGCCTCGATGGACGGAATGGACCCGCCGGGGAAGATGTGCCGCCTGATGAAGTCGACGGTCCTGACATGGGACTCATAGGCCTGGTCATTGATTACGATGGCCTGCAAGGCCATCACGCCGTCGTCCTTGAGCCGGTTTGAGCAAGTCCTCAGGAACGTGTCCAGAAAGTGATGGCCGACGGCCTCGATCATCTCGATCGACACGAGCTTGTCGTACTTGCCTGTGAGATCCCGGTAGTCCTCGAAGAGCAGTCTTACTCGCTCGGCGACGCCCTCCCTGCTGAAGAAGTCTCTTGCCCAGTCGTGCTGTTCGCGCGAAATCGTGGTGGTCGTGACCCGGCAGCCAAAGTTCTTCACTGCGTGGATGGCGAATCCTCCCCAACCGGTGCCAATCTCGAGCACATGGTCCGCGGGCCTCAGCTTCAGCTTCCGGCAGATGCGGTCGTACTTCGCCGTTGCCGCCTCCTCAAGGGTGGCTTCGGGGCGCTCGAAGATGTTGCACGAGTAAGTCATGGTCCGGTCGAGCCATAGGCGATAGAAATCGTTACCCAGGTCATAGTGGGCAGTGATGTTCCTCCTGCTCCCCTCAGCCGTGTTCTTCCTGAGTGCGTGCACGAGCAGGTGGAGGGGCCGCGTGAAAGCCGCGAGGCCGCCTTCCATCCCGGCCAGAACCTTTCGGTTGAGTGCCAAGATGCGCACCAGCTCCGTCAGGTCGTCGCAGGTCCAGTGGCCGGACATGTAGGCTTCACCCGCGCCGATGCTGCCGCCGAAGGCAATGTCAGTGTAGAATGCCGGGTCGCGGACCGTGACGGTCGCGCAAAGGCCGCCGCATTTCCCGAACTCGTACCTCTGTTCGCCGTCAAGGACGGTGATCCTCCCCCGACCGATCTTCGTGAGATGAGAGAAGAGGGACCCCCGCGCAATTCGGGCAAGGAGATGGGCGAACCTAGGGGGAATGACCCGTACGCCCTGGCTCGGGCAGGCCGGCACTATGGTTCGGAGTTCATCCTGCATATTCGTGTCGGGCCGGGAACCTTCTGCTCACGGGTGGCTGTAAAAGGGCACTCTCTTCCTCCAGAGCCGGAAGGCCTGCAGGTAGATGCCGATGACGACTTTCAACGTCACCACAGGATAGGCCGCCAGCATCCGTGCGAGCGACGCCCCCGTGATCTCCCTTCGCATGGCGGTGAGGCCGGCCTCGAAGATGAGGCCCTCGCTGTCATAGTTTGACATACGGACGTTCAGCGTGTCCTCAGGCTCGGTGAAGGTCCACTCGTACTCGAGGTCCATCGGAAGGAAAGGGGAGACGTGAAATTCCTTGGTCAGGCGGAATCTCTTCAGATCGCGCGTCCCCCTGTTCTGCCTCTCGTCCACGACGTAGCAGTGCACTTCTCCCCATGGCGTGTTGTGCACCTCCACCACAATTGTTTCAAGGTCTCTGCCGGACGCGTCATAGCAATAATAGAACGTCGCAGGATTGAAGTTGTGGCCGAAATAGCGGAGGTGGCCCAGCATCCGCACCGGTCCTGGCGGCCGCTTCCCGACTCTCGCCTGAACAAGGTCCCGCACTGCCTCGTCGATAGTCCGGGATGGGTCGCCAAAATGGTCCTTCCTCCTGAGCCAGGCGACATTCGGCCGTTTCGTTGACCACAGCAGCCTGCCGCGGAACACCGTTTCCAGCTCCGCCAGGTCGAGATACACCAGGAAGATAGAATAGCGGAACCTGTTCTCCTTCGGCCGGTAACGGGCGTGGCGAATGATTCCCTCATAAATGCAGCTGTTCATGAAATTCTGCTCGTTACAATGCTCAATGACATGATCGGTGGTAATCGACTCAGCAAGAATTCGATCAGAAGTTCCCGGACAGCCTGCTCTCGTGCCCTGCAGGGCTTTTCTATGTCAAAAGGTTGCACCGAAATATCTGCAGGCCGCGAGGGCGCTCTTCACCCCGTCCTCGTGAAATCCATAACTCCAATAAGCGCCGCAGTAGTGTGTCCGGTTCCTCCCGCTGATCTCCCCCTGGCGCTGCTGCGCCGCCGGCGTCGCCAGCGTGTACTGCGGATGGTGGTACTGGTAGGAGCCGAACTTCATTCCTTCGGCGATAGCCCCGGGCCTGTTCAGCGTCACGCAAAACTCCACAGGCGCAGCAAGCGTCTGGAGGATGTTCATGTCGTAGGTAAGCACCGCCCGGTCCTCTGCCCCGCGCGGGATCAGGTAGTTCCAGCTCGACCAGAGGGTTTTCCGCTCGGGCAGAACCGATGTGTCCGCGTGCAGGACAGCCAGGTTCTCCTGATAAGGCATGGCGGCGAGCACCTCCCGTTCCGTCGGCGTCGCGTCGGTCAGCAACGCCAGCGCCTGGTCGCTGTGGCAACCGAGCACCACATGGTCGAACCGTTCCGTTGTGCCGCTTGCCAGAGCGACCTCGACGTGGTCAGGATGCCGCCGGACGGAGCGGACGGGCGTGCGCAGCCGGATGCGTTCCCGGAAGGAAGCGGTCAGTCTTTCCACGTACCGCGCAGACCCGCCGGCGATGACCTTCCACTCAAACGGGTTTCTCACCTCCAGGATGCCGTGGTTCACGAAGAAGCGGGCGAAGGTGCGAAGCGGGAAGTCCTCCACCCGGCCGGGGTCAGCCGACCATATCGCCGCAGCCATGGGTATCAGGAAGAAGTCGATGAAACGCTTCGAGTATCCCCGTGACCGCAGGTAGGGCACCAGCGGTTGCTCATCGCCGGCCTCCGCGACCATGCGGTTGAAATCCCTCCGCAGGCGCAGGATGTCCAGGACCATGGCGTAAAAAGAGGGGTCGAGTAGATTCTTTCGCTGGCCGAAGATGGTGTTCACGCTGTGAGCACCGTACTCTTTGCCCTCAAGCTCGGACTTGAGACTGAACGTCATGGGGGACGGCTGGTAAGCGACGCCGAGTTTCTTGATGAGCCTGAGGAAGTTCGGGTAGGTAACCTCGTTGAAGACGATAAAGCCGGTGTCCACGGCATAACGCACTCCCCTCACCTCGACATCGACCGTGTGAGTGTGGCCGCCGACGTAGTCGTTCGCCTCGAAGAGCGTGACCTCATGGTCACCGTTCAGTAGATAGGCCGAGACGAGGCCCGAGATGCCCCCGCCGACGATGGCGATCTTCACGGGTCTTTCTCCAATCAAGGCAACCTGTCAGCGTGTGAATCAGCGCTCATGACAGCCAGCGATCCAGATGAGCGGCAATGAGAGTGACCAAGGCACAGATAGTACCGCCCCAGAGTACGTCCACCAGAGACATCCGGAGCGGCCAGTCCCTTATCAGCGAGTAGTTGGTGAAGTCATAGACCGCGTAAAGCACAATACCGAACAGGAATCCCCAGAAGAGCGACGATGAGACAATCGCGTGCGGGGAAACCCGCGGCAGTGCGAAGAGCAGGATGCCGAGAGGGATGGCAAGCCAGACAGTGAGGGCTGCCCAGATGATGGGGTCCAGGCCACCGTTCGCCTTGCGGGCGAGGGGTCCAAGTTCGGCCTTGTAGAATCCGGGCATGATGACGCCGAGCCACAGAAAGTCGATGGCAACGAACATCGGGACGATCAGTGCGTACAGCTTGAAGTCGTGCCACATGTTATTTCTCCTTGGGCGGGAGCGGCAAGAATGCGCTCGTCCGCCGTTTGTAGTCTTCGAACTCGGGATTTCCCTTGTATCTCTTCTCCAGCATGGGGATTCCTGACACGAAGAGAATGAGGGCAGTGATCGTCAAAGGGCCGATGACCGTCCACCAACCACCCGGGACGGAGAGGGTAATGAGGTAAAGGCCCCACCAGAGGACTACCTCGCCGAAGTAGTTGGGATGGCGCGAATAGCGCCAGAGGCCCGACTGCATGACCCGGCCCCGGTTCGACGGCTCTCTCTTGAATCGTCGGAGCTGATAGTCGCCAACGGCCTCGAAAAGGAATCCGACGAGCCAGACGCCGGCGCCGAGGATATCTAAAATGCTGAATGGGTGATACGGCGCCTGGATGAGGAAGATGACGGGAATGGATATGACGAGGAGGAGAAAACCCTGCAACAGGTAGACCTGCAGAAAGCTCCTGAGGTAAAAGTGCGCGCCCCACTCCTTCCGCCACGCCTGGTATCGCGGATCTTCGGATTTTCCGCGGTTCCTCGATGAGATATGTAGCGCGAGCCTCAGCCCCCAGAGGGTGACGAGAACGAGCACGACGACTCCCTGTGGTGACGTACCCCTGTTCGTCACAAGTGCCGTACAGGCTGCGACGACGAATCCAAGCCCCCAGGCCACATCGGCAACGTCGTTCCGCTTCCATATCACGGACATGACAAACCAGAGGATCATGTAGACGAAAACGGAAGCCCCCGTCACCGCGAGCAAGGTGATCATGGCGTCAATGCCTCCCTCGTGCCCTGTGGATCTGCCACCGCGCGGAACCCCCTGATGAGCAAGTCAAGAATACGGGGCTCTCCGGTCGCTTTTTTATTATATCGTACAGGGTGAGGGGATTCGAGCCGCTCTGCACGCGCAAGCGACTGTCGCCGACACCCGCTGGCGGGATGATTGCTGGGACAGAGTGAGCTGTTCAGCAAGCAGGGGTGTGTTGATATACTAAGAAAAGCAAGAGTCGTCCGGTCCCTTCCCGGGGCCGCCGTCTCGCCTTCACTCTGCTCGGAGGACGCCAATGCAGGACGTGAAAAGACTCATTGCCCGAATCGAAAGAATCCTCAGATCCCAGCGCCTCGCGGTGCTGTCGACCTTCGGAGATGGGCATCCCTATGCGAGCCTAGTTGCCTTCACCGCACCCGACGACCTGAAGCGGATTGTGTTCGCCACCATGCGATCGACACGGAAATTCAGCAACATTTCCGGCCAGGACAACGTGGCACTTCTCATCGATACGCGCGGGAAAGGCGTTGGTGACTTCATGAGCGCTGTAGCGATTACCGCCATTGGCTCTGCGCATGAAGTTCCTGCTGACCAACGGGAGCACTTTGTCACGGCGCATCTCGCAAAGCACCCTGCCTTGGAATCCTTCGTCGCCTCACCGACGTGCGCTTTTCTCGTCGTTGAAGTTCAGAAGTACTATCTCGTCACCCGTTTCCAGAACGTTCAGGAGCTTCACCTGCGATGACCTACTGCGTTCCCCTTGCTGACGTGAATCCGGGACAGTGCGGCGAGGTGGGAGGCAAGGCTTGCTCCTTGTCGGCCGTGCTTCAGAGCGGGCTTGCGGTCCCACAGGGCATTGTGGTGACTGCCGGCGCCTATGACACCTTCATGCGGCTCACCAGGCTGCGGGAAAAGATCATGATGGAGCTTGGACGGAAGGAAATAGGCAGCATGAGATGGGAGGAGGTCTGGGACGCCGCCTTGCGAATCCGGAACCTCTTCGCCGCGACGCCGATTTCCGACATGCTGCGCGAGCGGCTCAGCGAAGGAATCTTTCCCTTCGCCCAGGGGCGGCAAGTCGTGATCCGCTCGTCTGCTCCCGGCGAGGACTCTGCCGAACTCTCCTTTGCCGGGTTGCATGAATCCTTCGTGGGGATTACTGGTCTGGAGGAGATACTCCATCACGTGAAGCTCGTCTGGGCATCGCTCTGGTCAGACCGTGCGCTGCTGTACCGGCGAGAGCTCAAACTGGACCCCTTCAAGAGCCGCATGGCCGTCGTGATCCAGGAGCTTGTGGAGGGTGATGTCTCAGGCATTGCGTTCGGGCAGCATCCCGCAAATCCTTCGAGCCGTGTCGTCGAGGCGGTCTACGGCCTCAACCAGGCCCTCGTGGACGGATCCATCACACCGGATCGGTGGACCGTGGACCGCGCAACGAACCGGATCGTGGCCCACGAGGCCGGGGACTGCACCCGGATGATGCGTCCCGGCCCGTCGGGGCCGACCTTTGTGGCAATTGAAGATGAACGTCGCTCATCGCCGCCGCTCAAAGAGTCTGACGTGGAGGCCATCACCGAGGCGAATGGTCGGCTTGAAAGGCTCTTCAAAAGCCCCCAGGACATGGAATGGACGATGGCGGCCGGCCGGCTCATCGTCCTTCAGTCCCGGCCGATCACGACTGCCTCCACGGGGAGTCAGGACCGCCGGCCCTGGTACCTGAGCCTCACGCGCAGCTTCGAGAATCTCCGCGAACTCCGCGTGAAGATAGAGGGTGTTCTCATCCCGCA
>Ga0316622_100000297_pt1 | contig 27396 bp, 22 predicted proteins | sample OWC_Aug_OW2_C1_D_FD_207646 | JGI IMG/M metagenome (GOLD analysis project Ga0316622, IMG submission 207646) | Wetland soil microbial communities from Old Woman Creek delta, Ohio, United States - OWC_Aug_OW2_C1_D5_C | ecosystem: Environmental > Terrestrial > Soil > Wetlands | place: USA: Ohio... | reverse complement strand
GCGGTCCGGCTACGCTTCTTTACGGCAGCGGCGCGATGGGTGGCGTGGTCAACGTCATCGACAATCGTGTTCCCGGTCGCCAGTTTGATAAGTTGGTTGGCGCCGCGCTGGAACAGCGCTTCGATTCGACTTCCGATGAAACCAGTACCACGATGAAAGTGGAAGGCGGGCAGGGCAATCTTGCCTATCATCTGGACGGCTTTTACCGCCACCGCAATAACCTGGATATCGGCGGCAGAGGCATTGATGTCGCCAATGTGGCGATCACCGATCCGTCGCTGAATGTGGTGGACAATCCAAAGGGCTATCTGAACAACACCGGTGCCGAAGCGATCAGCGGCTCGGCCGGCGCGTCCTGGATTGGCGACTCGGGTTTTGCCGGTGCATCCATCAACAATATCAACAACAATTACGGCATCGCTCCGGACGGCGCCGGCGAGGAAACCGTGCGCATCGCCATGCGCCAGAACAAATACGATTTCAAGAGCGAGCTGAACAATCCATTTAAATTTGCCAAAAGTCTACGGACGCGGCTGGGTTACACCGATTATGAGCATACCGAAATCGCCAACGGCGAACCCGGCGCCTTTTACACCAACAAATCCTACGAAGGCCGCGTCGAACTGACTCATCAGGACATCGGCCCGCTGCGCGGCGTGGTGGGCTTTCAAGCCCAGGTCAGCGATTTCAATGCCATCGAAAAACTCACCGGCGACAGCATCGTGCCGCGTTCCGACATCGCCAGCTATGGCGTATTTGCCGTGGAATCCTTCGACATAGGGGCCGTGAACTATCAACTTGGCACCCGCGTCGAGCAAACCGACATCAATCCTGACGGTCTGAATGGCCTCAGCTATACCCCGGTCAGCGCCTCGGCTTCGGCCTTGTGGAAACTGGACCACCGCAACAGCCTGAATCTGGCCATCACCCGTTCCTCGCGGGCGCCGCAGGTTCAGGAATTGCTGTCGGACGGCTATCACGACGCTACTCGCAGCTATGATAGAGGCGACATCGGCTTGAAGGAGGAAACCTCCTACAACCTGGATTTGGGTTACCGCTTCAAGACCGACTGGCTGCGCGCCGAATTTGATCTATTCCACAACTGGGCCAGCGACTACATTTATCAACAGCGAAACGGCTTCGTCGACGTGGACGGCGTTCAGCGGCCTTTGATGATCAGCAGCCAGCAAGACGCGATCTTCAAGGGCTACGAAGCCAAGCTGATTCTGCCAATGATGGAAAACCATTTAGGCTTGCTGGAACTGACCCTGTTCAGCGACTACACAAGAGGCGAATTCGTCAACGGCGGCGACGTGCCGCGTATGCCGCCATTGCGCTACGGCCTGCAAGTCGATTACAACAAGGACAAATTATCCAGCTACCTGCGCTTCACTCGTGCCGATGACCAGCCGCATGCCGGCGACTTCGAGACTTCGACCGCTGGTTATTATTTGCTCAACGTCGGCGCCAATTATCAGCTCAAGGCTTTTCAGAATACCAAGCTGATGATGTTCGCCAAGGGCAACAACCTGCTCGACCAAAACATCCGCAACTCGACCTCCTACTTGCGCAATTTCGCGCCGGAAGCGGGACGCGGCGCGGAAGTGGGTTTCAGACTGAGTTATTAGCCCCGCACTGGCGCGGCGGTTTACCGTCCGCGCCTTTTTTACCAGAATCAATTGTTACAATATAACATCGCCATGAATATTTCCGACTCTGGCAAACTCCCCGTTACCGTATTGTCCGGCTTTCTCGGCGCAGGTAAGACCACCTTGTTGAACCATATACTTGGCAATCGCGACAATCTCCGGGTAGCCGTGATCGTCAACGACATGAGCGAGGTCAACATCGACGCCGCACTGGTCAAGAACGAAGTACAACTGAATCGAGGCCAGGAGAAATTGGTCGAAATGAGCAACGGCTGCATTTGTTGTACCCTGCGGGAGGACTTGCTGATCGAGGTCGGCAACCTGGCCAAGGAAGGCCGCTTCGATTATCTGGTGATCGAGTCCACCGGCATCGCAGAACCCTTGCCGGTTGCCGAAACCTTCACCTTCCGCGACGAACAGGGCCTTAGCCTGTCCGACATCGCCCGGCTGGATACGCTTGTCACCGTGGTCGACGCAGTCAACTTCATGCGCAATTACATGGAGGCGCTGATCCTGAAGGAAAGCGGCGAATCACTGGGCGAGGACGACGAGCGCAACGTCGCCGACCTGCTGGTCGATCAAATCGAATTTGCCAATGTGATTTTGATTTCGAAGATCGATTTAATCAGCACGGATGAAATCGTCAACCTGAAAGCCATCCTGCACAGCCTCAATCCCGACGCGGAAATCGTGCCCATGGTGATGGGTCGAGTCGACTTGAACAAGGTCTTGAATACCGGTCTGTTCGATTTCGAGAAAGCCGAACAGGCGCCGGGCTGGCTCAAGGAATTACGCGGCGAGCATACCCCAGAAACCGAGGAATACGGCATAGCCAGTTTCGTTTACAGCGCCCGGCGGCCCTTTTCATCCGCAGCGCTTCTACGACCATTTGCATTTCGGCGAATGGGAAGGCGGTACCTTGTTGCGTTCCAAGGGCTTTTTCTGGCTGGCCTCGCGGCCGGAGCATGCCGGCAACTGGTCGCAAGCCGGTGGCATCATGCGTCACGGCCTGGCCGGGCGCTGGCGGGCTTCAGTACCTAAACAGGAATGGCCCGAGGAGTATATGGACGATATTCAATCGCAATGGGCAGAGCCGTTTGGCGACTGCCGCCAGGAGTTAGTGTTCATCGGCCAAAATATCGATGCCGACAAAGTGCGCCAGGAATTGGACGGTTGCTTGTTGAGCGATGAAGAATTGTCCGCCGGTCGGGAGGTATGGCAAACCTACCGGGACGATTTTCCACCCTGGTTTACCGATGAACAATCATGATTTCTATGTTCATGTGATAGGCGTGGCCTTGCTAATCGGTTCGGGTTTATTGTCCCTCGGGCTTGAAGACCGGCGTCTGAAACACTGGGTTTCGTCATTTTTCGTTCTAGTGCTGAGCCTGTTATTGGCCGATGTCGTCCTGCATTTACTGCCGAATGCGATTGCTGGCTTCATTTATGGCTCGCGCTATCACTCTATTCCCGTAAACCTTCTGAAGGGCCATTAACGATGAATCTATCCTTTGAAATAGTGACGGGCGCTATCGGCGCCGGATTTTTGGTCAGCCTGATGTCGTTCAGCGGCCTGTTCGTGATCTGGCTGCCGGCGCAACGGCTGGCGATAGTCGTGCCCTATCTGGTGGCGCTGGCGGTCGGGGTATTGCTCGGCGACGCCTTCATACACCTGATACCGGACGCCATCTCGCGCCATGGCTCGGTCAGCGATATTTGCCTGACCGTGCTGGCCGGCTTGTTTCTGTTTTTCGTGCTGGAAAAGCTGGTGCGCTGGCGGCACGACCACAATGTCGATACCTCGGTAGCTGCGGAGATTCTGCCGCTGGCGAAAATGAATCTGATCGGCGACGCCATTCACAATTTCGTCGACGGCATCCTGATTGCGGGCAGTTTTTTGGTCGATCCGGCCTTAGGGCTCACCACCACGCTGGCCATTGTCGCTCATGAAATCCCGCAGGAACTGGGGGACGTCGGGGCGTTGTTGCGCGGCGGCTTTTCGCCGAGGCAGGCGGTGATGTTCAACTTTTACTGTTCGCTAACCGTGCTGCTCGGCGTCGTGTTTACCCTATTGCTAAGCCAGATAGCTCAATCCTCCTTGATTTTGCTGCTGCCGATTGCCGCCGGCGGCTTTATCTATATCGCCGCTTCCGACCTGATCCCCGTGCTGCACGAACGTTCGAACTTAGCCCATGTCAGCGGGCAGAGCGTGGCTTTCGCGCTGGGCATAGTCTTCATGCAATTCATCGTTGTTTTCGAACAGACCTTGCTGGCTGTTTAAGGAGTTTATTTATGTTTGCTCGGGTACCGTTTCGCCAAGCTATTGTCTCGCCACGAGTGATGTCCGGATCATTCCATCCCGTAACGTACAAACCGGCGACCAAGACCGTTATTTCCAACAATTTCGCCGATCTAACGCGCATCTATGAAGACGACGTCAACCTTTGCCTGATCGAACGGCCGCTGCCCGCCGCCATCGAAGGCTTTGTCCATAGCGCCTTGAAAAATCTCGGCAGCCTAGAAATCAGTCAAGCGGTCGATCCCGAATGGTTCGACTTTGCCGGCCTCTGGCTGCGGGTCAGCAAACTTGACGGCTATCGGGAATGGCTGGACGACGTGACCTTATTGGCCTCGGCGTTCTGCGAATTGTTCGATCGCCGACAAGCCGGCCTCCGCCTACAGACTTTGAACAACGCCATGTGCCAGCGTTTTCACGTCGACCGGGTACCGGCCCGGATGATTTGCAGTTACGGCGGTATCGGCACCGAATGGCTGCCGGAATATGCCGTGGATCGCGGCAAACTGGGCATGGGTGGCCGTGGTTTACCGGACGATCAATCCGGCCTGATCGCCGATCCGACCGCAATCCGGCGGATGCCGGCCTATGCGGTCGGCTTGATGAAAGGATCGAACTGGGAAGGCAACGAAAGCCACGGTTTGGTGCACCGCTCGCCGACGCCGACCGCCGTGCAACCGCGCCGATTGCTGTTGACGCTGGACATGTTGTAGGAACGGACTTGCTGATCAAATTGACTGGCGGATCGATCTACGATCCGACACAAAACCTGCACGGCGAATGCCGAGACCTGTTCATGCGCGATGGACTGATCGTCTCAGATCCCGCCCCGGACACGAAATTCGATGCGGTTTACGATCTATCCGGTCTGATCGTCATGGCAGGCGCCATCGACATCCATAGCCATATCGCCGGCGGCAACCTCAATACCGCGCGCCTGCTGTTGCCGGAACAACATCGCAACCATATGGCGCGGCGGTTAAACCACCCATATAGCACGGCAAAATGGTCAACTACCGACATCGGTTACCGCTACGCGCGGATGGGTTATACCACCGTGGTCGAGCCAGCCATGCTGCCGGTCAATGCCTTGGACGTTCATCTGCAAATGGCCGACATTCCTATCCTGGATGCCGCCGCGCTGGCGATACTGGGCAACGACGATTTGCTGCTGAGATTGATGCGCGCCAAAGCCGGCCAAGGCCAAATCAACGACTACGTGGCCTGGACGCTCAACGCCACCCGCGCACTGGGCCTGAAAGTCATCAACGCCGGCGGCGCCAATGCCTTCAAAAGCAATGTCCGCGAGTTTGGCCTGGACGACATCGTTCCCGATTACGGCGTCAGTTCCAGGCAAATTTTGCAAACCCTGCAGCGTGCCGCTTGCGAGCTGGGCGTGCCGCATCCGGTGCATGTGCATTGCAACAATCTCGGCATGCCCGGCAATGTCGACACCATATTGGCGACCATGGAAGCCGCGCAAGGCCTGCCCATGCATCTGGCTCATGTGCAGTTTTACGCCTACGGCAATGAAGGCGCGAGAGGCTTTTCGTCTGCGGCGGCGCGATTGTTGGAAGGCTTCAAGCGCCATCCCAATATCACCATGGACGTCGGCCAGGTCTTGTTCGGCCAGACCGTCACCATCTCCGGCGACGTGATCGCCCAATACAGCCGCCGCGACGATGCCAGCCCAAACAAATGGGTGATGTGGGACGCCGAATGCGAAGGCTCGGGCGGCGTGGTGCCTTACCGCTACCGGGAAACCAGTTTCGTCAACACCCTGCAATGGGCCATCGGCCTGGAGCTGTTCTTATTGGCCGAAGACCCGGAACGGCTGTTCTTCACCACCGATCATCCCAACGGTGCGCCGTTTACCGCTTACCCAGAGTTGATACGCCTATTGATGGACGCCGATTACCGCCGAGCCTGCATGGCGAGGATGAATCAGGAAGCGTTGGCGCTGACCTTGTTGCCGGAATTGACACGCGAATTCAACTTGAGCGAAATCGCCACGATGACCCGTTCCGCCGCCGCGCGATTGCTGGGATTGAACGATAGAGGTCATCTGGCGCCCGGCGCTATCGCCGACATCGCCGTCTACAACCCACGGGAATGCGGGGGGAAGGGCAAAACGCCGGTAGCGTTTGCGGCCCGGCCGCAAGCGGAGTGTCGGGCCATGTTCGCCGACGCGGCGCTGGTGTTCAAGCGCGGCCAGCTGGTAGTACAAGACGGCGAAGTCGTCTCCCGTCCCACCGGTAACGCCCAGGTAATCCAGCCGAATTACGATCATCGTATCGAGCACCATGTCAAAAACCATTTCGACCGGTTTTACAGTTTGAAATTGAGTAACTTCAAAATCGATGATGTTGATTTCCGACAACCGGACAGACAGCGCTTTCGTCAGGTTGCCGTCAAACCAGGCAAGGGTTTCGGTAAGTAATGGGAGCATCGCCGTCTCAAGACGCCAGACAGAAGTGTAAAGCCAGTCTGAAAACGGCGGCATGGGTGGCGCGAAAATACCGATGATCTTCGATTACCCAAGTGTAGTCTATTACTTGTTGACCCGTTTCAGTGTCACGGACAGCAGGCCGCCACCCTGGATCAAGGTGTCTTTGTCCGCTATTTTCCAGGCTTCCTCGGAGCCGTCTTCTTTCTTGAAGACCAGATATTTTTCGCTGCCGGATTCCCGAACGAAAATCTCCTTGAATTGGGTGCGTAATCCGTTCGAATCGGTGTAGTCGGGGCCTATGACCAGGGTCGTTTCTCCGGTGACCTTGGCGAAGGCATCCAGGAGTTCGTTGGCCGAACCTGCCTGCGCCTTGTATTCGCCTTCATAGCCATGTCCGCAGCCTGCCAAGATAACCGCAAGGCCTAGCAATAAAATTTTTTTAAGTTTCATGTTTTCTCCTTTTTACCGATTGTCTCGAATTCCTCGGCTAACAGCAATGCCGAAAGAGATAAAATCGCAAGCGGCTGGATTTTTCCAGTTTTCTGAAAATTGAATCCGCCACTGTAGAATCCACCAATCCGTTATGTTTGGGATAGAAAGAAAATCGCGCCAGTTCTATTGCTCAGGGTTATAATCGACCAAGGCGAAACAGTGTGGGTACTAGTGTTTTAAGCTGGGAATCTTGGTGGAAACGGCCTAATACGCTTCATAAGTAAAGTGGAAAAGTCGAGAGGTTTTGATCGATTTTTCAACGTAGTCATGGATGGTGAAGCCGTTTTTAAACCGCTTCTAAGTACTCTCCGCGACTTGTTGGTCGTAACAAATTCATCGCATCGACAATCACAAAAAAGGACAGAACGTGAAACTAATAAAAACTTCAACAATTGCCCTATGTTGCTTGGCTGTAACGCCCGCTGCTCAGGCTATCAATTTTAACTTCATTACCCAAGGATTTAGCAGCGATGCGGCGGCGGCCTTGGACCGGGCGGGGAGCCGTTGGTCTTCACAATTGCGGGATCCGGTGACGATCAATATCGCGGTCAATCTGCAGAATCTTAACGATACCCGCGTGATCGGTAATGCGGCATCAATGTCGCTTGTCGGTGGCTACACCGGTTTTCGTGATCTGTTGGTTTTAGATGCAGCTAATGAAACCGGTGACGACATCGTTAGCCATTTGCCCACCGTCAATCAGGCCAGCGCTTATTTGCCCGCCAATTTTAGCTTAAACAATCTGGCCGCAACCAAAGCCAACCTAAAGGCGCTTGGCGAATCGGCAAGCTTTTCCTCCCAATTGGACAGTCAGTTCGGTATCGACGATGGCATCATCAATTTTAATAGCGGTTTTGCCTTCGATTACGATGCCGGCAATGGCATTACGCTCGGCTCCATGGACTTTGAAACCGTCGCGGCCCATGAAATCGGCCATATTCTGGGCTTTGTTTCGGTTGTCGATGACATCGACTACATGTTGAAAAACAATCTGACTGGCGACGTGACGCCGTATTTGCTCGATCTGTTTCGGTTCGGCCCCAATGCCAACCCGGCCACATCGTCGGATTTCACCAATATGTCGCGCGATTTGCGGCCCGGCGTCACCAGTTATTTTGACGACCTTAGTATGCAAGTGGCGTTTTCAACCGGGGAATACAATGGTGATGGCAATCAGGCTAGTCACTGGAAAGACAGTTCTGGTAACTTGCTCGGCATCATGGATCCCACCATCGCTTTCGGTCAGATTTCGCCCCTCTCTGGGCACGATCTTAGGGCGCTGGATGTGATCGGCTACGAGGTCGCGGCAGTGCCGTTGCCCGCCGCGATCTGGTTGTTTGGCGGCAGCCTGCTGGCCTTGATCGGACTGGGGCGGCGGGGAAAGTAATGTTTTAGCGAGACTGTTGTAGGGGCGAATTTATGCGCGGCCGAGTGCTAAAAATCGCCCCAATATGCGGAAACAGTGTGGGTTTACAAATCCGCCAATACCTCTAATGCCTCTTGAATATTGCTGACCGCGTGTATCTGCAGATTTTTGACGGCTTCCTTAGGCTTGTTGGCTTTAGGGATGATGGCCCGCTTGAAGCCGTGTTTGGCGGCTTCGTTCAGGCGGGCATGGCCATTGGCCACCGGGCGGATTTCGCCATTCAGGCCCACCTCGCCGAAAAACACTGTGTCGTAAGGAATGATGCGGTCGCGCAGGCTGGAGACCACGCCGACCATGATCGCCAAATCGGTGCTGGTTTCCGAAACCTTGATGCCGCCCACCACGTTGGTATATATCTCGTCGTTGCCAGTGAAAATGCCGCCGTGGCGCGACAGCACCGCCAGCAGCATCGCCAGTCGGTTCTGATCCAGTCCCACCGCCAGCCGGCGCGGATTGCCATACTGGCTTTCGGTGACCAGCGCCTGAATTTCCACCAATAATGGCCGGGTACCCTCCCACAACACCGTCACCACGCTGCCGGGCGAGGGCTTTTCGGCCCGCGACAGAAACATCGCCGATGGGTTTTTAACTTCCTTCAGGCCGCTGCTTTCCATCGCAAAAAAACCCAGTTCGCCGACGCTGCCGAAGCGGTTCTTGTCGGCACGCAGCACCCGGAACCGCGAGTCGTCGGTGGACGACAGTACCACTTGCGCATCGACGATATGACTGAGTGTCATGGGGCCTGCCAGCGACTGGTCTTTGGTGACATGGCCGACCATGAAAAACGATACCCCGGTCCTCTTGGCATATTGAGTCAGGTAGCTGGCGGTTTCCCGTACCTGAGAAACCGAGCCCGGCGCGGAATCGGAATCGGCGGTATACATTACCTGAATCGAATCGATGATCACCACCTGCGGCCGTTCTTCATCCAGTATCTGGCAAATCTGTTGTACAGAAGTCTCCGCCAGCATTTTGATGCCGGCGGCTTTCAGGCCTAAGCGATGGGCGCGTTCGGCAATCTGCTGCAGGGACTCTTCGCCCGATACATACAGCACCGGCCGCTGCTCGGCGATGTGAGCGATGGCCTGCAGCAAAATCGTGCTTTTTCCGGCGCCCGGTGCACCGCCTATCAACACTACGCTGCCGGTGACGATGCCGCCGCCCAGTACCCGGTCAAACTCCGCCAAACCCGTTGAAATCCGTTCCGCCTGGGCCAGGTTGACTTCCGATAACAGGTGTACTTCACTACGGGCACCGGCATAACCGGAGTTGTCGCGACCGGGCTTGGTGCTGCCCAGCCGTACTTCCTTGATGGTATTCCAGGCGCCGCACTGGTTGCATTGCCCGGACCAACCGGGATAATCGGCGCCGCATTCGGTACAGACGTAAGCGGATTTTTGTTTTTTGGCCATGCTTATTCCGAGGTTTGTTCCACGATCCGCACCCGCTGAGTAATTCCGCACAGCAGGGTATAAGGAATCGTGTCGGCATGGCGGGCGATCTCTTCCACCGGCAGGCCCTCGCCCCATAGTATCGCCGGGTCGCCGGGCTGGGCCGATGGCAGGCCGTTCAAATCCACGGTGATCATGTCCATCGATACTCGGCCGATTAGCGGTACACGCTGGCCGTTGACCAGCACCGGCGTGCCGCTTTGGGCGTGGCGATGATAACCGTCGCCGTAGCCGATCGAGATGACACCCAGACGGGTATCGTTCGGACATTGCCAGGTGCCGCTGTAGCCGACGGTTTCGCCGGCGGCGACATTTTTGACCGCTATCAGCCGCGAATGCAGGCTCATCACCGGTTTCAAGCCGAAGTCGGCGCCGGTCTTGCCGGCAAACGGCGAGCAACCGTACAGCATCAGGCCCGGCCGCACCCAGTCCCTGACTCCGTCTTGAGTTGAGACTAAGGAGACATTGGGCCAACCGATGATGCCGGCCGAGTTGGCGATGCTGCGCTCTCCGGGATAGCCTTGTACTGCGTCGTTGAACAGATCGATTTGCCGACGGGTCTTGTCATCGAGCAAGTCGTCGGCATTGGCGAAGTGGGTAATCAGTTTGATCGGCTGTTTGACGATGGCGCAATTCGCCAGTTGCCGGTAGGCGGCATTGAAATCGCCGCCCTTGAAACCTAGCCGGTTCATGCCGGTATCCATTTTCAGCCAGATAACCAAAGCCGGTTCGGCGCTGCCTTGTTGTTGCAAGAGCTCGATTTGCTGGGGGGTATGAATCACCGCGTCCAGCTGATGCTGAAGCATTAGCAGCAATTCGTCGACACAGACAAAGCCTTGCAGCACGGTGATGGGTTGGCTGAAACCGGCTTTACGCAGGCGCACGCCTTCGTCGACCCGCGCCACGGCAAGGCCGTCTGCTTGGTCCAGGGCGCGGGCGACGCGGGTGATGCCGTGGCCGTAGGCATTGGCCTTGATTACCGCCATGATTTTGTTGTTGGGAGCGTAGCGTTTTACCTGGGCCAGATTATGGCGCACCGCTTCCAGATCCAGATGTACGTAGGCGGCGGGCGTCATTCGTAGTCTTCGGGGCCGTTATAGACGCCGGCAAAATTCTCGAAGCGGGTGTATTGGCCGAGGAAGGTCAGCCGCACCGTGCCCAGTGGACCGTTCCGTTGCTTGCCGATGATGACTTCGGCGATGCCCTTGTCCGGGCTGTCCTCGTTGTAGACCTCGTCGCGGTAGACAAAGATGATCAAGTCGGCGTCCTGCTCGATCGCCCCCGATTCGCGCAAGTCGGACATTACCGGCCGCTTATTGGGGCGTTGCTCCAGGTTGCGGTTAAGCTGCGACAATGCAATCACCGGTACATTCATTTCCTTGGCCAGTGCTTTCAGGCCACGGGAAATGTCGGAAATCTGTTGCACCCGGTTATCGCCGCTGGAAGGCGACTGCATCAACTGCAAGTAGTCAAGCACGATCAAACCCAGTTGGCCGTGTTCGCGGGTCAGCCGGCGGGCGCGTGAGCGTACCTCGGTCGGGGTGAGGGCAGGGGTGTCGTCGATGAACAGCTTGGTCTCGGCCAACAGATTGATCGCCGAAGTCAGCCGCGGCCAGTCGTCGTCGTCCAGCTTGCCTGTGCGTACCTTGTGCTGGTCGATACGGCCCAGCGACGACATCATCCGCATCGCCAGCGCCTCGCCAGGCATCTCCATACTGAACACCGCCACCGGCATGCCGCTCTTCAAGGCCACGTTCTCGGCCATGTTCATGGCTATAGTCGTTTTACCCATCGACGGCCTACCGGCGACGATGATTAGATCGGAAGGTTGCAGGCCGGAAGTTTTTTCGTCGAGATCGGTGAAGCCTGTGCTGGCGCCGGTGATGTCGCCGTCCTGTTCGTATAGCATTTCGATCTTGTCGACGGCCTTGGCCAGCAGGGACTTGATGGAACTGAATCCGCCCTGGCCGCGCTGGCGCTGTTCGGCGATTTCGAATACCCTGCGCTCGGCGTTTTCCAGCAAATCGGCGGTTTCCCGGCCCTCGGTGCTGAAGGCCGAATCGGAAATTTCGGTGCCGACATGAATCAGCTGCCGCAGCACCGAGCGGTCGCGGACGATATTGGCGTAGGCGACGATATTGGCGGCGCTGGGCGTATCCTTGACCAGCGTGCCCAGATAAGCCAGGCCGCCGGCGTCCTGAAGTTCGCCGGTCGATTCCAGCGCTTCCGACAGCGTGATGACGTCGAAAGGGTCCTGTTTTTCCGCCAATTGGGCGATGGTGCGGAAGATCAGCCTATGGTCGCGGCGGTAAAAGTCGTCCTCGGTAACCTTGTCGGCGACCGAATCCCAGGTCTGATTGTCCAGCATCAGTCCGCCGAGTACCGATTGTTCGGCCTGGATGGAATTCGGTGGCACTTTTAAGGATTCGACGGCTTGGTCTGGGCTGAAATAATAATCTTCGGACATTAGGCTTTGGCTGGGGTGGAGCAGGGTTAAAGTGCGGGCATTATACTACTTGCCGATGCCGGGTAGCGGTTGCTAAACGTGACGTCGGCTGATCGCCGTGAAAACGGAAATATGGCGAAATGCCCGTTGGTAATGGCGTCTTGCGTTCAAGTTATGTAGGCAGGATAAGCGAGAGCGTTCCGGCAAACCTTAAATCGCCAGAAATGCCTATGGGCTTATTCTGGCCTACGACTGATTTCCTCCGAGGCGTCATTGAATTCCCTTTCCTTTTAGCGGGATGTCGCCAATAATGAAGCTCTGGGGGCGGAAAGGCCTATTCGTATAGACAGAGAGTCAGACGATGCTTCGATTATTGGTGTTGCTCATCGCTCTTTCGATTCAAACGGCAGCCATGGCCGCTCAGAATCACAGTGTGCTGCTCATCCATTCCTATCACAGCGGGATGCCCTGGACCGATTCCCAGCATCAGGGTTTCGTCGATGCTCTTCGCGATAGCAAACTGCCTGTCGATCTCCACGTCGAGTACCTGGATACCTTGCGCTACCGTCAGCAAAAGGACCTCATGCGTGAGAATCTCAGCCGCACATTGCTCGGTAAATTCAAGGATCATCCGCCGGAAGTCATCGCGGTGTCGGACAACGATGCCCTGGATTTCGTCCTGGACGAGCGGCCGAAGTTTGCTCCCAACGCTGCCGTGGTTTTCTGCGGTATCAACGGGCTTAGCCCCGATATTCGCAGCCGATACCAGAACCTGACGGGGGTTGCCGAGGAGGCGTCGTTTAAGGAAACGCTGGAGGTCATGGAGACTTTGCTGCCCGGTCGGCGCGTCCTGGTTCTCGGCGAGCAGTCATCGACCTTTCGGGGAAACTTCGGCAGTCTCAAGAGCGGCAACGAGCGGAGAGCTTCGCCCGCCCAACTCGAAGTCTTCGACGATCCGGTGCTGTCGCACATCGAGGCGAGGGTCAGGCTAGCCGGCCCGGATACTTTAGTTTTTATCTTGTTGCGACCGATCAATGATGCTGGGGAAACCGTCGATAGCGCAATCGCCGTCCGTGCCATCAGCGTTGCCAGCAAACAGCCGGTTTTTTCGGCCTGGGACTACATGTTCGGCTATGGCATCGTCGGAGGAAAGCTGATTTCGGGAGAGGCCCACGGGCAAACGGCGGCCCAGCAGGTCATTCGTATCCTGAAAGGCGAGGCGGCGGATTCCATCCCGTTCGAATGGGAGAGCTCGAATCGCTACATGTTCGATTACGAGCAACTGGCCCGCTTTGGCTTGCAGAACCAGCGTCTCCCCGAAGGCTCCATTGTCATCAACCGTCCGGTGAGCTTTTACGAGATTCATCGCGACAAGGTCCTTGCGGCCGCGGCGGCATTCATGCTGCTGCTTTTGCTTGGGGTTCGCCTGTTGGTGCTTAACAAGTCCCTCAGGGAGAGCAGAAATCTTCTCGACAACATCATCGACAATATCCCGGTGATGGTGTTCCTGAAGCGAGCTTCGGATCTCAGTTTTGTGGTGTTTAACCGTGCCGGCGAGGCTCTGCTGGGACGCAATCGTGGCGAATTGCTGGGGCGTAGCGATTATGATTTTTTCCCCAAGGAGCAGTCTGATTTCTTTACTAGCAAGGACCGCGACGTACTGAGACAGAAGGATGTCGTGGACATCCCGGAAGAACCCGTAGCAACGGCGGATGGAACCCGCATTCTTCATACCAGGAAACTGGCCTTACGGGATAAAGACGGCCAAGCCATGTACTTGTTGGGTATTTCCGAAGACATTACCGATCTCAAGCGTAACGCGGATGAATTGAGGCGTTACAGAGACCACCTTGAAGAAGAGGTACAGCAACGCACCACTGATCTGATGTTGGCGCGTGATGCCGCCGAAGCCGCCAATCGGGCCAAGAGCGTATTCCTGTCCAACATGAGCCACGAGCTGCGCACGCCATTGAATGCCATTCTGGGTTTTTCCAATATGATGCGCAAGGATCCGCAGCTGCAACCCAGGCAGCGAGAGGATCTCGACATCATCAACCGCAGCGGTGAGCACCTGTTGACGTTGATCAACGATGTGCTGGAAATGTCGAAGATCGAATCCGGGCGGGTACAGTTGGAAAGTATCCCGTTTGACCTTGGCGGACTGGTGCGCGATGTCATCGACATGATGCAAATACGCGCCCAGGAAAAAGGCTTACGACTGCTGGCAGATCAATCGTCGGAATTTCCGCGTTACATCAAGGGAGACGAGGCGCGCTTGCGCCAAATCCTGATTAATCTGGTTGGCAACGCCGTCAAGTATACCCGGCAGGGCGGCGTAACCGTGCGTTTTGGGATGAGGCTCCATGCCGCCCAACAATACCTCGTGATAGAAGTTGAGGACAGCGGCGTCGGCATCGCCCCGGAAGATCAACAAAAAATCTTTGAACCGTTTGTGCAGTTGGGGGAACAAGCCGCGCAAAAAGGGACCGGTCTGGGTTTGGCCATCACCCGGCAATATGTGCAACTGATGCGGGGGACGATCGGCGTCGAAAGCACGGTGGGTAGAGGCTCCATCTTCCGGGTGGAATTGCCAGTAGAGAGGGTTGAGGCGAACGACCTGATCAAGCCCGACCTCATGAACAATGCCGTCCAAGGCGAGATAGTCGGCTTGGCTCCTGGGCAACCGGATTACCGCATTCTGATTGTGGAAGACCAGTTGGATAACCAGTTGCTGCTTACCCAACTGATGCAGAGCGCTGGTGTTCAGGTCAAGGTTGCGGAAGATGGGCAGCAAGGCGTACAACTGTTCCAAAGCTGGCGGCCGCACCTGATCTGGATGGACAGGCGCATGCCGGTGATGGACGGCATGGAGGCAACAAAGACCATTCGCAGACTTCCGGGCGGCAAGGATGTCAAAATTGTTGCCGTTACGGCCTCCGCTTTCATGGAGCAGCGCGACGAAATGCTGAATGCGGGGATGAACGACTTTGTGCGCAAACCCTACCGCGCCAATGAGATCTTCGAATGCATGGCCAGGCAGCTTGGCTTGCAATATGTCTATGCCGACACGCTGCAACAGGAAGAGGCTGAGGCTGCGCCATTGACGGCACGGACGCTGTCGGTGTTGCCGCCGGAATTGCGCAGTGAGCTATGCGATGCGCTGGAAAGCCTAGATGCCGAGCGCATCGCCGCTGCAATCAAGCAAGTCGGCGCTTATGATCCGGCCGTGCAGAAAGCGCTGTCGCGTCTGGTGGACAGTTTCGATTACCCGGCCATTCTGAAGGCCTTGCAGACAGGGCTTACGGAGTGATTTCTGGATTGCGTGTTTATGTGTGAAAGAGGAGGTTGGCGTCCAATAGAGGAAGGTATTTTATCGCAGGTATAAAAAAGGGCCTTTCGGCCCTTTCTCATATCAATTAGCGAAGCAACGTTATTCGCTATCGACCTCTTTCATGCTCAAACGCACGCGGCCTTGGCGGTCGATTTCCAGTACTTTGACGCGTACGGTATCACCTTCCGACAATTTATCGCTGACTTTTTCGACGCGTTCGTCGGAGATTTGCGAAATGTGTACCAAGCCGTCCTTGCCGGGCAGGATGGTCACGAATGCGCCGAAGTCCATCAGACGTACCACTTTGCCTTCGTAGGTTTTGCCCACTTCGACTTCGGCGGTAATTTCTTCGATCATGCGTTTGGCTTCTTCGCCGGCCGCCTTGTCGACGGAAGCGATGTTAACCACGCCGTCGTCGGTCAGATCGATGCTGGCGCCGGTTTGTTCGGTGATGCCACGAATGGTAACGCCGCCCTTGCCGATGACTTCGCGGATCTTGGCCGGATCGATCTTGAAGGTGATGATGCGAGGCGCATAATCGGACATTGTTTCGCGGGTGCTGGACAGTGCCTTGTTCATTTCGCCCAGGATGTGCAGGCGGCCTTGTTTGGCTTGGTCCAGCGCGACTTTCATGATTTCGGCGGTGATGCCGTCGATCTTGATGTCCATTTGCAAAGCGGTAACGCCGTTTTCGGAGCCGGCCACTTTAAAGTCCATGTCGCCCAAGTGATCTTCGTCACCCAGGATGTCTGACAATACCGCGAATTGATCGCCTTCCTTGATCAAACCCATGGCGATACCGGCCACCGGTGCCTTGATAGGCACGCCAGCGTCCATCAGCGCCAAGCTGCTGCCGCAGACGGAAGCCATGGAGCTGGAGCCGTTGGATTCGGTGATTTCCGATACCACGCGGATCACATAGGGGAATTCCGCCATGTTGGGCAATACCGCCAATACGCCGCGTTTCGCCAGACGACCGTGGCCGATTTCGCGGCGTTTCGGCGAACCGACGAAGCCGGTTTCGCCGACGCTGTAAGGCGGGAAGTTGTAATGCAGCATGAACGGGTCTTTGTATTCGCCGGACAGTGCGTCGATGATTTGCGCATCGCGTTCTGTACCCAGGGTTGCCACAACCAGGGCTTGAGTTTCGCCGCGTGTGAACAGCGCGGAGCCGTGGGTTCTGGGTAGCACGCCGGTTTTGATGCTGATCGGTCTGACGGTGGTCAGGTCGCGGCCGTCGATACGTTTGCGGTCGTTCAAAATCGCGCCGCGAACGATGTCGTATTCCAGATGTTCGATGACGTTGCGGATGTCTTTTTCGTTGTACAGGCCGTCGGCGGTCAATTTTTCGACCACGGCGCTGCGGATTGCGCTCAGGGTGTCTTGTCTGACCAGTTTCTCGGCTACTTGGTAAGCGGCCTTGATACCGGCTTCGGCTTCGGCGACAACGGCGGCTTTCAGCGCGGCATTGGTTTCGACGGGCGTGTAGGCCAGGGCAGGGGTAGCGACTTCGGCGGCCAGTTCATTAATGGCCTTGATGGCGACTTGCATTTGCTCGTGACCGAACAGTACCGCGCCCAACATCACTTCTTCGGACAACAAATCGGCTTCGGATTCGACCATCAACACCGCGTGTTGAGTACCGGCAACCACCAATTGCAGGCTGGATTCCTTCAATGCGGGCAAGGAAGGGTTCAGCAAATATTGACCGTCTTTGTAACCGACACAGGCCGCGCCTAGAGGGCCGTTGAAGGGCAGGCCGGAAATGGCCAGTGCCGCTGATGCACCCAGCAGGGCAGGAATTTCGGTGTCCACTTCAGGATTCAAAGACACCACGGTAGCGATGATCTGCACTTCGTTGGTGAAGCCTTCGGGAAACAACGGACGGATAGGCCGGTCGATCAGGCGCGAGATCAGGGTTTCGTTTTCGCTGGGACGGCCTTCGCGTTTGAAGAATCCGCCGGGGATTTTGCCGGCCGCGAAAGCTTTTTCCTGATAATTGACGGTAAGCGGGAAGAAATCGCCGCCGCTGCCTTCTTTTTTGCCGACCACTGTCACCAGCAGCGAAGTGCCTTCGACATCGATCATCACGGCGCCGTTGGCTTGGCGGGCAATTTCACCGGTTTCTAAAGTGACGAGACGATCGCCGTACTGAAATTGTTTCCTGATAGGAGTCACTATAAGGTTCCTGCGTTGGGTTGTTTGGAAAATATTGCCATAAAGCAGAAACGGCACTTGTGCGTGCCGTTTCTTGGTGGTGTTACTTACGGATGCCGAGGCGCTCGATTAGCGTACGATAGCGGGCTACTTCCGTATTCTTCAGGTAATCCAGCAATTTACGGCGTTGGTTTACCATGCGCAGTAGACCACGGCGCGAGTGGTTGTCTTTTTTGTGCGCGGCAAAGTGCGGGGTCAACTGGTTGATGTTGGCAGTCAGTAGAGCCACCTGGACTTCGGTGGAACCGGTGTCGGTGTCCGACAAACGGTATTCTTCAACGATTGCTTTCTTTTGTTCTGCGGTTAACGACATTGTTAATCCCTATCGATTAATAAGTAAAAATAAAAACCGTCTTGGCGACGGCAGGATAATCATCGTTTCCACAATAGGGTGTAGAAACGCATGATGCTTTTTTCTGGATAATCAAACGGTTTGAGCATCCAGATTAAATAATTTTTTCGGGGCTAGTTTACCATTTATTAGCATTTCCCCCAAGCCTAAAAAGGCCTGTTGGCAATATATTCTGACCGTGCCCAAAGTCGGTGATTTCAGTGCAACTTGCTGCCCTTGTTTGATGGAACTGGCTTGTTCGCTGGACACATGGACGAATGGAATGCCGGTTAACGGTACATCCACGGCCATTAGTTTACTCAGCAATTTCGTGCTGTCCATCGCCTGTAATTCCGGCAGGGTATAAGCCTGGCTAAGCTCGAATTGTCCGGACGCCGTTCTGCGCAAGGCTGTCACCGTGCCGCAACAGTCAAGACGATGGCCGATGTCTTCCGCTAGTGAGCGGATATAGGTGCCTTTGGAGCAAGCCACATCCAGCGTGATCTGGTCTGGACCGAAGTCGAGCAAATTTAGCTCGAAAATCGTGATGCGCCGGGCAGGCCTGTCCACGGTCTTGCCTTCGCGGGCCAGTTCGTAGAGTTTCCTGCCCTGATGCTTCAGCGCCGAATACATCGGCGGCACCTGGTCGATTTCGCCCATGAAGTGCTGTAAACAGTCGCGTAGGGTTTGTTCCGAAAATGCCGGTACCGGCATTTCGGCGATCACCTGGCCTTCGGCGTCGCCGGTATCGGTCATGACGCCTAGGCGTATCGTCACCTGATAACGCTTGTTGTCGTCCAGCATCAAGGCCGAAACCTTGGTCGCCTCGCCGAAGCACAGCGGCAACAAACCGGTCGCCAATGGATCCAGCGCCCCGGTGTGGCCGGCCTTGTTGGCGTTCAAAAGGCGGCGAACTTCCTGTAGCGCCTGATTGGAGGAAACCCCCTGGCGCTTGTCGAGCAGGATGATGCCATGCACATCGAGCCCGGACTTGCGTTTAGCCATCAATCATCCTGTTTGGGTGGTTCGACAACTGCCTTGCCTTCCGAGTCCTTGTGGTCCTCCAGTTCGTGCAGCAGTTCCGAGACTCGCATGCCGGTGTCGAAGGAGTGGTCGTAATAAAAGTGCAGTTCGGAGATATGCCGCAAACGCATGCGCTTGGCCAACTCATGACGAATGAAAGGCGAGATTTCATTCAACACCTTCACGTTCGCCAGTTTGGCCGCCTCGTCCGCGGCATTCAGCACGGTGATGTAGATCTTGGCCACCGCCAAATCCTTGGTCACCACCACTTCATTGATGGTGACGAAGCCTAGGCGTCTGTCGTGAACTTCTCTTTGCAGAATCGCCGCCAGCTCTTTCTGCATCTCCGATGCTACGCGCTGGCTGCGACCGAACTCTTTTGGCATGGCTTATAGTTCCCGTTTCACTTCGATGCGTTCAAATACTTCGATCTGATCGCCCGGTTTGACGTCGTTGTAGTTCTTGACGCCGATACCGCATTCCATGCCCATTTTTACTTCGTTGACATCGTCCTTAAAGCGGCGCAAGGACTCCAATTGGCCTTCGAAAATCACCACGTTATTGCGCAACACGCGGATCGGCAGGTTGCGTTTGACGTAGCCGTCGATGACCATGCAGCCGGCGATGGCACCGAATTTCGGCGAACGGAATACGTCGCGAACCTCGGCCAGACCGACGATTTTCTCCTGAATTTCGGGCGCCAGCATGCCGCTGATCGCTCGTTTCACTTCGTCGATCGCTTCGTAAATGATGCTGTAGTAATGCAGGTCGATGTCTTTTTCTTCGATCAACTTACGAGCCACCGCATCGGCACGAACGTTGAAGCCGATCAGGATGGCGCTGGACGCCAGGGCCAGGTTGGCGTCGCCTTCGTTGATGCCGCCCACGCCGCCGTAGATGCATTTGACCTGTACTTCTTCGGTGGATAGGCCGACCAGCGATTCACGTAGGGCTTCCAAGCTGCCTTGCACGTCGGTCTTGATGACCACGTTAAGCGTCGATGTCTCCCCGGCCGCCATCCTGGAGAATACGTCGTCCAGTTTCGAGGCGTGTTGCGCGGCGTGACGGCTGGAGCGTTTGCGATCTTCGCGGTGCGCCGCCAGTTCCCGGGCGATACGTTCGTTTTGGACCACCAGGAATTCGTCGCCGGCGTCCGGCGTGCCGGAAAGCCCAAGAATTTCCACGGGCGCGCTAGGGCCAGCCGATTTGATGGCATGCGAATTTTCGTCGAACATCGCTCTGATTCGGCCGTATTCGTGGCCGCAGAGTACGAATTCGCCCTTGCTCAAGGTGCCTTTCTGGATCAGTATCGTCGCTACCGCGCCGCGGCCCCTGTCGAGGCGCGATTCGATACAGATGCCGGAGGCTATGCCTTCGGCCGGTGCTTTTAGTTCCAATACCTCGGCCTGAACGATCAGTGCTTCGATCAATTCGTCGATGCCGGTACCGACTTTTGCCGATACTTTCAGAAACTGAACGTCGCCGCCCCATTCTTCCGGCACGACATTCAGCGTCGCCAATTCCTGCATGACTTTGTCGGGATTGGCGTCCGGTTTATCGATCTTGTTCAGCGCCACGATGATGGGCACATTGGCGGCGCGGGCGTGATCAATGGCTTCCTTGGTTTGCGGCATCACGCCGTCGTCGGCGGCCACCACCACGATAACGATGTCGGTGACTTCGGCGCCTCGGGCACGCATCGCGGTAAACGCGGCGTGGCCAGGGGTGTCGAGGAAGGTAACCGCGCCGTGGTCGGTCTTAACCTGATAAGCGCCGATGTGCTGGGTAATGCCGCCCGCTTCGCCGGCGGCCACACGGGTTTTGCGGATGTAGTCCAGCAGCGAGGTTTTGCCGTGGTCGACGTGGCCCATGATGGTGACGATGGGCGCTCGCGGCAATATTTTGCGTTCGTCGCTTTCGCCTTGAACTTCGGCCAGCATTTCCTGTTCGAAGTCATCCTCGCTCTGCATGATCGCGGTATGGCCCATTTCCTCAACCAGAATCACCGCCGTTTCCTGATCGATGGTTTGGTTGATGGTACTCATGATGCCCAGTTTCATCAGATGCTTGATGACTTCGGCGGCCTTGATGTTCATCTTGGCGGCCAGATCCGAAACCACGATGGTTTCCGGAATGGTGACCTCGTAAACGGTGGGCACGACGGGTTTTTCAAACTTATGCTTGGATGGCGCGCCACCGATTTCGAATTCGGGTTTTTCGCGGCGCGATTTGCCTTTTTTGCTTTTGCCGCGATGGCCAGCCTCGTCCCTGCTGCCTATGTCCTTGTCGGCGGCGGTGGGACGGGTGGGTTTGAATTCGGCCTTCTTCTTGTGCAGGGTTTGCTGCTGTTTGGCTTCCGCTTGTTTTTTGACTTTTTCGGCGGTGCGTTGCACGGCCGCTTCCAGGCGTTCTTTCTTTTCCATCTCCAGACGTTCTTCTTCCGTCATGGGTGGTTTGACTGGTTCGGGGGCTTTTTCGACGCTTACCGCTGGTGTGACGGCAGGCGCGAGCTCTTCGGTTTTTGGCGGTTCTACTTCAACCTGTTCCGCTTGCTCGACGATTTCCTGGGTTTCCGCCGGCTGTTGCTTGCTTTCCACAGCGGCGGCTTGTAGTTTGGCTTCGTGCTGTTTGCGTTTTTCCTCTTCGGCGGCCGCTATTTGGCGTTTCTGTTCTTCCAGAGCCAGTCTGGCGCGCTCCGCTTCCGACTGTTCGTCCTTGACCTGGGTTTCGCTACGCTTGATATAAGTTTTCTGTTTGCGGACCTCGACGCTGACGGTTTTGGTGGCGGTGCCGGGCGCGGTGGATTGTCTGAGTTCGGTCTTGGTGCTGCGTTTCAGGGTAATGCGTTTCGGAGTTGCCGCGTCCTGGTCGGCCGCCGATTTGCCGTGGCGCTGGCGCAGGTGCGCCAGCAGCTTGACCTTTTCCTCTTCGTTAATCGTGTCGTCGGGAGCGCTGGCGGATAAGCCGGCCTCTCTAAGTTGTTCTAAAAAACGGTCGAGAGGAATGCCGACAACCTCCGCTAATTCCTGTACTGTTTTATCGCTCATAGTGTCCTCCTACCTTAGCCCTTGTCCTCTGCGAACCATGATTCGCGGGCTTTCATGATTAGTTTGCCAGCGCGTTCTTCGTTCATGCCGGTAAATTCGATGATGTCGTCAATCGCCTGTTCAGCCAAATCGTCCAATGTAATGATACCTTTAGCCGCCATTTCGTGGGCCAGTTCGTCGTCCATGCCTTCCATAGCCAGCAGTTCTTCGCTGGGCTCGGAGGTTTCGATTTTTTCTTCCGAGGCAATGGCCTTGATCAGCAATGCGTCCTTGGCTCGGCTGCGCAGCGCCTCGACCAGCTCTTCGTCGAAGCCTTCGATTTCCAGCATCTCCTCCACGGGAATATAAGCAATCTCTTCGATATTGTTCAAGCCGACTTCCACCAGCACGTCGGCGATTTCCTCGTCGACATCCAGCAGTTCGATAAACTCTTTCTTGGCTTTGGCGGCAATTTCGTCGTGATTCTTGTCGACTTGCGCGGCGTCATGGATATTCAGTTCCCAGCCGGTTAATTCGGTGGCCAGACGCACATTCTGGCCGCCACGGCCGATGGCTTGAGATAGGCTGTCGGTGGCTACCGCCACGTCCATGCTGTGCTTGTCTTCGTCGACGACGATGGACTGAATTTCCGCGGGCGACATCGCATTGATGACGAATTGTGCCTCGTTGGGATTCCAAAGAATAATGTCCACCCGTTCGCCGGCCAGTTCATTGGAAATGGCTTGTACCCGCGAACCGCGCATGCCGACGCAAGCGCCGACCGGGTCCAGGCGGGGATCGTTGGCCTTGACGGCGATCTTGGCTCTGGAGCCAGGATCGCGGGCCGCCGCCATGATGTCGATCAGGCCTTCGCCAACTTCGGGTACTTCCAGGCGGAACAGGGCGATCAATAATTCCGGCGCGGTGCGGCTGACGAACAGCTGCGGACCGCGAGGTTCGGAGCGTACGGCTTTCAGATAGCCGCGTACCCGGTCGCCCATGCGCACAGGCTCCTTGGGTATCATGTCTTCGCGAGCGATATAGGCTTCGACGTGGCCGCCCAGGTCCAGGTAAACGCTGCCTTTTTCCAGGCGTTTGACGATGCCGGTGACCAGTTCGCCGACGCGATCCTGGTAGGCTTCGACGATTTTGCGGCGTTCGGCTTCCCTGACTTTCTGGATGATCACCTGTTTGGCGGTTTGCGCGGCGATCCGGCAGAAGTCGACCGATTCGATTTCTTCCTCGACATAATCGCCGACTTTAATCTCCGGATTGTCGATTTGCGCGGCTTCCAGCAGGATCTGCGAGCCGGGAAATTCCACGTCGCCGTTGATTTCCGCATTGGGTTCCACCACCTGCCAGCGGCGATAAGTCACATAGTCGCCGGTTTGGCGATTGATGGCTACGCGGGCTTTGATGGGGTTTTCGTAACGTTTGACGGTCGCGGCTTCCAATGCGGACTCGATGGCCTGAAAGATAATTTCTTTGTCTATTTCTTTTTCATTAGCAAAAACGTCCGCTACCAATAGAATTTCTTTATTTGCCATGGCGACCTCCTTTAGTGAGTAAATATTCCGGCACCAAGCGCGCCTTGCTCATGGCCTGAAACGGAATTCTGAAAATCTGCTCGCCTTCCTGAAGCAGAACATCGTCACCTTCGACGCCTTGTATGCGTCCGGTTATTTTTTTGCGTTTATCGATGGGTTTGAACAGGCTGACGGTGACGGTACTGCCTGCAAAGCGTTCGAATTGGCTGAGTTTGAAAAACGGCCGATCTTCGCCGGGGGAGGATATTTCCAGATGATATTCGCCCTGAATCGGATCTTCCACATCCAGCACGCCGCTAATCTGATGGCTGACCTTGGTGCAGTCATCCAGTAATATGCCGTTTTCGCTATCTATATAGATGCGCAACATGCCGTTTGTTGGGTGGGGGTTATATTCGATACCCACGCACTCATAGCCAAGACCTTCAACAATTGGCTCAATCAAATCCACCAAGTGCTCAGGAGCCTGTTTCATTACTGCCTCGTCTTTTAAAACCCAAAAAAAAAGAGCCTCTCTGGCTCTTCCCTAAATAACCAAATAATCCCGTGGCTTCCATTTTGGCAGCCACAAAATAAAAAAACCCCATGAAGGGGTCATCTAAAAACCATGTAGACATGGTGCCCAGGGGCGGAATCGAACCGTCGACACGAGGATTTTCAGTCCTCTGCTCTACCGACTGAGCTACCTGGGCAATATTTGACTTATACATGGTGCCCAAGGACAGAATCGAACTGTCGACACGAGGATTTTCAGTCCTCTGCTCTACCGACTGAGCTACCTGGGCGCTAAGAGCCGCTTATTAAACTAAGGAAAGCGTTTTTAGTCAAGAAAAATAGCGGTGTGTTTGCCAGAAGCTGGACAGTTGCGGATCAATCATGCAATTCTTTCGTTGGTTAGGACACGCTTTTGGCCGCTATGGCTGGGACTGTCAGCAATTTTATAAAGCCACCAACGAAGAGACTCTATATGCAATCTTTTTCCAATATTCGCGCGCTGATCATCGACATGGACGGGGTGCTTTGGCATGGCGATCGAGCGCAGGCCGGGCTGGTGGATTTTTTCCGAGTGCTGCGCGAACGGAACCTGCCCTTCGTTTTGGCGACGAATAATGCCGCCATGACCGCCGAGCAATATGTCGCCAAGCTGGCGAATATGGGCGTAAGCGTCGCCTTGAAGGAGATTCTGACTTCGGGTATGGCGACCGCCATGTATTTGTCCCAACGCTATCATCCGCAATCGACGCGAATATTCGTGATCGGTGGTGTCGGTGCCCGCCAGCCTCTGCTGGATATGGGGTTTACCTTGACCGGCTTGTATCAGATTGAAGCCGACCTGGTGGTAAGCGGTCTGGACAAGGAACTGAGCTGGGACAAACTGGCGACCGCCGCATTGAATATTCGCGCCGGGGCGGAATTTTATGCCACCAATGGCGATGTCACCCTTCCGACAGAACTAGGCGTCGTACCCGGTAACGGCGCGACGCTGGCGGCCTTGACGGCGGCGACCGGCGTCACTCCCACTATCATTGGTAAACCCGAGCCTATCATTTATCAACAGGCGCTGGCATTATTGGGCGTCGAGCCGCAATATACGGTTGCCATTGGCGACCGTCTGGATACCGATATTCTGGGAGCGATCTATACTGGGATTCGCAGCGTGATGGTGCTGAGCGGCATTTCCAAGGAGAGCGATATTGAATTTGTCGATTATCGGCCTACCTGGGTGCTTCCGGATATACAAGCGGTCACGGGCGCCTTGCGTGGCTAGGAGATATATGGTCAAAGTTTGCGAATACGATCAGCATCGGTGTCTCTATCGCACTTGGTTTATGTTTGAAGTCGGTTTCACGAAAAACATCCTTGTTTTTCGCCCTGACGGGTTGGAATGCAAATCGGCCATCCAGCCGATTTGTCGCACCGACAGGCGAGATACTTTTCTTTGCTTGTCCTCGGCAATTGCTCCTGCATTGCCCTACCTCCTGCATCCATGCAGTCGAAAGAAAAGTATCCAAAAGAAAAGACACCCGGATTCCGCCTTGATCTTGCGCTTCTCGCTTTTGGCGAGGATTTTCGGAAGGGCTATCCTTAGCCCTCCGAAAACGAGCGGCATCCTTGCCGCTCCCCTAGCGGGCTATTTTCGCCAAAAGCTGCGATGCTCGGGGCGGAATAACGGGACCGAAAATCGTTTCTGCATAACATCAGCTCATAACAACACAGCGGAGTCCTTACCATGAAAAAATTCATCGATAGCCCCGACACTTTATTGGAAACCAGTCTGCAAGGCTTCGCCAAGGCCCATGCCGACATTGTACAGTTGAATAATCAGCCACATTTCATTCGCCGCAATAGCGTCAAGGCAGGCAAGGTGGCTTTGATTTCCGGTGGCGGTTCCGGTCACGAACCGCTACACGCCGGATTTGTCGGCTTCGGCATGCTGGACGCGGCCTGTCCCGGCCAAATTTTCACCTCGCCGACGCCGGACCAAATGATGGCGGCGGCTCAGGCCGTCGACGGCGGGGCAGGGGTGTTGTTCATCGTCAAGAATTACGCCGGCGACGTGATGAATTTCGAGATGGCGGCGGAAATGCTGGACCTGCCAAATGCCACGGTGCTGGTCAACGACGATGTGTCGCTGCCTAAAACCCATAGCATAGGCCGGCGCGGCGTGGCTGGCACGCTAGTGGTCGAAAAAATCGTCGGCGCGGCAGCGGAGCAGGGCTACGACCTGGCGGCCTGCAAAGCCTTGGGCGATAAAGCCGTAAATGCCACTGCCTCGATGGGCGTGGCATTGAGCAGTTGTACGGTGCCGGCACTGGGGCATCCGACGTTCTCTATCGCCGACGACGAGATCGAGATGGGCGTCGGCATTCATGGCGAGCGAGGACGCCATACCGGCAAGCTGGTCTCGGCCAGCGAAATCGTCGAACAACTGGCCGGTCACATACACGAGGAGCTCAATCCGCATTCAGGCCAGCAGGTGCTGTTGCACGTCAACGGTTTCGGCGCCACGCCACTGGTCGAGTTGCATCTGGTCTACGAACTGGCCTGGCAATACTGGCACAAACGCGGCGTGAACATCGTTCGTTCGCTGGTCGGCAATTACACAACCTCGTTGGATATGGCGGGTTGTTCGCTGACGCTAACCTTGCTGGATGTCGAAATGCTGCGCTTGTGGGATGCGCCTGTGAATACGGCGGCTTTGCGGTGGGGGTGTTGAGGATGATGATAGAGGCGATGAGGCCGGAACCGTATCGTTCGCGTTTGACGCGCATCACATGCCATCGGGCGGAAGTCAATTACCTAAGACGTTTTTTGGGGACTATAACTATGACTGGGAAAGTTAAAGATGTGTCGGTATATGAGAACTACCTTTATGATCTAGGCATTTTGATTAGAGAGATGGCAGTTGAATCAAAGTTAGCTGCGACTCAAAAACAAACCGATTTCGCAACTGGTTATATGGACGGATTCCATCGTATCGTTTCATTGATGCAACAACAAGCAAAGGCGTTTGATATACCGTTGGAGAATATAGGCTTGGATGGGATTGATCCTGATGTTGATCTTGTCTGATTTGTTGTTACAACGCGGGGATGAACGACGTGAATCCCTGGTGCGACTGGCATGGTAGTCAGCAAGCTGGTGGAAGTCCAGCCATTGCCCTGTGAGAAGGGAAGATGTAGGCGAAGGCAAGGGTGTCCAAAGAAACTCT
>Ga0316622_100000296_pt1 | contig 27414 bp, 28 predicted proteins | sample OWC_Aug_OW2_C1_D_FD_207646 | JGI IMG/M metagenome (GOLD analysis project Ga0316622, IMG submission 207646) | Wetland soil microbial communities from Old Woman Creek delta, Ohio, United States - OWC_Aug_OW2_C1_D5_C | ecosystem: Environmental > Terrestrial > Soil > Wetlands | place: USA: Ohio... | reverse complement strand
GCCCCCAGGGATGATGAGATGGACTCCTTCGGGGGCGTAGATACGGCATCGGTGTGCCAAGCTGAAGTTGCTCACGTTCAGCTCACGACCACACCGAAGGAGTCCGCCATGCATGCTACGACCGTCGGCGTCGATCTGGCAAAGAACCGCTTCGAGCTCGCCATCCGCGAGGGGGAGGGTCGGGTGTTGCGCCGCGAGCGCCTCAGCCGCCAGCGCTTCGCCCGCTTTTTCGGCAACTTCCCACCCAGCTTGATCGTCATGGAGGCCTGCGGCTCGGCCCACTACTGGAGCCGCGCGTTGCAGGCCCAGGGTCACGAGGTGCGCCTGCTGCCGGCGCAGTACGTGCGCGCCTACGTCAAGCGCAACAAGACCGACGCGGCCGATGCTGCGGCACTGCTCGAGGCGGCGCGCTGCCCGGAGCTTCGCGTCGTGCCGGTCAAGAGCGTCGAGCAACAACAGTTGCAGCAACTTCACCGCATTCGCGAGCAGTTGAAGCACACCCGCACCCAGCGGATCAACCTGCTGCGCGGCCTGCTGCGCGAGTTCGGCATCACCGTCCCGGTCGGTCTCGCCCGGGGCCGCTCGGCCGTCCGCGAGGCACTGGAGTGCGCCGACAACGGCCTGCCCGACCTGCTGCGACCGATGATCGCCGAGACCCTGCAGGAGATCACGGCGCTCAGCGAACGCATCACCCGACTCGAGGCCACGCTCACCGCCCTGACGCGCCCCGACCCGATCGTGCAGCGCCTGCTCGAGCTGCCCGGGGTCGGCCTGCTCGGGGCGAGTGCGCTGCGCGCCGCCGTCGGCGACATCCAGCGCTTCCCCTCCGGCCGCCACTTCGCCAGCTGGCTCGGGCTCACCGCCAGTGAACGTTCCTCCGGCGAGCGGCGCCGACTCGGTCGCATCAGCAAGCAAGGCGATATCTACCTGCGCACGCTGCTGGTTCACGGTGCCCGCTCGGCGCTCTGCGCCGCTGCCAAGGCGCAGCGCGAGGGGCGTGCGCTCGATCGCTTGCGGACCTGGGCACTGGCCACCGAGCAACGCCGCGGCCGTAACAAAGCCACCGTCGCGCTGGCCAACAAGTTGGCGCGGATCATCTGGGCCACCTGGCGCTACCAGCGCCCCTTCAACGGCGACTGGGCGACCCACGCCACCTCCAACGCGGCCGGCTGAGGGCCCACCGATCCACCCATGCCTGCCACCGCTGCACAGATCGCACTCATGAACTCGCGGGTCGGCCGCGGGCGCGGTCAAGCCGTTAAATCCACTGGCCATCAGGCCCCACGGATGATTGGCTCCGCGCCCGCGACTCTCATGATGTCCAGGGCACCCAACTTGCCCACCACAGGACGGATACACGGCTGCAGCCGATTGCCGCGAAACCTCATCCGTGCCTCTTGCAACCGGAGTCCATACATGGGTTGACGGCGTCCCGGCGCGCGGAGTCCGACCGCCAACTTGCGCCGCTGCGGGCGACAAGTCAGCGCAACGACCATTGCACCGTCACCCCGAACTGCCGCGGATCCCCACGCTGCACGTAGAGTTCGTTCGCGAAATCCGGCGGCTCGAGCCCGAAGTAGAACCCGCGAACCGCGTAGTGCTCGTCGAACACGTTGCGTCCCCAGGCATGCACCGACCAGTGCTCGCCGGCATAGCCGGCCCGCAGGTTCACGAGCGCGTACGACTCGGAGCGCTGGTCGTGGCTGGCATCGAAATAGAACGCGTCGCTGCCGCTGAGGTCGGCCCGAGCCATCCAGCCACGGCTGCCGTTCCATTCCGCAGACACTGAATACTGGTAGCCGGGGGCATGGGCCTGCTCGCGACCGTCGAGATCGCGATCGCCATAGCGATAACCGACGTACTCGGAGTGCAGCAGCCCGAGCGTGCCACCAAGCGTCAGCGACGGCCTGATCCGCCATGCAATCGAACCCTCGAGGCCGGCATTGCGGCCGCGGGCGGCGTTGTCGGTGAAGAAGACATACGACAACGGATCACCTGGATCGACCTGGAACGAAGTCGCCACCTGCTGCGACTCGCGCCACATGTGGAACACGGCCACCTCCGCCGACAGCGCGCCGTCCTCGCTCGCATGACGGACCCCGGCCTCGAGATTCCAGAGGTACTCGGGCTCGAACTCCCGCCGCTCGTCGGGCACGAGCTGCCCGATGTTGAAGCCGCCCGCCTTGTAACCACGGCTGGCCGTCGTGTACCAGCCCGACCGCGCGCCGAAGTCACCCGACAACGAGACGTGCCCGCCGAGCAGCGTATCGCTGGGCGAGAACTCGGAGCTGTCGCTGTCTTCGTAATCCGCGGACCACCGTTCGACACGCAATCCCGCCGCGAGCACGAGTTCGCCCCTCACCCGCCACTCCGCCTCACCGTAGGCCGCAAGGTTCAGCGCGTCATAGGTGCTCTCGAGCAATGGTCGCAGCAACTCCCCGGCGAATTCGTCGCGCTGCAGGTTGTCCTCGTCGAGCCGCAACGCGTAAAGGCCCGCGATCCAACCGAAGCCATCGTCGCGCGCCGTCGCGTCGCTCGTCATGCGCAGGTCCTGGCTCAGCGTTCCACGGTCCCGCGTGTAGCGCGAAAAGTAGTCGTAGGGCGCGAACTCGCCCCAGAACGCGTCGTTGCCCCAGTCGCCGTCGAAGCTGTACACGCTGTCCGAGGCGGCGAACGCCGTGGTGCTGAGCAGGCTCGCGGCATCGAGATCCACCGCCACTTTGGCCGAGGCCCCGCTTGCACGTTGCGCGTCGCGGCCCGGGCGATCCGACAACGTGTCGAACGAGTTGTCGGGCGCAAACGCGTCGAAACCGTTGTCGAGGTCCGCGTACAGCACCGCGAGGTCGACCTGCCAGCCGGCGCGCGGCTGCACTCGCAGCTTGCCGCGCAGCGTCAGCTCGTCGCGGGCATTGGTGTCGTCCCGGGCGAGGTAACGATTGCGGCGAAACCCGTCGCTGCGCGCCTGTTGGGCTGCGAATCGCCAGGCGCCGGACTCGTCGCCCGCAAGATCGGTCGCACCGCCGGCGACGAGCGCGACGCCCGTCATGCCGTCCTCGCCCGCGGTCAACTCGGTTCGCAACTCGCGTTCGGGACGCGGATCGGTGGTCCGGAGGTTGATCAGGCCCGCGAGCGCGTTGGCGCCGTAGCGCGTGCCCTGCGGGCCGCGCAGCACCTCGATCTGCTCCACGTCGAACGAAGTCGCCGGCATGCCGACGCCACTGAAGTCGATGTCGTCGATCAGGAAGCCGACAGACGGGTTGGGTGCGCCCTGGTACTGCTCGAGTTCACCGATGCCGCGCAGCTGGAAGTAACGCGGACGGGACGTGCCGCCCGACCAGTTCAGGTTCGGGACCAGCCCCATCACGTCGGCGAAATGCTGCAGGCCGGCCGACCGGAGCAGTGCGGCGTCGAGCACGGTGACGCTGGCCGGAACCTCGCTGGCGGGCGCAGGCCGCAACGAGGCCGTGACGACGATCTCCTCCAGCACGGGCGACGGGTCGGCCTGGGCCTCCGTGGCCGGAACGGCACCGCAAGTCAGCAGCGCGCAGATAATAAATTGCCTTAGATTATTTTGATAATCTATTGATGAATATCGAAAAGTTACTCGAGATGAAGCCACGTTACCTGCTCCCTACGCCGGTGCTAACCGGATCAGGTTCAACGGGTTCGCCGATGAGCGGCTCGCGCGGCGCTCGGCATCTCAGGCCCAGTCAGGCCACCCCAAGGTGTCGACCAGTATAGTCGTCAAACCCAAACCCCGAAACGGCGACGGTTGACGGCGATCGCGGGCTGGGGACTAATGCGCGTCCCCAAGCCGTGGATCTGTCCCGAAATGGCCAAGCGCAAGTGCCGCCTGTTCCTCGTCGATGCGTTCACCCGCGAGCGCTTCTGCGGCAATCCGGCCGCGGTGATCCTCGATGCCGAACAGCTCACCGAAGACGAGATGCGCCGCATCGCGCGCGAGATCCCCGGCACCGAAGTCGCGTTCGTGATGACCTCGGAGACCCCCGAGCACGACGTCGAGATCCGCTTCTTCTCGCCCCGACGGGAAGTCGCCTTCGTCGGCCACGCGACGGTGGCAGCGCACTACGTGCGTGCGTTTGCCAACGGCGTGCCAAAGGGCAAGGTGCGACAGAAGTGGGCCGGGGGCATCGTCGAAGTCGAAGTCACGGGCCGCAAGCCTGCGCTGCGGGTCGCGGTCCACCAGAGCCCGGCGACGTTCGGCCCGGTGGTGCCCGCTGAGCGCCGGGCGCCGGTGCTCGACGCGCTGGGCATCAGCTCCTCCAGCCTGCACCCGAACTGTCCGATGCAGGTTATGAGCAAGGCGAACTCGCGGCTGCTGATCGGCCTGCGCTCGCCCGACACTCTCGAGTCGCTGCAGCCGGACATGGACGCGCTGATTCACCTGACGCCGCACGTCGGCGCCGACGGCTTCTTCGTTTTTGCGGTGAAGCCGGGCAGCGACCCGGTCACGACCGAATCGCGGATGTTCTGCCCGGTCATTGGCGTGCCCGAGGACCCGGTCAGCGGCAACGCGCACGGCATGCTCGGTGTTTACATGCTGAGCAACGGCTTGCTGACCGCAACCGATGGCAAGGTGAGTTTCACCGGCCACCAGGGCCGCTTCGTCGATCGACCGGGCACGGTCGAGGTCGAGGTCACGGCCTCGGGCAAGCGGGCCACCAGCGTCTGCGTCGCCGGCGACGCCACGATCGTCTACCAGGCGGAAATCGAGCTCTGAAGCACCTCGCGGTCACGGCATTCGCAGCGGCGCTTGCGGCCACGAGCGCCAGTGCCGCGGACACCGCGACCGGACCGCCGGCCGAGCAGCGAGCGCTCTGCGACGCCGGACCACTCGAGATCCTGCTCACCAATGACGACGGCGTCGGCGCCGCGGGCATTCGTGCACTGCACGCGCAACTTCTCGAGGCGGGCCACCGGGTGATGCTGGTTGCACCCGATCGCAACGCGAGCGGCAGTGCAATGAGCTTCACCTGGGGCACCGTTCGCGTGACTCCTGACGCGTCCGACACCAATGTCGTGGCGGTCGGCGGCACGCCGGCCACGGCCGTCGTGCTGGGCGCGACCGCGCTCTATCCGGCTGGACGACGTCCCGACCTCGTCATCTCCGGCATCAACCACGGCCCGAATGCGGGTGCGCTGCTGGCGCTCTCCGGCACCGTGGGCGCGGCACTGGCGGGCGCCGTGCTCCTCGACCCGCCGATCCCCGGCATCGCATTGAATGCAGCACGCGCCGTTGCTGGCGAGCCGATCGACTCGGTGGCGAATCGCGCGCAACTCGACGCCGTCGCGCGAGACGCGACGAGCCTGATCGCCGCGTACCGGAACTGGTTCTGCGACGGCGGTCGCGTCGTCCGTGCGGGCACGGTGCTGAACGTGAATTACCCGGGGCTGTCGGTGTCGCAACTGAAAGGCACGCGGCTGACCCGGCAGGGATCGGCTTCCGACCTGCGAATCGCGTTCGAGCAGACCGCTGCAGGCGAGTACGCAGCCCGCGCGCGACAGGTCGAGGCGATCGACGATCGCGACTCGGACAACTATTGGCTCGCGGCGGGTTACGTGACGATCACGCCGCTGGACGCAGAGCTGACCTACGACGCGGCGGGCGACGCGCCGAGCCAGCGGTAGACCTCGCCCTCGCAGCCGGCGCGGCCCTCCTCCACCAGCTTGATTGCGTGCGCGAGCAACGAATAGCGCGCGTAGCGGTGCAGGAATGCAGGAACGTCGTCGTAGACCTCGGCCAGCACCTCGTCGAGCGTGGCGGCAGTGCGCCGTTCGAGCGCGAGCGCGAGCTTGGCTTCGCGCGCGAGACGATGCCCGATCACCCGGTCGATCTCGGCCAGCGTGTCCGGCATCACCGCGCCGTGCCCCGGTGCCAGCGCAGTCAATGGCAGCTGGCGCAACTGGCGCAGCGATTCGAGGTAGGTCCGCACCGAGCCGTCCGGCGGAATGATGATCACCGTCGAGCCGCTCATCAGGTGATCGCCCGTGAACAACAGGCCGGCCTGCTCGAGCAGGAAGCAGACGTGGTTCGACGCGTGGCCCGGCGTGTGAATCGCCTGCAGCGTGGCCTCGCCGGTAACGATACGCTCGCCGTGCACGAGGCCCGCATCGGGCGCGTAGGTCGGATCCTGGTGGCCGTCGTCCGGAGCGGGCTGGCCGTACACTCGCGCCCCGGTCCGATCGCGCAACCACGCGGCGCCCGGCGAATGGTCGGGATGCGAGTGCGTGCAGAGGATTCGGTCGATCCCGGGGCCTGCGACTGCGAGGATCCGCGCAAGGTGACCGGGATCGTCGCAACCCGGATCGATCACGACGGGTCGCTCGACCCCGACGACGTAGGTGTTCGTGCCCGGCCCCGTCAACGGCGACCGGTTCGGCGCCACGATGCGCCAGACCGCGGCGGCGATCTGCTGAACGCTCCCGGTGACGGCCAAGGCCTGGGGATCGAAGTTGGTCATCGGCGACCCGGATTCAGGACCTGCGAGGACTGGCGCGGCCGGAGGGATTCGAACCCCCGACCCTCAGGTTCGAAGCCTGATGCTCTATCCAACTGAGCTACGGCCGCGCGGGTCAATTCGTCCGGGTTCGTATTCGGTAACCCGTGCACGGTCATCATTTTACGGTATACCGCGCGCCGAGTGCACATGCTGGCGTGGCCGGGCGCGTACGGCAAGGCGCGGAGCGCTCGATGTCGGTAGACACCTATGTACAGCAATCGCGTCTCGGCGGGAGCATTGTTATGTCACGAAGATGGGGTTTCCAAGGAAAAGGAGAATCCAATGACCAAGCCGTTCGTGATCGTTGCATTGGCTGCGGTCGGACTGCTGCTTTCCGGCTTCAACCCGGCGAGCGGGGATGCGCAGCAAGTATTGGCGATCGACAAAGTCGCCAGCAAGATCGGCGTGACGCCGCAGCAGGTACAGGAAAGCATTGGCTGCGTGCTGATTGAAGCGGAGCGCCGGCTCGATATTGCGGACTATCTGCAAATTGCGACATTGATCCCAGAGGCCGATGAGTACCGGAGGCTGGCCACTGAGGCATGCGTGTTCAAGGGCAGCGTCAGTAGTGGTGATGAACTGAATGCGGCTCTTGGCGATCTGGGGCTTACCGCGGAACAGTCCCGAGAACTCGTGATCGAGTTGGCCGACTTCCTGTCAGCCGCTGGAGATCCCAGCATCGGCAAGCTGCTCATCGGGGCTCAGAAATAGCAGCATCGATGTCGCATCCGCGGACGCGTGCGTATCCAGCGCACTACAGATCGCGGCCGTATTGATAGAAGGCCTCGTCGCGCTGCCAGCCGAGCGACTCGTAGAGCCGCTGGGCCGGCGCGTTGGACTTCGCCGTGGCGAGTTCCAGCCCGACCGCTCCGGTCGCACGCGCAAACCGGGCCGCGGTCTCCATCAGCAGTCGACCGACCCCACCGCCCCTCGCCGACGGCGCGACGAAGAGATCACTGAGGATGAAAACCGGCGCCGCACGGATCGACGAGAAGCACGGATAGAGTTGCACGAAACCAAGGACCTCGCCCTCCGCCGCCTCCGCCAGGAGCACGGTCGACTGGCGTTGCGACAGCCGCTCGGCGAGGAAACGGCGCGCCCGCGGGAGGTCGGCTGGCTGCCGATAGAACTGCCGGTAGGCATCGAACAGCGGCGCGACGAGATCGACATCTCCCACCGTCGCTTGGCGGATCGAGACCGTCATTGGGAGCTCCGCAGCCGCGCTCAAGTCGCCATCAGCGTCGGCCCGCCCTTCGCCTCCGCCCGCTGGTAAGCCGGGCGCGCCCGCATCCGCTTGAGATACTCGTGCAGGTGCGGATGGCTGCCGCTGTCCGGCACCCGCGACAGCAACGCCTCCACCGCGAAGCTCATCTGGAAATCCGCCATCGTGATCTCCGGCCCGGCGAACCACCGGTGCGTGCCCAGGTGACCCTCGATGAACGCGAGCGCCGCCTGCAGGTTGGGGTCGATCAGCGTCGCCTGCACCTTCTCGCAGAGCCCGCGGGCGATCGGTCGCACGAAAAACGGCATCGGCCGCTTCGGGATCGTCACGAACACGAGCTTCATGACCAGCCAGTTCATCAGCGAGCCCTCGGCATAGTGCATCCAGTACCGGCACTGCCGGTACGCCGGCGACCCGACCGGCGGTTGCAGATGCGCGAGCTCGCCCCGTCCGTGCTGGCCGAATTTCTCGACGATGTACTCGATGATCGCGCCGGATTCGGCGATCACCTCGCCATCGTCGGTGACGACCGGCGACTTGCCGAGCGGATGAATTGCCTTGAGCTCCGGCGGCGCCAGGCGCGTCTTCGCATCGCGACGATAGACCTTGAGCTCGTAGGGAACGCCGAGTTCCTCGAGCAGCCAGAGGATGCGCTGCGAACGGGAAGTCTCGAGATGGTGGACGGTGAGCATGGATGTGGCGCCTTGTTGGCCTGTTACTTCATCGTCGGCATCACGAACTGCGCGCCCTCCCGCGCAGCCGTGGGCCACCGCGACGTCACGGTCTTCAGGCGCGTGTAGAACCGGACACCGTCGGGCCCGTGCACGTGCAGCGGCCCGAACAGCGACCGCTTCCACCCGCCGAACGAATGAAACGCCATCGGCACCGGGATCGGAACGTTGACGCCGACCATGCCCGCCTGCACTCGCTGCGCGAACGTGCGCGCGGCCTCGCCGCTCGCCGTGAAGATCGCGGTGCCGTTGCCGAACTCGTGCGCATTGACGATTTCGAGCGCCGCGTCGAAATCCGGCGCGCGCACGATGCACAGCACCGGCCCGAAGATCTCCTCGCGATAGATCCGCATCGCCGGTTGCACGTGATCGAACAGGCACGGTCCGAGGTAATACCCCTGCTCGCAGCCCTTGACCTTCAGGCCGCGGCCATCCACGACGAGGTCCGCGCCTTCCTGCACCCCCAGGTCGACGTAACCGCGCACGCGCTCGAGATGCTCGCGGGTGACGAGCGGCCCCATGTCGCTCCAATCCGCGGTTCCCGGCGCCACTTTGAGCTCGGCGAGTTGCTGCTTGACCGCTTCGACCAGACGGTCGCCGGCATCGCCGACCGCCACGGCGACCGAGATCGCCATGCAGCGCTCGCCCGCGGAACCGAATGCTGCGCCGACCAGCGCGCTCGCGGCGTTGCGCGTGTCGGCGTCGGGCATCACCACCATGTGGTTCTTGGCGCCGCCGAGCGCCTGCACGCGCTTGCCGTGCGCGGACGCCGTCCGGTAGATGTACTCGGCCACCGGCGTCGAGCCCACGAAACTCACTGCGGCCACGCGCGGGTCGGTCAGCAGCGTATCCACCGCCTCTCGATCGCCGTTGACAACGTTGAACACGCCGTCCGGCAAGCCGGCCTGCTGCAGCAGTTCGGCGATGCGCAGCGGCACGCTCGGATCCTTCTCGGAGGGCTTGAGCACGAACGTATTGCCGCAGGCGATGGCCACCGGGAACATCCACATCGGCACCATGGCCGGGAAATTGAACGGCGTGATGCCGGCGCACACGCCGACCGGCTGACGCATCGACCAGCTGTCGACGTTGGTGCCGACGTTCTCGGTGAACTCGCTCTTGAGCAGCTGCGGTATGCCGCAGGCAAACTCGACCACTTCCATGCCTCGCGTCAGTTCGCCGCGCGCGTCGGAGAGGACTTTGCCGTGCTCCGAGGTGAGCAGCAGCGCGAGTTCGTCGGCATGCGCCTCGAGCAGCGCCTTGAAGCGGAACATGACGCGCGCCCGCTGCAGGGGCGTCGTGGCGGCCCAGCCGGGCAGCGCGTCCTCCGCGGCTGCGATCGCAGCCCGCGTTTCGTCGGCCGAGGCGAACGCGACTCGTCCGCGCAGCGCTCCGGTGGCTGGGTTGTAAACCGGGCCGTCGCGGCCCGAACTGCCGGCGACGCGGCGTCCAGCGACGTGGTGACCCAGCTCGAACAGGGCCGGTTCGTGACCCGCAATCGGGGATGGTGTGCTCATGGGAGACCTCTGCAGATGCGCTCCAGGCGTCCCGCCCGGGGGGCGTCATTGGACACCAGAACCCCCCGCGGCCGCCACCGCGACGGCTCGGGTCGGCCACCGCATCAGCTGTACACCCGGTCCTCCGGCAGCAGCGCGCCGGCGGCGAGCTGAGGCTGCGTCGCGATCTGGCGGTAAAGCGGCGTGAAATCGGGGGCCGTCTCGCGGAACAGCTGCGCGAAATCGTCGATCACGAAGTACGTCTGCTGGAAGCTGTCAATCTTGTAGCGTGTGCGCATCACACGCCCCAGGTCGAAGCCGATGCGCCGTGGCTCGGGACTTGCGAGCGCGTGGTCGATCTCGCTCGGCGACGACAGGATCCCGGCGCCGTAGATGCGCGGGCCGTCGTCCGTACGGATCAGCCCGAACTCGACCGTGTACCAGTACAGCCGCGCCAGGTACTCGAGCGCGTGCAGTCCATCAGCCTTCTGCCCGCCCTGGCCGTATGCCTGCATGTAGTCGGCGAACACCGGGTCGAACAGCAGCGGCACGTGACCGAAAAAGTCGTGGAAGATGTCGGGCTCGACGATGTAGTCGAACTCGTGCTCCTCGCGCAGCCAGACCGTGACCGGAAACCGGCGCTGCGCGAGATGCGTGAAGAAGACGGGCTCGGGCAGCAGTCCGGGCACCGCGACGACCTGCCAGCCGGTCACGCGGCCGAGGCGCTCGTTCACTTCGTCGAAACGGGGAATCCCGGCGTCGTAGCCCAGCGTATCCACGACGCGCAGGAACTCGACACAGGCCCGGCCCGGCACGAGACGCATCTGCCGCGCATACAGCCGGCGCCAGCGGTCCTGCTGCTCGGGGGCGTAGCCCGCGTAGTCCTGGCTGACCGTGTAATCCGGGCGCATTCCGGCGTAGTCGCCTCGGAGCCCGTGCGCGCTGGCGCCAAAGGTCGCCGGGGGGTCGGATGCCGTCATCTCGCTGCACTCCAGACGGGTCGAGGGCGCCAAGCATAGCCGCTCCCGGGCGACCGTCTGATATAGTTTTGGCCTCTAATTCCCGCCGGCTGCAGAGGAATCCGCAATGAAGCTCTCGACCTCCATCGTCGTCCTGCCGTTGATGCTCGCGCTCGGCGCCGGCGCCCACGCGGCCTGCATCTATCCCCAGGCGCCGCAGAAGCTGCCGAACGGCGGCCAGGCGACCAAGGAAGAGATGCTTGCGGCCCAGGGCGAGGTCAAGGCGTACTCGAAGACCGTGCAGGAGGTCTACCTGCCCTGCCTCGAGCAGGAGAAGACCGAGTCCCTCGCGGCGCTCGACAGCATGGACCCGGAGTACACGCAGAAAAAGGCCTCGATCGAGTCCGTGCACGCCAAGAAGCACAACGCGGCGCTCGACGAGCTGCAGGCGATCGCAGCCAACTGGGCCGAGGAACTCAAGGCTTTCGGCGCCAAGGACAAGAAGTAGCCATGCGCCGCGGAACATGACGACCGAACTGCCCTCCACCCGGAACGTCATCGCGCACCCTGCGACCGGCCGGGCGCGCGACCAGCTCGGCCGTCCGATGCACGACCTGCGCATTTCCGTGATGGACCGGTGCAACTTCCGTTGCCCATATTGCATGCCGAAGGAGACGTTCCACGATCGGTATCGATTCCTGCGCGCCACGGAGCGGCTGGGCTTCGAGGAGATCGTGCGGATTGCGCGGGTCGGCATCGCGCTCGGCGTGCGCAAGCTCCGGCTCACGGGCGGCGAGCCGCTGCTGCGCGCCGACCTTTCGGATCTCGTGGCCGAGCTGTCGATCCTCGATGGCGTCGAGGACCTCGCGCTGACAACCAATGGCGTGCTGCTCGCGCAACACGCCGCCGAGCTGAAGGGCAACGGCCTGCACCGGGTCACCGTCAGCCTCGACACGCTCGACCCGGACGTTTTCTCGAGCATGAGCGGCGGCTTCGGCGGCGTCGAGCAGGTTCTCGAGGGCATCGCGGCCGCGCTCGACGCCGGGCTGAGTCCCGTCAAGGTCAACGTGGTCGTGCGCCGCGGCGTCAATGACCACACGGTGCTGCCGCTGCTGGAGCGCTTCCGCGGCACGCCGGTGATCGTGCGGTTGATCGAGTACATGGACGTGGGCAATCGCAACGCCTGGCAGCCGCACGAGGTCGTGCCTTCCGCGGAGTTGCTGGCCGCAGTCCGCGAGCGCTGGCCCGTCACGGCACGGGCGGGCGGCTACCGCAGCGAGGTCGCCGAGCGTTACCGGTACGACGACGGCGCCGGCGAGATCGGCTTCATCTCGTCGGTGAGCGCGCCGTTCTGCGGCGCCTGCAGCCGGGCACGTCTCTCGTCCGAAGGGGTGCTCTACACGTGCCTGTTCGCGACGGCGGGCACGGACCTGCGCGCCCCACTGCGGGCCGGTGCGACGGACGACGAGTTGCTCGACCTGCTGCGCGGCGCCTGGGCGAACCGTGCGGATCGCTACAGCGAGCGACGCGGCGAGTTGCGACAGCAGCAGACGCTCCACAAGATCGAAATGCACTACATCGGCGGATGACGCACGAATTCACGCACGTCGATGCGCAGCGCCAGCCCGCCATGGTCGACGTCGGCGGCAAAGCGGTCACGCATCGCACCGCGATGGCCCGGGCGCTCGTGCGCTTTCCGGCGCCCGTGGCCGAGGCCTTGCGCGAAGCCGGCTTCGAGACCAGCAAGGGGCCCGTGTTCCACACGGCCATCATTGCGGGCGTCATGGCGGCAAAGCGCACGCACGAGCTGATCCCATTCTGTCATCCGCTCGGCATCGAGAACTGCCGCATCGAGATCGACATGAACGAACGTGCCGAGGCCGAGGTGCGCTGCACGGTCAGCGTGCACCACAGGACGGGCGTCGAGATGGAGGCACTCACCGGAGCCGCGGTCGCCGCACTCACGATCTACGACATGTGCAAGGCACTGTCGCACGAGATCGTCGTGGCCGAACTGCGCCTGCTCGAGAAACGCGGCGGCAAGCGCGACGTGGCGGCGTGATGATCGACGTCCACGTCCAGTACTTCGCGGTGTTGCGCGAGCGAGCCGGGCTCAGCCAGGAGACGGTGGCCACTGCGGCGGCGACGGCGGCCGAGCTCTACGAAGAGCTGGCCACGCGCCATCCTTTCAACCTGCCGCGCTCGATGCTGCGCGTCGCGATCAACGACGAGTTTGCGGACTGGTCGCGGCCGCTCGGCGCCGGCGACCGGATCGTGTTCATACCTCCCGTCGCGGGCGGCTGATGCGCGCATTCACCTTCAGTAGCGTGCCGCTCGATCCGGAGCGCCATCGCGCGGAACTGGCCGATCCGGGCGCGGGCGGCTATGCGAGCTTCGAGGGCTGGGTGCGCGACCACAACGAAGGCCGCCGCGTCGAGCGCCTCGAGTACGAGGCGTTCGAGGCACTCGCGGTCAAGGAAGGCGAACGCATCGTCGCCGACGCCATGGCGCGCTTCGGCGTGTCGCGGGCTGCCTGCGTGCATCGCGTCGGCTCGCTCGACATCGGCGACCTCGCCGTCTGGGTCGGCGTCAGCTCGGCGCACCGCGGCGAGGCCTTCGCGGCCTGCCGCTACATCATCGACGAAGTGAAGCATCGCGTGCCGATCTGGAAGAAGGAGCATTACACGGACGGTGACTCCGGCTGGGTCAACTGCGAGCGCTGCGCGGCCGCCGCGCACGACCACGACCACGACCACGATCATGCTCACGCGCCGGCCGGCTCCGGGAGCGCCTTCGAGCACGATTACTCCCGGCAGGTCGCGCTGCCCGAGGTGGGTGCGGCTGGACAGGCAAAGCTCGCGGCCGCCTCCGTGCTGGTCGTCGGCGCAGGCGGCCTCGGCGTGCCCGTGCTGCAGTACCTCGTCGCGGCCGGCGTCGGCCGCATCGGCATCCTCGATGGCGATCACATCGAGGCGAGCAACCTGCATCGCCAGCCGCTCTACGGCATCGCGGACGTCGGCCGTGCCAAGGCCGAAGTGGCTGCCGCACGGCTTGCCATGCTCAATCGCGATGCGCAGGTCGACGCGATCGCTGCGCACGCGACGCGCGACAATATCGACGAGCTGGTCGCGGGCTACGACCTCGTCGTCGAGTGCACGGACAACTTCCGCGCCAAGTTTCTTGTCAACGACGCCGTGGTCCGTGCCGGCAAGCCTGCGGTATTCGCCAGCGTGCACCAGTACGAAGGACAGCTGCAGCTCTATCGTCCGCAGCCGGACTGGCCGTGCCTGCGTTGCCTGTGGCCCACAGCGCCGCGGGATGGCCTGGTGGGCAACTGCGCCGAGGCCGGCGTGCTCGGCCCGGTGCCGGCGACACTCGGCGCGATGCAGGCCATGCAGGTATTGCAGCTGATCCTCGGGCTCCACGCGGGCGCGAGCTCGGCGCTCGTCATGGTGGACCTGCTCACGCTGGAGACACGCCGGGTATCCGCCCGGCGTGACCCCGACTGCAGCCACGTCCTCGGCGCGTCAACCGATGCGCCGGATGCGGCTCCGGTCGAGCTCGCGTTCACCACGCTGACCGCTGCGGTCGAGTCCGGGTTCGAACTGGTCGATATCCGCGAGGCCTGGGAGCGCGGCTTCGATCCGCCGCACGCTTCGATCCCGTTGCACCTGCCACTCAGCGATCTCGTCAACGGCCGGGTGCAGTTCCCGGCCCAGGGTCGCTACCTCGTCATCTGCGCCCATGGCGTGCGCAGCCTGTCGCTCACCGAGCACTTGCGTTCGCTCGGCCAGTCCGAGGTCTATTCGCTCCGGGGCGGCCTCGCCGCACTGCGCTGCTGAGGCGCGAAGCGATACCTGCGGGCGCTCATTGCGCCACGGCCCGCAGAATGTGGAACACGATCAGGCCCACCATCAGCGCCTGCCCGATCCAGAGCAGGAAGACTCCGTAGCTCCTGCTGCGCAGCGAGAAGCCGACGGCGATCAGCACGATGCCCAGGAATAGGATGCTGACGGACGGCCAATACGACCCGAACGCCATTACGGCCGCACCTGGCCGGTGCCGCGCACCACGTACTTGTAGCTGGTCAACTGCTCGACGCCCACGGGCCCGCGCGCATGGAAGCGGTCCGTGGAGATGCCGATCTCCGCGCCCATGCCGAACTCGCCGCCGTCCGCGAACTGCGTCGACGCGTTGTGCAGCACGATCGCGCTGTCGACATTTGACAGGAACTTCTCGGCGGCGACCGGATCCTCGGTGACGATCGACTCGGTGTGCGCCGAGCCATAGCGCGCGATGTGCGCGACTGCATCGTCTACGCCGGCGACGACCTTCGCGGCGATCACGGCGTCGAGATATTCCGTGTACCAGTCGTCCCCGGTCGCAGGACGCACGCGCGGGTCGACCGAGCGCACGGTCGCGTCGCCGCGCACCTCGCAGCCCGCGTCGAGCAGCGCGCGCACGAGCGGCGCCAGGTGTGTCTCGACGCAGGCCTCGTCCACCAGCAGCGTCTCGGCAGCGCCGCAGATCCCGGTGCGGCGCAGTTTGGCGTTCAAGACGATCGCGCGCGCCATGTTGAGGTCCGCCGCGCGGTCGACGTAGACGTGGCAGTTGCCCTCCAGGTGACCGATGACCGGCACGCGCGCTTCCTGCTGCACGCGCGCGACGAGGCTCTTGCCGCCCCGTGGCACGATCACGTCGATCCAGTCGGTCATGCCGGCGAGCATGTAGCCGACGGCGGCGCGGTCGGTCGTCGGTACCAGTTGGATGCAGGCCTCGGGCAGGCCGGCAGCGCGCAACCCGTCGCCCAGGCAGGCGTGAATCGCGGTGCTGGAGCGATGGCTCTCGCTGCCACCGCGCAGGATCGCCGCGTTGCCCGACTTGAGGCACAACGCGCCGGCGTCGCAAGTCACGTTCGGGCGGCTTTCGTAGATGATGCCGATCACGCCCAGCGGCACCCGCACGCGCTGGATCCGCAAGCCGTTCGGGCGCTCCCACTCCGCAAGCACGGTACCCACTGGATCCGCCAACCGCGCGATCTCCTCGACGCCGCGAGCCATGGCCTCCACGCGCACCGCGTCGAGGGCCAGGCGATCGATCATTGCAGCCGCGAGCCCGCGGGTCCTGGCCACCTCGAGATCCTGCGCGTTGGCGGCGAGGATCTCGTCCCGACGCCGGCGCAAAGCCTGCGCCGCAGCTTCGAGCGCGGCGTTCTTCTGCGCCGTGTCTGCCCGCGCCAGCACCTCGGCGGCCGCGACCGCCGCGCGGCCGATGGGCGCCAGCAGCCTCTCGATGTCGTCGATGATCAAGTGAGCACCAGGTCGTCGCGGTGAATCATCTCGTCTCGCCCGCGGTAGCCGAGCAGGCTCTCGAGTTCGGCACTGCGCCGACCGCAGATTCGCTCGGCGTCCACGCTCGAGTATGCGGCCAGGCCGCGGGCGATTTCGAGCCCGCCCGGATCGCGCACCACGACCGCATCGCCGCGATCGAAGCGTCCGGCCACGCGCACCACGCCCGCGGGCAGCAGGCTTTTACCCTCGCGCAGCGCGCGCGCGGCGCCGGCGTCCACGGTCAGCTCGCCGCCGGGCTGCAACATGCCGGCGATCCACTGCTTGCGCACCGTGACCGGGGATGCATCGGCGACGAACCACGTGCAGCGCGCGCCCGACTCGATGCGCTCGAGCGGATGCATCTCGCGGCCTGCGGCGATGCACAGACTGCAGCCTGCTGCGACGGCGATCTTCGCGGCCATGACCTTGGTGGCCATGCCTCCCGAGCCGACGTCCGAAGCCGACCCGCCGGCCATGGCCTCGATCTCGGCCGTGATCCGTGGCACCTCGGCGATGAACTCGGCGCCTGGCGTGCGCGTCGGATCGGCCGTGTAGAGGCCGTCCACGTCGGACAGCAGCACCACGCAGTCGGCGCTCACCATTTGCGAGACACGGGCCGCCAGCCGGTCGTTGTCGCCGTAGCGGATCTCGGCGGTCGCCACCGTGTCGTTCTCGTTGATGACCGGGATCGCGCCCAGGCGCAGCAGGGCCGTCAGCGTATTGCGCGCATTGAGGTAGCGGCGGCGCTGTTCGGTGTCGCCGAGCGTCAGCAGCACCTGCGCGACCGTGAAGCCGCCCTGCTCCAGCACTTCCTTCCAGGCGTGGGCGAGGCGGATTTGCCCGACCGCCGCGGCCGCCTGGCTTTCCTCGAGCTTGAGCTTGCCGGGCGGCAAGCCGAGCTCGCGCCGCCCGAGTGCGATGGCGCCCGAGGAGACCAGAACGACTTCCTGGCCGCGCGAGCGCAGTCGCGCGACGTCGCCGGCCAGCGATTCCAGCCAGGCGCGATTGACGCTGCCGGTCGATTTCTCGACCAGCAGCGCCGAACCAACCTTGACGACGACCCGTCGGGCCGCAGCGAGGCGCGATCCGCCAGCCACGGCCCCGGGGGTCATGCGAACGCGAAGTGCTCGGCGGGCAGCTTCATCAGGCCCGCGGCCCCGGCCCGCGCCGCGGCGGCGTGCGAGTCGATGCGCGGCAGGATCCGGTCGAAGTAGTGCTGCGCCGTCACGAGCTTGGCCCGGTAGAAATCGGCCTCGGCGTCGCCCGCCGCAATCCGCTTGGCCGCAACGCCCGCGGCCGCCAGCCAGCACCAGCCGAGGCATACGTAGCCGGACACCTGCAGGTAGTCCGACGCCGCGGCGCCGACCTCCTCGGGATTCGCCATCGCGGCCTTGCCGAGTTCCGCGGTGAGCCGGCCCCACTGCTCGAGCCGCCTGCCGAGCTCCATCGCGAGCGGCGTCACCTCGGGCAGCGCGGCGTACTTGTCGATCGCCTCCTTGATCCGCGCGACCATCATCTGCACGCTCTTGCCGCCGGTGCCGAACACCTTGCGACCGAGCAGGTCGAGCGCCTGGATGCCGTTGGTACCTTCGTAAATCGGCGTGATGCGTGCATCGCGCATCAACTGCTCGACGCCCGTTTCGCGGATGAAGCCGTGGCCGCCGTGGATCTGCACCGCGAGGCTCGTGACCTCCATCGACGCGTCCGTCAGGAACGCCTTGACGATCGGGGTCAGGAACGCGATCAGGTCGTTCGAGCGCTTGCGCGCCTCGCTGTCCGGGTTCAAGTGGGCACTGTCGATCTCGCGGCCCGTCAGGAAGCACAGCACGCGACCGCCCTCGACGAACGTTTTCTGCGTCAGCAGCATCCGGCGCACGTCCGGGTGGACGATGATCGGGTCCGCGGGTTTGCCCGGCATCTTGGCGCCCGTCAGCGAGCGTCCCTGCAGCCGGTCGTTCGCGTACGCGATCGACGCCTGCCAGGCCAGCTCCGAGAGGCCCTGGCCCTGCAGGCCGACCCCGAGGCGCGCGTGGTTCATCATCGTGAACATGCAGGACAGGCCTTCGTTGGCCTTGCCGACCAGCCAGCCCTTCGAGTCGTTGAAGTGCATGACGCAGGTCGGTGACGCGTGGATGCCCATCTTGTGCTCGATGGAGCCGCACTTGACGCCGTTGGCGGCACCGACCTCACCGTCGTCGCCCGGCAGGAACTTCGGCACGACGAACAGGCTGATGCCCTTGGTGCCCTGGGGCGCGTCCGGCAGGCGTGCCAGCACGAGGTGCACGATGTTCTCGGTCAGGTCGTGCTCCCCGGCGCTGATGAAGATCTTGGTGCCCGTGACCGCGTAGGACCCGTCGGCGAGCGGCTCGGCCTTGGTGCGCAGGATGCCGAGGTCGGTGCCCGAGTGCGCTTCGGTGAGGCACATCGTGCCGGACCACTGGCCGGAGACCATCTTCGGCAGGTAGCGCTGCTTCAACTCGTCCGAGGCGTGGGCTTCGATCGTCGAGACGGCGCTCTCGGTCAGTCCCGAGTACATCTTCCAGGCCATGTTGCCCGACACCAGCATCTCGCTGAACGCGAGCGAGAAGCCGCCCGGCAAGCCTTGCCCGCCCCATTTCGGGTCGGCGATCATCGTGATCCAGCCGTCCTCGCAATAGCGCTCGTAGGCTTCCTTGAAACCCGGCGGAGTCTTGACTTGGCCGTCCTCGAACTGCAGGCCGTGCTCGTCGCCAATCCGGTTGGTGGGTGCCAGCACCGTTTCGGCGAACCGCGCCCCCTCCTCCAGGATGCCTTCCAAAAGGTCCCGGTTCAGCTCCTCGCGGCCGAAAGAGCGGTAATGCTGCTCGAAATCGAGCACTTCATGAACGACGAAGCGAATGTCACGGAGCGGTGCGCGGTAGGAGTACACGGTCTGGCCTTCCTGTTCGTTACCTTGGAGTTGATTTTACGCGAGGGACAGCCGGACTACCGTAAGTGTGTTCCGGTTGCCTGCCCTCGGGAGCGGACCGTATAGTTGTTCGCACGCTGATTCAGCGAAGATTCCCGAAATTCCCGCCGAGGACCCCCGCGTGAGCCGCGATTACGACCCGGAAAAGGGCCAATGGTACGAAGACCTGGACCGCGAAGAGCTGTTCAAGGTCGTCAGCGTGGATCCTGACGAGATCCTGGTTCGCATCCAGTGGCTCGATGGCGAGATCGAAGACATCGACGTCGACGCCTGGAACGAGCTCGATCTCGAGCTGGCCACCGAGCCGGAAGGCTGGGTGGACGACAGTGAAGACGACGACGATGAGGACGAAGACGACGAGGACGACCTCGACGATCTCGACGAGGACGAGGACGACGACGACTGGGACGACGACGAAGACGAAGACTACGACGACGACGACGACGAGTACCGTGACCGCGAGTGAACGACGCCCCCCACAGGCCACCAGACGTCGCGCCCCCTCCGGGCTATCCCGCTGACCTCGAACGAGACTGGCAGGCCGCGGACGGCACGGTCGTCCACCTGCGTCCGCTGCGGCCGGACGACCTCGACCGCGAAATCAGCTTCATCTCGGGACTGTCTGAGCAGACGCTTTACCTGCGACTGCAGTACTCGATGCGCGAAGTGAGCCGCGCGGACGCCGAGCGGCTGCTCGCCATCGACTATCACGACCGGATGGCCATCGGCGCGCTGGTCGAAGGACCGGAAGGCGAGACGATCGTCGGCGTGAGCCGTTATGCCCGGATCGACGACTCGGATCGCGCGGATTGCGCGATCGTCGTCACCGATGCCTGGCACGGCCGGGGGCTGGGCACCGAATTGATGCGCAGCCTCGGGATCGCGGCCCGCGCACGTGGCATTCGTACGCTGGAAGGCACGAGCCTCGGCGAGAACCAGCGCATCCACGCCTGGGCGAGGCGGTTCGGCTTCGAGGTGCGCACCGAACCGAACACCGGCGGCCAGGTCCTCATCCAGCTCGATCTCGCTTCGCTTCCCGCCTGAGGCGGCGCGTCGCCATGCGCCATTCCCGCCACGCCGGCAGGACCTTGCGGCTGCGACTCACGGCCTGGCGCCGCAGGACCCGTTCCTGGCGGGCGAGATCCCCGACGAGTTGCGCCGTCAACGTCCGGCCGAGCGACCGTTCGTTGAGCCGCGTCCAGTGGTCGGCCAGCAGTGTGTCCCGGTGCTCGCCGATGCGGTCCTGCGCAGCGCGCAGCCGCCGCATCAACCGTGCTGCGGCACGCGACTCGAGGTCCGCCACCGGCTCGAGTGCATAGCGGCAATGCTTGAGTGCCAGCCGCAACTCGTGCAATTCGGCGACGCTCTCCGGCTCGTCGCGCATCAGTCGGGCCGGCCGCCGCCAGGCGCGATCCACCAGCGTCAGCACCCGCGCGAGACTCGCGTCGCGCGCCACGAACAGCGCATCGCCGCTCGCTGCGTGGCGATCGAGCGCGCGGCGCAGCGCCATCCAGCCCGGTTCGCGCAGGTGACGACGCAGCCCTTCACGCGCTGCGATGCACAGGTCCTCGAGCAGCACGCTGAGCTGCCGGCGGTCGGCGGCCGAGATGGCGGCGTTCCGGCGCACCATGGCCACCAGCATTTCGCGCCGGACGTCGGCCTCGCGCACGGCCGCCAGCGCCCGAGCGAAGCTGCGCAGGTCCACCCGGTAGAGACGCGCCCGGCGTGGCTCCAGCAAGGGTCGGAACGTCTTCAGCAGCGAGCGCAGGCGGCGCGCCGCCACGCGCGCCTGGTGGATGTCTTCGACGCCGGCCGCCTCGAGCGACGCGGTGGCGGCGGCCAGCAGGCGCTGCTGCTCGCGGACCGCAGCTTCGATACGGGTATTGCCGGCCCCCGGGGCGGCCGGGACCGGCCGGGGCGCCGATGTCTTTTTCGCCATGGCCAATGGTCTATAGCACGGCACCGATGACCGATGTCACCGCAGCGGTCGCCGCAAGGGCCAACGACGGGCTGTACAGGATTGAAACTTCCGACCCACCGCCCGGTCTGAGCGGTCGTTCCGGATTCAGACTCGGTCCAGTATGCTGCTCGCTCGGCCGGGACCGCCCGCCGAGCGCTTCAGGACTGGCCGACCTTGAAAGGGGCCTGACGGCCCCCAACTGTCCGGACCGTGCACGTCACCTCGCTGGAGACTCGACTCGATGAAACGCATCTTCCTGTTCCTCGCCACCAACCTGGCGGTCATCGTCCTGCTGGGCATCATCCTCAGGCTGATTGGCTTCGAAGGCATCCTCGACGAGCGTGGCGTCGACCTGAATCTCGGCGCTTTGCTGGTCTTTGCTGCCGTGGTCGGCTTCACCGGCTCGTTCATCTCGCTTGCGATGTCGAAGTGGACGGCGAAACGCGCAATGGGCGTGCGGGTCATCACCCAGCCTTCGAACTCGGCCGAGAGCTGGCTCGTGAACACGGTGCGCCAGCAGGCGCAACTCGCCGGCATCGGCATGCCGGAAGTCGGCATCTTCGACTCGCCCGAGCCGAACGCGTTTGCGACGGGCGCGCGGCGTGACGCGGCGCTGGTGGCGGTCAGCACCGGCCTGCTCGCGAGCATGTCGCAGAAGGAAGCCGAGGCCGTGCTGGCCCACGAGGTGAGCCACGTCGCGAACGGCGACATGGTCACGCTGACGCTGATCCAGGGCGTGGTTAACACGTTCGTGATCTTCCTGGCGCGCGTGGTCGGGCACACGGTGGACCGCGTCGTGTTCAAGAACGAGGAAGGCCACGGTCCGGCGTTCTGGATCACGACCATCGTCGCCGAGATCGTGTTCGGCCTGCTCGCGACGATCATCGTCATGCACTTCTCGCGGCAGCGCGAGTTCCGCGCCGACTCGGGCGGCGCCCGCCTCGCCGGGCGCGAACACATGATCGGCGCGCTGCAACGCCTGATGCAGCGCCAGCCCGGGCCGTTGCCGGACAAGATGGCGGCCTTCGGCATCGCGGGCGGCAAGGCCGCCGGCCTGAAGAAGCTGTTCATGACGCACCCGCCGCTCGAGGAGCGCATCGCGGCACTCAAGGCGAGCGTCTCCTGACCGCTGCGAGCCGGGCGTTCGACGAGTTCGACGCCCGGCTCGATCACGCCTGGGGGGCCGCGGCTCGCCGATGAACGACTCGAGCACCGCCATCGTCTGGTTCCGCCGCGACCTGCGGCTCACCGACAATCCGGCGCTGGCGGCAGCCTGCGAGCGTGCACGGCACGTCGTCGCGCTCTACGTCCATGCACCGGACGAAGAAGGCGAATGGCGTCATGGTGACGCCAGCCGCTGGTGGCTGCACCACAGCCTGGCCCGGCTCGACGCTTCGTTGCGCGCGCGCGGCGGCAGGCTGGTGCTGCGCTCGGGCAATACGCTGAAGGTGCTGCTCGCAGTGGCCGGCGAAACGGGCGCGCGGCAGGTGTACTGGAACCGGATCTACGACCCGGCACTGGTTGCGCGGGACACCGGCATCAAGGCGGCGCTCAACGAGTTGGGTTTCGAATGCGAGAGCTTCAATGCGGCGCTGCTGCACGAACCCTGGGAAGTGCGCACGGGCGCGGGCGAACCCTACCGGGTGTTCACGCCGTTCTGGCGCAGCTGCGCCGCCCGGCTTGACGCACTGCCACACCCTTTGCCACCGCCCGCGTCGATTCCCGCGCCGGCGGCTGCGCAATCCAGCCAGGCCTTGGCCGAGCTGGACCTGCTGCCGACCATCGGCTGGGACTCCGGCCTGCAGGCCGCCTGGACTCCGGGTGAAGATGCAGCCCTCGATCGGATCGATGCATTCGCGGCCGGCGCGGTCGCCGGATATCCCGAAGGCCGCAATCGCCCGGACCACGCCGACACCTCGCGCCTCTCACCGCACCTGCACTTCGGCGAGATCGGCCCGCGGCAGTGCGTCGCCGCACTGCGCAATGCCCTCGCCGAGCGGCCGAGCGCACAGGGCGCGACGGAAGGATTCATCCGCCAGCTGGGGTGGCGGGAGTTCGCGCACCACCTGCTGCATCACTATCCGCACACCGCCACCGCACCGCTGGACGCGCGCTTCGAGAGCTTTCCCTGGCAGCCGAATGCCGCCTGGCTGGAAGCGTGGCAGCGCGGACGCACGGGTTACCCGATCGTCGACGCCGGCATGCACGAACTGTGGACGACGGGCTGGATGCACAACCGGGTGCGCATGATCGTGGCGTCGCTGCTCACGAAGAACCTCCGCCAGCACTGGCTCGAGGGTGCTCGCTGGTTCTGGGACACCCTCGTCGATGCGGACCTGCCGAACAACACGCTCGGCTGGCAGTGGACGGCGGGCTGCGGCGCCGATGCGGCGCCCTACTTCCGCATTTTCAACCCGATGCTGCAGACCGAGCGCTACGACCCGGACCGCGCCTATGTGCGCCGGTGGGTCCCCGAGTTGGCGGCCTTGCCTGACAAGTACATCCATCGCCCGTGGGAGGCGCCGGCTGCGGTGCTGGGCGCCGCTGGCGTCGAACTGGGTCGGACCTACCCCCATCCGGTCGTTGATTTCCGGGCCAGCCGCCAAGCGGCGCTCGATGGCTATGCCCGGGTCAGGGAGCCCGTCCGGCCCGGCTGAATCCAGCCCCCGGCCGCGGGCGAAAGCGGCCGCATGTGCTCAAGGACCGCCCCTCGATACCTCATCCCGATCCTGCTCGGCCTCTGGCTGCTGGCGGGCGGCATGGTGTCCGCGTCGAGCCTGCCCGACCCCGTCGTCGACAACCAATACTCTTTGCGGATGGTTGGCGCGGGCGAGCTGCGCTGGCTGGGTTTCCCGATCTACGACGCGAGCCTCTGGACGTCGAGCGGTCGCCATGCGGGTTTCACTGCAGGTGACACCGTCGCCCTCAGCCTCTGGTACCGGCGATCGTTCACCCGCGACCAGTTACTCGACATCACCGAGACGGCCTGGCGCAAGCTCGGGCAGGTCGATCCGGACCAGCGCGAGCGCTGGCTCGCCGAGCTGCGCAGTTTCTGGACGGACGTGGTACCCGGCCAGAACGTCACGACGGTCGTGCTTCCCGGCGGTGCCACGCGGTTCTATGACCAGCGCGGCCGGTTCGGCGAGGTGGACGATCCGGCCTTCGGGCCGGCGTTCCTGTCGATCTGGCTCGACCCGCGCAGCGTCGTGAGCGACCTGCGCATCCGCCTGCTCGGCGACCCCGCGGCCGCTGAAATGACCGCGGCCAACTGAGGGTCCAGCGGTAGATGGATCGTGCCCGAGCAACGAAGGCCTGGCACGCGCTGGCGCAGTGGTTCGACGCCGGTGCGGCACCGCAGGTGACCGACGGCGCGTCCCGCGACCGGGTCGACTGGGCGCGCATCGTGCCGTTCGTCGGCATGCACCTGGCATGCCTGGGCGTAATCTGGGTCGGCATCAGCCCCGTCGCCGTCGGTGCCGCCGTGACGCTCTACGTGCTGCGCATGTTCGCGATCACCGGCTTCTACCACCGCTATTTCTCGCACCGCACGTTCAAGACTTCGCGCGCTGCGCAGTTCGCGTTCGCCGTGCTCGGTGCCTCGGCCGTGCAGCGCGGCCCGATCTGGTGGGCGGCGCATCACCGCCATCACCACGCCCACTCCGACCGGCCCGACGACGTTCACTCGCCTGCTCAGCGCGGCTTCCTCTGGTCGCACATGGGCTGGTTCCTCTCGCGCGGCCACTTTGCACCGGATCTCGGGCGCGTTCGCGACCTGCTCAAGTTCCCCGAGCTGCGCTGGCTCGACCGCTTCGACATCCTGGTGCCGACGGCGCTCGCCGTGGCGCTGCTCGCACTGGGCAGGTTCCTCGAGCACTACTGGCCCGAGCTCGGCACCAGTGGCGGACAGATGCTGATCTGGGGCTTCTTCGTCTCCACGGTTGCCTGCTATCACGGTACCTACACGATCAATTCGCTGTGCCACGTCTGGGGCCGGCGCCGTTACGACACCGGCGACGAGAGCCGCAACAACTGGCTGCTGGCCATGGTCACGCTCGGCGAAGGCTGGCACAACAATCACCACCGCTATCCGATGTCGGCGCGGCAGGGTTTCTACTGGTGGGAGATCGACATCACCTATTACTTGCTGCGGGCGCTGGCCGCGCTCGGCATCATCTGGGACTTGAAACCCGTGCCCCGCGAGATCCGCGACACGCACACAGCGGTGGCCCGATGAGAATCGCGGTCGTGGGAGCCGGAGTGGCCGGCCTGTACGCGGCGTGGCGGCTCTCCAGCGAGCACGACGTGACGCTCTATGAGGCCGCGGACTATCCCGGCGGCCACACGGCCACGGTGGACGTCGAGCACGGCGGCCGGACCTGGGCCGTCGACACCGGGTTCATCGTCTTCAACGACTGGACCTACCCGAACTTCATCGCGATGCTCACGGAACTGGGCGTCGCCTGGCAGCCGTCCGACATGAGCTTCAGCCTGCGCTGCGAGCGCACCGGGCTCGAGTACAACGGCACTTCGCTGAACTCGCTGTTCGCGCAGCGCCGCAACCTCGTGCGGCCGTCGTTCCTGCGCATGATCGCCGACATCCTGCGCTTCAACGCGCGCTCGCGGGAATTGCTCGCCGCGCTCGACGACTCGCTGACGCTCGGCGAGTACCTCGACCGCGGCGGCTATTCGCGGCAATTCATCGAGCACTACGTCGTGCCGATGGGCCGCGCGATCTGGTCCGCCGAGGCCTCGGCGATGCTCGGCTTCCCGGCCCGTTTCTTCGTCGACTTCTTCGACCGCCACGGCTTCCTGTCGGTGGACGAGCGTCCGGTCTGGCAGACGGTGCGGGGTGGCTCGCGCGAGTACGTGCGCGCGTTGCTCGCCGCTGCCCGCATCGACCTTCGGCTCGCGACACCGGTGGAATCGATCCGGCGGCTGCCCGACGGCGTGCGCGTCCGCACCCGGCGCGGCGACGTCGAGGGCTACGATCACGTCTTCCTCGCCTGTCATTCCGACCAGGCGCTGCGCCTGCTCGAGGCACCGACGGCTGCGGAAGTGGAAGTGCTGCGCGCGTTCCCGTATGCGCCGAACGAGGTCGTCCTGCACACCGACCAGCGATTACTGCCGCGGCGCACGCTGGCCCGTGCCGCATGGAACTACCACCTGCTCGGGGATCCGCAGGAGCCGGTGGCCGTCACCTACGACATGAACGTCCTGCAGGCGCTCGAGGCGCCGGTGCGGTTCCTGGTCACGCTGAACAATCGTGCCGCGATCGACGAGCGGCAGGTGCTGCGCGCGTTCAGCTACGACCATCCCGTCTACTCTCCGCAGGCGGTCGCGGCGCAGCAGCGGCATCGGGAACTGAACGGTGCCGCGCGCAGCTATTTCTGCGGCGCCTACTGGCGCTGCGGCTTCCACGAGGATGGCGTCGTGAGCGCGCAAGCTGCGCTCGCGCATTTCAAAGAGGATCTCGGGCGTGCACAGCTGCCTCTACGAAGGGTGGGTTAGGCATCGCCGCAGCACGCCGGTACCGCACACGTTCCGGTACCGGCTCTGCCTGCTGTACCTCGACCTCGCGGAACTGCCGCAGGCGCTGGACGGGCGCTGGTTCTGGTCCGCGCGCCGCAGGGCCCTGGCGCGCTGGCATCGCGAGGATCACTTCGGCGACCCGTCCTCGAGCCTCGACGCGTCGATCCGCGAACTCGTCGAGAACCGCACGGGGCGTCGGCCGTCCGGCGCGATCCGGCTGCTGACCCAGCCGCGCTACCTCGGCTACGGCTTCAACCCGGTGAGCTTCTACTACTGCTTCGATGCGGCGGACCACGAGGTCGAGACCGTCGTCGCGGAGATCAACAACACGCCCTGGGGCGAGCGGCACTGCTACGTGCTGCCGGCCGGCCGCAATGAGGGCACGCCGTCGAAGATGCGCTTTCGCTTCGGCAAGGATTTCCACGTCTCGCCGTTCCTGCCGATGGACATGAACTACGACTGGCGCTTCAGCCCGCCCGCGAGCCGCCTGCTCGTGCACATGGAGAACTGGCGCGACGGCGAGCACGTGTTCGACGCGACGATGACGCTGGATCGGGTGCCGCTCGGCGCCCGCTCGCTCGCCGGTGCGCTGGTCCGCTATCCGCTGATGACGCTGAAGGTCTCCGCCGCGATCTACTGGCAGGCGCTGCGGCTCTGGCTCAAGCGCGTGCCCTTCCACACCCACCCCGACCAGACCGGCGCCGGCCACCGGCTGCGCG